>Ga0315900_10001734_pt1 | contig 34531 bp, 59 predicted proteins | sample LakEriMetagenome_FD_203521 | JGI IMG/M metagenome (GOLD analysis project Ga0315900, IMG submission 203521) | Freshwater fungal communities from buoy surface, Lake Erie, Ohio, United States - Buoy 12 MA114 | ecosystem: Environmental > Aquatic > Freshwater > Lake > Lake biofilm | place: USA: Lake...
GCAGATATTAGATGCTTTAAAAGTAAACAATAAGACTGTATATTCTAACCACAAAATCTAACCAAACCAAAACCACATATAATGAGCAAGAAAAATGTCCTAGTAATAGGCGACACTCATGAGCCATTCTGTCATCCTGGATACAAGAACTTTTGCTATGAAGTAGCTAATAAGTTTCAATGTTCTGAGGTTGTACATATTGGCGATGAAGTTGACAATCATGCCATCAGTTATCACGAATCTAAACCTGACGGACATGGAGCAGGTAGAGAAGCAGATTTAGCCCAAGAGGCAATGTACAAATGGTACAAGACTTTCCCTAATGTAAAAGTATGTATTGGTAACCACTCAGCCCTTCACAAAAGAAAGGCTCAAACAAGCGGTTTACCAGAACGTTTTATTAAATCCTATGAACAAGCTTGGGATGCTCCTAGAGGCTGGAAATGGGCTTTAGAATGGGAAATAGATAGTGTTCTGTACACTCATGGTACAGGATCATCAGGACAAGCAGGTGCAATCAATAGAGCAAGAGATGCTCGACAATCAACAGTAATAGGTCATATACATAGCTTTGGCGGTGTTCTTTATAGTTCATCTGACAAGGATATGATATTCGGCATGAATGTAGGCTGTGGCATAGATATAGATGCCTATGCTATGGAGTATTCAAGACCTTTCCCCAAAAGACCCACATTAGGCTGTGGAGTTGTTCTAGATGGTGGAAGAGTTGCTATATTTGTTCCAATGCCACTAGGCAGTAAGATTATTAGGTTACCTAAAAAGTAACTATAGTTTAGTAAATATAAGAAAGTGTGTATTACATTGATATTCAATGCAGTATGCACTTTTTATTTCAGTATCAATTAAATCGTAAATTTGTATGAACAGAGAAGTAGACGTTAAGATTAACCAATTAATGAAAGAAAAGACTCACTTAGAAGCAAAGCTTGAGTTGATTGTTAGGGAATTACGACTTACTGTACTTAAAAATAGTATCACAAATGTTAATGCACATCATACAACTGACCGAAGAGGAAGATGAAAGCTACGAGTTCCAGGATAATTCTGAGGAATCAGATGCTTATATCAACATCTATCAGGTGGCGAGTGTAACGGCTGATGAAGAAAATAGTGATAGGTGTTTTGTATATATGGCTAATGAAGATTACTTCTATGTGAATGAAACAGTAGAAAGCTTTATTACAAGGTATCAAGCAATCCTTTACGGATCAGTATTGACAAAGTTTTATGACACTAGAAATAGTCATAATTAAAATAGCTCTCATGTGTGGTGTGTGATTGTGTGTAGTTTTGGTTAACCCTCAGGTAAAATCTGGGGGTTTTTTATGTGTCAAAAAACGCACTTTTTGATACATATTAGTTCTATATAAGTCAAAAAAAGACCCCACTATGAATAGCAGGGTCTAACTTATTAAACTACAAACAAAACATACTACTTTTTGTTATATACCGATGAAGCATAACCTATAGTTGCTACAACTGCTATAACGTATAAACATCTTTCATACCATTCCCAACCTAATGGATTGTACTTATTAATAATAAATGCAAATGGTAGATACAAACCTACTAATAAAAGTGATAGGTTGATGATTATTTCTTTGTAAATTTTTGGATTCATAACTAAAATGGTAATTTTTTATCCGTTGGTTTATAATCACCTGCTTTAAATGTATCCATTTCACAATAGAAATCACTTTGTTCAGGTCCTGCGTTCTTTTTGTCTTTGATAAGGATAGAACACCATCCTTTGTTAGATGCTGCGAAGTCATTTAGTTTCTTTAAGTCCTCTGGACCAAATGATACTTTTCTGAATGATCCGTAAGCTGATCTAAGTGTGAAACATCTTCCTAAGAAGTTCTCTTTTTGTGTTGCCATGATATTTGTTTTGGTTTATAAACTATTTTTAATTCCTTCTTTGAATTTCTCTAAGTATAATACAGCGTCCATAAGTTCTTGCTGTAAATGCTCAGCCCATTCTTTAGTGTTTAAGTCAGTCCTGTCTAGGTTAGTTCCGTATTTAGTAAAGCCAATGTTAGCTCTGTCTTTATACTTTGTAATAACAGACTCGACTATACTGTCATACTTATTCTCCATTACCTTTATATTTTCTTACTTGTTCTTTAAGTTGTGCTCTCCATTTGATGTCTACTGTACCATCGTTTAAGATGTCTTCTACTAACTTAATAGTTTCAGCAGTTACAAACTTGCTTTCCTTAGGAACTACAGTAACCTTAACCTCTTTTTTAGTTGTCTTAGTTACATTTTCTGATTTGTTTTCTAACTCTAAATTTTCCATAATTGTTGTTTTTATCTACCTTGTTGTCGGTAGGGTTTTACATTTTTGTCTTTAGGTCCGTTTCTTTTCTTAGCCTTACCCAACCTTCTCTTCCCAAAATTGACCTTTGTGCTCGTTCCAAGTGCTGATTTTGCTTTCGCCATTGTCTAAAAATATTGTTAAATTAATTGTTCCGTCTGATACTTGTTGACATACAATAGATGTGCCACCGCACATACCTAAGTGAGTTAAGAAACTTGTCTGTGATACGCTTAGTCTATCACCTATAGCTTTAATCTCACAAGCAATGAACTGACCATAGTTCTTATGGTAACCTATGATGTCAGGTAAACCTTTCTTACCAATGAAAGACCTTCCTTTGACTGCTAGGTTGTTGTTTCTCCATACCTCATAACCTAAACTATCTAAATATTCTAGCATCATCTTGGTTAAGTCACTTGCTGTTTTATATGTCATATAAACGAAATTACATTAATTAATCGAAACGTATCATCTCCATAGTTGGAACTTTTACATATCTAACGCCCTCCACTATCTTAGTTTTACCCCATTTAAAGTGTCTTCTTGCCTTAATTCTTAGCATCTCAGCTCTTATAAAGTAAATCCTATCTTTAAGGTCAAAGTTGATAGCAAAGAACTCTACTCTTGTATCAGCTATGCCGCTAGGCTTACCATTATTCTCGTATTCAAGCCACATGAATTTTTGCTTGAGTGCTTTTGGCTGTTGGATAACGAGGATTTTTGTGTTCCTAGCAAACAATAATAATGCCTGGTAAGTGCCATCTTTAGCCTTAGCTTGTTCTATGTCGAACTTACGAGTATTCTTATAGTTCCTATTTAAGTCCACTTCGCTTTGGTAGTTTTAGTTTCTTAGCGTAAAAGTAAAGTGTTCTAGTGCCTATACCGATACCAACTGCTATGTCTGTTATATCGTTAAATCTAGCAGTATCATACCAAGCTTTGGTTATAATACGTTCTTTCATGTTCTCTATGTTAAGGTCTTCACCTTCTACATATTCTACATCGGTGGGTTTTTGCTTCATAGCTTATTTGTTTTGGTTATAATGTTTATCATACCATAATTCAGCATTTATTTGCCAATATTCAGCTTTAATGTTTTTCATATCTTCATTTGAAGCATTATTAATAGAAGCAATTCTATAAGCATCTATTATCTGCTCTTTTTCTTTTTGTTTACAATATTCAAGTTGGTCTAAAAAAGCAAACGTAACTTTAAAATGATTTTCAGTCATCCATTCTTGCAATTCTTGTATTGATGTTTTCATAGTTTAAATTTTATAGTCTTCAAATGTGGTTGTTTCTCCAATAAATCTGATAGGTAAATTTCCTGTTATACTAATATAAATGGTGTATTGTTTTTTATTTTACCTAATACCTTTTGTCCAATATTTTGTTCAGAATATTTACCGTAAAAAGCAGCAGCCTCCTTTATGCTTTTATAATAAACACCGTTTTGGGTATTTAAAACAAGTTTAGCGTGTAAGTTAGAAGCAGATTCCTTTTGTTTATCACTAGGTTTTTGCAATCCTATTTTATATGCGTGAAGCATATTTTCTGATTGGGTAACCCATTCTAAATTTTCAATAGAATTATCAAATTTAATTCCGTTTATATGATTTACCTGTGGTTTATTTTCAGGGTTCGGTATAAACGCCATTGCAACTAATCTGTGCATTTTAAATTTTTTAGGCTTAGAGTTTTTCCATAATTGGACTACTAAATAGCCATCTTTGTCTACTTGCACCTTAATCAGCTTTTTTCGTTTTACGTTAAAAACTGTATTTACATCTGTAATGATGTAATTTTCATAACCTGGAATTTCTTTAGTGTGTATCATAATCTTTAAATGTTGTTGTTTCACCGATGAATTGTACTGGAATATTTACGCATTTACCATGCCTGTTCTTCTCTACCTTAACGATAACAAGGTCGTCAGGATGGTATTCTTTACCACCAATCTCTACAGGCTCTTTCATTTCGTAATAAGATGGTCGCATAAGCATAATAACTATGTCAGCGTCTTGTTCAATACTACCAGATTCTCTAAGATCAGACAACATTGGTAGCTTATCAGCCCTTTCCTCAACCTTTCTAGATAACTGCGATAAAGCAATAATAGGTACTTCCAACTCTTTGGCTAAGGCTTTAAGGCTTCTGCTTATAAAACTTACTTCCTGCTCTCGGTTTTGGTTTGATTTGCCTTGTCCACTCATAAGCTGAAGATAGTCTAGGAATATAACCTTAATACCATACTTCTGCTTTAGAATAGTAGCCTTAGCTCTGAGTTGTGAGATACTGATTCCTCCAGTATCCTCTATGTAGATGGGTGCTGTGATTATCTTGTCATCTGTCTTTAAAAGTAGCTTTCTTTCATAGTCATTCAAATTATTCGTTCTAAGGCGTTTTAAGGGCACTTGGCTTGTTATTGACTCTAACCTTTCAACAAGCTGTTCGGAGCTCATTTCGAGGCTAAAAATAGCCGTAGGAACGTTATTTAGGATAGCTAAGTGATAAACACTTGAAAGCATCATTGCTGTCTTACCTGCACCAGGTCTTGCAGCTATAATACATAGGTCAGGTTTACACCATCCTGCTATAGTCTTGTTTAGTTCATCAAAACCAGTATTAAATCCTAAAAGTTCGCCATTACTTGCTAAATCTCTAGCAAAATTGATTGCCATAACTACGTCTGTTATGCTTTTTTCATATAAATTACCATATTCTAGTAAACCTATAAGTTGACTATTAAGGTCAGATAAAAGGTCTAATGACTGACTATCGTTGTCTAAACAACTATTCTCAGCTATTCTAAGCACTTTATAAGCTTCACGCTTCTTGTACATCTCAATAACAATCTCAATGTGTGTGTTTATATGAGCTGTTGTAGTTACATTATCAGTTAACTTTGATAAGTAATATGCACCACCTTCTCGTATTATGTCTTCATCTTGGGAGAGTTTTTGAGCTACGGTAGTAAGGTCTATAGATATGTTACTATCATACATTTCCTTAATAGCGTTAAAGATTTTTTGGTGCTTTAGATCGTAAAATATGTCAGTTTTTAGATGACCTATAACCAATGGGATAGTTCTTTTGTCTAAAAGCAATGCACCAAGTATGTTAGATTCAATATCTAAAGCTTTTGGTAGGTTTATAGCTATCATAATGCTTCTATTTCTTTTTCAACTTCTATTAAAAAATCTTGTCTTTGATCTATTTTTATAATCATTTTTTCATCTATTTCTTCATCATAATTTCTTATATAAGCTAATTCTGCTATCATTTCATCTAATGCTATTAATGCACATTTTTTAGCTTGGTTATAAGATAAATCCCAATATAGTATTATATCTTTATTATACTTATCTACTAATTCTTTTGCTTTTTGTTTTGGTGTCATTATTTAAGTTTTATTTGTGTAGTTATTTTGTTTGTAGGTACGTTAGTAGTATTAAATTTAGAACTATTTCTTTTCCAAGTTCTTACAGTAGCTTTCCAATCTTTCATGGGATTTTTACCTATTAACCAACCATTAGATTCATAATGGTCTATAAAATAAGAAGGATCAAGAGTTAAAAAGCCTATTTCTTTAGCATATAAGTCTATCTCATTAGCTGTTGGTCTTATAAACTTAGTCTTCTTAATATTTAATTTACTATTAATTGTATTAGTATTACTTATAGGGGCACTTTCACCGACTTCGGCATTTATAGAACTCGGTGATTTATCATCTCGGATTGCTGGTGTATCATATACTACATGATTCCATCCAGTAAATCTTCCAAGCTCATTTATAACCTTTACAGACAAGATATAGTTCTTTGTTTGTAATCCCTTAAAAACTCTGTCTAGTTGACCTTTAGTGCAACCTAATCGTTCATGTAGGTTAGTTTTATAAACCACCCAATCATGCCTCATGCTTAGTAAATAAATTAATAATCCTCTCTCCTCTAATGTTAATTCGACATTCCTAATAATCTCGTTGTCGATAGCAGTAAACTTCTCAGCCGATCTGCTCTTAACAATCATTCCTGTATTCATAAAATAAAAAAGCCCTCAGATTTGCGGGAGTCCGTACACCCCCACGCCTCTTCGGGCAATAAGTTTTAACTGCAAAGTACGGTTTGCATCGACAAATATACTATTTATCCTTTACTATCCTAAAAACCACATCTCTATTATTGTGTTTAAATTTCCTCTTTAGTAATGGGTTAAGTGATTTCTTTATTGAGTCTTGTGTTATTCTTGTATTCCTTGCTGCATGAGCTAAAGATTTAAACAATACTTCACTTTTGTCGTCAACATAAATCATCCTCACTGGTACTGAGTTCTCTAATCCTGCAATCTCCATCATATATTCTTGAATTTACTAATTATGGTTAATGTTACAAATAGCAATATTGCTAGTGGTATAGATATTATTACAAACTTTGTAAGCTCGTATATAAATATTATCGTTTGTTTCATGTTTGTAGTTTAAAAAACCACCCCAAGTTTTTTATAAATTACTATCAGGTTATTAATATTGGTATCTTGAGGTGGTGGAGGATTTTTATTTCTTTAAGCTAATCTTAAAGGTTGTTGTACTTATTCTAGGTGCTGGGTGGACCATCTCTCCTGATTCAGGATCAACCATAGCCATAGGCAATGTTCTAAGCATCTTTTCCCTTTCCTTTAAAGCAAACTTTAATGACTCTATTTCTTCATTCATTTTGCTCCAAGTATAGTCTTGGTCATAGATATACTTAACACCTGATTCAAACTTAGCCATTTCGCTTCCTAAGACCTCAGCCTTGCCTCCAGGATACTTACTAAGCTCATCTAGTACTAACTCCTTTAAATCGGCTCTAATGCCTTCTAAAAGCTGTACAACAGCCTCTGACTTAACAAGTAGTTCTAATGGTGACTCACCAGTCTGCGTAAAGTGATCTACTATCTGCGACTTGATTAACTCAATAGCAAATTTGTTCGGTTCTATAGAACTAAGTTCTACTTTTGGTAATAATGTTAAATTCATTTTATTTTAGGTTTTCTTTTTTCATTTTTAATACCTTCATCAATGTTTCATCAGAATCAAATGATTGCTTGTAAGTAAAGTATGTGTCAGTTAATTGCTTAACCTTAGTACATTTAGCTACCTCCATCATTATTTCTTCTCTTGTAGGCTCATCTTCTAAGATTTCAGCTACAACTGTCTGTACTGGCTTAGAGGTTTTTTTTGGCTCTTCATGTACAAAGTCCATCTCTTCAGCAGGTGTCGCCTCGAATCCAGCCGCCTTCATCAACCATGCTAACTGATTACGAAATGCTTTACCTACTGCTCTAGTTTGTGCCATAGATAAGATAGCATACTCATCAAAGAATTTTTTGCTACCCTCTTTGTTAGAGCATATTGCTATACCTACTGACACTAACTTATTGTCTTGGTACGATCTAACTTCACAAGTAGCCATGTACTTAACCTCTGTTTCACTTGATAGGTCTTGTACACTTGTAATGATAGGGAATAAGCCTAGAGAAGCTCCTGCCATCTGCCAGGCTTCTACGTTACAATAGTCCTTACCCTTAATGTTAGATACTAAGTGTGCATCCTTTACAAAGCGTTTAAGCTCGTTAGATAAAGAAAGCATTGAGTCCTTGTTGACCATTTGGTAACTAGGTGCTTGAATTTGGGTGTTAGTTGTTTGCAGTTCCATGTGTTAATTGATTTTGTTGTGTAAAAAAAGTTGCTTTTCTAATTGGATATTGTTCCCACATTTTAACTATAGCCTCCATAGTTTCAAAACTTGATTGGCTGTAGCTCATGTTGTGGATGATTTTTGCGACAAAGATTCTTTTGTCTGTTTCGTTTAAGTGTGCGAATGATGATAGCATAATGTTTAGTTTAATGTTAAAATATTTAGTTTTTTGTTGTTTGTATGTAATCCTAATGTTTGTTGTACCTCTTGAAACTGAGTTTTATAAAACTTGATGCATTCTATATCGTTTTGGAATGTCATGATTCCATGTATGATTGTAGTATGATCTCTGTCAAAAGCTTGACCTATCTCCTTTAACGTCATCGAAAAATAACGTCTAAAAATAAAGTAGCACATATTCCTAGCAAAAACTAATTGCTTACTTCTGTTTGGCGTAAGTACTTTTAGTCTATCAGCTTTCATGACATCACATACCGTTCTTATAACTTGCTCAAATCTTATCTCTCTGTGTTTTAGTCCTGGCATAACGTAATAGCTTATTTCTGATGCTCCCATATTTGGTTTTTAAGTAATTCAAGTTTTTTGTCATAGAATGTTTTGATTAACTCGGTCATCTCGTAATCATTGTTTTTAAGTCTTGTTTCTATTACATAACGACTATAGCCTGTTATTTCCATAATCTTCTTCATGTCGCCATACTTAAATAGGCTTTTGTAATCTGTAATCTCTAGCATTTGTTTGTGTTTTTAAAGTGATTGATATGTCTGTCTATTCCTTGAACTGCTGCATCTAAAGAAGCGTAATAACTTGCTCTCCAGTAATACCATTTGCCATGTAGGATTTGGTTATCCCATGTTATAAACATCCCTTTATAGGTGTATTGTTTTGACATTCTTCCGTTACTGTTTACATAGGTAAACTCTTCTTTGATACCTTTTTTCTTTTGTTCTAGGGTTAGTTTCAGCATTGGTTTAGTTTTTACTCTTGCGAGGGTTTTTGATAGATTTTTGTTTCTAATACTTCTGTTATCCTTAATGGGATACCATTACTTAGCTTTTCAAAGATGGCGTAAGCTTCATCCTTATCCTTGTTAAATGATCCACTAATGATGATACCCTCTTGCTTTGTGTAGTACATTGTACTACCTAAAATTAAGTCTGTGTCTTGTACAAATTCGAATTTCATGTTTGTTTGTTTTATTGTTTAATTATTGGTTTCTTCTTCTTCATCCTCTTCCCAATCGCAATGTTCTAAGCAGTCAGGACAAATATCTATTTCAGGATAATTGGTATGTGCTCCACAGCAAGTTGAGAATGGCATTACTTATTAAGTTTTTGGAGTCTAGTAAAGTAGGTTTTTGAATCACCAATCTTAACCTGGCTCATGTTCCTTTCGTATTCTACAGGATGAATGCAGGTTTTTGTCTGATGGTTGTAATAGGCTTGTTCGCCTTTGTCGATGATTGTGCCAGTAATACCGCACTTCATCTGGTAGCTGAGTGTAATTAATTCGTGCATAGGTTTTTTGTTTTGTTTATAATTGTTTTGTAAAATTAGTAGTTTTTTGGATATCTTTAGAAGTTTTTTGCTAATATTTTGTTAAATGATGCAAGACTTTAGTATCTCATAACAAAGGTCTTCTGGTATTTTACTTCTCTCGTATGAACCCTTAAGTCCTTGTGTGCCAGTTTTTGATCCTCTGGGTGCAGCTACATGACATGGGTCGCCATTTTTACACATTGGTCTTGGAATCCATTTTGTACTGTTAGTCCAAATGTCTGTTGGTTTCATCCTTGTATCTCCATATTGACAATATGTAACGCCTTGTCTTGGAAGATCCTTCATTATAGGCATCTTTCTAAGCATTCCTCTTGGATTTTCTATAAAAAAATAGGTAGGGTTAAAATGCTCAATAATTTCAAGGGTTTTTTGCACCAGTTTAAGACCAAAGTCTGCTCTGGGGTTTTTGGGGATGTAATCATCTCCAACTTTAGTCCAGTTTTTGCCTATTGCTGCCACACTGAAAGCAGTGCAAGGGCAAGACGCCCAAATAATATCAGGCTTAAAAGGGATTTTTGTTACGTCAAATTCTAAGATGTCGGTAACATAATCAATGCCACCAAATTGCTCAATGTCGCTTGAGTAAACATTAAAGGAAAGTTTTTGTGCAACTTTTCCAATGGATCTACTTCCAGCGAATAATTCAAGTACATTCATAAAAGATTTTTGTGGGGTTTTTGGATAGGGTTTTTGTTAGGTTTTTATGGGGTTTTTGGATATGCAACTGAAAAAAGGTTACAATAGCTAAAAATTGCTTTTTAACTAACATATCTTACCAATATGGTAAAAATACCATTTAAAGCCGATTTATAGCCTCAAATTTGCCTTTTAAATATTGTTTAGGGTATAAATCTTAAACGCAAGTTGCTTGCCTTATTTAGGCTAAAATTAACTAATTATAAGATTCTCCAATTATATAACTTTAATTCATTGTCATTTTGCACAGACATCGAATAAAAAGTTCCAACAATGCCAAAGTATAGTTTGCCATTTATAAGCATTAACTTTTTTGTATTGCATACACTTACAACCTCATAACCGCTATTGATAGCGTTTAAAATCTCTGTTTTGTTCATTGTTTTTGTTTTTGGTTTGCTCCTTTGTGGGATTCGAACCCATAAACCTACCATTTAGGCAAAGGAAGGGGGCTTTAATAATCTTGTAGAATCGAGTTAATTGCCTCTATCAGTTCCGCTTTTGTTATTGGTTGCTGCCCTTCTTCGTCAGCGTCCCAGCTACCGTTCCAGTCTAAAGAATAAGCTAACTCTATCAATTCATTTCTGTTTAAATCATTTAAATTTATTTTATTTAAATCTATATTTTGAAAAACTTGATTACTAAAAACGTCTATCAGTTGCGTCTTAATATCATCTATCAAATATTGTTGATATGGTGAAATATCTCCGCTTGATGTTTTATACTTTTTATGTAAAGTGTTAAAAATTGCTTCAATAGATTTATCTAATAATTTAGTAGCTTCTAATTTTATACTTGACTTTAATGGTTTCATTTTATTTTAGTTTTGTATTGTTATAAATTCGCCATCCCATTTGATGCCGTTTAGATACCATTCTTTTTGCTTTTGTTGTATTCTAACATTAGGCAATGCATTTAGCCTTTCTTTTGTTGTTCTGCTTTTCCAACCTGCATTTGTTATCTGAATCGTTTTGCTCCCGATTCTCTTTTGTGCTATTAGATTATCGAATAGATACAACTCGGTGCGAGGGTCTCCGAAATTAGCGTTTACTATTACTTGCGTGTTTGTTTGCTTTATTGGGTCATCATTTAAAAAAGCGTTGATTGTGTTTTGAGTGATTTTTCTCATTGTGTTTAATTTATTTGATTTTTAAGTTGGTGATGTGTTCGTATTTATTATAAAGTTCAATGATTGCCTTTTCTTTGTTTTCTGCTATTACCTTTGTAGTTACAAAGTGGGTTTTGCCGATTGCTCCTAATAGTCGACCATTAAACGAAAAATAAAAAGTTTGTTTTGTTTCATCCATTAGCTCGGCAATAGATTCCGCCAATGCTTGTTTGCTGTTAGATGTAAAGACAATACCGCCCCCATAATGTTTGGCTTTGTATCTTTTGCCTCCAATTGTTCGGGCTTTTCTAATGGCAATCTCATACTCATAATGAGTTGAAAAATTAAAAGGTGTGCAAGTTTTAGACAAAAGCCACGCCTCCGCCTTATCTTGTTTTGTTATGAAGTTAAGAAAGTGGACAACGTAACGGGAATTACCATCGTTGTCACAATCAACTCTTGTGATTTCAAAATCTGTTTGTGTTTGTGTCATTGTGTTAAGTTTAAAAGGTTTATTGGTTGTTATATTCGTTTTGATAATATTCAGCCGTTTCAATTATTTTGTATATTAGTTCCTCATCTGTTAAGTAAACTAATTCCGAGCTGTCAAACTCATCTGTTTGTAAAGCCTCTAATTTTTCGACTAAAAAACGTCTTGATATTGTTTCTGTTTGTGTTGTTGTGTTTGTCATTGAGTTTAGTTTTATTTGTTTAATTTGTTATTTTCTAAGTAGGCTTCTATTTTATCTAATATGTTATTAAATTCATCTTGTACAAAATCAGTATAAATCATATCACCATTTTCGCATTGCTGCCAAATCGGTTGCGATGTGTGTTCGTATGTATGCTGTATAAATAACTCGGCTAATTCACAGCTCAATTCATTGATGTAAAATGTAGCCTTTGGCGTTGCGTCTAAAATGTTTTGCATTGTGTAAAGGTTTAAAGGTTTGTTTATTTGTATTGTGTTAACTCTTGCCAGATTGTTTTGGCTAATGTGTAAAGTAAGATACCACCAATGAATAAGGCGATAAATTCAAATAGGCTAATCGTTTGCATTGTTATCGATTAAAAGGTGAATTAATAATCTACCCACGTTTGCCATGAATAGAGTGAATAAAACTAGTTCAGATACTAGTAAGATTTTGCTTAGTGTTTCCATGTTTGTTTTGTTTTAGTTATAAATAGATCCTAAAGATATGTAAACAATTTAAAACAATTGTAAATAAATATAAATTATTTGTTAAAGTTTTGTTAACGTTTATATATAATTACTAAGTATTTTAGTAATGAATGTTAAATAACTAATTTAATATTTAATTTAATATACTATATTAATAGTATTAGTTTAATTAGCTATTTAATATACTTATAATTAAATTAGTGGTTTATATATTAATACAATAATGATAGGTAGTTTTACTTTTGCCCTCTGAGTGCCTAACCAATCATTAAATTATTCGTACTAACTTAGCAACCTAAACCACCCAAAATGATCCACCGAATAAGAGAGAGCAAACAGCATATAATATATATTATGTTAAATAGGAGAGGAGAAAGGTTACCCAATAAACTTTTTTCAATGTTACAACAGCAAAGCCCTCCCCCACTCCACCCCCTACCCTATTTTTTAGCGGTATAAAAAAACTATACCCCATGTGCCCCCCAATATTCTGATATAAAACAATGATTTTAACATTTTTAAACATTACAATATAAGTTGTAGATTTGAATTTAACACTTGGTAAAGCCTCTTAGCAATAACGTAACCAAGTTAAAGAAATGACTATGAAAGATACTTACGGCAAACGAGAGTACACTTGTAAATGTGGTACTAAGACTGATGGATATGTTTGGTTTAGTCAAATTAAGACTACTCAGTTCGAATGCACTAATTGTGGCAAGTGGTTAGGTCATGATAACCTAGAGAAGAAAGCTACTACCATTATTTCGATACGCACACCAACAAAGAATAGATAATATGAACGCACAATTCAAGGAAATAGCTAAAGAGGCTTTTATCATAGCTTATAAGGAGAACTTCGGCAATATCACCATATCTTGTGAGGCTTCTGGAGTCGGTAGAACGCAGTATAAGACTTGGTTGAAGGATGACCCTGAGTTTGCTAAGAGATTGGCTGAAATCGAGCCTGAGGAGATAATGCTTGACTTTGGCGAACAAAAGCTAATGGAGAGGATTGCTAGAGGTGATACCTTAGCTACAATGTTCTTACTGAAGACTAGAGGCAAGAGAAGAGGATATATCGAAAAGACTGAGGTTGCTCATGAAGGAGATGTGGTTAAGCAAATTACAGTCAACGTAGTTAAACCGAATCAAATTGGAGATATTATGAAACAAATAGACGGAGATGAACACAAAGCGTTACCTCAAGGTGAAATAATCAACTTTGATACGCAAACAGAGCCAGGAATGGTCGTACCTGCTTACAAGGCAGGAGAAAGTGATGAAATCCCACTTTATAACCATGATAAGGGTGAATTATTGGATATTAATGAAGATGGTGACTATGAGGAGTAGCTACAATGCCTCTATTACGCATTTTAAGGCGATTCTACGGCTTTTAACCCTATGTGTAGTACTATGTATCCATTTAATAATTGAAAGGCTTAAATGGGGCTTAAAATAGCAAATAGGATAGACACCTCCCTACCTTCCTATAAAACCAAAAGTTTTCTAATGGTAAACACACAACCAATTTTTTAATTTTTTTTCCTATGTCTTATGAATGTAACCACAAACATCGTCTTCGAAGTACTACAAAACAGCCAAAAAAAAATATCAGTTATGCAAGGCGGAACAAGGTCTGGCAAAACTTACAATGTATTGACTTGGTTTATCGTGAAATTATTACAAGAGAAGGGAAAAACCCTAACCATTTGCAGATCCTCGTTGCCATCCATAAAAGGCTCAGTGATGAGAGACTTTATCGAAATACTATCGAAATATGGATTATACTCAGAAGAAAAGCACAACAAATCAGAAAATCTTTACTTCTTAGGAGGCAACATCGTAGAGTTCGTCTCTACCGATCAGCCACAAAAAATAAGAGGTCGTAAAAGAAACTACTTGTTTATAAACGAGGCGAATGAGGTAAACTACGAATCTTGGATGCAGTTAGCATTAAGAACCACAGAAAAGATTGTAATTGACTATAACCCTTCGGATTACTATTCTTGGATTTATGATAAGGTTGTTCCTAGAGAAGATGCTGACTTTACCATCACTACCTACAAAGACAACCCATTTCTTGAAAAATCAATCGTAGATGAGATTGAGAGGCTTAAAACAGCCGACCATGAATATTGGAGAGTTTATGGCTTAGGAGAGAGAGCAATATCCCAAGCAACCATTTATACGCATTGGAAGCGTAGAAGGAACTTCCCTGATGGAGGAGATGTGTTTTACGGACTTGACTTTGGCTTTAACAACCAAACAGCCCTTGTTAGGGTTAAGAATTTTGATGGCGAGTTGTTTGTGGACCAATTAATCTACGATACAAAAATGTCGACTGCTTTACTAATTGATAGGATGAGGTCATTAGGGCTTGATAGAAACTCGGAGATATATGCCGACCCTGCTGAACCGAAAACCATCTCGGAGGTGAATAAGGCAGGATTTAACTTGAAGAGTGCTGTGAAAGATGTTTATGCAGGAATCAACAAGGTAAAATCATTTCCTTTGCATATTAGGTCAGAGTCCTTAGATTTGCTTGATGAGATTAAAAACTACAAGTGGAAGACCGATACAGATGGTAATACACTTGATGAACCTGTGAAGTTTCGAGATCACTTAATGGACTCTATGAGGTATGCTATATACACAAAATATGCGAAACCTAAAAGAGGGTGGGTTGTATAGCATAAAAATTTGTTACTTTTGTAAAAATAATATATAGCGTGAATTTAACGGACATACTAAAGGCAGCTAACCCTTTTCAACAAAAGGCAGCTCCAAAGGTGACTTTTAACAATCCTTTTACTGATTTTGGTGGATTGATTGGCGGAAGAACACTTTATCCAGAATTAGACCAGCAAAAATTTGTACTTGACTATAAAAACAATAGTGAGGTATATGCTATCATCAAACGTATCTCTAAAACTATTTCTACTGTTCCTTTCTATGTTTATCAAGTAAAGAACAAAAAAGAATTAGCAAGATACAAGTCAATGCTAAGTAATGCAACATCTACTACAGATATTGCTAAAGCTGAGTTAGTTCGTGTAAAAGCAGTTGCTGAGATTGCTGATTCACCTTTAAACGATTTGCTAGAAAAACCAAATGAATATCAATCATTCTCTGAATTTATCGAGAGTGCTGTAGGTTATAAACTAATTACTGGTAACACTTATATCTGGGCGAATAGACTAGAGTCTGGTAAGGTTGCTGAACTTGTTACACTCCCATCTCAATACGTTGCCATTATTTCTGATGGTACAATAAATGGGGTTGAAGGTTATTCTTTTACGCTAGTTGGATGGGATCAATTAGATGCGAAAGACGTAATCCATCTAAAATACTTCAACCCTTACTTTGACACTAACGGTAATCAACTATATGGTTTGTCGCCTTTACAGGCTGCTTACAGAACTGTTCAGCGTTCTAACGATGCTAAGGACACTTCAGTAGGTATGCTACAGAATCAAGGACCTAAAGGTATCTTGTCTGCTGATGAATCAAATGATTTCGGACCAGAGGCAGCAGGAAAGCTTAAAGAAGATTTTTACAATCAGTACGGAACAAAAACTCAAGCTGGTATCTTAAAGAATGCTGGTAAGATTTTGATTGCAGGTGCAAAGTTGAATTGGATTAACATGGGTTTAAGTCCTATTGACTTGCAGTTATTAGAATCAGAGAAAGTAACACTTAGAGAACTTTGTAATGTTTACGGAGTGAACTCTGCTTTGTTTAACGATCCTGATAACAAGACTTATAACAACATGAAGGAAGCTAAGAAGGAAATGTTGACTCAAGTAGTTCTTCCTGAGTTAGTAGCTCTTCGTGATGCGTTCAATAGATTCTTCTCAACAGAGATTGGTCAAGGTTACTATATCGATTTCGATTTGACAGTATTCCCTGAATTACAAGAGGACATGAAAGAGCTTAGTGCTATCCTTTCTCAATCTTGGTGGATTACTCCAAACGAGAAGAGAGCAGCTATGCGTTATGATACTATGGAAGGAACTGAAATGGATGAGATATTTATCCCAGCAGGTTACTTGCCTATAGACGAGTTGACGATGCTACAAGACCCTAGAGATGCACAACAACAAAGTGACTATAATTTGCCACCTGTAAAAAGTGAAGGTTTTTTTTTGAGTAAGAACGAGCAAGTAGATGAAGTGTACGCAAAGTACAAGTCAATTACCAACATGAGCTATTCAGAATTAGAAGCCTGGTCAAATACAGAGTGTTCTAAGAAAGCATCACTTGACAGAAGCCCTATCACTAGAAACCTAAGACTATTGTCTAAGAAGAAAGAAGATTGGACTTCAGCAGATGCAGAAGACGCAAACAGAACTATCAGCTTTGTGAGCAGAATGAAAGGAGCAGAACAAGGTGAACCAGCAGCAGAAGGCTGTCCTTCTAAAAGAGATATATCATTAAAAAATTGGGCGTACGATCCGTCTAAATAATGCCGAAAATACTTTACCCATCACAGCAGTTTGCTTTGCAACAAAAGATTGCAAGGAAATCAATCAGAGAGTTTCAGCCTAAAATAAAAGAGGCTTTACAAGCCGACTTTGATAAAGCTGCACAAATGGTTGAAGCATTAGGGGTAGAACAAGCTACTAATAATCGTGCAGGATTTTTCACTGGCGATAAGATTAATAATATTTTACGAACTTTGTATGAATCAACTGGCGGTTATACTGCTATGCGATACCAACAGATGTTTGAAACGAATAAGAAAGCGGAAGAGATTGACCTTGATCCTTTAAACATTTTGGATGAGTGGTTAGTATTTATGTTATCCTATTGGACTGCGATTAGCGGACTAAAGATGCAAGGCATAGAGAATACTACTGAAAACGAAATAGCTCGTATATTAGCGAATGTTATAAAGTTTGGTCGTAAGAATGGATTGTCACAAAATGAAGTTAATTCATTGGCTATTCAAACTCTAAGAGAAGGGAAGATAAATAACGCAAGGAGTTTACTTATAGCAAGAACTGAAAGCCATCAGGCATTAAGTACAGGTGCTATAGGTGCGGTTAAGTTAGCAGGTATTCCAGTATTAAAACAATGGATAGCTGCTGAATATCCAGCTAAGAGTGGTAAGCCAAGATTATGGCACAGGGATTTAGATAGACAAACGAATCCTGACAACAAAGGTGTAAGAATCCCTGTTAATCAACCATTCCTAGTAAACACTCCTGACTACGGACTAATAGAAATGCAATATGCACATGATGCAGCAGGGTTAGCAGTAAATAACTGCAACTGTAGATGCTGCACAGTTTATATAGCTTAAATAAAAAATATGAGTAACTTTTATAACAAGAAAGCGGTAAGTGGTGCTCCAGTAGACATGGAAGATAATGGTAGAATTATCACAGTCTACTATTCTGCGTTTGGTAATGTTGACAGCGATGGCGATGTTATTGTACCAGGTGCATTCACTAAAACCCTAAAAGAAAACGGACCTAGTGCCAAGAATAGAATCTGGCATTTATTTAACCATTCAACCGAGAAACCAATTGCTAAACCATTTGAGATGATGGAAGATGGATTTGGTTTAAAGGCTAGAGTAAAGATGCCTAATACAACATTAGGTAACGATACTTATGAGTTGTATAAAGAAGGTCATATCACAGAACATAGCATCGGCTTTCAGACTATCAAGTCACAAGCAAAGTCAGGCTATAACGAAATCAATGAAATTAAATTGTTTGAGGGTAGTTCAGTATTGTGGGGTGCAAACGCAAATACACCAACAGTAGGAGTGAAGAGTCAAATAAAGTCTGTTCTTGTAGATGAGATGGGTAAAACTATCAAGTCTTTAAGAAATGGTCACTTTACTGATGAAACATTTGAATTGTTGGAACTTAAACTTAAGCAATTACAACAATATCTTGCTGAGATGGAAGATGAAGAGTCAGTCGACCTTGAAGAACAACCGCAACTATCATCTGAAGGCACAGTCGAAATGCCAGAAGAAGAAGCATTGGAGGAAGAGGAAGACCCGATGGTTTCTATTGAAGTAGAGGTGAACAATTATTTAAAATCATTTAAAATTTTCAACTAATGGTAGAAGAAATCAAAAGTGCTTTCGAAGGCGTTAAAACCGAAGTAAACGGTGCTATCGAAACATTAAAAGCTGATAACGCAGTAGCGGTAGACAGTTTAAAATCAGAATTAGAAGAATTAAAATCTCAAGTTGCTGTAGTAAAAGATGCTGCTGACAAATTAGAGGCAAAAAACAATCGTAAGACAATGAACGAAAATCAAGTAAAAGGGTTTAACGTAACTCTTGCTGACGCAATCGAAAAGAATGCTGACAGCATCGCAAAATTAGGTCGTGGTGAAGTAAAGCGTTCTGGCTTTGTATTAGACACTAAGGCAGTAGGTAACATGACAGAAGCAGTTAACTTAACTGGTGATATCCAAAGACAATATGCTCCTCAAGTATATGCTCTTCCTTCTCGTAAGGTGCATTTGAGAAGTTTATTACCAGTAGGAACTATTTCTACAGGTTTATTTACTTTCCCTAAGGAAACAGGTGGTGAAGGTGATGCAGCTCCTCAAACTCAAGGTTCTGCTAAAGCTCAAATCGATTTCGATATCACAATGACTGATGCTCCTGCTCAGTACATCGCTGGTTTCGTAAGAATCTCTCGTCAAATGTTAGATGACGTTCCTGCTATGACTTCTTTCTTACAAGCTCGTTTGTTAGAGAAGTATTTATTAGCTGAAGATGCTCAGTTATTGAATGGTAGCGGTACAGCTCCAAACTTAACTGGTTTGACTATTAACGCTGCTGCTTTCAGTGGTGCTGCTACAGTTGACGTTGAGCAATTAGTACAAGCTATTGCACAGGTTTCTGCTGGTAACTATTCTGCTAATGGTATCTTAATCAACCCAACTGATTGGGCTGCTATCATGAACACTAAGAATACTAACTCTGCTTATAGCCTTCCAGGTTCTACAGTTGTTACTACTGATGGTTCTTTAACTATTGCTGGTATCCCTGTATTCCAATCTACAGCAATCGCTGCTGATAAGTTTTTAGTAGGTGACTGGGCTATGGGTGCTCAAATCATGCAAAATCAAGGTATCTCTGTTCAGTTCTCTGAAATGGATAGCGATAACTTCCAAAAGAACTTGATTACTGTGAGAGTTGAAGCTCGTATTGCATTCCCTATCTACTACAACAGTGCGTTTGTATACGGAGATTTCGGTAACGTAGCTTAATCCTAGATTAATCTAAAATACAAGGGGGCAGCCGCAAACTGCCTCCTTTTTTATGTCCGCTATATTTTAGTTATTTTTGTAAAAACAATGGCATAATGCAAATAGTAAGAGATATTACAACCACAGTAGCACCTTCAGCCACAGTGGTTACTTTAGCGGAAGCTAAGAATTACCTTAGAGTAGATTACAGCGAAGATGATACTTTGATTACATCTTTAATCAATACAGCTCAAACAAGACTTGAGCAATATGCAGGAGTTGCAATGACTCCTAGAACTTTAAGAGTTGTAGCTTATGTAGATGACTTTATAGAATTACCTTATGTTCCTACAAATAATATATCATTAGTAGAATATTGGGATTATACTGCATGGGTTTCAATGGCAGTTGGTGAATATCAAGTTCTTGGCGAAACTACCAAAAAGGTATACATGACTAGCATCTATAATAACGAGTTTAGGTTTACTTACACTTGTGGTTATGCTACTACTCCTACAACAATGAAGACTGCCCTTTTAAAGATGGTTTCAGACCTATACGAGTACAGAGAGTCATCGGTTGAGGCTACTAAGCCATCAGCTAATTTGCTGACCGCATACGAGCTAATGAAGCCATTTAAACGCATAAACGTTATTTTATAATGATAGGTAAACTACACAATAGAATTACTTTCCAAAGTCAATCTAATGCTTCTGATGGAGCTGGTGGTGTAGTAACTACTTTGGTAGACTATTACACTTGTTGGGCTCAGATGTCTAGGAATACAAATGACAGGTCAGATATAGCAGGAAAAGATAATATAAGCGATGATATTACTTTTAGAATTAGATATACTACTTCAAAGATATTTACAAATAAACTTGTAATATCTTATCAATCAAACCTTTATAACATTAATTCAGTTATTGATGAAGGTGATAATAATAGGTATTTCCTTATAGGATGTTCAACTCTTAAATAATGGGGAAATTTAAAATAAATGTTCAAGGTTTTGAATATGTAAAAAAAAAGCTAGATGAAGCTCCTCAGATTCTATTTAAAGAGGCATCTACTATAATTTATGAAACAGCAGTAGAAATTGAGAATAAAGCTAAAAGCAGGGTTGCAGTTGATACAAGTGCTTTAAGAAGCTCAATAAGAGCAACTAAGCTTTCTAATGGATCTTCTGTGATTAAAGCTGGTTTATCTAATGTAAGCAATAGTAAAGGTCATTTAATCAATTATGCACCTTATGTAGAATTTGGCACAGGTCAAAACCCCAATACAGCTTATAAAATACTAAGTAATCCAGGTATATCTAATTATGCGGAATCTTTTATAGGAAGAGGCAAAAGGAAGCAACTAAGGAATTCTGACCCTTTTTTATTTAACTCTACTGATGAATTATTAGTCAAAATGCTAGATAGAATAAAGAAGATAAAGATATAAATATATTTCGTTAAATTTGTACAAAATCAATACCATGACAATTACATTAAACGAAGAGCAGGTAAAACAATTAGATGCGTTTATTCAAGAAATGCCAACTAAATATGGTTTACCTTTAACCCAGTTCTTATCAAAACTTGCTCAAGAGCAAAATCCTGAGGAAGTAAAAGAGGAAACAGAAGCTTAATGAAAGATTGCGGTTTAGCTATAAGAAAGGCTTATGTAGATAAGTTAGCATCACAAAGTTTTTCTTTGGGTGTTTATGATACTATTGCACCTGATACAGTTAACCCTCCCTTTCTAATTATAAGCAGTCAAACATCAGTTGAAAATAGCGACAAACAGAGTTATAACTTTGATGTCACTATACAGTTTGATATTGTTTATAAAACCAATAAGTCAGGTGAAGTAGGGCAGAAATCGGTAGACCAGTGGGCTAACGAATTGTTAGGGATCATAGGCGTTAATGTACCTGATTACCCAAGTGCTTCTCCTGACTTTAAAATAGTTACTCGTGTCATGGGTACAAACTTTGCTACATTTGATTATATAGACGAAGCTTATATCTTTAGAAGAGTAATCACAATGAATCATTTTGTAACTCAAATATTATAAAAAATTAAAATAAAATAAAATGCCAACAACAGGAATTTTTAATGGTACAAACCTAGTAGTTCTAGTAGGAACTGAAGTTGTAGCTCACTCTACATCTTGCTCTTTATCAGTAAGTGCTGACTTACCAGATGCAACAACTAAATCAAGCGGTGGATGGGCTGATCAAATCGCAGGTTTGCGTTCTTGGTCTTTAACTACAGATGGTCTTACTACAGTTGAACCAACAGGTACAAACTATGTAGTAGGAGATATTTTCTCTGCTCTAAACGGAAGAGGTGTAGTTACAGTTAAGTTTACTACAGTTAATGGTAGTACTCCAATAGTAGGTGATTTAATCTGGTCTGGTTCTGCATTTGTAGAAAGCTTAGACATCACTGCTGATATGGAATCTCCAGTTACTTACTCTGCTTCTTTTACAGGACAAGGAGTATTGACTCAGGCTACTAACGCATAATAACACCAAAAACACCAAAATATGAGAGGACATTACGAACTAACCCTTAGCGATGGGTCTAAAATACCTATGAGGTTTTGTACATGGTCTTTAAAAAGATTCTGTCAACTTCAATGCATTGGTCCATCAGATATTGGTGATGCTTTAAGCGGATCTGAATCACTTGATGCTATAAGCAATTTATTTATAGCTGCTGCCGAATACCCTTTACACAAAGAAGGTATTACTCCAAAGTTCACAGACTTAGAAGTATGTGACTGGATTGACGACATGGGTGGCATAGGTGGCAAAAAGTTCCAAGAAGTAATGGCTGCATTAACCGAAAGCTTAAATAGTGGACTAGAAGAAACTACTACTAAGAAAGCAAATAAAGATGTGGTAAAAAAAAATTAGAGTGGATTGATATTGAAAGATATACAATGGGGGAGTGCCAAGTGCTTCCCCATTTGTTTTGGGATATGACGATGGCAGAGCTAGATTTTGTATGGTATGGTTATCGACATAAAGAAGAGCAAGAATGGGTAAAGATAAGATGGCAGACCACTCTTTTAATTAATATTCAATTGCCTAAAGGTAAAAAAGTAAATCCCAATGAACTTTTATCACTTGATTGTGATAATCGTAACTTTGTGAAGCAAAGAGTAATGACCAACGATGAGTTGAGTGAAGTGCTTAAAAAATACGAAAACGCAAAACCAATAAAGCAAAATGGCTGATCAGAATATAAAAGTCAATATTAACCTAGACCTTACTGAGTTTAATAAGAATGCTAAGGCTATGTCTGATGCATTAAGTAGAGTTCTAGGTAAAGATGTAAAAATGTTTGCCGATGAGATGAATAAGGCTGAAGCATCAATTAATGGTGCAGAAAGAGCTTTAGGAAATGCAGGAAGAGCAGCAACAAAAACAGGAAATTCTGTAAGGCAATCTAATATACAATGGAATAATCTAGCCTTAGTAATACAGGATTTACCTTTTGGATTTAGGGGTATTCAAAATAACTTACCTGCATTAGCTGGTAGTATTGCTGGTATTGCTGGTCCTGCTATGGTTGCATTTTCTGCTTTAACGGCAGCAGTTACAGCTTACGATATGGGAATATTTGGAGCTAAAAAATCTACAGATGATTTTACTACAAGTCTTAAAAATGCTAATGACGAGTTAAGAAAGGCTGTAAATTCAACAACTGCTGAAGAGAATAACCTAGAAAGTTTAATTAGAGTAGGTTTAAATTATAGTAATTCTGAAACAGTAAGATTAAACGCTTTAAAGGAAATAAAAAAGGTTTTATCTGGTGTAAACAAGGAAGAAGCTGACAAAATAAGTACTATTGAAGAAGCTATCATACCTGTAAAATTATATACAGAGGCATTAAGAAAACAAAACTTACAAGAAGTTACCTCTAAAAACTTATCAGAATTACAAAATAAAGTATTAGAGCAAAAGCAAAAATATGAATTAGCTAAAGGAATACAAAAAAGAAGTCCTGGATTATTAAAAACTTTATTTGGATATGATGATTTACCTGCTATGGCATTAGAAATAAGTCAAGCAGAAACAATGATAAGGTCATTAGAGGGCACTTTAGATCAGGTTAATAAAAAACAAGGTATTAATCCTTTTGAAAAGGTAAATACAGTTAAGCCACCTAAGGTTGAAATAGATACAAATAACTTAGAATTACTTAAGCAGCAACAAAAATATTATAAAGACGATTTATATTTATTTTATAAATATGGTGCTGAAATCATAGCAGAAGAAGAAAGACTAGCTGTTAAGAGGGCTGAGATAGAAGGAAAGACTGCTGCACAAATTGAAATAATTAGAAAAAACTTTGCTCTTCAAAAAAAGATAAATATTCAAGAAGAAGGTAGAGCTTTAATGGCTATTGCAGAAAAAAATACTAAGGATTATGAAAAGATAGAAGCTGATATAGCTAAAGTAATATTAAAGAATAGAGAAGATATAGCTAATGGCATTAAAAAGATAAATTCTGATTTAAACAATGAGAATATTAAAAATGTTAATACCGAATTACAGCAAACATTAAAGGCTACAAGAGGTAATTATAATGCACAAAAAGAAGCTTATCAACTAGCTATAGATAAGCTCAAAGAGAAAAAAGCTGCCTTAGATGCCACTAATGTATCTACTGTTGAATATACTAATGCTATTAAGAATTTAGAAGCTGGAATGGGTGGCTTAGTTGATCCATTAGAGCAGTTAGGTCAAACACTACAAAGCACATTCAATCAATTAAATATTGATATGCTGACAGCATTTGGAGAACAATTAGGAGAATTAATGTCAGGTAAGGAGTTTGATTTTACAAAATTAGGTACAATATTAGCAGATGCTTTATCATCAATAGGTAAAGCACTGATTGCTTATGCTGTAACTAATGGTGCAGTTGCTGAGTTATTTAAGAATCCTGGTACATGGCCAGCAGCACTTGTTGCAGGCATTGCAGCAGTTGCAGCAGGATCTGCTTTAAAGAATAAATTAAGCGATAAAAAAGCTACAGCATTTGCTAATGGTGGTATAGTATCAGGACCGACTATGGGTCTTGTAGGGGAATATCCAGGTGCTCAAAACAATCCTGAGGTTATTGCACCTTTAGATAAATTAAAATCAATGATTGGTGGAGGAGGAGGTGGTACATTTGTACTTAGAGGACAAGATTTATTATTGGCTACAAACAGAGCACAAAAGGCATCTAATCTTAAAGGACAAAATATTAGCTTAGCATAATGGCATACGGATTAAGATATACATTAAGTCAGATACTTAAAAATGGTAATTCTCAAGTTATTGAAATATATCAAGAGGATTATACAGGTAGTGTAAAAACATACATACCTACATCTATAAGTTTACAACCTAATTCATCAAACGAATATCCATATCCTGCTATCATATCAACTCAGTTGCAATTCTCATTTATACTTGAAACTGAAGATGACTACAATCAATATCCAAACGTATTATCATCTAACGCTAGATTATACTATGTATTATTAAAAGAAGGTTCTACAGTTATCTGGAGAGGTTATTTATTTAATGACTATTCAGAAGTAGGATTCTCTACAGGTATATCACAATCATCTCTAATTGCTATAGATGGTATATCATTTTTACAAGATCAAGAATTTGTAGTAAGTAATAGTATTAACTATTTGAAACAACATCTTGAAGTAATTGCTGAAGGTTTAAGATATTTAGCATATCCTTCAGACTTATATCTTAACATAGCTTGTTCGTTTTATGCTGATGGCATGGTTGATAGGACTGATAATGTAGCAAATGAACCTTTTAGTCAGATATATCAATATCCAAGAGATTTTGTAGGAGTTAGTTATTATGTTATACTAGAAAATATACTTAAAACGTTTAACTGTAGAATGTACCAAGCTAATGGAGATTGGTATATATCAGCAACTATGGAAACTGCTGCATCTACAAGATACTTTACAAGATATGCAATTGGAGCATCTACAATAACTGTAGCATCATCAGGTGTACTTAATAATACTATTAACATTGCACCTTATACAAGTAACAATGTTCACTTTATTAATAACTCTCAAACTAAAATACTGAGAAAAGGCTTCTTTGATATACAAGTAAGAAGTGAATATAGAAGTCCTATTAATCTTTTACATAATGCTGACTTAAAGATTATATCTGGTACTGCACCTAATATATCAGCAACTGGATGGAGAACTACCTTAACAGGCACAGCAGCAGCAACAGTCGTAGAAGCAACAGATCAACAATTTAATGATTATAGCTTAACTGCTGGTAATGGTATTGCTGATTTAGAAATATTACAAATACTTACACAATATTTGTACACTCCTTATATGGGAGGTGTGCCAATCACTTTTAGTTGTCAGCATAGAAACACTACTAGCATTAAAATACAAATTGCTTTATTAGATACTGGTGCTGGGAATAAATACTTAGATAATAGTGGAGATTGGCAGACATCATCAAATACTTATATTACTTTCCCTGCTGCTACTGAAGTAAATAATTATGATACATTTACTTTACAAATACCTCCGTTTTATTCAAATTTTGCATTAAAGCAATTTTTAATGGGTTATATAAATGTAAAAGTAAGATGTGATTCTGGTTCTACATTATTAAGAAACTTTAAGCTAGTACAGGGGGAAACGGAAGTTAAGTATGCTGTTATACAAAATAGCACATCTCCTGATAAAAGTACAGTTGAGGTTTTTGAACAACCTTATGGTCAAATATATCCAGTTAATACATCACAACAGATTTTAACTTATGGTTCTTTATTTGACAGCTCAGGTGTATTCTTAAAGAATTGGAATTTCTTTGATATTGGTTTGATTGTAGGTAATATCTTACCAGTAGGTTTTTTAGCAACTCAATATATAAAAATATACCAAAGAAACATATCAACTCTTGAGGCTGACTTAGGGGCTATAAAAGGAACAAATGGCTATGTATATTTAGATAAAGTATTTACTGTTACTGATTCTAGTACAGGTAGTTTAAGCTATAATGGTAAAAAGTTTACTGCTAATAGGCTTACTTTATCTCCTTATGCAGATGAAACAAACTCATTACAACTAATTGAAATATATTATGACGATTCTTTGTTAGTCTTAGTTCCTAATTATATCACAGATGTAGGTCAACTTGGTCCTTTCTGGAATCTAAACTTTAATATAAATCTATAAAATATATAACTTATAAATAATGGCATCAGTAATAAATGGAACGAACATAGTATTATATAAGTACGACACAAATAAGCAATACTATTTCAATGGTTCTATAAATCAAGGAGTAACTGTAAATGGCTTTGCTTGTAGAGAGTTAAGCACAACTCAAATAGTTGCTAGTTCAACTGATTTTGGTAAGACTGGAGCAGGGGTAATAGCTTCTTTTATAACAGATGCTAGTGATCCTAATATTACTCAGATTACTGCTGGTACATGGAGTATAGCAGCTTATTATTCTATAGCTACTGCCTTTGCAGGTGCTAAAGTGCAATACAAGTTATATAAATATGCTGGTTCAACAGCTACCTTAATAACTACTTCAGAAGAAACAACATTAACATCTCTTAGTAAGACATTATATACTACTTTTATGGCTGTTCCTACAACAGCTTTATTAAACACAGATAGAATAATCATAGAGGTACTTTACTTAGGTACAACTACTAATGAAATCACTTTATACACTCAATCAACTAATCCTGGCATAACAACCACTAATATCTCTGTAGGTATCCCATTTGGAGCAGCTACAAACTGTTCTTTTGAGGTTTCAGTAGATCAGGTAGAAGTTACTTCGGCATCTTCTGCATGGTTTAAGGAGTATAAGAATGATGTAGCATCATGGACTATCAATGCTGATGGTTTTGTTGCTTTAAGCGACTATTCTTACTTATTCTTAGCTAACCTTCAGTTGACTAGGCAACCTATATTAATTAAGTTTCAAGTAGATAATGATAATGGGGATGGTAGTGGTACTCTAGGATACTCTATATTCACAGGTACAGCCAATTTAAGCTCACTTAGCATAAGTGCAGGGGTAGAGGCAGCATCAACATATAGCGTGTCATTACAAGGCTCTGGTGCTTATACATTAACAGGTACTCAAGTTACTCCTGGTGGAGTGGTAATAGAAACATCAAATGTGATTATGTATCAATATACTGCTACTGGTGGTGAAACTACAGTTACGTTTACTGCAGCAATTGGTGGAACTTGCTTATCAGTTACAAGAGGTGGTATGGAAGTTAGAACAATACAAACAACAGGTGTACCTACAGGCGACAATGTTACATTTAATGCTACGACAGGAGTTGTTACCTTTGGCAGAGCTTTAGAGGCTGATGAGTTTGTTAGAATAATTGCAAAATAATAGTTAAAATTTATATATAAATGAGTTCACAATTACAAGTAACAGGCGAAGCAAAGATTAGGGATATACAAGGTCCAGTAGTGGCTAATAGTGGTGTTATAACCGCTTTAGATGGTGCTGCTTCTCAATATGTACGAGGAGATGGTACATTAGCTGACTTTCCAACATCAAGTGGTGGCGGTAGTTCAGTTTCTTATTATCTTAACTCAAGTGTTTCACAAGGTACAATAGGTGGAGTAGCTTATAGAGAATTAAGTAAAGAACCAATCATTGGTGCTGGAACTGATATTGCTATTTCAACAACAGGATATGTGGCAAGTTATTTAACGGATGCTAATGACCCAGATGTATTATCAATTCCTGGCGGTAACTTTAATTGTGAGTTTTATTTTAGTGTAAATAACAATACAGGCAATCCTTTTTTCTATGCAGAACTTTATAAGTACGATGGCACAACTTTTACCTTATTAGGTAGTAGTGTTGGAGTTCCAGAGTATATTAATCAAGGAACTATAATAGCACCTTACTATTTTGCTATTCCTGTCGCTACTGCTGCCTTAGCTTTAACCGATAGATTAGCAATTAGAATCTATGTAAATGTAGATGGTAGAACAGTTACTTTACATACTGAGAATGGTCATTTGTGTCAAGTAGTTACTACCCTATCTAAGGGTATGGTTTCTTTAAATAACTTAACAGATCAATCACAATTTATAACCACAGGAACAAGCGGAACAAACTTTGCTATCGTTTCAAGTGGTGATACACATACTTTTAACCTTCCAGTGGCTTCGGCTGCAAATACAGGTAAGTTAAGTTCAAGCGATTGGTCAACATTTAATGCGAAAGAACCTGCTATTACTGCTGGAACTACATTACAATATTATAGAGGAGATAAGACATTCCAAACTTTAGATACAACGGCAGTTATAGAAGCAACAAACCTTTACTTTACGGATGCAAGAGCAAGAGCAGCTTTATCTTTTGCTGCTGGTAGTGGTGCTTATAATAGCACAACAGGTGTAATTACAATACCTACAAACACTAACCAACTTACTAATGGTGCATCTTTTATAACCTTAACTTCTTTAAGTGCAGGTACAGGAATAAGCTACAATAATACAACAGGAGTAATTACTAATTCTGCTCCAGACCAAACTGTTTCTTTAACGGCAGGTGCAGGGATATTAATTACTGGTACTTATCCTTCGTTTACTATAGCTTCAACGATTACTCAATATACAGATGCATTAGCAAGAGCAGCGATTAGTTTAACTACAACAGGTTCAAGCGGTGATGCAACTTATAACAATACAACAGGGGTATTTAATATACCTAATTATGGTTCTGCTTTAAGTGGATACGTTCCATACACAGGCGCAACAACTAATGTTAATTTAGGAGTTAATTCTTTAACTGCAACAGGAATAACAGTTTCTAAATCAGCAGGAATTTCTACAATTACATTTCCTGCAGGTACTAATGACCCAGCTTTTATTCAACACGAAGAATCAAGTGCTAATACAGGTATAATGCGTTTTAGTGTTGGGGATGATAATGATGCAACTGATTATTTTGTTTTTGGTAATGTTTCAAGTGGATTTGTAGAAAGATTTAGGATAACTTCAAGCGGTATAGTAAACTTAGGTACTTGGCAAGGTTCTGCAATAGCAGACGCATATATATCAAGTGCATCAACTTGGAATGCTAAACAAAACCAATTAAACGGAACAGGATTTGTAAAGGCTACAGGTACTACAATAAGCTATGATAATAGTACATACTTAACAACAAGTGCAGCATCTTCTACTTATGTTCCTTACACAGGTGCAACTGCTAACTTAGATATGGGTACAGGTACATTTGGTATCAATACAGGTAGATTCTTATTGTTTACAAAAAATGGTGCTGCAGGAATTGGTAATTCATCTTATGTAGGATTTTTAAATGCAAGTGCAACTGATGGTATATATGCTCAATTAAATGCCTCAAATAATTTAGGATTTTATGGATTAACATCTTCAGTTGGAAGTTCTCAAGTTGCATTTATTTCAAGAGCTGGAGATTTTAGTGGTAACTCATTTATAAAGACAGGCGGTACATCAAGCCAATTTTTAAAGGCAGATGGTTCAGTAGATTCTACATCTTATTATCCTACAAGTGGTGGAATTATATCAGGAAATATCTATATGCAAAGTTCAGCTAATCCAAGTCAATTATTGGCTAAAGGAGTTAATACTGAATTTTGGGTAGACTCACAATATGGTGGTGGAACTGCAAGAGCATTTATAAATAGAAATGGAGTAGGCAATCAAGCTACTTTAATGTTTAGCACAGGAGTTGTAGTTACAAATGGAACTGCTTGGGCAGGTGTTTGTGATTATTCAATGGGTATGACAAATGATGGCACAGGTAATTTCTATATAGGAGCAGGGGATTTATTTAGTAGTGGTAATAGAGCATTAACTATTTCATCAAGTAAAAATATTGGAATTGGAACTAATCCAAGTGCTTGGTCAACTGCTAATAGTGTAAGAGCAATACAAAATCCTGCTGGCTCTATTTGGAATTTTGTGAATGGCAATATGTATATGGCATTAAATTATTATTGGGATGGTTCAAATAGGAGATATGTAAACAGTGGAGTTGCGTCAGAATATCAACAAAGCGGTGACCATAGCTTTTATACTGCACCATCAGGGAGTGCAGGTAATGTGGTAACATTTACCGAACGTATGCGTATCACAAGCGGTGGTAACGTTGGAATCGGAACGCCTAGTCCAAGTGCTTTATTACATTTAGGGGTTGCAAATGCAGCAGTAGATGGAACGAAAGGTGTAAAAATAACAAATCCTGCTGGTACAACAGTGATGCTTGAATGTGGAGTTAGTAGTGATTCTTTTGTAGGAACAACAAGTGCAAGTGATTTTAGTATAAGAACAGGCAATTCCGAACGAATGAGAATCACATCGGGGGGTGTTGTACAAATTACTAATGCTGGTGATGCTCAATTAAAATTAGCTGCTAGTGGTTCTACTGCGTATGTTAGCTTTTCGAATTCGGCCGGTGATTTATGGGGTTTAGGTAATTCATTTGCCGGTGCAACTACAAATTTTGAATTATATAATTTTAATGCTGCTGCTTATGGATTTAAAATAACAAGAAGTGGTATATATGCAACAACTGCAAGTTCTCCAAGAAATGTATATGTACAATCCGATGGAACATTAGGAGGTATATCGTCAATACTTGCATCTAAAACAAACATCCAATCTTTTGACACTAATTGGTTATATGATTTAAATCCTATTCAATTTAACTATCGTAAAAAAGATGAAAATGAACAATATACAGAGGAATTTGATACTGAATTATTTTATGGTTTAATTGCAGAGGAAACTGAATTAGTAAATAAAGAAATTTGTAATTATAATGAAAATAAACTAATAGGTATTGAGTATTCTAAATTAGTACCTGTATTAGTAAAAGCAATCCAAGAACTTAAATTAGAAATAGAAGAATTAAAAGAACTAATTAAAAATAAATAATATGTATAGAGAAATACCATACTTAATATTTGATGAATTTATAAAAAGTATAAAAAATAAATAAAATGAAGACAATTCAACCTGTATCAATTTGGCAAAATGGACAAAATGTTCAAGCCATATATTTAAAAGCAGAAGTGCAATCTGATAATCTATTAAACTTTGCATCTTTTGCTTATATGCTTTTAGATGCTGATTTTATTAATGTGAATAATGGTATTGTAGGTATTTATGGTCAAGATTATATTAACTATCAAACAAATCAATATGCTTGGGATTATATAGCTACACAACTTAACTTAACAATCACAGGTGATTATGTACCACCAGCACCTATAGAACCAGAGCCAATTGTTGAAGAAACTATTGAAACTGCTGAATAATGACCACTATTAAGGACTATTTAATCATTATCCTTGCGTTCTTTGCTATGGTGTGGCTATATGAGTCATGCCATAGATTAAGTCCTGTTATAGAGTCTGTAAAGACCGATACAGTATATCAGACTAAAGTTACTACAAAATGGAAGCAAGGTAAAGACATTCCTTATGTGATCATAGCTACCGATACTGTACATGATTCTGTACAATATACCGTACATGATACTATACGCATAGTAACCGATTATATGCGTACTTATGCGTATTCTGATACGATTAATGTAGATTCTAATACCTTTGTCATCAACGACACTATAAGCCAAAATAAGATTCAATCAAGGGGATTTGAGGCTAAAATAACCGAAAAAACCATACTTACCACCATTACTAAGGCAGCTAAAGCTAAGAATACCCTTTATTTAGGCTTTAGAGGCGATTTAAGCGAGTCTAATGGCTTAGAAGTACTAAGTCCTGGAATCATGCTTAATGCCAAAAATAAGGCTCTAATAGGTCTTAATGTAAATATTAGTAAAAACTTTAATATAGGCTACTCAGGTAGTGTATATTTTAAATTAGGTAAAAAATAAGTAAATGGCAGCTAAAAAAGATGTTAATGTAAGTGCTAATCCTCTCCCGATTAGCTTTTCTCAGTTTAGTAAAGACCCAATAAAAGGAACTATGTTCCTAGTTATAATCGGTATAACCGTCCTTTATGTTGACATTAGGGGCAATTTCAACAATCAGATAAACTCTCAAGACGCTAGGATTACTAATCTTGAGTATAAGGATAGCCTAAAGACTCAGGCTTTAATTGAGTGTAAAACAGCATTAAGTTCTACTACAACTAAGCTTGAAACCTTAGATGCTATGGGAGCTATTAAATCAACAGTTAAATAAAAAGGCAATGAAATCTATTCTTTTGATATTTGGTTTTCTAACAGTTACAGCAACTACTATAAATGTTACAGCTAAAAAAGAAGATAAGGCAGTAACTGAAGATAAGGAGTTCGAGCAATTTATGACTGAGTTTAATAGCACAATGACTAAGAACAAAGCTGTTCAAGTTAAAGCTGACCAGGCTAAAGAAGCTATAGTAACTTCTACCGTTAGTAAGTTCGCTGAGATTAAGCAAGAGATAACAACACTAAAAACCGAGCTAAATGAAGTTAAAGCAACTTTGGATAGTGTTAGCAATGATACTGCTGTCAGTTTCAAGCTACTCCCAATACCCCATAATAAAGAAAATTAAAGATGATTCTGTAGTTATTATGACTGTAAAGCAAGGTAATGAAATAAATGCTTTGTATTTACGTTACAATGAAACTATAGACTCGTTAAAATCTAAAACAATAAAAGATGATTCTATTCTCAATGTCTACATTAATAAAGCTAATAAGCTCGAAAATTACAAGTTTCGCTACGAAGCAAACCTCGAAGTTTACCAAACAAGGGAAAGAGAACTTGACAAAATGGATAAATACCATGCTTGGCAAAAAATAATCTTAATATTCCTAGTCATTTTCCAATTTAGTCAATTATAATTTATGAAACAGTTTTTCCAAGAAGATAGCGGTAGATTTAGCATGAAGCGTTTATGTGGTTTATTATGTGTAATAACCTTATGTGTTACTATGTATCACAATAGTTTTAGTGAAGAGCATATAGCTCCAAGTACGATTCTTGTAGAATCAGTAGCTTTGTTAGCGTTCGGTTGTTTAGGTTTAACCTCAATAGAGAAAATATTTAAGAAAGATGCCTAAAAGCGAAAAGATAATATTAACACTTGGCTTCCTATTATGGTTGCTAGGATTAGCATATTTTGTAAATCAAATGATTTAAGATGAAATTAACAGCACACTTTGCATTAGCAGAATTTACTAGAAGTGAATCAGCTAAAAGACATGGAGTATCTAACGAACCAACTCCTGAGCATTTACAGAACCTTATTGTTCTTTGTGAGAAAGTATTAGAACCAATCAGAATGAAGTTTGGTCCTATAAACATTTCTAGTGGTTACAGAAGCAAAGTTCTCAATCATTACATAGGTGGTAGTTTAAGGTCACAGCACTGTGAAGGTAAAGCGGCAGATATTGATATGGATGATATGCCAGGTGTGACTAACAAACAGATTTTTGAATACATAAAAAGTGAGCTTGAGTTTGATCAGCTAATTAACGAGTTTAATTATGGCTGGATACATGTAAGTTACAATGTAGGTAAGAACAGAAGGCAGATATTAGATGCTTTAAAAGTAAACAATAAGACTGTATATTCTAACCACAAAATCTAACCAAACCAAAACCACATATAATGAGCAAGAAAAATGTCCTAGTAATAGGCGACACTCATGAGCCAT
>Ga0315900_10001735_pt1 | contig 34527 bp, 41 predicted proteins | sample LakEriMetagenome_FD_203521 | JGI IMG/M metagenome (GOLD analysis project Ga0315900, IMG submission 203521) | Freshwater fungal communities from buoy surface, Lake Erie, Ohio, United States - Buoy 12 MA114 | ecosystem: Environmental > Aquatic > Freshwater > Lake > Lake biofilm | place: USA: Lake...
TGAAGAAGGCCATTGTCACCCTCGCCGAGGGTGAAATGATCGACATCACCAGCGGTATCTGAGGCCAAGGGACAGGAAACGAACAATGGCACTCAAGAACTACAAGCCGACCAGTCCCGCACGCCGCGGTCTGATCCTGGTCGACAAGTCGGCCCTCTACAAGGGCAAGCCGGTCAAGTCGCTGACCGAAGGTAAGCGCAAGACCGGTGGCCGCAACAACAAGGGCCATGTCACCTCGCGTGGCATCGCCGGTGGTCACAAGCAGAAGTACCGCTTCATCGACTTCAAGCGTCGCAAGTGGGACATGCCGGCCACCGTCGAGCGTCTCGAGTATGACCCGAACCGCACCGCCTTCATCGCACTGGTGAAGTACGAAGACGGCGAGCAGGCCTACATCCTGGCTCCGCAGCGCCTTGCTGTGGGCGATCAGGTCGTGGCCGGCGAGAAGGTCGACACCAAGCCGGGCAACGCGATGCTGCTGGGCCAGATGCCGGTCGGCACCATCTGCCACAACGTGGAGATGAAGCCGGGCAAGGGTGGCCAGATCGCCCGTTCGGCCGGCACCTATGTGCAGGTCGTCGGTCGTGACCGCGCGATGGTTATCGTCCGCCTCAACTCGGGCGAGCAGCGTTACCTGCGTGCCGATTGCATGGGCACGGTGGGTGCGGTGTCGAACCCCGACAACGCCAACCAGAACTTTGCCAAGGCCGGCCGTTCGCGCTGGATGGGCAAGCGTCCGCTGACCCGCGGCGTTGCGAAGAACCCGGTCGACCACCCGCACGGTGGTGGTGAAGGCCGCACCTCGGGTGGCCGCCATCCGGTGACCCCGTGGGGCAAGCCGACCAAGGGTGCCCGTACGCGCCACAACAAGCAGACGGACAAGATGATCATCCGTTCGCGTCACGCGAAGAAGAAGAGGTAAGAGACGATGGCACGTTCCGTCTGGAAAGGTCCGTTTGTCGAGCTGAGCCTGCTGAAGAAGGCAGAGGAAGCGCAGGAGGCAACGAACGTCAAGCCGATCAAGACCTGGTCGCGGCGCTCGACTGTGCTCCCGCAGTTCGTTGGGCTCACCTTCAACGTCTACAACGGGCACAAGTTCATTCCCGTTACGGTCTCGGAAGAAATGGTCGGCCACAAGCTTGGTGAATTTGCGCCCACGCGCACCTTCCCCGGCCACGCTGCCGACAAGAAGGGCAAGCGCTAATGGGCAAGGCAAAGGCACCCCGCCGCGTGGGCGATAACGAGGCGCTGGCCGTCGGCACCACCATTCGTGGTTCGGCGCAGAAGCTCAATCTCGTTGCGGCTCTGATCCGTGGCAAAAAGGCCGAAGAGGCGATGAACATTCTCGCCTTCTCGAAGCGGGCAATGGCGCGCGATGCGAGCAAGGTGCTCGCTTCGGCGATCGCCAATGCCGAGAACAACCACAACCTCGACGTTGACGCGTTGATCGTGGCGGAAGCCTCGGTCGGCAAGTCGGTGACGATGAAGCGGTTCCACACCCGTGGTCGCGGCAAGTCGACCCGGATCCTCAAGCCGTTCAGCCGGCTGCGGATCGTGGTTCGCGAAGCAGAAGAGGCGTAAGATGGGCCAGAAGAGCAATCCGATCGGTCTGCGCCTGCAGATCAACCGCACCTGGGACAGCCGCTGGTACGCCGAAGGGCGTGACTATGCGGGCCTGCTCAAGGAAGACCTCGCGATCCGCAAGTACGTCATGGAAAACCTGCCCCAGGCAGCGATTTCCAAGGTCGTGATCGAGCGTCCGGCCAAGCTGTGCCGCGTGTCGATCTATGCCGCACGTCCGGGCGTGATCATCGGCAAGAAGGGCGCTGACATCGAAAAGCTGCGCTCGAAGCTTGCCACCATGACCGCGAGCGAAGTGAAGCTGAACATCGTCGAGATCCGCAAGCCGGAAATCGATGCCAAGCTCGTCGCTCAGGGCATCGCCGATCAGCTGGTGCGCCGCGTGGCGTTCCGCCGTGCGATGAAGCGCGCCGTGCAGTCGGCTCTGCGTCTTGGCGCCGAAGGCATCAAGATCGTGTGCGGCGGCCGTCTCGGCGGTGCGGAAATCGCCCGCGTCGAATGGTACCGCGAAGGTCGCGTGCCGCTCCACACGCTGCGTGCGAACATCGATTACGCTGAAGCCGAAGCGCTCACCGCCTACGGCATCATCGGCATCAAGGTGTGGATCTTCAAGGGCGAGATCCTCGCCCATGATCCGACCGCGCAGGACCGCCTGATGATGGAAGCCCAGACTTCCGGCGTCCGTCCGGCTCGTTGAGGTAACAGACCATGTTGCAACCGAAGAAAACCAAGTTCCGCAAGGCCTTCAAGGGCCGGATCAAGGGTGATGCGAAGGGGGGCACCAGCCTCAACTTCGGCTCCTACGGCCTCAAGGCCCTCGAGCCCGAGCGTATCACCGCTCGCCAGATCGAAGCGGCGCGTCGTGCCATCACCCGTCACATCAAGCGTCAGGGTCGTCTGTGGATCCGCGTGTTCCCCGATCTGCCGGTGTCCAAGAAGCCTGCCGAAGTCCGTCAGGGTAAGGGCAAGGGTTCGGTCGAATACTGGTCGGCGCGCGTCAAGCCGGGCCGCATCCTGTTCGAACTCGACGGCGTGGCCGGCCCGCTGGCTGCCGAAGCATTCGAGCGTGCAGCGATGAAGCTGCCGATCAAGACCAAGGTTGTCGCCCGTCTCGGTGACACCAGCCACCTGGGAGGCGAATAATGGCCGATTTCGCGGACCTTCGCACCAAGACCGATGATCAGCTGAACGCCGAGCTCACCGAGCTCAAGCGCGAGCAGTTCAACCTGCGGTTCCAGGCTGCGACCAACCAGCTCGAGGCTCCCTCGCGCATCCGCCAGGTGCGCCGGACCATCGCGCAGATCAAGACGCTGCAAAGCGAGCGTGCGGCCAAGGCCGCCGCCGCCAAGGCGTAAGGAGTAAGCACAATGCCCAAGCGCATCCTCGTCGGGACTGTGACCTCCGACAAGACCGACAAGACCGTGACCGTGAAGGTCGAACGCAAGGTGAAGCACCCGCTCTACGGGAAGATCATCCGTCGTTCGAAGAAGTATCACGCGCACGACGAGAACAACGAATACGCGATTGGCGATGTCGTGCGGATCGAAGAGACCCGCCCGATTTCGAAGACCAAGACCTGGACCGTCAAGGACCGGGTCGTCGCGGGCGGCACCCAGGCGATCGAGGCCAACCTCGACGTCGCGGAAGCCGGCAACTGAATTAGGCGTAAACGGAACTGCCGGGCCCCAGTCGGATTGGGCGTCCCGGTAAGCCAGTGAGAAGGAAGACGGATCAATGATCCAGATGCAATCCAATCTCGACGTCGCGGACAACAGCGGCGCCAAGCGCGTCCAGTGCATCAAGGTGCTGGGCGGGTCGAAGCGCCGGACCGCGGGTGTCGGCGATGTGATCGTCGTCTCCATCAAGGAGGCGCAGCCGCGCGCGAAGGTCAAGAAGGGCGACGTTCACCGTGCGGTGATCGTGCGCACCCGCAAGGACGTGCGTCGTCCGGATGGCACCGTCATCCGCTTCGACACCAACGCTGCGGTGCTCGTGAACAAGAACGAGGAGCCGATCGGCACCCGTATCTTTGGCCCGGTGGTGCGCGAACTGCGCGGCCGCGGCTTCATGAAGATCATCTCGCTCGCTCCGGAGGTGCTGTAATGGCTGCCGCGAAGATCAAGAAGGGTGACAGCGTCGTCGTGCTGTCGGGCAAGGACAAGGGCCGCACCGGTACGGTCGCCCAGGTTCTCCCGAAGGACAGCAAGGTCGTTGTCGAAGGCGTGAACATCGTCGCCCGTCACCGCAAGCCGAGCCAGCAGAACCCGCAGGGCGGCATCGATCGCTTCCCAGCGCCGATGCATGTCTCGAAGGTCGCGCTCGCCGATCCCAAGACCGGCAAGGCCACCCGCGTCCGTTTCGAAGTCAAGGACGGCAAGAAGGTGCGCGTCGCCGTGAAGAGTGGGGAGACCATCGATGGCTGATTATACCCCCCGGATGAAGGCCAAGTACGAGGCCGAAATCGTCAAGGCGATGACCGAGAAGTTCGGTTACAAGAACCGTCTCGAAGTCCCCAAGCTTGAAAAGATCACGCTCAACATGGGTGTGGGCGAAGCGAGCCAGGACAAGAAGAAGGTTCAGACCGCCGCTGAAGAAATGGCGCTGATCGCCGGCCAGAAGCCGGTCATCACCAAGGCCAAGAAGTCGATCGCCCAGTTCAAGCTGCGCGAAGGCATGCCGATCGGTTGCAAGGTCACCCTGCGCCGCGAACGCATGTACGAATTTGTCGACCGTCTGGTGACCGTGGCGATGCCGCGCATCCGTGACTTCCGCGGGCTGAACGCCAAGTCGTTCGACGGCCGCGGCAATTACGCGATGGGGCTGAAGGAACAGATCGTGTTCCCGGAAATCAGCTACGACAAGATCGAGAAGGTGCGCGGGATGGACATCATTGTCACCACCACCGCCAAGACCGACGAAGAGGCGCGCGAACTGCTGCGTCTGTTCGGCTTCCCCTTTGCCGGCGAAGCCAAGGCTGAACAGAAGGAGGCGGCGTAAGCCGTCCTCCAGCATTGAGACACGAAGAGAAGAGAGCTTAAGTCCATGGCGAAACTGAGTTCGATCAACAAGAATGAGCGTCGCAAGAAGCTCGTCAAGCAGTACGCTGCGAAGTACGAGAAGCTGAAGGCGATTGCTGCCGACAAGTCGCTTGACGAGACGGAGCGCATGGTCGCCCGCCTCAAGATGGCGGAGCTTCCGCGCAATGCGAACCCGACCCGGGTGCGCAATCGCTGCGCCACCACCGGCCGCCCGCGCGGCTATTACCGCAAGTTCGGCATCAACCGTATCGAACTGCGCGAACTCGGCAACAGCGGGATGATTCCCGGTCTGACCAAGTCGAGCTGGTGAGGATCAAGTAGATGGCTATGACCGACCCCCTGGGTGACATGCTCACCCGCATCCGCAACGGCCAGCGCGCGAAGAAGGACTCCGTCCTGACGCCCGCCAGCAACCTGCGTGCAAGCGTGCTCGAAGTGCTCCAGCGTGAAGGCTACATCCGTGGCTATTCCGAGGACAATTCGGGCAAGCACCCCGCGCTGCGGATCGAACTGAAGTATTTCGAAGGCGAACCCGCGATCAAGCACGTGGCCCGCGTTTCGAAGCCCGGCCGCCGGATCTATTCGGGCTCGAAGGAGCTCCCGACGATCCGCAACGGCCTTGGCATCACCATCGTCTCGACGCCCAAGGGCGTGCTCTCGGACGCCGAGGCACGTGCCAACAACGTCGGCGGCGAAGTGCTGGCGGAGGTGTTCTGATGAGCCGCATCGGCAAGAAGCCGGTGGCGATCCCTGGCGGGGTGACGGCCACCATCGACAATGGCACGCTGAGCGTGAAGGGCCCCAAGGGCACCCTGACGCTGGGTCTGTCCGACCTCATCGACTACAAGGTCGAAGAGGGCGAGATCCTCGTGAAGCCGGCCAATGACAGCAAGCAGGCTCGCGCCTTCTGGGGCATGCAGCGCACGCTGGTGTCGAACCTCGTGGAAGGCGTCACCGACGGCTTCACCAAGGTTCTCGTCATCAAGGGCGTCGGCTACCGCGCCAATGCGCAGGGCTCGAACCTGAAGCTGCAGCTCGGCTACAGCCACGATGTCGATCTTCCGGTCCCGGCCGGTCTCGAGGTGAAGACCCCGGACCAGACCACGATCGAGATCTCGGGCATCGACAAGCAGGCTGTGGGCCAGTTTGCCGCGGAAATCCGCCGCTGGCGCAAGCCCGAGCCCTACAAGGGCAAGGGTATCGCCTATCGCGGCGAGTTTATCTTCCGCAAGGAAGGGAAGAAGAAGTAACATGGCAAAGCTTTCCCTGTTCGAACGCCGCCGCCGTCGTGTCCGCACCGCTCTGCGTGAGCACGCCGGTGGCAAGCCCCGTCTGTCGGTGCACCGCACCGGCCGTCACATCTACGCGCAGATCATCGACGATGCTGCCGGCCGCACCGTGGCCGCTGCCTCGACGCTGGGCGTCTCTGCCAGCGGCGCCAACGTCGCTGCTGCTGCCGAAGTCGGCAAGCAGATCGCCGAGGCCGCCAAGAAGGCGGGCGTGACGACTGTCGTGTTCGATCGCGGCGGGTTCCTGTTCCATGGCCGCGTCAAGGCGCTGGCCGATGCCGCCCGCGAAGGCGGGCTGGAGTTCTGATCATGGCTGACGAAAACACCATCGATACCGTCGACGTGGCGGGTGACATCGGCGGCGACGCCGGTGAAGCACAGGGTCGTCGCGGTCGTGGCCGTGGCGGCAATCGCGAAGGCGGCGAAGGCCGTGGTCGCGGTCGCGGCAACCGCGACGATCGTCGCGGCGGCAAGCGCGAAGAGGAAGATGACGGCATCATCGAAAAGCTGGTGCACATCAACCGCGTCTCGAAGACCGTGAAGGGCGGCAAGCGCTTCGGCTTTGCAGCGCTGGTTGTGGTCGGCGACGGCCAGGGCCGCGTCGGCTTCGGCCACGGCAAGGCCCGCGAAGTGCCCGAAGCGATCACCAAGGCGACCGCTTCGGCCCGCAAGAAGATGATCCGCGTTCCGCTCAAGGAAGGCCGCACCCTGCACCATGACGGCAATGGCCGTTTCGGCGCCGGCAAGGTGACCGTCCGTTCGGCGCCTCCGGGCACCGGCATCATCGCCGGTGGTCCGATGCGCGCCGTGTTCGAGAGCCTCGGCGTTGCCGACGTGGTGACCAAGTCGGTCGGCACCTCGAACCCCTACAACATGATCCGCGCCACCTTCGACGCGCTCGGGGAGCAGACTTCGCCGAAGTCGGTCGCCCAGCGTCGCGGCAAGAAGGTTGCCGACCTCCTGGGTCGGGGCGGGGCCAGCGCAGCCGAGGCGGAAGCCGAAGCTGCCGCGATTGCGGAGTAATCCCAGATGGCTACCATCAAGATCAAGCAGATCGGCTCGCCGATCCGTCGCCCTGCCAGCCAGCGCCAGATCCTCATCGGTCTGGGGCTGAACAAGATGCACAAGATCGTCGAGCGTCAGGACACCCCCGAGGTGCGCGGCGCGATCGCCAAGATCCCGCATCTGGTGCAGGTGGTCGACTAAGATACTGTGACGGGGAGGAATTCGTCCTCCCTCGTCATCCCGGCGAAGGCCGGGATCCAGGACGGTCAGCGCGTCCTTCCTGTGGCAGAGCTAACCTCAGGCCCCGGCTTTCGCCGGGGTAAACTTCAGCGAGTGCACACAATGAAACTGAATGACATCCGCGACAATGCCGGTGCCCGCAAGGGCCGCGTCCGTGTCGGCCGTGGTATCGGCTCGGGCAAGGGCAAGACCTCGGCACGCGGCCAGAAGGGCCAGAAGGCCCGTTCGGGCGTTGCCATCAAGGGCTTCGAAGGCGGCCAGATGCCGCTGCACATGCGTCTCCCGAAGCGCGGCTTCAACAACCCCTTCGGCAAGGACTATGCCGAGGTGAACACCGGCATGGTCCAGAAGTTCATCGACGCGGGCAAGCTCGACGCCAAGGCCACCATTACCGAGGAAGTGCTGCGTAACGCCGGCCTCGTGCGTGGCGGCAAGGACGGCGTGCGTCTGCTCGGCAAGGGCGGCTTCACCGCCAAGGCGACCATCGCCGTGACCGGTGCCACCAAGGGCGCGATCGCTGCGGTCGAAGCGGCCGGCGGCAAGGTCGAAGTGGCGCCTGCCGCGACCCCCGAGCACGAAAAGAAGCTCGCCCGCCGCGACGCCAACAAGGCGGCCAAGGCAGCAAACGCGAAGTAATCGACAAAAGGTCATGCGCGGGGGTTCGACAAGAGCCCCCGCGCTTCCTATTTAGGCTCTCGCGCACCGGGCAGGCCCTTTGGGGGAGGGCGAAAGCCACTGACGGACCGCGCTGGAGAAGGCCCCGGATCACGGCGCTATCGGGCGTCGCACCGGGCCAAGAGCTAGGATCGACGAGACGACATGGCATCACGCGCCGACAATATCGCGAGCAACCTCAACCTCGGCAATTTCGCCAAGGCCACCGAGCTTCGCCAGCGCATCTGGTTCACGATCGGAGCGCTGATCGTCTTCCGTTTCCTCAGCTTCGTTCCGCTGCCGGGCGTCAACCCGCTGATCCTCAGCGAGCTCTACAACAGCACCCGCGGCGGCATCCTCGATCTGTTCAACACCTTCTCGGGCGGCAGCCTCGAGCGCATGAGCCTCATCGCATTGGGCGTCATGCCCTACATCACCGCCTCGATCGTGGTGCAGATGGCCTCGGCCCTGCATCCCACGCTCGCCGCGATGAAGAAGGAAGGCGCCTCGGGCCGCCAGAAGCTCAACCAGTACACCCGCTACGGCGCGGTGGTCCTGTGCGCGATCCAGGGCTATTTCCTCGCGGTCGGCCTTGAAAGCTTCGGCGCGCAGAGCGGGCTGCAGGCGGTGGTCGATCCGGGCTACATGTTCCGCATCGTCTCGGTCATCAATCTCGTCGGCGGCACCATGTTCCTCTTGTGGCTGGGCGAGCAGATCACCAGCCGCGGCATCGGCAACGGCGTGTCGCTGATCATCATGGCCGGCATTGTCGCCCAGTTCCCGACCTTCGGCACCAACCTGTTCGAAGGCGGCCGCACGGGCGCGATCTCGGCGGTGGTGATCATTGGCTTCGTCGTCATGGTCGTGGGCCTGATCCTGCTCATTTCCTTCATGGAGCGGGCCCAGCGCCGGCTGCTGATCCAGTATCCCAAGCGCGCGACGCAGAACGGGATGATGCAGGCTGATCGTTCGCACCTGCCGCTCAAGATCAACACCGCAGGCGTGATCCCGCCGATCTTTGCGAGCTCGCTGCTGCTGCTGCCGCTGACGATCTCGCAATTTGCGGGCAACTCGGTCGATCCGGACAGCGGCTTCGGCGAGTTCATCGTCACGCTTAACCAGTATCTCGCCCATGGCCAGCCGCTCTACATGACGCTCTATGCCATCGGGATCATCTTCTTCTGCTTCTTCTACACCGCGGTGGTGTTCAACCCCGAGGAGACGGCGGACAATCTGAAGAAGAACGGCGGCTTCATCCCCGGCATCCGTCCGGGCAAGCGTACCGCGGACTACCTCGAATATGTGCTCACGCGCATCACCGTGGTCGGCGCGGTCTATCTGACGCTGGTCTGCGTGCTGCCTGAATACATGATCGCCCAGACCGGGATTCCGCTGTTCCTCGGCGGCACCAGCCTGCTAATCGTCGTCAACGTCACGGTCGACACGATCACCCAGGTCCAGTCGCACCTGCTGGCGCACCAGTATGGCGATCTAATCAAGAAGGCGAAGCTCAAGGGCCGGCTGCGCTGAGGGCAGGCGCAAGTCTGCTACTTGACGCAAGGCCAGCCATGGTTGAACCCGCACAGCACTATTCCAGCCACCGGCAGCGATCGGCGGCGATAACGGGGGACGGTTCGTGAACATCATTCTTCTTGGGCCTCCCGGTGCCGGCAAGGGCACGCAGAGCGCAGGGCTCGTCGAGCGGCACGGCATGCGCCAGCTTTCGACCGGCGACATGCTGCGCGCGGCAGTCAAGGCGGGGACTCCGGTGGGTCTCAAGGCCAAGGAAGTCATGGAGCGCGGCGAGCTCGTTTCGGACGAGATCGTCTCGGATCTGATCGATGCCGAGCTGGCAGCCATGGGCCCGGAAACCGGCGCGATCTTCGACGGCTATCCGCGCACCGCGGCGCAGGCGGATTCGCTCGATGCGATCCTCGCCAGGAACGGCCGCTCGCTCGACCATGTGATCGAACTCGAAGTGGACGAGGACGCGCTGGTCGCGCGCATCACCGGCCGTTTCTCCTGCGCCAACTGCGGTGCGCTCTACCACGACACCGCCAACCCGCCCTCCACCGAAGGCGTGTGCGACAGCTGCGGTAGCACCGAGTTCAAGCGTCGCCCTGACGATAACGAGGAAACCGTGCGCACCCGCATGCAGGAATATCGCGCCAAGACCGCGCCGATCCTGCCGGGCTACGAAGCGCGCGGGATCGTCTCGCGGATCGACGGGATGGCCGCGATCGATACGGTCGCAGGGCAGATCGACGCCATTCTGCGCAGCTGATTGGCGCCAGGCGCTTTCGTCCGCGCCGGCTTTGTCCTAAGCCTCCTCGCCAAGAGGGAGTTTGCTGCCATGCCGAAGTTCCGTTTGCCCCACGCGCTTGCCGCGCTCGCGCTCCTGTCTGCCGCGCCCGCAGCCGCCGAGGTGACGGGCAGCGGCCCTTCCGGCTTCATCTCGCGCCATGAAGTGGTGGTCTCGGCCAGCCCCAAGGAGGTGTGGCTCGCGCTGATCTCGCCGGCGACGTGGTGGAGCTCGGACCACACCTGGTCGGGCGATGCCGCCAATCTGACGCTCACCCCGCAGGCAGGCGGGTGCTTCTGCGAGAAGATCCCCGAAGTCGACGAGCCCGGGCGCTTCACGCTCGAAGGCAGCGTCGAGCATATGCGGGTGGTCCAGGCCTATCCCGAACGCGCGCTGCGGATGGTGGGCGCGCTTGGCCCCTTGCAGAGCGAACCGGTGACGGGCGTGCTGACCATCGTCATCAGCCAGATCCCCGAAGGCACGAAGATCGTGTGGGAGTATAATGTCGGCGGCCAGATGCGTTACGAGATCCCCGTGATCGCGCGCGCGGTCGATGCGGTCAACGGGATCCAGCTGGCCGCGCTCGCCAAGCCGCTCGGCGTGGTCGAGATGCCCGAGCCGCCCGCCCCCGCGCCCGCGCCGGAAGAGCCGGCGGTCGAGGAGGCGCCTGCCGGTGATGCACCGGCTCCGGCTCCGGCTCCCGCTCCCGCTCCGGCGCCCGTTGCGGCCAAGCCTGCGACCGTTTCGGCAAAGCCGGCCGCAGCGCCTGCGGCCAAGCCTGCGCTTCAGCCGCGCATCGAACCGGTGCTTGCGCCCAAGGCTGCACCGGCTCCGGCGCCGGCCGCCACGCCCAAGCCTGCGCCTGCGCCTTTGCCCAAGCCCGCACCCAAGCCAGCGCCCAAGCCAGCGCCCAAGCCATCCGCGCTCGATGATGCCTTCCGCGATCTCAAGGGCGAGCCTTCGCACTGATTGCGGAGCGGCGCGAGGGCAGGGCGCACGCCCCGATTTTCGGGGATAGCGGCGCGGCCCAGCCTTGCGGTTGACGGGGCGGGCGAATCGGCCTATGCGCGCGGCTCATTCGACATGTTCGAAGAAAGTTCGGCAGGCATCGCCCTTGCGCGTGCCGACCGGACTTTTTGCCGTTTCCAGTCCAGCCACCTTGCAGACTGTGTCGGCACGGGCACGAGAATGAATGAGCGTTGAGATAGGGGTGAGACCTGAATGTCTCGCAAGCCCCTGTGGAGCATGGAGAAATAAGTGGCTCGTATTGCCGGGGTCAATATCCCCACCAACAAGCGCGTGATCATCGCGCTCACCTATATTCACGGGATTGGTCGCACGACCGCCGTCCAGATCGCTGACAAGCTTGGCATCGCGCACACCGCGCGCGTGCAGGATCTTTCCGACGAGGAAATCCTGCGCATCCGCGAAGCCATCGACGCCGATTTCACCGTGGAAGGCGACCTGCGTCGTCAGACCGCGATGAACATCAAGCGCCTGATGGACCTGCGTGCCTATCGCGGCCTGCGTCACCGCAGCGGTCTGCCCGTTCGCGGCCAGCGCACCCACACCAACGCCCGCACCCGCAAGGGCAAGGCCAAGCCCATCGCGGGCAAGAAGAAGTAAGCTTTCGGGCTTTCGCCCACAGGCTTTTTCCTTCTGACGAGCTAGAGGAATATCAAACATGGCACGCGAACCAGGCCGTATCCGGCGTCGTGACAAGAAGAACATCACCAGCGGCGTTGCGCATATCAACGCCAGCTTCAACAACACCATGATCACCATCACCGATGCGCAGGGCAATGCGATCAGCTGGTCCAGCGCGGGCATGATGGGCTTCAAGGGCAGCCGCAAGTCGACCCCGTATGCTGCGCAGGTCGCAGCCGACGATGCCGGCAAGAAGGCCGCTGAACATGGCGTGCGCACGCTTGAAGTCGAAGTGAAGGGCCCGGGTTCGGGCCGCGAGAGCGCGCTGCGCGGTCTCGCCGCTGTCGGCTTCAACATCACCTCGATCCGCGACGTGACCCCGATCCCGCACAACGGTGTCCGTCCGTCGAAGCGTCGCCGCGTCTGATCTGTCGGGATGGCGGCGGCAGTTCGTGCCGTCGCCGCCCGAACGGGCCAGAAGCCGCGCCGCCTCGCAGAGCTTCCGGCCCATCTGGAATTTGAACCGCCCGCCGAGGGCGAATTAGGGGAAATCCATGTCCGTCAACACGAAGAACTGGCAGGAACTCAAGAAACCCAACTCCCTGGAAATCAAGGATGGCGGCGATCGTTCGCGCAAGGCGACCTTCGTTGCCGAACCGCTCGAGCGGGGCTTCGGTCTGACGCTCGGCAACGCGCTGCGCCGGGTGCTGCTTTCGAGCCTGCAGGGTGCTGCGATCACCTCGATCAAGATCGAGAACGTGCTGCACGAATTCTCCTCGCTCGCCGGTGTGCGCGAGGATGTCACCGATATCGTCCTCAACGTGAAGCAGATCGCGCTGAAGATGGAAGGCGAAGGCCCCAAGCGGCTCCAGCTCTCGGCCACCGGCCCGGGTGCGGTGCGCGCTGGCGACATCGCCGTGACCGGCGATATCGAAGTGATGAACAAGGATCTGGTGATCTGCCAGCTCGACGAAGGCGCCACGCTCAACATGGAGCTGACCGCCGACACGGGCAAGGGCTACAGCCCGGCCGTGCAGAACCGTCCGGTGGACGCGCCGATCGGGCTGATCCCGGTCGACTCGCTCTACTCGCCGGTGCGTCAGGTGAGCTACAAGGTCGAGAACGCCCGCGTCGGGCAGGAGCTTGACTATGACAAGCTCTCGCTGACCGTCGAGACCGATGGCACCGTCACCCCCGAAGACGCCGTGGCCTATGCCGCGCGCATCCTTCAGGACCAGCTGACCCTGTTCGTCCACTTCGAAGACGGCATCCCGCAGCCGCAGAGCGCGATGATCGGTCACGCTGTGCAGCCGGAAGAAAGCGACGCCAACCAGCTCAACCGCTACCTCCTCAAGAAGGTGGACGAGCTGGAACTCTCGGTGCGTTCGGCCAACTGCCTCAAGAACGACAACATCATCTACATCGGCGATCTGGTCCAGAAGACCGAAGCCGAGATGCTGCGCACGCCGAACTTCGGCCGCAAGTCCTTGAACGAGATCAAGGAAGTGCTCTCGAGCATGGGCCTGCGCCTCGGGATGGACATCCCGGGCTGGCCGCCGGAGAACATCGAAGAGATGGCCAAGAAGCTCGAGCAGGAGCTGCTCGGTTAATCCGAGCAGCAGCCGCCTGAGGCAACCGCAGGTTGCCGACGGACGGCGGCCTGCCGGCCAGCGAGCGAAGCTCGTCTGACGTCACGGGATTTACTCCCGTGACGGCTCGGCCAAAGAGATGGGCAAAGGTTCGGGGCCCTGATCCGAACCGGCTACGGGCTACCTGACACGGGCCCATAACGAACGAAGGAATGATACAATGCGTCATGGTATTTCGGGCCGCAAGCTTGGCCGCAAGACCGGTCACCGCCACGCCCTGCTGCGCAACCTCGCGGCTGCGCTGATCAAGCACGAGCAGATCACCACCACGCTCCCCAAGGCGAAGGAACTGCGTCCCTATGTCGAGAAGCTGATCACGCTGGCCAAGCGTGGCGGGTTGTCGAACCGTCGTCTCGCCATGAGCCGTCTGGGTGACGAAGCACAGCTCAAGAAGCTGTTCGAAACCCTCGCGACCCGTTACGCCGACCGCGACGGCGGCTACACCCGCGTGCTGCGCGCCGGCATCCGTCCCTCGGACGCGGTGCAGATGGCGATCATCGAACTGGTCGACCGCGACGAAGCGGCCAAGGGCCAGGATTCGGGCCCGGTCGCCACGGAAGAATACGAGGACGCGTAAGCCAAAGGCGTCATCCCGGACTTGATCCGGGATCGTTGGAAACAGGGCAGGGGCCGGGGCGGGAACGCTTCCGGCCCTTTTCTTTTGCCCTCCGCGGGGTAGGGTGCGCGCCATGATCCGCACCACGCTTGCAGCGGCCGCGCTGCTCCTCGCCGCCAGCCCCGCCTTGGCCCAGAGCCAGCAGGACCTGCTCCAGGCGCGCCATGATCGCGCGCTTGCGGCGGGCTACAAGGCGCTGATGCTGTGCAGCGCCGTCGCCATTGCCGAACGCAACGGCACCACCCGCACCCCCGAAAGCGTCGCGGCGTGGGAGTTGACCGGCATCCAGTCCCCGCACAATGCGATCATCGGCGAACTGCCCCATGAAATTGTCCGCCGCCCGACCGGCCAGATCGCCCATGTCGCGGTCAAATGGGCCGACGACATGCCCGCCCGCATCGCCGCCTATTTCGGGCCGGATACGGGCTGTTCGACCTTCCCGATCGGGGCGAGCGAGGATGTCAGCAACCCGCAGGCCCCGATGCCGGTGGTGGCGGAGGCCGAAGACAAGGTCATCATGTCCGGCATCGTTCCCGGAAGCGAGGGTGGCAAGGTTCTGCCCCCGACGGCGCTCGACAAGGTGCTCGATGCGGCGTTGGCGGGTCAATACGGGCAGGGCACACGCACCACCGCCGCTCTCGTGCGGCGCAACCGGCAGGGCAATGGTCTCGTCGAACAGGCAGTCTACGCCCCCGGCTTCAATGCCAACACCCCGCAGCGCACCTGGTCGGTCGCGAAGAGCCTTGCCGCGACGCTGGTCGGCGCGGCGGTGCTGGCGGGCGAGACCAGAGTCGAGGAGCCGGTTGGCATCAATTACTGGCGCGGCGGCGGGGCGAGCGATCCGCGCAATGCGATCACCCTCGATCACGCGCTGCGCATGGCGACGGGGCGCTATTCGGACACGCCGGGCAACCGCACCGACGCGCTCTATTTCGGCGGTTCGACGGTGGATGAGACCGCGATCAACTGGCCGGTGCTCCACGCGCCCGGCACGGTGTTCCGCTATGCCAACAACGACACGCTGCTGGCGGTCAAGGCGATTGGCGGGTGGCTCACCTATTACCCGCCGCACGAATTCTTCGCCAAGCTAGGCATGACGCACACCGTGGCCGAGACGGATATCCGGGGCGAATACATCCTCTCCTCGCAGGTCTGGACCACCGCGAGCGATCTGGCGAAGTTCGGGTCGCTCTATCTCAACGACGGCAAGCTTCCCTCGGGCGAACGGGTGCTGCCCGAAGGCTGGGTGAAATATGTCTCCACCCCGAGCGGCCCGCAGCCGCCGAACGGCAGCTTCGGCTATGGCGCCGGGTTCTGGCTGTTGAACAAGGAGCCGGGCATTCCGGCCGATGCCTTCTCGGCCAATGGCAATCGCGGGCAATATGTCGTGATCATCCCCTCGCGCCAGGTGGTGATCGTGCGCCGCGGCGAGGATCCGCCGGGGTCCGGGTTCGACATCGCCGGTTTCACCCGCGATGTGCTGGCGGCGCTCGACCAGTAACCCCGTTCATCAAGGCAACCTGTTAGCTTAACAAAAGCTGTCAGGACAATTCAGCTTCGCCTCAGCGCGAATCGCCCATTTTCGCTTGGACACCGGCGCAATCACGCATCGGTGCCAAGCGAGGATGACACCCATGACGACCACCCCCACGCGACTGGCGCGGACCACGCTCGGCACGCTCGCTGCCGTCACGATGGCCGTCGCTACCACCACCCCCGCTCTGGCCGACGATCATCGCGGTCGGGATCGTGACCGCGGCATCAGCGCGGGCGAGGTGATCGCCGGCGCGGTCGTGATCGGCGGGATTGCCGCGCTGGCCGGAGCCTTCGATGGTGACCGCGACCGCTGGGATCGCGGCGACCGCTGGGACCGCGACGGTTGGGATCGCGGGGGCTGGGATCGCGGCGGCTGGGATCGCGGCGGCTTTGGCGGCGGTGCCCGCGGCGCGGTCGAGCGCTGCGTGCGCGCGGCCGAGAACCAGGCGCGGCGCTTCGGCGGCTGGCGCTTTGCCGATGTGATCGATGTGCGCGATGTCGACCGTCGCCGCTTCGGCTTCCGCATCGAGGGCCGGATCGAGGTTGAGGGCAATCCGCGCTGGGGCGGACGCAATTTTGATCGCGGGCGCTTCACCTGCCGCCTAGACGGACGCGGCGCGCCGCTGGTGAATTTTGACGGGATCCGCGGCCTGCGCTGATTTCTACCGGGCTCGTTTCCCCTTTTGCGAGCCGAACCCTGCCGCCCCGTTCTTGGCAAAGAGCGGGGCGGCTGTGCGTTCAGCCGGGCGTAAGCTGGGGGCGGCTAATCGACGTGCTATCGGGGCGTTTGGTGGGCGCCCGCCACTAGCAAGGAGAGAGCGTTCATGGCTCCCACAATGCGTGCGCTGGCGCTGGCCGGCGTGTTTGCCACCACCACCGCCTTTGCCGTTCCTGCCGCCGCTGCGCCCGTTGCAGCGGCCCCGGTCACCACGGCGATCAACCTTTCCGCTTTTGATGCGAGCCGTTTCGATCCGGCCAGCACCACCGCCGACTGGCGCTGCCGCGGCTGGGGCTGTCGCGGGTGGGGCCGGGGCGGTGGCTGGGGACGGCGCGGCTGGCGGCGCAACCGCGTCGATGCGGGCGATGTGTTGCTCGGTGCAGCCATCATCGGCGGGATTGCCGCGATTGCCAGCTCCAACAACCGCCGCGCGCGCGATCGCGATGTGGTGGTGGTCGATCGTGACCGCGACTGGCGCGATGATGACCGCCGCTTCGACGATCGCCGCTTCGATGATCGCCGCACCACACCGCGCCGCGGCACGGGTGCGGGCGGGCTCGACAGCGCGGTCGACCAGTGCCTCACCCGGATCGAGCGCGATGTGCGTGTCGATACGGTCGACAATGTCGAACGCAATGGCTCGGGCTGGGCGGTCAGCGGGACGCTGTTCAATGGCTCGCCCTTTGCTTGCCGGATCGGCAATGACGGGCGGATCGCGGATATCGACTATGCCGGCAGCGGCAATTGGGGCGGGGCGAGCCTCGATCCGGCCGCGCCGCGTGCTGACGGACAGTGGAGCGATGATCGCTATGCCGCCGCCCGCCTTGCCGCAGGCGGCATCGGTCAGCCTTCCGCCACCCCCGTGCCGCAGGAGGTCGCGCGCATTCCGGCCTATCCCGGCGGGCCGATCCCGGGCGAGGATATCCCGGAGACCATCGACGGCGACATCGGGGGTTAACCCCCGAGGTCTGGCGCGCGGTAGCTCGGCAGGCCCCATTCCCAGCGGATCGCGGCAGTGCGCAGGGCAAAGCCGCAGGCAAAGGCGAGGCTCCATGCGGCGGCCTCGCCAAGCCCCAGATGCGGCGCGGCGAGCATGCCCGCAACCGTCATCGCCGAGGTCAGCGCGGCCGGAGTGACGTAGAGCTCGGGGCTCATGATGATCGAGGGGCGGCCTGCCACAACATCGCGGATGATGCCGCCCACGCATCCGGTGATCACCCCCATCAGCGCGGCCGGAACCGGCGGCACGCCGTAAGCGAGCGCCTTGGCACTGCCGAGCACGGCATAGGCGGCGAGCCCCGCGCCGTCGGCATAGGCAAAGCCCTTGCCCTCCCACCAGCGCACCGGGGTGAACCACGCGATCAGCGCGGTGGCGAGGCAGACGACGGCGACCTGCGAATCGTCGATCCAGAACACCGGCGCGCCGATCAGCAGATCGCGCACCGTGCCGCCGCCCACACCGGTGACCAGCGCGAAGAAGGCCATGGTGACGAAGGTCTGCTTGAGCCGCGCCGCCAGCACCGCGCCCGACAGCGCGAAGAGCGCGATCCCGGCAAGGTCGAGCAGGTCGAGGATCGGGGTGAGGATGACGGGCGTCATGGCGCAGGGGTGGCCACCCGCGCCTTGCGGCGGCGGAACATCAGCACGCAGCCGATCAGCGCGCCGGTCAGCGAGAGGGCCGCGAAGAGGATCAACACCGGGTGGCTGGTATCCTCGCGTGTCGAGAGGTCCATGATGTGCAGCCCCCAGGCGAAGTCGAAGGCGCGCCACCAGCGGGTGCGCACCGCCTCGATCCGGCCCGTATCGCGCCCGACATAGACATTGGTGCCGTCTTCGAGCGCCACCTGCCATGTGGCGAGCGGACGGCGGAAGTCGAAAGGCGCGTTCTCGGCGGCAAAGGCCGTGACCTTGGCGACCTTGTCGCCGCCCTTGATTTCGCGCGCCACCAGCGCGCGTGCAGCGGCGGCATCGAGCGCAGGGAGCGGCGCGGCGCTGGTGAAATCGACCCGGCGGACGCTGCCGTCGAGCGCGGTAAGGATCGCCACGGCGCGGCCCTGCTGCATCGTGACGTGCATCTCCGAAAGGTTCGCCTCCGCGCCCGCCAGCGTGCTGCCGGGGATCGCCAGCGCCTGCGCCGCCACCTCGCGCTTCAGATGATCGCCGCGCACCTCCTCGATCGGGCGGGCGACCATCAACAGGCCGGTCGCCAGCCACATCGCAATCGGCACGCCCACCAGCCAGCCGAGCCAGATGTGCCACTTCGCCAGTTGTCGCATCGTCAATCCTGCCATGCTGCGCCCATGGCGGTGTCAGCCTAGCGGTGCAAGATGTTCCCGATCGCCTCTGCCGCCGCGATGCAATCGAGATCGGCCCAGCGCGGACCGATCACCTGCATGCCGCAGGGGAGGGTGGAGCCGAGATAGTCCGCGCTGCCGATCGGAAGTACGGTGGCGGGCAGGTTGGGGAAGGTCGCGATCCCCGCATAGACCAGCCCGCTGCCGCCCGGCACCTCGTCCCCGTTGATGGCGAGCGCGCCGCGGAACACCGCCTTGTCGGCATGCGGCACGGCCAGCACCGGCGCGGGCGGGGCGAGCACGAAGTCGTAATGCGCGAAAAGCGCCTCCCACTGGGCGATGACGGAGGCCTGAGTGTTCATCAGCGCGAACCAGTCCGATGCGGTGGCGCGCTTGCCATCCGGGGCCGGCGCGCCGCCCGACATGACGATGTTCATCATCTTGAGGTAGCTGCGGTGATAGAGCGCCTGATCGGGGAGCAGGTCGCTCGCCCGCTCGATGGTCACGCCCGCGCGCTCCAGTTCGGCATAGGCGGCCTCGGTCGGCCCGCGCACGCTATCGTCGATCGGCCCGCCGGGAAGGTCCGTGAGGGCAAGGATGCGGCATGCCGTCAGCGGCTTGGCGCGGCGGCGCAGCGGGAACTCGGCCCCGGCTTCGACCAGCGCGGCGAGATCGGCGGCGTTGCGCGCCAGGGGTCCGGCGATCGAGAGCGGGCCGTCGGCGGCCGCAATAAAGCCCTCGCGGCGGCTCATGGCGGGGTTTTCATGCCCGTGCTTGGGGACAAGGCCCCAGGTCGTCTTGTGCCCCCATACCCCGCAGAAATGCGCCGGAACGCGCACCGATCCGCCAATGTCGGTGCCGTAATCGCAAGGCACCATCCCGCTCGCCACCGCCGCCGCGCTGCCGCCCGAGGAGCCGCCCGGCGAGCGCGCGGGATCATGCGGATTCATGGTTCGGCCATAGACCGGGTTGAAGCTCTGCCAGTCGGTGAGATCGACTGGTACGTTGGTCTTGCCGATGATCACCGCGCCTGCCGCCTTCAGCCGCCGCACCAGCAGCGCATCGCGCGGCGCCAGCTTGTCCTTGTGTTCGGGGTGGCCGAAAGTGGTGGGCAGCCCGGCGACGTCGAAGCTTTCCTTGATCGTCATCGGCACGCCGAACAGCGGCTGGTCATCGCGCGGCCCGGCGGCATCGAGCGCGCGGGCCTCGGCATAGGCGGCTTCGAAATTGGGCACGGCCAGCGCATCGATGCTGGCATCGTCATGTTCCAGCCGAACAATCGCCGCGTCCACCGCCTCGGCCACGCTCAGACGCCCTTCGCGGATCGCTGCCGCCGTGGCGAGCGCACCGGGCTCCTCGGTGAGTTGCGGATATGCCATGCGATTGTCCCCTCTTTCCCTCGGGCGCGATGCTAGCCTGCACCGCGCGCTGCCGGAAGCCCCCTGCGGCGAATTCCCGTTCAATCGAGCTTGCGCAGGCGCGCGGTGATCCGGGCGGTGACATCGACCGGCAGGTAAAGCCCCTTGCCATGGGCGCGGATGACGCCGGTATCGATCGCCTCGATCGCGATGGTATAGTCCGTCAGCCGCCCCTTGCGGGCCGCCAGCGCCGTGTCGATCTTGCCGCGCAGCTTGGCAAAATCGTTCTCGAAATTCTGCGCCAGCGCATCGGTGATGGTCGTCCTCACCTCGGGCGAATTGGCCAGGGCAAACAGGAAGCCATCGCCGGCAAGATCGGTCGCGCCGGTGATCCTGACATCGACAAAGCGCACCTTGCGCGATCCGGGATCATTGACGGGCTTGGCGGTGAGCCAGATCATCCCCTTCGCGCTGCGGATCAGCGGCAGGTCCGAGGCCGCCGCGAACCGCCCGCCGACCGCGATCAGCCCGTCGCCCGTGCCATAGACCGTGATCTGGTCGAAGCTGGCGGTGACAGTGCCGTAATCCTTGATCGCAAAGGGCCGCGCGGCGCGCTCGGCGAGGGCCTTTGCGATCACCGGTTCGAGCACGGCGTAATCGGCGATCACCGGGATGTGGAGGATCGAGCGCGGCGCATCCTTCGCGCGCCGGGCGAGGGCGGGGAGCGGGGCCGGCGCGACCGGATCGGGCCGCGTCCCCACGAAAGTCTCGAGCTGCGCGTCGAGCCCCAGCCGCAGGGTCAGCTTGCGGCCCGCCACATCATAGCCGCCGAAGCGGAAGCGCTCGGGCGTGATGCGGCCCCAAACAGCGGGGTTTGCGCGGTTGAGGTTGAACACATCATGCGCCTCGCGCCAGCCCGCCGTCGCTGTCGCCTTGACCGGCAGGTGGGCGAGTTCGCGCGCGATGATTGTCTCGATCTGGCGCTTGATCGGACGCAGCTCGGCATCGGCCTTGCTGGTGAAGGTGATCCGCCGCCCGAGGAAATCGATCCCCGGCGCGCGGGTCCAGCGGTAATCGAGCCGGGTGGTGCCCGCGAGCTTCCACTCGGGCGTGAGATCGAGCTTCAGCGACAGCGCCGCCTCGGCCGCGCCCGTGCCAGTCTCGCCCTTGAGCACCCCGGCAATATCGCGCGCCGCCAGCGTGCCGCGCACCGGTAGGGTGACGGTCAGCGCCTCGCCGCGCCCCGTGAGGCGCAGCTTGCCGCGGGTCACCTTGCCGACAATCCGGCATTTGATGGTCGGGGTCTTCAGCTCGAACAGTTCAAGATCGACCTTCTTCGAGGGCACGCATTGGCTCTCGGGCTGGTCGATGGCCCACAATTCGCGCGGCAATTCGCGTTCGAGCGCCGCTTCGAGGTCGGCCAGATCGACCGCGAGATCGACCGCGATGTTCGAGGATTGCTGCGGAATGACGATCGGATCGCTGGCGCGCGGCGGGGCGGCGCCATCGGGGGTTTCGGCGGCCCTGGAGCAGGCGGACAGCAGCACAAGCATCGCCGCCGCTCCCGCCGTCATCACCCTGCGCAAGCCCGCCATTGGCCCTCTCCCCTGCCGTAACCTCCGCAAGTTCGGATAGCGGATCAGGGGGTTGCGGAAAAGCTGCCGCTCACGGATCACATGTGGATCGGCTTGCCCGTCACCGCCATGGCCGCTTCCTTGAAGGCCTCGGCATGGGTCGGGTGCGCGTGGCAGGTATAGGCGATGTCCTCGCTGGTCGCGCCGAATTCCATCGCCTGCGCGGCCTGCGCGATCATCGTGCCGGCAAGGCTGTTGATCATCCACACGCCCACCACGCGGTCGGTTTCGGCATCGGCGATCACCTTGACGAAACCGTCGGTGTCGCGGTTGGCCTTGGCGCGGCTGTTCGCCATCATCGGGAACTTGCCGACCTTGACGCTAAGGCCCTTGTCCTTGGCCTGTTCCTCGGTGATGCCGACGCCGGCGATTTCGGGCGCGGTGTAGACGACACTGGGGATCACATCGTGGTTCACGATGCCGGTGAGACCGGCGATGTTCTCGGCCACGGCGATGCCTTCATCCTCGGCCTTGTGCGCGAGCATCGGGCCGGGGACGACGTCGCCGATCGCCCAGATGCCGTCCACCGCCGTGCGGAAATCGTGGTCGATATCGATCTGGCCGCGCGGGTTGACGGCAAGGCCCGCCTTGTCGAGCGCAAGGCCATCGGTGTTCGCACGGCGGCCGATAGCGACCAGCACGTGGCTGGCGGTGACGGTCTTGGCCTCGCCGCCCGCCGCGGGTTCGACGGTGAGGGTGACGGTCTTGCCCTTGACGCTGGCGCCGGTGACCTTGTGGCCGAGCATCATCTCCATGCCCTGCTTCTTGAAGATCTTCTGCGCTTCCTTGCGCACTTCGCCGTCCATGCCGGGGAGCAGCTGGTCGAGGAATTCGACCACGGTGACCTTGGCACCCAGACGCCGCCACACCGAACCTAGCTCCAGCCCGATCACGCCGCCGCCGATCACCACGAGGTGCTCGGGCACTTCTTCGAGATCAAGCGCGCCGGTGCTGTCCACGATCCGCTTGGCCGCGTTGTCCACGGTGACGCCGGGCAGGGGGGTGACGCTGGAGCCGGTGGCGATGACGATGTCCTTGGCGGTCACCTTTTCGCCCGCGACGTTCACGGTGTGCGCGTCCTCGAAGGCAGCGTGGCCCTTGAGCCAGGTGACCTTGTTCTTCTTGAACAGGAATTCGATCCCGCCGGTGAGCTCGCCCACGGCCTTGGTCTTTTCGGCCATCATCTTGCCCAGATCGAGCGTCGGGGTGGCGGTAATGCCCCAGGTGGCGAAATGGCCGCCCGCAGCTTCCTCGAACAGTTCCGAGCCGTGCAGCAGCGCCTTCGACGGAATGCAGCCGACATTGAGGCAGGTGCCGCCGAGCGTTTCGCGGCTTTCGACGCAGGCGGTCTTGAGGCCCAGCTGCGCCGCGCGGATCGCTGCGACATAGCCACCCGGGCCGGCACCGATGATGAGGACGTCGTAATCGTAGGTATGGTCAGCCATTGTGGTGATCCTGTGTTGTCCTTGCCTCACTCTGCGGAGGCTCGATATTCTGGCGAAGGGCAATCTCGGCGCGGATGGCCTCGAAGGTGGATGCGAGCGTGCGTCCGTGACGCGTGGTGGTGATCCCCGAGCGGATGACGCGGGCCGGATTGCCGGCGACGAGCGAGCCCTTGGGAACATCGTCCACCACCACCGCGCCCGCAGCAATGATGCACTGGTCGGCAATGGTCACGCCCGGCAGGATGATCGCATTGGCCCCGACAAAGCAGCGCGCCCCGACAAAGGTATCGCGGTGATAGCCGCCGACGAAGTCGTGAGTCAGGATGCGTGCGCCCGGGGCGATCATCGTGGCATCGCCGATATGCACCCCGGCCGGATTGGTGAAGTCGAGAAAGGCCTTGCCCGAAATCCGCACATCCGCGCCGATATCCATGCCCCAGATCCGGCGCAGAGCCACCGCCCGCACCTTGGCGAGGGCGATCTGCAGGCTGGTGCGCAAACGGACGAGCATGGCGGGCGGGGCTCTTACAGGTCGATCAGCATCCGGGTGGGATCCTCGATCGCCTCCTTGATGATCTTGAGCGCGGTCACGGCCTCGCGCCCGTCGATCAGGCGGTGATCATAGGACAGGGCGAGATACATCATCGGACGGATCACGATCTGGCCATTGCGGACCACCGGACGGTCCTCGATGCGGTGAAGGCCGAGCACGGCGCTCTGCGGCGGGTTGATGATCGGGGTGCTCATCAGCGAACCGAACACGCCGCCGTTCGAGATGGTGAAGGTGCCGCCGGTCATGTCTTCCATGGTCAGCGTGCCGGCCTTCGCGCGGGCGCCGAAATCGGCAATGTCCTGCTCGATCCGGGCAAAGCCCTTCTTGTCGGCATCGCGGATGACGGGGACGACGAGGCCGTTGGGGGCGCTCACCGCGACCGAAATGTCCACGTAGTCGTGATAGATGATCTCGTCGCCGTCGATATAGGCGTTGACGGCGGGAACATCCTTCAGCGCCAGGCAGGCGGCCTTGGCGAAGAAGCCCATGAAGCCCAGGCGAATGTCGTGCTTCTTGGCGAACAGGTCCTTGTACTTGTCGCGCGCTTCGATGACGGCGCTCATGTCGACGTCGTTGAAGGTGGTCAGCATCGCCGCATTGTCCTGCGCGGCCTTGAGGCGCTTGGCGATGGTCTGGCGCATGCGGGTCATCTTGACGCGCTCGGTGCCGCGTGCACCGCCGGTGGCGACGGGAGCGGCAGGGGCCGCGGCCGGTGCCGGAGCGGGGGCCGGGGTGGCCGGGCCCTTGGCCTTGGCTTCGGCGGCGGCGAGCACGTCTTCCTTGGTCAGGCGGCCATCCTTGCCGGTGCCCTTGATGGTCGAGGGGTCAACCCCGTGTTCGAGCACCGCGCGGCGCACCGCGGGCGACATGGTCTGCGCCGGGGTGAGCAGTTCCTCGGTCGCCGCAGGGGCGGGGGCTTCGGATTTGGCAGCAGCGGGGGCGGCGGCAGGGGCAGCCGCAGGCGCGGTCGCACCGGCTTCGATCACCGCGATCACCGCGCCGACTTCGACCGTGTCGCCCACCGCAGCGCGGTGTTCGGACATGATGCCCGCGACCGGCGAGGGCACGTCGACCGCGACCTTGTCGGTTTCGAGGCTGCAAATCGGCTCGTCGGCCGCGACCGCTTCGCCCGGCTGCTTGAGCCATTCGGCAATGGTGCCTTCGGTGACGGATTCGCCGAGGACGGGGACTTTGATTTCGGTGGCCATTTGAATGGGTTCCTGAAACTTATGCTTATATCGTGTGAAGTATGGCGGGCGCTTAGAGCCCCAGCGCGGCAGCGACGAGCGCTTCCTGCTGGGCCTTGTGGCGGCTGGCGAGACCGGTCGCGGGCGAGGCGGCGGCATCGCGGCCGGCATAGGTCGGACGCATGCCCGCATGCCCTGCGGCGGTGAGCGATTCCTCGATCCGTTCGTTCACGAAGAACCACGCGCCGTTGTTGCGCGGTTCCTCCTGACACCAGACCACCTCCTTGAGACCCTTCATGCGCTCGAGCCGGATCGCCAGCGGATCGCCGGGGAAGGGGAAGAGCTGCTCGATCCGGATGATCGAGACGTCCTCCAGCCCGGCTGCATCGCGCGCTTCGATCAGGTCATAGGCGACCTTGCCCGAACACAGCACCACGCGGCGCACCTTGTCGTCGGCGATCTGTTTCGTGTCCGAAAGGATGCGGCGGAACTGCGTCTGCCCGAGGAAATCGGCCTTGCTGCTCTTGGCCAGCGGGTGGCGCAGCAGCGACTTGGGGCTCATGATCACCAGCGGCTTGCGGAAGCTGCGGAGCATCTGGCGGCGCAGCACGTGGAAGTAGTTCGCCGGCGAGGTGATGTTGCACACGCACATATTGTCGTCGGCGCACAGCTGGAGGAAGCGCTCGAGGCGCGCCGAGCTATGCTCGGGGCCCTGGCCTTCATAGCCGTGCGGCAGCAGCATCACGAGGCCGTTGGCGCGCAGCCACTTGCTCTCGCCGCTCGCCACGAACTGGTCGATCATGATCTGCGCGCCGTTGGCGAAGTCGCCGAACTGGCCTTCCCACAGCACAAGGCTGCGCGGATCGGCCATGGCGAAACCATATTCGAAGCCGAGCACGCCATATTCCGACAGGGTGGAATCGTGCACTTCGAACTTGCCATGCGGCAGCGTGCTCAGCGGCACGAACTTGCGTTCGGTCTTCTGGTCGACCCACACGGCGTGACGCTGCGAGAAGGTGCCGCGCCCGGAATCCTGCCCCGAGAGGCGCACCCCGTAGCCTTCCATCACGAGGCTGCCGAAAGCCAGCGCCTCGGCGGTCGCCCAGTCGAAGCCGTCGCCGGTGGCGAACATGTCGCGCTTGGCGGCGAGCACGCGGTCGAGGGTCTTGTGGATGTCGAGGTCCGCGGGAACTTCGGTCAGCACGCGGCCGAGCGAATCCAGCGTCTTGGGCTCGATCGCGGTTTCCACGCTGCGGCGCGCGGTTTCCGGATCGGCCGGCTTGTTGAGCCCGCTCCAGCGCCCGCCGAACCAGTCGGCCTCGTTGGCCTTGTAGTTCTTGCCCGCTTCGAATTCCTCTTCGAGCAGGGCGACGAATTCGCCCGCGATGCGCTCGCGCGTGCCCGGTTCGACCACGCCTTCGCGCACCAGCCGCGCTTCGTAGGACACGCTCACCTTGGGGTGGGCGCGGATCTTGTCGTACATCAGCGGCTGGGTGAACTTGGGCTCGTCACCCTCGTTGTGGCCGAAGCGGCGATAGCACCACATGTCGATCACGACATCGCGGTGGAAGGTCTGGCGATATTCGACCGCAAGCTTGCAGGCGAAGGTCACGGCTTCGGGATCATCGCCGTTCACGTGCAGGATCGGCGCCATCACGCCCTTGGCGACATCGCTCGGATAGGGCGAGGAGCGCGCGAATTTTGGCGAGGTGGTGAAGCCGATCTGGTTGTTGATGATGAAGTGGACGCAGCCGCCGGTGTCATAGCCCGGCACCCCCGACAGGGACAGGCTCTCCCACACCACGCCCTGGCCCGCAAAGGCGGCATCGCCGTGGATCAGGACGGGCAGCACCTGCGACTTGGTCTTCAAATCGTCGCGGATCGCCTGCTGCGCGCGCACCTTGCCGAGCACCACCGGGTTCACCGCTTCGAGGTGCGAGGGGTTGGGCACAAGGCTCATGTGCACCGAAATCCCGTCGAACTCGCGGTCGGTCGAGGTGCCGAGGTGATACTTCACATCGCCCGAACCGCCGACGTCATCGGGATTGGCCGAGCCGCCTGAGAATTCGTGGAAGATCACGCGGTAGGGCTTGGCCATCACGTTGGCGAGCACGTTGAGGCGGCCGCGGTGGGCCATGCCGTAGATGATCTCGCGCACGCCCGCGCTGCCGCCGTGCTTGATCACGGCTTCCAGCGCCGGGATCATGGATTCGCCGCCATCAAGCCCGAAGCGCTTGGTGCCGACATACTTCTTGGCGAGGAATTCCTCGTAGCCTTCCCCGCGCAGCACCGCGGCGAGGATCGCCTTCTTGCCTTCGGGGGTGAACTGGATCGTCTCGCCGGGCTTTTCGAACTTTTCCTGGAGGAAGCGGCGTTCCTCGGTGTCGGCGATGTGCATGTATTCGAGGCCGACCTTGCCGCAGTAGACTTCGCGCAGGCGCTGGTGGAGCTTGCCGACCGTGGTCCATTCCATGCCCAGCACGCCACCGACATAGACGTCCTCGTTCTCCTTGCCCGCAAGGCCGTGCCATTCGAGCGTGAGGTCAGCAGGGCCCGTGCGGTCAACGAGGCCGAGCGGATCGAGCTGCGCTGCCATGTGCCCGCGCACGCGGTAGAGCCGCACCAGCGTCATCGCCGCGATCGAGAGCTTGGCCGCCTTTTCGATCGCCGCCGGATCGCTGGCGCGCCCTGCGTCCTTGGCCGCCTTGGCCAGCGCGAGCTTCATCTCGGTCGGGTCCAGCGCCGCGGTCAGATCCGCGCCGCTGTCCGCCAGCGTGTCGAGCCAGCCGCGCTTCGCCCACGAAGGGCCGGGCTGCGGGCCTTCCTGATCGGAGAAGGCCGGGATGAAGTTCTGCTGTTCGTTACCCATCGAAGGATCCCCTGGGGAGGAGGAAGGATGGCCCCCCGCTCGGCGTGAGCGAGGGGCCTTTATGCAAAAGCTTACGCGTTTTCTTTCAGCATCGCGGCCAGCGTTTCGCCGAGCAGCGAGGGCGAGGGGGAGACGCGGATGCCCGCATCTTCCATCGCCGCGATCTTGTCTTCGGCGCCGCCCTGACCGCCGCTGACGATGGCGCCAGCGTGGCCCATGCGGCGGCCCGGAGGGGCGGTGCGCCCGGCGATGAAGCCGACCATCGGCTTGCTCCGGCCCTTGGCGCGTTCGGCCTTGATGAAGGCGGCGGCTTCTTCTTCGGCGCTACCGCCGATTTCGCCGATCATGATGATGCTCTCGGTTTCCGGATCGTCGAGGAACAGGTCGAGCACGTCGATGAAGTTGGTGCCGTTGACCGGGTCGCCGCCGATGCCGACCGCGGTGGTCTGGCCGAGGCCCGCCATGGTGGTCTGGTGCACGGCTTCATAGGTGAGCGTGCCCGAGCGGCTGACGATGCCGACGCTGCCCTTCTTGAAGATGTTGGCCGGCATGATGCCGATCTTGCATTCGTTCGGCGTCAGCACGCCGGGGCAGTTGGGGCCGATGAGGCGCGACTTGGAGCCCGCCAGCGCACGCTTGGCGCGGACCATGTCGAGCACCGGGATGCCTTCGGTGATGCAGATGATGAGCTCGATCTCGGCATCGATGGCTTCGCAGATCGCGTCAGCAGCGAACGGCGGCGGCACGTAGATGCACGAGGCGGTCGCGCCGGTCGCAGCCTTGGCTTCGCGCACGGTGTCGAACTGCGGCAGGCCGATATGGGTGGCGCCACCCTTGCCCGGGGTCACGCCGCCGACCATCTGCGTCCCGTAATCGAGCGCGGCCTGGGTGTGGAAGGTGCCGGTGTTGCCGGTCATCCCCTGAGTGATGACCTTGGTGTCTTTGTTTACGAGGATGGACATTTTTATTCCCTCTTATTGCCTAGAGTAGGCACCAATCAATTTTAGCGCGCTCGCTAGAAATCTTAGCGTCTCCAGCGGGTTGATAGCCCTCAAGCTGACCGTTTGAACCTACGCGGTAGGAAATCGGTTCAACCATGACGGAAGTGTTGGTCCACGTGTAAGCCGACTGCCCCCAGCGCATTGGCGGGGACTCAGCAAAGACCAAACCGTTTAGGATGCGTATCGAGATTGGCGTGAACCAAAAAACAGACGCCGTCGAATCCGCGTCGGCGGGAGATTGAAAGACTCGAACACGAACTGTTCGGCCTTTTTCAACGTGACCACTGAGCTTGACGGTCTGTGACGGGTTTAGTCCGCTCACATCTCGAGATTCTAGCAAGCCATTTGGGCAAGCTGTGACTACCTCCTGCGCATAGCCTGCCGTGCCAGCCATGAAGGCCAGCAAGGCGAGCATAGGCGCAAGGGAGGACGCCAGCTTAGGCAAGGCTGCCATCCAGCGCCTTGCAGGCTTCGAGCAGTTCCTTGACCGCATCGACGCTGACCTGGAGGTTGGCCTTCTCTTCGTCCGAGAGGCTGATCTCGATCACTTCCTCGGCGCCGCCCGCGCCGATCACCACCGGCACACCGACATAGAGGCCGTCGACGCCGTACTGGCCGTCAACCTGCACCGCGCAGGGCAGGATGCGCTTCTGGTCGTAGAGGTAGGCTTCGGCCATCGCGATCGCGCTGGTGGCAGGCGCGTAATAGGCAGAGCCGGTGCCGAGCAGCGCGACGATCTCGCCGCCGCCCGAACGGGTGCGCTTGACGATTTCGCCGAGGCGGTCTTCGGAAATGCCCTTGATCTTGGCCATGTCGGCCACCGGAATGCCGTTGATGGTGGAGTAGCTGAGCACCGGCACCATGGTGTCGCCGTGGCCGCCGAGCACGAAGGCGTTCACGTCCTTCACCGACACGCCGAATTCCCATGCGAGGAAGGTGGCAAAGCGCGCCGAGTCCAGCACGCCGGCCATGCCGACGACCTTGTTGGCGGGGAGGCCCGAGAACTCGCGCAGCGCCCAGACCATCGCATCGAGCGGGTTGGTGATGCAGATCACGAAAGCATTGGGCGCATTGTCGCGGATGCCTTCGCCGACTGCCTTCATCACCTTCAGGTTGATGCCGAGCAGGTCGTCGCGGCTCATGCCGGGCTTGCGCGCGACGCCTGCGGTGACGATCACCACATCGGCGCCGGCGATGTCGGCATAGTCGTTCGAGCCCTTGATGCTCGCGTCGAAGCCTTCGACCGGGCCGCACTGGCTGAGGTCCAGCGCCTTGCCCTGCGGCACGCCTTCGACCACGTCGAACAGCACGATGTCGCCCAGACCCTTGGTCGCGGCGAGGTGAGCGAGGGTGCCGCCGATATTGCCGGCGCCGACGAGGGCGATCTTCTTGCGGGCCATTGCTGAGGACTTCCTTCCCTGATCCATCGGGACGAAGTTGTGATACGCACGCCCGGTTTCTGGCGGCTGGTGCCTGCCCCCGTCCCAAGCGGCTGGGCACCCGTTACAACAGGCGCGGTAGGCCGCTCAAAAGGCGATTGCAACCATCAAAAGGCGGGTTTGGGCAACTATCTTTGCAAACAGTTCGCAGTTGCATTAAGCGATGCTGACCACAGCCTCAGGGAAAGACCGTAGCGCCGCTGCGCAAGATCAGGCGGGAACCAGATCCCGCTTTGCCGCTGCGGCAAGGCGGCGGTCGAACATTCCGGTGATCGCGATCCACTGCGCGGCGGCCGGATCATTGCCTTCGCTCGCGGCATGCACGGCCTCGGCATGGGCGAGCCTTGCGGCATCGAGCCCGTGGCGCGCGAAGTGGCGCAGCGCCTCGACCAGCACCGGATCGAAGGCGCCGGGCACAGCCGCCGCCTCCGCCGCGCCCGCATTGTCATTCGCCGCCAGCACCCGCACCCGCGTCACCAGCCCGCGCCCTGCGGCGTGGCGGCCAGCGCTGCGGGCGGGATCATGGGCGGGGGCGAGGCGGATCGACATGGGCGGGGCATCCTGCTGCAGGGGCTTGCGATAAGCCCCGTTAGCCGAACGCGCCTGAAGCCTTGGTGCTGAAACAGGGTTTCGGCGGTCTTAACCCTGACCTCGGGTGCCGATCACTGGGTCGGCGGGTTCGCAGCCGGCGCGGCCGTGCCATCGGCCGGACGCGCCTTCCACTGGCCGGCGCGGGCATATTCGGCCTTCACCGCGCCCGTGCCGCTATAGGCGGGCGTGCTCGGCGGCGCGCTTGCGGCCACCGGTGCGGCGGGGGCGGGGGCGATGTCATAGCTGATCGCCGGACGGGCCGCCGCGCTCGCATCGGGCAGGCTTGCCCCAGCCGCACTCGCCAAAGCGGCGTTCGCCGCGCGCGCCAGCGGGCCGCTTTCCAGCCCGTTATAGGCCGCATTGAAGGCGCTCTTCTCGCCCGCATTGCCGCGCAGGCGGTAGAAGCGGTGCGCGCCGATCGTGCCGAGGTGATCGAGCGTGCTCGCCCAATAGGGATTGACCCAGAGCGTGTGGTAATGGGTCGCAAGGCCGACGGGGGCGTAGACGCTGCCCGCCAGCGCCTCGGAGGCGATGCGCTGCGCCCGCGCCCAGCTTGCGCCCGATGGGCGGCGGGCGAGGCTGCCGTCGCAGGTGAAGGTGAACTGGCAGCCGGTCTTGCGCTCGGAGCCCTGATAGACGACCCCGCACACGCTCGAGGGCCAAGACGGGTGCGCCACGCGGTTCAGCACCACCTGCGCCACCGCGCGCTGTCCGGCCTCGCTTTCGCTTGCGGCTTCGTACCACACGGCCTGCGCGAGGCATTCCTGCGCGCGGGCATGGGTGAGGCCGACACCGGCGGAGAAGAAGGGCCTCGCCGGAGCGCCGACATCGATCAGCGCGCCAAGCTCGCGCCCGTCTTCCGCGCCCATGGCCAGCGGATTGTCGGTCGGCAGGGCGACCAGCGCGGTCCCGGCGGGATCGGCCATGTAGAAATAGGCCGAGCCCGGAAAGCTCATCCCGGGCCGTTCGAAGGGCAGGGCAGCCTCGGCCGCCTGGCGCGTGGCGAGCGCCGCGCTGGGCTCGATCGCGGGGCCGGGCAGGGCCATCAGATTGCCCGGCGCGGCCAGCGCGGGCACGGCAATCGCGGCGGCCAGCACCGCCAGCCGTTTGCGCCACACGCCGCCCGCCGGCAAAGCGGCGGCGAGCGAGGCGATCAACGCAGGAAGTTTGCGAGTGCGGGCCATGACAATGTGCCAGCCCTAGCGCGCGCGAACCCCGCCTGCGAGCGCTGGTAGGACGCGCGTCCCGAAACCGGACAGGGGAGCAGACAATTCGCAAATCCGGCGCGAGCCTTGCGCCCTGCCATGGCCCGCCCTATCGCTGGCGGCGCAGATGGAGCGGGATCGGGACAGCATTGGCAGGGTGGCAAAGCGCGGCTGGCTGGGCCTTGGCCTCGGCCTGCTTGCTGCGGCCTGCGCGCCCGCTGCAGCGGACGAGGCGGGGGCAGAGCACCCCACCATCGTCAGCCTCAATCCCTGCCTCGATGCGATCCTTGTCGATGTCGCCAGCCCCGCGCAGGTGCTCGCCCTGTCGCATTACAGCCGCGATCCCGGATCGAGCTCGATCCCGGCTGCCATTGCCGCGCGCTACGGCGTGACCGGTGGGACGGCCGAGGAGGTGATCGCGCTCCGGCCCGATCTTGTCCTCGCCTCGATCTATCTCCCCCAGCCGACCAGAACCGCGCTCGAACGCGCCGGCCTCACCGTCGCCACCTTCGGCAGCCCCACCAGCGTCGCCGAAAGTGCCGAGCAGGTGCGCGAAGTGGCGCGGCTTGCGGGCCATGCTGCGGCCGGTGAAGCGCTCGCTACAGCAATCGCCCAGCGCCCCCCGCACACTCCGACACCCCTCAGCGCGCTGCTGTGGCAACCGGGCGAGATCGTGGCGGGCGAGAACACCCTGATCGCGGAGCTGCTGCGCGAGGAGGGCTTTGCCTCCCACGCCGCCGCGCGCGGTCTGAAGCAGGCCGATCCCGTGCGGCTGGAAAGCGTGCTCGCCGATCCGCCGCAGGTGCTGCTGGTGGCAGGCGACGCGCCGGGCCAGCGCCATCCGCTGCTCGGCCAGGCGATGAAGGCGATGCAGGTTGCCGCGCTCGATCCGTCGCTGATCTATTGCGGCGGGCCGACCATCCCCAAGGCCCGCGCCCGCCTGCGCGCGATCCGCGCCGAGCTGGAGGCGCGGCCATGAACCGCGCGGGCCTGATCTTCGCTGCGCTGCTGGCCCTGCTGCTGCCGCTCTCGCTGCTTGCTGGACGGGTGTGGATCGATCCCTTGGGGGGCGCCTCGCCGCAGAACGCCGCGCTGATCCTTGCCGAACTGCGCCTGCCGCGCGCCGTGCTCGCGGTGGTAATCGGCGCGGGGCTGGGGGCGGCGGGCGCGGCGATGCAGGGCTATCTGCGCAATCCGCTCGCCGATCCCGGCCTTTTCGGCATTGCGCCGATGGCGGCGCTGGGTGCGGTGGCGAGCTTCTGGCTCGGCGCAAGCTGGGCGCTGCCGCTCGCCGCGCTCGCCGGAGCGGGGCTGGGCATGGCGCTGCTGGCGCTGATCGCGGGGCGCACGGCGGGCGATGCAGCGGGCGGGGCGGGCGGCGGGATTGCGCTGTTCACGCTGGCCGGTCTGATGCTGGCGAGCCTTGCCGGCGCGCTCACCGCGCTCGCCATCACGCTTGCGCCCAATCCCTTTGCCCTCTCCGAAATCGTACTGTGGCTCAATGGCGCGCTGACCGACCGTTCGTGGCACGAGGTGCTGATCGCCGCGCCGCTGGTGGTCGCCGGGATCGCCGTGCTGATGCTGGCAGGCCGCAGCCTCGATGGGCTGACGCTGGGCGAGGAGGCAGCGCGCTCGCTCGGGCTCGATCCGGCGCGGCTGCTGGTGCTGCTGGTGCTGGGCGTGGGGCTGACGGTCGGCGCAGGCGTGGCGGTGGCGGGGATCATCGGCTTTGTCGGGTTGATCGTCCCCCATCTGGTGCGCCCCCTGACCGACCGCCTGCCATCGAGCCTGATCCTGCCGAGCGCGCTCGCAGGGGCCTGCCTCGTGCTGGCGGCGGACAGCGTGGTGCGGATCCTGCCGCTGGTGAGCGAACTGCGGCTCGGCATCGCGCTCTCGCTGATCGGCGCGCCCTTTTTCGGCTGGCTGCTGGTGCGGATGCGGCGGGGGCAGGCATGATGCTGGCGGCAGAGAACCTCGCGCTGGCGCGCGGCGGCAAGCGGGTGGTGGAGGGCCTTTCCGCCAGCCTCTCGCCGGGCACGATCACCGCGATCCTCGGCCCCAATGGCGCGGGCAAATCCTCGCTGCTGCTGGGGCTCGCGGGATTGCTGGCGCCGCAAGCAGGCGCGGTGACGCTGGAGGGAAGGCCGCTCGCCGCCATGCCCGCGCGAAAACGGGCGCAGGCGATCGGCTATCTGCCACAGAGCCCCGAAATCGCGTGGGATGTCTCGGTCCGCAACCTTGTCGCGCTCGGCCGTCTGCCGTGGGGAGATTTGGGGCATGAGGCGGTTGCCGCCGCCATTGCCGCGCTGGGGCTGGAGCCGCTGGCCCATCGCCCCGCCAGCCGCCTTTCGGGCGGGGAGCGGGCGCGGGTGCTGCTGGCGCGGGTGCTGGCAGGCGAACCCCGCTGGATTCTCGCCGACGAGCCGCTCGCCGCGCTCGATCTGGCGCATCAATTGCACCTCGTCGCGCATCTCAAGGTCTGCGCGGCGGCGGGGCAGGGGGTGGTGGTGGTGCTCCACGATCTGGCGCTGGCGATGAACCACGCAGACCGCGTGCTGGTGCTCGATGAGGGCCGGCTGGTGGCCGACGGCCCGCCTGCGGAGGCGCTCACGGTGCCGGTGATCGCGCAGGTCTGGGGCGTGGAGGCTCAGTGGCTGGGCGAAGCCGGCGCGCGGG
>Ga0315900_10001736_pt1 | contig 34499 bp, 33 predicted proteins | sample LakEriMetagenome_FD_203521 | JGI IMG/M metagenome (GOLD analysis project Ga0315900, IMG submission 203521) | Freshwater fungal communities from buoy surface, Lake Erie, Ohio, United States - Buoy 12 MA114 | ecosystem: Environmental > Aquatic > Freshwater > Lake > Lake biofilm | place: USA: Lake...
TGCCGCAGGACGGGCGCATCTCGCTGCGCCTGGGCAGCCGGGCCATCGACGTGCGCGTGTCCACGCTGCCCGGGGCGCATGGCGAGCGTGCCGTGCTGCGCCTGCTGGACAAGACCGAGGCACGCTTCAGCCTGGAGGCCCTGGGCATGAGCGGCGAGGTGCTGCAGGGCTTCGACCGGCTGATACGCCAGCCGCACGGCATCGTGCTCGTCACCGGGCCCACGGGTTCGGGCAAGACCACCACGCTGTACGCCTCGCTGGCGCGCATGGACACCGCCACCACCAACGTGCTGACCGTGGAAGACCCGATCGAGTACGAGCTGCCCGGCATCGGCCAGACCCAGGTCAACGCCAAGATCGACCTGAGCTTTGCCAAGGCGCTGCGCGCCATCCTGCGCCAGGACCCGGACGTCATCATGATCGGCGAGATCCGCGACTACGAGACCGCGCAGATCGCCATCCAGGCCTCGCTCACCGGCCACCTGGTGCTGGCCACGCTGCACACCAACGACGCGCCCTCGGCCGTGACGCGCCTGACCGACATGGGGGTTGAGCCTTTCCTGCTGAGCTCCAGCCTGCTGGGCGTGCTGGCGCAGCGCCTGGTGCGCCAGCTGTGCCCGGCCTGCCGGCGCCAGGACGCCCAAGGGCTGTGGCACGCCGTGGGCTGCCCGGCCTGCGGGCACACCGGCTACAAGGGCCGCACGGGCGTGTACGAGCTGATGACCGCGGACGACGCGGTGCGCGCCCTGATCCACAACCGGGCGGCCGAGAGCGAACTCACCACCGCAGCCTTGGCGGGCGGCCTGCGGCCCATGCGGGAGGACGGCCAGCGGCTGGTGGCCGAAGGGGTGACGTCGGCCGAGGAAGTGGTGCGCGTGACGCGCGACTGAGCACCACACTTCCTTGAACCTGCAACGCCTTCTCCTGCGCTGAACCCATGCCCGCCTTCCGCTTCGAGGCCGTGGACGCCGCCGGCAAGACGCACAGCGGCGTGCTGGAGGCGGACACCGCCCGCGCGGTGCGCAGCCATCTGCGCACGCGCGCGCTGGTGCCGCTGGAAGTGCGGGCCGTGGACGGTACACGGCACAGCCCGACCACCTCCGCTTTCGGGCGCCGCGCGTTCCGCGGCACGGGGTTGACGGTGTGGACGCGGCAACTGGCCGGGCTGGTGGGTGCCGGCCTGCCCCTGGAGCGGGCGCTGACCGCATTGGCCGACGACGCCGAAGATCCGCGTCAGCGTGACCTGGTCGCCCAGTTGCGCAGCGAGGTCAATGCCGGCCACAGCTTCGCGCATGCGCTGTCCACCGCGCCACGCGAGTTCGACGACGTCTACCGTGCCGTGGTGGGCGCCGGCGAGCAGGGTGGCGCGCTCGGGCAGGTGCTGGACAAGCTGGCGGACGACCTGGAGGAACGCCAGGCCTTGAAGTCCAAGCTGATCGGCGCTTCGCTGTACCCGGCCATCGTCTCGGGCATCGCCTTGCTCATCGTCATCTTCCTGGTCACCTACGTGGTGCCGCAAGTGGCGAGCGTGTTCACCAGTTCCCGCCGCGCCTTGCCCCTGCTGACGGTGGCCATGCTGGCACTGAGCCAGTTCGCGCGCGACTGGGGCTGGCTGGTGGCGCTGGGCGCTGCTGGCGGGCTGGCCACGCTGGTGCTGCTGCGCCGCCAGGAGGCGGTGCGCTTGCGCATGGACGCCGCCTGGCTGCGCCTGCCGCTGGTAGGCCGCCTGGCCCGGGGCTACAACGCCGCGCGCTTTGCCGGCACCCTGGCCATGCTGGCGGGTGCGGGCGTGCCCATCCTCAAGGCCTTGCAGGCCGCCGCCGAAACCCTGGGCAACCGCGCCATGCGCGCCGACGCGCTGGACGCGCTGGTGCAGGTGCGCGAAGGCGCACCGCTGGCCAGCGCGCTGGCCGCCAAGAAGCGCTTTCCGGGCCTGTTGGCCATGTTCGCGCGCCTGGGCGAGCAGACGGGCCAGCTGCCGCAAATGCTCTCGCGCGCGGCCGCGCAGTTGTCGGGCGAGGTGCAGCGCCGCGCCATGGCGCTGGCTACGGTGCTGGAGCCCTTGCTCATTGTGGCCATGGGCGCCGTGGTGATGCTGATCGTGCTGGCGGTGCTGCTGCCCATCATCCAGCTGAACGCCTGGGTCAAATGAAGTCTTGAGCCCCCGCGATCTGGGCGCCGCACGGCCGGGCCCCTGGTGGGGGCGCAGGAGCACGTGGATCGGCCCGGCATTGGCTTGCCAGCAGCCGACCGCTTCGAGTGCTGATCTGCGCCTATAGCACCGCCTTCTACGGCCTTTTCCCGATGCCGACGGCACCCGCCTTTGCTTCAATGGGCTGCAAGGTCCGGTAGACCTCACGGACCGTGTTGAAGGAGGATGCCTGCCATGAGCCAGAACCCTGAGCGCCTGCCCGCCACGCGGGGCCCCAGCCTGCCGATCGCCCGCATGCGGGCGGTGTACCGGCCCGAGGACGTGGAAAAGCGCCTGGACAAGCTGCCGCAGAAGGAACACGAGAGCCTGCGCAGCACCTACGAGCGCATGCTGGAGAAGGGGCCCGAGCGCTTCCAGGTCAAGCCCTCGGGGCTGCCGGTGATGGACAGCCTGTACGAGGATCTGCCCAACTTTCACGAGGCGCTGGACGATTTGAAGCGCCAGTTGGCGCTGTGCCAGGACAGCGCCGACGCGCTGGAGATCACGCCCATGCTGCTGCTGGGCCCGCCGGGCATCGGCAAGACGCACTTCGCCCGCGCCCTGGCCCGGCTGCTGGGCACCGGCATGGGCTTCGTGCCGATGAGCAGCCTGACGGCCGGGTGGATCCTCAGCGGCGCCTCCAGCCAGTGGAAGGGCGCACGCCCGGGCAAGGTCTTCGAGACCCTGGTGGACGGCACCTACGCCAACCCGGTGATGGTGGTCGACGAGATCGACAAGGCGCGCGCAGAGCAGGCCTATGACCCGCTGGGCGCGCTGTACAGCCTGCTGGAGCAGGACACGGCCCAGGCCTTTACCGACGAGTTTGCCGAGGTGCCCATCGACGCCAGCCAGGTCATCTGGATCGCCACGGCCAACGACGAGCGCTCCATTCCCGAGCCCATCCTCAACCGCATGAGCGTCTATGCGGTGCACAGCCCCGACCGCGACGCCGCGCGCGCCATCGCCGGCCGGCTGTACGCCAGCATCCGCGCGCAGCACGACTGGGGCCGGCGCTTCGACCCCGAGCCCAGGGACGAGGTGCTGGACTCCATGGTCGAGCTGGCACCGCGCGAGATGCGGCGGGCCTGGATGACCGCCTTCGGCAATGCCCGTCTGGACGGCCGCGAGACCATCGAGCGGCGCGACCTGCCCGACGCCGCAGCGCGGCGCACGCCCATCGGCTTCGTGCACTGAGCGCCTGTCATGCCCACCACCCTGGAAGGTCAGCTCGTCGTCGCGATCTCCTCGCGCGCGCTGTTCGACTTCGAGGAGGAGAACCGCCTGTTCGAGGCGCAGGATGACCGGGCCTACATGCAATTGCAATTGCAGCGCCTGGACCAGCCTGCGCGTCCGGGTGTGGCCTTTTCGCTCGTGCGCAAGCTGCTGGCCTTCAACGCCGACGCGCCCCGGGTGCAGGTGGTGATCCTGTCGCGCAACGATCCGGTCTCCGGCATGCGGGTGTACCGCTCGGCCCAGCACTATGGCCTGCCGATCGAGCGTGGTGTGTTCACCCGCGGCCAGAGCCCCTGGCGCTACCTGAAGCCGCTGGACGCGAACCTGTTCCTGTCGGTGAACGAGGCCGACGTGCGCAGCGCCCTGGCCGCTGGGGTGCCGGCCGCGCGCGTGTACCCGCACAGCGCGCACGCCTCCGACGCCCATCCGCAGGAGGTGCGCATCGCTTTCGACGGCGACGCCGTGCTGTTCTCGGACGAGGCCGAGCGCGTGTTCCGCAACGACGGCCTGGATGCGTTCCAGAGCCACGAGCGTACGCACTCCGGCACGCCGCTGGCGCCCGGGCCGTTCAAACCGCTGCTGGAGGCGCTGCACCGGCTGCAGCGCGCGGGCGCGCTCATGCGCATCCGCACCGCGCTGGTGACGGCGCGCAGCGCGCCCGCGCACGAACGCGCCATCCGCACCCTCATGGACTGGCAGATCGAGGTGGACGAGGCCATGTTCCTGGGCGGGCTGGCCAAGGGCGAGTTCCTGCGCGAGTTCGAACCCGACTTCTTCTTCGACGACCAGACCGGCCATGTGGACTCGGCCGCCGCGCACGTGCCAGCCGGGCATGTGGCGGCGGGGGTGGCAAACGGCGGCGGGTGACACAGCACCCCAAGGCCCGGGCGGTGTGCGGACCGGCCCCCCAAGGGGGCGCAAGAAAACTTGGGGCGGCCCGGCGTTTTCTTGATCAGGGCTGCTTGAAGTCCCCGGCCCAGGCCCAGACGATGCGCGCCGGGTCCAGGTGGCGCCGCAGAGCGGCATTGACCTGCTCCACCGTCAGCGCCGCGATCTGTTCGTCCACCTGGCGCGACTGGGCGAAGCTGCGGCCATGCTCCTGGTTGAACTGCCAGGCCCCGGCCACCACCGGGTCTTGCGCGCGGGACAGGCGGCGCTGGTTGAGCAAGGCCTGCTGGGCCTGGGTCAGCTCCTGGGCGCTGATGCCCTCACGCAGGACGCGGGCGACCTCCTCCTTCACGGCGGCCTCCACCTTGGGCTGGTTTTCGGGGGCGAAGATCGCCGTCGCGGTCCAGGTGGAGTTGCGGTCCACCGGGTTCCAGCCGATGAAGGAACGCACGTCGTAGCTGAGGCCCTCCCGCTCGCGCACGCGCGCCCACAGGCGCGAGGCGGGGTTGCCGCCCAGGATGAAATTGCCCACCAGCACAGCCACATGGTCGGCATCCAGGTCGTTCAAGGGCAGCGCCAGCTGGGCCTGCAGGTTGGCGCGCTGCTTGTCAGGGGTGAGCATCACAAAGCGTTCAGGCGTGACGGGATTCAGCGGCTGCGGCGCGCGCACGTAACGCGAAGCGCCCGCAGCGGGCTGCGTCCAGTCGCCCAAGGCCGCGGCCAGGGCCTCGCGCAGCGCAGCCGCGTCAAAGTCCCCGACGGCGCTGAACTGGCCGTGCGCCGCACTGAGGAAGCGGCCGTGGAAGTCCCGCAACTGGGCCACGGTCACGGCCTTCAAGTCCTGCTCGCGTTCATCGAAGCTGGGCGCATGGCGCAGGTCGCCGCGCGGGTAGGGGTTGCCGTGCCGGGCCAGCACATCGGCCACCACGGCGGCGGGCTCCTTGCGGCCCTGCTCCAGCGCGGACAGCGCCTGGCGCCGCACCTCCTCCAGCGCCTCGGTCGGGAAGGCCGGCTCACGCAACAGCCGCCCCACCAGCCGGACCACCTCCGGCAGGTGCTGGCGCACCGTGGTGATGTTGACCGACCAGCCCTGGTCGGAGGCCCCCACGCCCACCTGGGCGCGCAGCGCGTCCAGACGGTCCCGGATTTGCTGGCGCGTGAGCCCGGCGCCGCCCTTGTCGACCAGCGAGGCCCCCAGCGCGGAGACCGTCGACAGCCCTTGCAGCGTCTGCACGTCGCCAAAACGCAGCGCCAGCCGGGCATGGACCACGCCACCACGCGCGCCCTTGGGCAGCATCGCCACCTTCAGGCCCGAGGGCAACGTGGACAGCTGGGTGCGCGCATCCAGGTTCTCTGGCGTCGGGTCGAAGCTCTCCACCTGGGCGGCAGCGGCGTCACCGCGGAAGTCCTTCAAGGCGGCGGCCAGGTCCACCCGAGCAGGCGCGGGTGCGCGGTCGGTCTGCGTCACCGGCAGGTAGGTGGCCAGCGTCCGGTTGTCGCGCTTGAGGTACTGGACGGCCACGCGGTTGATGTCCTCCACCGTGACGGCACGCACGTGGTTGCGGTCCAGGAAGAACAGGCGCCAGTCCCCGCGCGAGATGGCGTCCGACAGCGCCACCCCCACACGCTCGGGATCGGTGAAGCCCAGCTCCCAGGCATTGAGCCACTGCTTGCGCACGCGCTCGAGTTCCTCGGCCGTGACCGGCTCGGTGGCCAGTCCGTCGATGGCCGCCAGCAGCTCGGCACGCGCCTGGTCCACATCCTGCCCGGGCGACAACTGGGCGCCCAGGAACAGCGGGCCGGGCTCGGCCAGACCCCAGGCGAAGCCGAAGGTCGCCGCCGCAAGCTGCTTTTCGGTCAGCCGCTTGTGCAGGCGCCCGGCCGGCGCCGTGCCCATGACCTGGCTCAACAGCGACAGCGCGGCAAAGTCCCGGCTTGCCCCTGGTGGCACATGAAAACCCGCCAGCAGCACCGGTGTGCCCCCCACGCGCCTGACCGTAACCATCGCCTCACCGTCCTGCACCGGATCGAGGGTGTAGGTGGGCGCCAGCAGGCGCGCCGGCTTGGGGATGGGGCCGAAGGACTCGGCCACCCACTGCAGCACCTTGGCGGGATCGAACTTGCCGGCCACGGTCAGCGTGGCGTTGTCGGGTTGGTAGTACTTGCGGTAGAAGGCCTGCAGGCGGGCAATGTCCACGTTCTCCACGTCGCTGCGCGCGCCAATCGTGCTCTTGCCGTAGTTGTGCCACTGGTACATCGAGGCCATGGCCTTCTGCAACAGGACGCGAAACGGGTTGTTCTCGCCCGACTCCATCTCGTTACGCACCACGGTCATCTCGGTGTCGAGGTCGGCCTTGGCAATGAAGCTGTTGACCATGGCATCGGCCTGCCAGGCCAGGTACCAGCGCAGTTGCTCGTCGCTGGCGGCGAAGCTGGCGAAGTAGTTGGTGCGGTCGAACCAGGTGGTGCCATTGGCACGCATGCCGCGCTTGCTGAACTCTCCCAGCACATTGCGCGTGGTGGGCGTGCCCTTGAAGATCAGGTGCTCCAGCAGGTGCGCCATGCCGGTCTCGCCGTAGTTTTCATGGCGCGAGCCGACGCGGTAGGTGACGTTGACGGTGGTGGTCGGCTTGGCGTCATCGGGCACCAGCAGCACCTGCAGGCCGTTGGGCAGGCGGTACTCGGTGATGCCTTCGACCGCCACCACCTGGCTCACGGCGGCCGGCAAAACCACCGCCTGCGCACCCGCCAGGTGGGGGGCCCAAAGGGTGACCAGGATCGACAGGGTCAGTACCCATCGTCTCAACATCAGGGGGTACTCCATCCAGCAAGATAGGGCGCGCTATCGCGCGGCTGCGCAGTGTAGAAGTGGGCGACGTCAGACGCTCAGCGCATGCTGAAAGTCCGCAACGCCGCCAGGTCACGCACGCGCACGCCGCCGTACTCGATGCCGATCAGCCCCTGCGCGGCCAGCGTGTTCAAGGCCTGGTTCACGCGCTGGCGCGACAGGCCCACCAGGTAGCCCAGTTCCTGCTGGGTGATGCGCAACAGCCCGCCCACGCCGGGATAGAGCACGGGGTTGAAGAGCTGGGCCAGGCTGCCGGCCACGCGGCTGTCGGGGTCGTCCTGGCGGTCGATCTCGCGCGCGGCGATGAAATGTCCCAGGCGCTCGTTGAGCTGGTTCATCAGGTAGCGGTTGAAGGGGATGCTGCGGTCCAGCAGCGCATGGAAGTCCTCTATGGGCAGGCCCGCCACCGTGCTGCGGCGCAGCGCCTCGATGTTGTAACGGTAGGGCTCGCGCTTGATCAGCGTGCCCTCGCCAAACCAGGCGCCCGGCGGCACGCCCATGTAGGTGATGGTGCCGCCCGAGGGCGTGTCGTTGCTCATCTTCAGCAGGCCATCAACCACCCCGAACCAGAAGGTGGGCGGGCGGCCGAAGCGACAGATGCGGTCACCCGTCTGCGCTGGGGCGATCCGCAGCGCGGTCTGGGCGCGCTGCAGGTCGGCCCCTTCCAGCACACGAAGCCAGGGAATGCCCTCCAGCTCGGCGCGGGTGGCGGGCCGGGCGCGTTCCAACACGCTGCGATTGATCACGGTCAAAACCCCTGGTAAGTCCCATCAGTGACAACCCTAGGAATGTCGTCCGACGGACAACTGGGCGTCAATGCAGGGCCTAGCATGGCCATTGAAGCGCACAGTGTGCCGTGGCTCCGCGCGCCCGCCAAGACGGGCTGGTCGGCCACACCCCCCGCGCCGAGGAGACCGCGTTGGAAACCACCTTTCCCCGTCTGATGCTTGAACACGCGAAGGCCCGCCCCCAGGCGCCGGCCCTGCGTGAGAAGGAATACGGCATCTGGCAGACCACCACCTGGCGTGAGCTGGCCGATGAAGTGGCCGCGCTGACCTGCGGCATGGCCGAGGCCGGGCTGTCGCGCGGCCAGCACATCGTGATCGTGGGGGACAACCGTCCGCGCCTGTACGCCTGCATGCTGGCGGCACAGTCGCTGGGCGCCATTCCCGTGCCGCTGTACCAGGACGCGGTGGCCGCGGAGATGGCATTCCCCATCAACAACGCCGAGGTGGCGTTTGCCGTGGTGGAAGACCAGGAGCAGGTCGACAAGCTCGTCGAGCTGCGCGAGAAGTGCCCCCAACTGGCGCGCATCTGGTACGACGACCCGCGCGGCCTGCGCAAGTACGACGTGGCGGGCCTCGCGTCGCTGGACGCGCTGATCGAAGCGGGGCGCGCACGGCAGCAGCGCGAGCCCGGCTTCTACGAGGCAGCCGTCGCCCAGGTCAAGCCCGAGGACGTGGCCTCGATGTTCTTCACCTCGGGCACCACCGGCAACCCCAAGGGCGTGGTGCACACGCACCAGACCCTGCTGGACCGCGCCCGCGCCGGCGCGGACTTCGACAAGCTGAGCGCCAACGAAGAAGTGCTGGCCTACCTGCCGCCGGCCTGGATCGGGCAGAACATCTTCAGCTACGCGCAGTGGCTGGCCTGCGGCTACATCGTCAACTGTCCCGAGTCCGCCGCCACCGTCACCATCGACATGAAGGAGATCGGGCCCACCTACTACTTCGCGCCGCCGCGGGTGTTCGAGGGCCTGCTGACCAGCGTCACCATCCGCATGGAGGACGCGGGCGCCGTGAAGAAGTGGCTGTTCAAGACTTTCATGGAGGTGGCGCGCCGCGTGGGCCCCGACCGCATGGACGGCAAGGCCCTGTCCTTCACCGACAGCCTGATGTGGAAGCTGGGCGATCTGTTCGTCTACGGCCCGCTGCGCAACACACTGGGCCTGTCCCGGGTGCGCGTGGCCTACACCGCCGGCGAAGCCATCGGGCCGGACCTGTTCACCTTCTACCGCTCCATCGGCATCAACCTGAAGCAGCTCTACGGTTCCACCGAGACCGCCGTGTTCGTGTGCCTGCAGCCCGACCATGAAGCCCGCGCCGACACCGTGGGCGTGCCCATTGCCGGCGTGGAGATCAAGTTGGCCGACAACGGCGAGATCCTGGTCAAGAGCGCCGGCCTGCTCAAGGGCTACTACAAGAACCCCGAGGCCACGGCCGAGGTGCTCACGCCCGACGGCTGGTACCACACCGGCGACGCCGGCTTCCTGGACGCCCACGGGCACCTGAAGATCATCGACCGCGCCAAGGACGTAGGCCGCATCCTGGGCGGCCCGAACGATGGCGCCATGTTCGCCCCCAAGTACGTGGAAAACAAGCTCAAGTTCTTCCCGCACATCAAGGAGGCGGTGGCCTTCGGCGACCGGCGCGAGAAGGTCTGTGCCTTCATCAACATCGATTTCGAGGCCGTGGGCAACTGGGCCGAGCGGCGCAACCTGCCCTACGCCGGCTACACCGACCTGGCGGGCAAGCCCGAGGTGCTGGAGCTGATCCGCGACTGCGTGGAGAAGGTCAACGCCGACCTGGCGCAGGACGAGAAGCTCGCCGGCAGCCAGATCAGCCGCTTCCTTGTGCTGCACAAGGAACTGGACGCCGACGACGGCGAACTCACCCGCACCCGCAAGGTGCGCCGTGGCTACATCGGCGACAAGTACCAGGTGCTGGTGGACGCCATGTACGGCGGCAAGTCCGAGCAGTTCATCGAGACGGCGGTGAAGTTCGAGGACGGGCGCAGCGGCAGCGTGAGCGCCACCTTGAAGATCATCGACGTCAAGACCTTCAGCAGCGTGAAGCAGGCGGCCTGACCATGAGCACCCCACAGACCACCCCGGACGGCCGCAAGATCGGCGATGTCATCCTGGACGTGCAGAACATCTCGCTGGCCTTCGGCGGTGTCAAGGCCCTCACCGACATCAGCTTCAACGTGCGCGAGCACGAGGTGCGCGCCATCATCGGCCCCAACGGCGCCGGCAAGAGCTCAATGCTGAACTGCATCAACGGCGTGTACACGCCGCAGCACGGCACCATCACTTTCCGCGGCAAGACCTTCGACCACATGAACTCGCGCCAGGTGGCCGAGATGGGTATCGCGCGCACGTTCCAGAACCTGGCCCTGTTCAAGGGCATGAACGTGATCGACAACCTGATGTCGGGCCGCAACCTGAAGATGAAGACCAACATCTTTCAGCAGGCCATCCGCTGGGGGGCGGCACAGCGCGAGGAAGAAGAGCACCGCGCCTTCGTCGAGCACATCATCGACTTCCTGGAGATCCAGGCCTACCGCAAGACGCCCGTGGGCCGCCTGCCCTACGGCCTGCAAAAGCGCGTGGACCTGGGCCGGGCGCTGGCCATGGAGCCGCAGGTGCTGCTGCTGGACGAGCCCATGGCGGGCATGAACGTCGAGGAGAAGCAGGACATGTGCCGCTTCGTGCTGGACGTCAACGACGAGTTCGGCACCACCATCGTGCTGATCGAGCACGACATGGGCGTGGTCATGGACATCTCCGACCGCGTGGTGGTGCTGGACTACGGCAAGAAGATCGGCGACGGCACCCCTGACGAGGTGCGCAACAACGAGGACGTGATCAGCGCGTACCTCGGCACCAGCCACTGACCTGTTGGCCGAAAGAGGAACACGACATGGGATTCTTTCTGGAGACGCTGATCGGCGGCCTGATGACGGGCATGCTGTATTCGCTCGTCGCTTTGGGGTTCGTCCTGATCTTCAAGGCCTCGGGCGTATTCAACTTCGCCCAGGGTGCGATGGTGCTGTTTGCCGCGCTGGCGATGGCGCGGTTCTCGGAGTGGATCCCGAAATGGGCAGGCTTTGACAGCAAGGTACTGGCCAACATCCTGGCCTTTGCGGTGGCCATGGTGCTGATGGTCGCGGTCGCCTGGCTGATCGAGCGCCTGGTGCTGGGCAAGCTCGTCAACCAGGAGGGCATCACGCTGCTGATGGCCACGCTGGGCATCACCTACTTCCTGGACGGCTTCGGCCAGACGCTGTTCGGCAGCGAGATCTACAAGATCGATGTCGGCCTGCCCAAGGACCCGATGTTCCTGCTGGAAAGCATGTTCCAAGGCGGGGTGCTCGTGAACAAGGAAGACCTCTACGCAGCCGGCATTGCCGCCACGCTGGTGATCGTGCTGTCGCTGTTCTTCCAGTTCACCTCCACCGGCCGCGCGCTGCGCGCGGTGGCCGACGACCACCAGGCCGCGCAGTCCATCGGCATCCCGCTGAACCGCATCTGGGTCATCGTCTGGAGCGTGGCCGGTTTCGTCGCCCTGGTGGCCGGCGTCATCTGGGGCAGCAAGCTGGGCGTGCAGTTCTCCCTGTCGCTGGTGGCCTTGAAGGCGCTGCCCGTGGTGATCCTGGGTGGTCTCACCTCCGTGCCCGGCGCCATCATCGGCGGGCTCATCATCGGTGTGGGGGAGAAGGTGTCCGAGGTCTATCTGGGGCCCACGCTGGGCGGGGGCATCGAGATCTGGTTCGGCTACGTGCTGGTGCTCTTCGTGCTGCTGGTGCGGCCCCAGGGGTTGTTCGGCGAGAAGATCATTGACCGTGTATGAAATACGTGGTCAATGATCTTCCGGTGAAGGCTAACTTGCGCAGCAAGTTAAGCGCAGCGGGCCGAAACCAAAAAATCATCGACCGCATCGACCGCGTTTGAGTCCACACCAGTCCCAGGGACCATCGAAAGTCAAACATGCTCTACCGCGAGAACGGCCAGTTCAAGACCAGCTACCGGGCTGACCAGCAGGTCTTCCCGATCACCCAGGACCGCGCCGCCATCGGCCTGCTGCTCGCGTTGGCCGTGTTCGTCGTGCCGATGCTGGCTGACGAGTACGCCTTCCGCGCCATCCTGATTCCGTTCCTGATCCTGTCGCTCGCCGCCCTGGGCTTGAACATCCTGGTGGGCTACTGCGGCCAGGTCTCTCTGGGCACCGGGGCGTTCATGGCCGTGGGCGCGTATGCGGCCTACAACTTCATGGTCCGCATCGAAGGCATGCCGCTGCTGTTCGCGCTGCTGCTGGGCGGTGGCTGCGCCACCCTGGTGGGGGTGCTCTTCGGCATTCCCTCGCTGCGCATCAAGGGGCTGTATCTCGCGGTGGCGACGCTGGCGGCCCAGTTCTTCGTGGACTGGACCTTCCTGCGCATTTCCTGGTTCACCAACAACAGCACCTCGGGCTCGGTCTCGGTGTCCGACCTGAGCTTCTTCGGCCTGCCCATCAACACCCCGGAAACCAAGTACCTGTTCTGCCTGGCCATCGTGGTGGTGTTCGCCATCGGGGCCAAGAACCTGGTGCGCAGCCACATCGGCCGTGAATGGATGGCCATCCGCGACATGGACGTGGCCGCGGCGGTGATCGGCATCCGTCCCGTGTACGCCAAGCTCACGGCTTTTGCCGTCAGCTCCTTCATCGTCGGCGTGGCCGGTGCCCTTTGGGCGTTTGTGCACCTGGGCTCGTGGGAGCCAGCCGCCTTCTCCATCGACCGCAGCTTCCAACTGCTGTTCATGGTGATCATCGGCGGGCTCGGCTCGATCATGGGCAGCTTCTTCGGCGCGGCCTTCATCGTGGTGTTGCCCATTTTCCTGAACCAGTTCCTGCCCGCAGCAGGGGCGCTCGTGGGCGTGGACATCAGCACCGCGATGGTCGCGCACGCCGAGCTGATGATCTTTGGCGGACTGATCGTCTTCTTCCTGATCGTGGAGCCCCACGGGCTGGCCCGTCTGTGGTCCACGGCCAAGGAGAAGCTGCGTCTGTGGCCTTTCCCGCATTGAAGTTTCCAACCAGCGGCCGACGGGCCCATTCGAACTCACCAGCACTGACGAGTGCAGCGCATTTACCACCCCCCACTGGAGGCAAACCATGAAGTTCCGATCGATCGCACTGGCGGCCACGTTGGCCGCAGCCGGCGCCAGCGCAATGCTCACCTCGGGTGCCGTGATGGCGCAGGCGAAGGCGCAGTTCTTTCCCAGCCTGACGGGCCGCACCGGACCCGTGGCGCCCAACGCCACGCCTTTCGCCAACGGCTACGCCGACTACATGAAGCTGGTGAACGTCCGTGGCGGTATCAACGGCGTGCAGACCCTGGTCGAAGAGTGCGAGACCGCCTACGCCACCGACCGCGGCGTGGAATGCTATGAGCGCCTGAAGGGCAAGCATGGCGGTGCCACGGTGTTCCAGCCGCTGTCCACCGGCATCACCTTCGCCCTGACCGAGAAGATCCCGAACGACAAGATCCCGATGATCACCTCGGGTTATGGCCGCAGTGACAGCGCCGACGGCGGCGTGTTCAAGTGGAACTTCCCGCTGATCGGCCACTACTGGGTGGCAGGTGACGTGGTGCTGCAGCAGATCGCCAAGCTCGAAGGCGGCTTCGACAAGCTGCGCGGCAAGAAGATCGCCGTGGTCTACCACGACAGCCCCTTCGGCAAGGAAGTCCTGCCCATCATCACCGAGCGCAGCAAGATGCACGGGTTTGAGATGCAGCTGCTGCCGGTGCCCGCGCCCGGCGTGGAGCAGAAGGCCATCTGGCTGCAGGTGCGCCAGCAGCGCCCCGACTACGTGATCATGCAGACCTGGGGCGTGATGACGCCCACCGCCATCAAGGAAGCTGTGGCCACGGGTTACCCGCGCGAGAAGATGTTCGGCACCTGGTGGTCCGGCGCCGAGCCTGATCTGCGTGACGTGGGCGCCGCCGCCAAGGGCTACAACGCGGTGATGATGCAGCACGGTTCCGAGCCGCAGTCCGCAGTGGTCAAGGAGATCCTCGACAAGGTGCACGCCAAGGGGCAAGGCACCGGGCCGAAGGACGAAGTGGGCTCGGTGCTCTACATGCGCGGCGTCGTGGGTGCCATGCTGGCCGTCGAAGGCGTGCGCGCAGCGCAAGAGCGCTTCGGCAAGGGCAAGGTCATGACGGGTGAGCAGGCACGCTGGGGTTACGAGAACCTCAACCTCACGCAAGCCAAGCTCGACGCGCTGGGCTTCAAGGGCGTGATGCGGCCGGTGTCCACCAGCTGCGCCGACCATATGGGTTCCGCCTGGGCCCGCGTGCACACCTGGGACGGCGCCAAGTTCACCTGGTCTTCCGACTGGCTGCAGGCTGATGAGCAGATCATCAAGCCGATGGTCCGCGCCTCTGCCGACCGTTACGCTGCCGAGAAGAAGATCCAGCGCCGCACCCCGCAGGACTGCCAGAGCTGATCTTTCAGCACCTCTTCAAGGGCCCCGCGAGGGGTCCTTGTTCGAGCGTCGCGTGCGGCGCTCGAACAAGCCACAAGAAGGCCGCCCCATGAGCAACATCCTCCTGAACGTCAACGGCATCGAGGTCATCTACAACCACGTGATCCTCGTGCTCAAGGGCGTCTCGCTGAACGTGCCCGAAGGCAAGGTGGTCGCCCTGCTGGGCGGCAACGGCGCCGGCAAGACCACCACGCTGCGCGCCGTGAGCAACCTGCTGGCCGGTGAGCGCGGCGAGGTCACCAAGGGCTCGATCGAGCTGCGCGGCGAGCGCATCGAGAAGCTCTCCACGGCCGACATGGTCAACCGCGGCGTGATCCAGGTGATGGAAGGGCGGCACTGTTTCGCCCACCTGACCATCGAGGAGAACCTGATGACCGGCGCCTACACCCGCACCGATGGCAAGGCCGCGGTGGCGCAGACGCTGGAGAAGGTCTACAACTACTTCCCGCGCCTGAAGACGCGGCGCACTTCGCAGGCCGCCTACACCTCGGGCGGTGAGCAGCAGATGTGCGCCATCGGCCGCGCCCTGATGGCCAACCCGAAGATGGTGCTGCTGGACGAGCCCTCCATGGGGCTGGCGCCGCAGATCGTGGAAGAGGTCTTCGAGATCGTGAAGGATCTCAACACCAAGGAGAAGGTGACCTTCCTGCTGGCCGAGCAGAACACCAACATGGCGCTGCGATATGCCGATTACGGCTACATCCTGGAGAACGGCCGCATCGTGATGGACGGCGAGGCCAAGGCCCTGCGCGAAAACGAGGACGTCAAGGAGTTCTACCTCGGCATGGGCGGCGGCGACCGCAAGAGCTTCAAGGACGTCAAGAGCTACAAGCGGCGCAAGCGCTGGCTGGCTTGAAACCCCGGACTGCACCACGACGCCCCTGGGCCCGTACCGGACGGCCAAGCACCTACCCGCCAAGCACGTGAGCGATGACGCCTGGGGTTTCGCCCCACCACCCTTCCAGGCCGATGAAGCCCTGCAGCGGCTCAGGCGGGACCTGAAGGACCTGGGGCTCACCGAACGTGCAGGCGTGTTCGAGCGTCGCGGTGTCGCCATCGCCCGGGCCAGCCTGTCCCAGGGCCACCTTGAGGCCGCGGTGGTGCGCAAGCCCTCGCGCAACAGCCCCGAATGGCAGCCCCGCACCCTGAAGACCTCTGCCGAGGTGCGCGACTTCACGCAGCACCTGAAGAAGCAGCTCGCCCAATGGAGCGACCGAGATGACTGACCACCCACGTCTCCCTCTGAACAGCCTGGACGCCCTGGAAGCCCGGGAACCCGCAGTACGCGAAGCCGCCTTGATGGCTGCGCTGCCGAACATCGTGCGCGCCGCGCAAGCGGTACCGGGCATGGCCACCCTGCTTGAAGGCGTGAAGCCAGCCGACGTCTGCACGCGCGCCGCTCTGGCGGCCCTGCCCGTGCTGCGCAAGCCCGAGTTGCTGGAGCGGCAGAAGGCCGAGCGGGCCAGCGATCCTTTCGGCGGCTATTCCGCCATAGGCTGGCGCGGCCTGCGGGGCTTGAGCGGCGCGCGGCGCGTCTACCAGTCGCCCGGTCCGATCTACGAGCCCGAAGGCAGTGGCGCGGACTACTGGCGCGTCGCCCGCGCCCTGCGCGCGGCCGGCTTCGAGGCCGGCGACCTGGTGCACAACAGCTTCAGCTACCACCTGACACCCGGGGCCTGGATGATGGAAAGCGGCGCGCAGGCCCTGGGCTGCACGATGTTTCCCGGCGGCGTGGGCAACACCGAGTTGCAGCTGCAGGCCATGACCGACCTGCGGCCTGACGCCTACTGCGGCACGCCGAGCTTCCTGCGCATCCTGCTGGAGAAGGCTGCCGAGACCGGCGTGGTCATCCCCTCGCTGAAAAAGGCACTGGTCAGCGGCGAGGCCTTTCCCCCGTCCTTGCGCGACTGGTTGCAAGAGCGCGGGATCGAGGGCTACCAGGCCTACGCCACCGCCGACGTCGGCTTGATCGCCTACGAAACCGCCGCCCGGCAGGGTCTCGTCGTCGACGAAGGCGTGCTGGTGGAGATCGTGCGGCCCGGCACGGGCGACCCGGTCCCCGATGGCGAGGTGGGCGAGGTGGTGGTCACCGTGCTGCACCCCGAGTACCCGCTGGTGCGCTTCGGCACCGGCGACCTGTCGGCCGTGCTGTCAGGCCCCTGCCCCACCGGTCGCACGAACGGCCGCATCAAGGGCTGGATGGGCCGTGCCGACCAGACCGCCAAGGTGCGTGGCATGTTCGTACACCCCAGCCAGGTGGCCGAAGTGCTGCGCCGGCACGCCCACGTTGCGCGCGCGCGACTGGTGGTGGAAGGCGAGATGGCCAACGACCGCATGACCCTGCGGGTGGAGGTGGCCGGCGCCCCTGAAGGCCTGGGCGAGGCCGTGGCCCACACCGTGCGCGACGTGACCAAGCTGCGCTGCGATGTGGAGCTGGTGGCGCCCGGCTCCTTGCCCAACGACGGCAAGGTGATCGAGGACGCCAGAACCTATCAATGAGCGGCGCACCAGGAGTAACGTCGCAGCCGCTGAGGCCCTCCGGTTGCGCCCTCTTGATCCAGGCCAAACCGATTAAGTAGTTCCCACCCCCAGGGGCTTTCGCAACGCCCTACCATCCTGCCCTGTCGATCCCACCCTTCGGAGACATCCCCATGAAGAAACTTCTGGCGGCCCTGGCCACCACTGCTCTGTCCCTGTCCGCGCTGGCGGCCTACCCTGAAAAGCCGGTCACCATCGTGGTGCCGTTCGCCGCGGGCGGACCCACCGACAAGGTGGCACGCGATCTGGGCGTGGTGCTGAGCAAGCACCTGAACAACCAGACCGTCATCATCGAGAACGTCGGCGGCGCCGGCGGCACGCTGGGAGCCGCGCGTGTGGCCAAGGCCGCACCGGACGGCTACACGCTGCTGCTGCACCACATCGGCATGGCCACCTCGCCGGCCCTGTACCGCAAGATGCCCTACGACACGCTGGGCGACTTCGAGTATCTGGGCATGGTCAACGACGTGCCCATGACCATCGTCGGCCGTCCCACGCTGCCGGCGGGCACCATGCCTGAGCTGGTCAAGTGGCTGGAAGCCAACAAGGGCAAGATCAACCTGGCCAACGCTGGCCTGGGCGCAGCCTCCCACCTGTGCGGCCTGCTGTTCCAGCAGAGCCTGAAGATCGACATGACCACCGTGCCGTACAAGGGCACGGGCCCGGCCATGACCGACCTGATGGGCGGCCAAGTCGACATCATGTGCGACCAGACCACCAACACCTCTGCACAGATCGAAGGCGGCAAGGTCAAGGGCTACGCGGTCACCAGCCCGCGCCGCCTGAGCACGCCGGCGCTGGCCAAGCTGCCCACGCTGGACGAGTCCGGCATGAAGGGCTTCAACGTCAGCATCTGGCACGGCATGTACGCCCCCAAGGGCACGCCCAAGCCCATCCAGGACCAGCTCAACGCCGCGCTGCGCAAGGCGCTGGCCGATCCTGAGTTCATCAAGCGCCAGGAAGCCCTGGGCGCCGTGGTCGTGAGCGATGCCCGCCTGTCGCCGGCCGATCACAAGAAGTTTGTCGAGGCCGAGATCAACAAGTGGGGCCCGGTCATCAAGGCCGCCGGCCAGTACGCCGACTGAACACCCCTCACCACCGCGGCAACCGGCCGGCCTTCGAGCCGGCCTCTTCCGACAAGCCGGCCCCCTGGGCCGGCTTTTTCATGCCCCGCCCTCAGGCGGTCATGCGAAGCGGAATCGTCACCGGCCCGTCGTTGACGAGGTGAACCTGCATGTCCGCACCAAAGCGACCGCAAGCCACCTGCGGGTGACGCTCGCGGGCCAGGCGCAACACGGTCTCGTACAGAGCCTCACCCTGCGCCGGCGGCGCCGCCGCGGTGAAGCTCGGGCGGTTGCCGCCGCGGGTATCCGCCGCCAGGGTGAACTGCGAGACGATGAGCAGGCCGCCACCGGTGTCCTGCACGCTGCGGTTCATTCGGCCTTGCTCGTCGGCAAAGATGCGCAGCTTCAGCACCTTGTCCACCAGCTTGGCGGCCACGGCCGGCGTGTCCTCGGGCTCGGCGCACACCAGCATCAGCAGCCCTGCACCGATGGCGCCCACCGTCTGCCCGCCGATCTCCACCCGGGCCTGCGACACCCGCTGCAGCAGCGCGATCACAGCAGGTCCTTGGGGTCGTCGAAATGCGCTTCCACGTCCATGGGCAGCAGCTGGATGGACGCCCGCAGACCGGGCACCGCGCTCATCAGCGCCTGCTCCACCGAGGTGCGCAGGGCCGCCGCCCGCCCCAAGGTCCAGCCCGACGGCATGTGCATGTGCAGATCGACAAAGCGCCGCTGGCCGGCGCGTCGTGTGCTCACGTGGTCAAAACGGATGGCCTGGTGGCGAAAGCCGTCCAGGGTCTTCTCGATCTCCGCCCGCACCTCGGGCTCCAGCGCGCGGTCCATCAGCCCGTCGGCCGAGCGGCGCACGAGCGAACCGCCCTCGCGCAGGATGTTCAAGGCCAGCAGGATGGCCACCACCGGGTCCAGCCACAGCCAGCCCGTGAACTTCACCGCCAGCAGGCCCACCACCACGCCGGCCGACGTCCAGACGTCGGTGATGAGGTGCCGTGCATCGGCCTCCAGCGCCATGGAGCGGTGCTCGCGTGCCTTGCGCAGCATGGCGAAGGCCAGGGCGCCGTTGAGGACCGAGCTGGCCACGGACAGCGCCAGGCCCAGGCCCACGTCCTCCAAGGGTTGCGGGTCCAGCAGCCGGTGCCCGGCGGCCCACATGATGGCCAGCGCCGCCACCATGATCAGCACGCCTTCGAAGCCGCTGGAGAAATACTCGGCCTTGTGATGGCCATAGGGATGGTCAGCGTCGGGCGGCTGATCGGCCACCGTCACCATGGTCAGCGCAAACATCGCGCCCGCCAGGTTGACCAGCGACTCCAGCGCATCCGACAGCAAGCTCACCGAGTCGGTCACCCACCAGGCGCCGGTCTTGAGCGCAATGGTGGCCAGCGCCACCGCGATGGAGAGCTTCAGGTAAGAACGGACCTGCATGGCACCTGCATGGCCCGGGCGGTCAGCCCAAGGTGACGCGCGCGAACTTGCGCTTGCCCACCTGCACCACGTAGGTGCCCGGCGACAGCTTCAACCCGCGGTCGCTCACGACCCCGCCATCCACACGCACGCCGCCTTGGTCCACCAGACGCATGGCCTCGGTGGAGGAAGGCGCCAGGCCCGCCTGCTTCAGCAGCGCGCCGATGCCCAGGGGTGCGCCCGACAAGCTCAGCTCGGGAATGACGTCGGGCACCCCGCCGGCCGCGCGGTTCTGGAAGTCCTGCTCGGCCGCATCGGCTGCGGCTGCGCCGTGGAAGCGCGCGGTGATCTCGCGCGCCAGCATCACCTTGGCATCCTTGGGGTTGCGCCCGGCCTCGACTTCAGCCTTCAGCGCCGCGATCTCAGCCTCGGAGCGGAAGCTCAGCAGCGTGTACCAGCGCCACATGAGCGTGTCGCTGATGGACAAGACCTTGGCGAACATCGTGTTCGCAGGCTCGGTGATGCCGATGTAGTTGTTCTTGCTCTTGCTCATCTTCTCGACGCCGTCGAGACCCTCGAGCAGGGGCATGGTGAGGATGCACTGGGGTTCCTGGCCGTACTCGGACTGCAGCATGCGGCCCACCAGCAGGTTGAACTTCTGGTCGGTGCCGCCGAGCTCCAGGTCAGACTTGAGCGCCACCGAGTCGTAGCCCTGCATCAGCGGGTACAGGAACTCGTGCACCGAGATGGGCGTGCCTTCCTTGAAGCGGCGTGAAAAATCGTCGCGCTCCATCATGCGCGCCACCGTGTAGCGCGAGGCCAGCGAGATCATGCCGCGCGCGCCCAGCGGGTCGCTCCACTCGCTGTTCCAGCGCACTTCGGCGCGGTCCATATCGATGACCAGCCCCACCTGCTCGAAGTAGGTCTTGGCATTGGCCTCGATCTGCTCACGTGTGAGCGGCGGGCGCGTGCTGTTGCGGCCGGACGGATCGCCAATCATCGTGGTGAAGTCGCCGATCAGCGGGATCACCACATGCCCCAGGTCCTGCAACTGGCGCATCTTGTTGAGCACCACCGTGTGGCCGAGGTGCAGGTCCGGCGCGGTGGGGTCCATGCCGAACTTGATGCGCAGCGGCACGCCCGTGGCTTGCGAGCGGGCCAGCTTCTTTACCCAATCGGCCTCAGGCAGCAGTTCCTCGCAGCCCCTCTGGCACACGGCCAGGGCCTGCCGCACCTGATCATCCACGGGATGAGCGGAATCCTGAGGCGCGATCACGGGGGAAGCAGGCTGCGACATGGCACGGCGGACAAGGGGAATTGGGGGCCTGAGGCGGGCAGCCGGTTGCTATACTGCGCCGCGCTCGGAGGCAGTTTTATGGGCATCCGCCCGACTGCAACTCGGCTTCATTCTAGGCGACGGCCCCTCGGGCATTGCTTGTTCCGAGGTGTCGCTTCGAGCAAGACGTACAGGGTAATGGCCCGTGAACACGCTGGCAGACTGAGCAGCAGACGCGCGGGACGGGTATGGTTTTCGGGCAGGGTTTCTTCTTGGATCTTCTCCAGCGTTACGGCCAAGCGGCCGCCCTCTTCAAGGCAAGACACTCCAAGACCGTGACGCTGGCCGCTGCAGGCCTGCTCGGCGGCCTGGGAGCGGTGGCCTTTGCAGTGGCACCGCTGGCGCCCGACGCGGCGCTGTTGCCGGTGCAGACCATCTCCGAGAACGTCGCCACCGTGGAGATTGGTCCGCAGTTGGAGGCCCTGGCCGACCATGGGCTGGAGCTCAGCTTCAGCGAGGTCACGCGCCCCGGCGCGGCCCTGGACACCACGCTTCGGCGTCTGGGCATTGCCGACGCCACCACGTTGGCGGCACTGCGGCAAGAGCCTGCACTTCGGCGGGCCCTGGACGGGCGGGCTGGGCGGCTGGTCCACAGCCGTGTGGGTGCGCACGGTGAACTGCTGGAACTGGTGGTGCGCATGCCCGCGGAAAGTTCGGGGTCAGCGCCCACTCACTTCACGCGCCTGACCGTCAAACCCGAAGGCAGTCGGTTCGCCGTGCGCAGTGCGCTGGTACCCCTGGAGACACAAACCCGTCTGGCCAGCGGCACCATCCGGAGCTCGCTGTTTGCGGCCACGGACGAAGCCCGCATTCCCGATCCGGTGGCCACGCAGATGGCCGAGATCTTCTCCGCGGAAATCGATTTCCACCGCGAACTGCGCAAGGGCGACACCTTCAGCATCGTCTACGAGGCCGTGACGGCCGACGGCGAGCCGGTGCCCTGGAACCAAGGCGCCGGGCGCGTGCTGGCTGCGGAGTTCATCAACAGCGGCAAGACCCACCAGGCCATCTGGTTCGAGTCTGGCGGCAAGGGCTCGTACTTTGATCCCAGCGGGCGCAGCCGCAAGCGCGCCTTCCTCGCCAGCCCGATGGAGTTTTCCCGCGTGACTTCCGGGTTTGCGATGAGGATGCACCCCATCCTGCAGCGCATGCGGGCGCACCTGGGCGTGGACTACGCCGCCCCCACCGGCACGCCGGTGCGCGTGGTGGGCGAAGGCGTGGTGGACTTCGCCGGCTGGCAGAACGGCTACGGCAACGTGGTGCACGTGCGCCATGGCGCTGACCGTGTGACGGTCTACGCCCACCTCAGCCGCATTGACGTCCGCAAGGGCCAGCGTGTTGACCAAGGGCAGCACATTGGCGCCGTGGGTGCCACGGGCTGGGCGACCGGTCCGCACCTGCACTTCGAGTTCCGCGTGGGCGGTGTGCACCAGGACCCGCTGAAGATCGCCAAGGCCTCGGAAAGCGTGCCCCTGGACCCGGCCGCCCGGCCTCGCTTCACCGAATGGGCCCGCACCGTCCAGGTCAAGCTGGATCTGGCGGAGACAGTGGGCTCACGTCCGGCCTTCGAGTAACGCGCGGCGCGCCATCGCCATGGCGCTGTTCATCGGGCTGATGTCGGGCACGTCGCTCGACGGGGTCGACGGTGTGTTGGCCGATTGGTCAGGGTCCCGGCCTCAGGTGTTGGCACATACCCACCAAGCTTTTGGGCCGGATGCGCGGCTTGAGCTGCTGGCGCTCAACACGGCCGGCGACAACGAGCTGCACCGCGCCGCCCTGGCGGCCAACGAGGTCTCCAGGCGCTACGCCGAGGTGGTGCAACGGTTGCTGCAGGCCGCCGGTCTGGCGGCGAAGGACGTCAGCGCCATCGGCGCCCACGGGCAGACCGTCAGACACCGGCCGCAGGCCTTCGACGGCACGGGCTACACCGTGCAGTTGATCAACGGCGCCCTGCTGGCCGAACTCACCGGCATCGGTACCGTGTGTGATCTGCGCAGCCGCGATGTGGCCGCCGGAGGGCAAGGTGCGCCGCTGGTGCCCGCCTTCCACGCGGGCTTGTTCGGCTGCCCTGGGCAGCACGTCGCCGTGCTCAACATCGGCGGCATCGCCAACCTGACCCTGCTGCCTGCCGACGGCAGCGTCACCGGGTTCGACTGCGGACCCGGCAATGCCCTGATGGACGGCTGGTGCGAGCGCCATACCGGACACGCCTTTGATGAAGGCGGGCGCTGGGCCGCCACCGGCCAGGTGGACGCCCGGCTGCTGCAGCGCATGCTGCAGGAACCTTTCTTTGCCAAGGCCCCGCCCAAAAGCACCGGCCGCGATCTGCTGCACCTGTCCTGGCTGGAGCAGGCCCTGCGGTCAGAACAGACCGAGCGAGCGGGAGAACTGGGACAAGCGGAACAGGCGGGACTGACGGAATTGACGGAATTGACGGGACAACCGGGGCAACAGGGACTCAAAGATTCCCTGGCCGGGTGGGCACCGCAGGACGTGCAGGCTACGTTGGCGGAACTGACCGCCTGCTGCGCGGCCACCGAATTACGTCGTCACGCCCCTGGCACGACCCGATTGCTGGTGTGCGGGGGCGGCGCTTTCAATCAGCACCTGATGGGACGCCTGGCGCAGCAGTTGCCAGCTGTGGCCGTCGCGTCGACGACCATGCACGGGGTTCCACCGGATCAGGTGGAAGCCTTGGCCTTTGCCTGGCTGGCCCGCGCCCACGTGGAAGGCCTGCCGGGCAACCTGCCCGCGGTCACGGGGGCGCGAGGTCCTCGGGTGCTCGGGGCCTGGTACCCCGCCTGAAACTCAGACCGAGAACGATGACCCACAGCCACACGTGGTGGTGGCGTTCGGGTTCTTGATGACGAACTGCGCGCCCTGCAGGTCTTCCTTGTAGTCGATCTCGGCGCCAGCCAGGTATTGCAGGCTCATCGCGTCGATCAAGAGCGTGACACCGTTCTTGGCCATCTGGGTGTCATCCTCGTTGACGACTTCGTCAAAAGTGAACCCATACTGGAAGCCCGAGCAGCCGCCGCCTTGCACGAAGACCCGCAGCTTCAATTCCGGGTTCCCCTCCTCGGCCACAAGGTCGGCCACCTTGGCCGCGGCGCTGTCGGTGAAGATCAGCGGCACGGGCATCTCGTCGGCTGCGGGGGCCAGGGGTTCGGCAATGGCGTTCATGTCGGTCCTTCGTTCAATCAATCTGGTTCAATGTTCGTTCGACGCAGCGAGCTTCAGCGCGGGCTTGGCGGCATTCTTCAACGGCCGCAGTTCCCCGTCAATGAGGGCGCCAGGGTGCATTTCAAGCAGTTCGTAGCGAACGTTGCCGGTAACCCTCGCCGAAGGCTGCAACTCCAGCAGGGTGCCCGACTCCACGGGACCCATCACCATGCCGTTGATGATCACATGGGCCGCCTTGACCATGCCCGTGACCTTGGCTTTATCGCTGATGACCACCAGGGTGGCACCTTCCGAAGCGGCCAGAACGTCGCCCTGCACCTCGCCGTCAATGCGCAAGCCGTCGGTGAAGCGCACCGGGCCGTTGACCACCGTGCCTTCCCCAATGAGGCTGCGTATTGGCGGGGACTTCTTTCGCCCGAACTCCATGCTCTGACCCTCCGCAATGTCACAAGGGGACGGTTTGCGTGGCCTTGACCGCGCCCGCCTCGTCCAGCACCCTCACCTGCAGACGTTTTATCACGGCCTGCGGCGGATGGTCGATCAGCCCCTCGATGCGCAGGTACTGCTTGAGCTTCATGTCCTTGGGGCCGGCGGCCGACGGCATGCTCCAGGGGCGGCCCGCCAAGGTGCCCGACACCAGCATCTCGTACCGGCCGGCGAATTGCGCGGCCGAGCGGGCGTTGTGCATCACCAGCATCTGGTAGCGCAACTGTCCGGGCGCCTGGACCTGCGCTTGCAGGCCACGCACCTGCAGGCCCGGGCCGGACGACGGAATCAGGCGCTCGAAAAAGCCGAGATCGGCCTTAAGCGTCCGCGTCTCGTCCTCCAACTGCCGCACCACCTGCGCCAGGCGCTCCTGCGACGCACGCTCGGCCTTCAGCAGGCTTTCCGCGCTGTGTGCCACGGCCAGCGCACGCTCGTTCTCGGCCCGCAGGCGCTGCACTTCGGCCTGCAGCTGCGCGGCCTGGGCCTTGGCATCGCGGTCCAGACCGGCGATGTCCTTGCCGAACTCGAAGGCCCACAGCGCAATGGCGGCGGAGAAGCCCAGAACGACAGCAGCCACCGCCCAGCGCAAAGGCCAGGGCAGGTGGCTGCGAACAATCATCCGAGGGGCGCTCACCGACAGGCGGCGGCGCCACAACTTCCAGCGCATGGCTGTGCCGGCACAGGGCGCAAGCCCCGTGCCTGCGGGATCAGCGCTTGCTGAACTGCTTCCGGCGACGCGCGCCGTGCAGGCCGACCTTCTTGCGCTCGACTTCGCGCGCGTCACGCGTCACGAAGCCGGCACGGCTGAGCTCGGGCTTGAGCGCCGCGTCGTAGTCGATCAGGGCACGGGTGATGCCGTGACGCACCGCACCGGCCTGGCCAGACTCACCCCCGCCGTGGACGTTGACCTTGATGTCAAACGACTGGGCGTTGGCCGTCAGCAGCAGCGGCTGCTGGACGATCATGATGGAGGTCTGGCGACCGAAATACTGGTCCAACGGCTTGCCGTTGACCTCGATGACGCCAGAACCCTTCTTGATGAACACGCGGGCGACCGACGATTTGCGGCGGCCAGTGCCGTAATTCCATTGTCCGATCATGGCCGTCCTCAGATCTCGAGCGGTTTGGGTTGCTGGGCGGTGTGCGGGTGCGTGGCACCGGCATACACTTTCAGCTTCTTGATCATCGCGTAGCCCAGCGGGCCCTTGGGCAGCATGCCCTTGACGGCCTTCTCGATGGCGCGGCCGGGGTGCTTGGCCTGCATGTCCTTGAAGGCGGTGGCGTAGATGCCGCCGGGGTAGCCCGAATGCCGGTAGTAGATCTTGTCGGTGGACTTGGTGCCGGTGACGCGGATCTTGTCGGCGTTGACGATGACGATGAAATCACCGGTGTCGACGTGGGGCGTGTAAATGGCCTTGTGCTTGCCGCGCAAACGGAGTGCCACTTCGCTGGCAACACGTCCGAGCACCTTGTCGGTGGCGTCAATCACAAACCACTCGTGCACCACTTCGGCCGGCTTGGCGCTGAAGGTCTTCATGAGGGTCTTCCAAGAAGCGTGCATCGCGGGGGACAGCACGCCGGGTTCCGGCTGTTCAGGGCACTGGCGTGCCTCGCGCCCTCGGCGCCGCTTGTGGGTCCGCGGCTTGGCACCGCGGGCGGCCTCTCAGGTCAACGAACTCTTCCCCGCCGTTTTCGGGAAAAGCCTCGTAGTATAGCCGCCTGGATCGCATGCATGAAGACATCCCCTGCCGCCTACGGTGAGTTGACGCCCGACACCGTGCTCGAGGCCCTGGACGCCGTGGGCCTGCGCGGCGACGGCCGCATCCTGCAGCTCAATTCCTACGAGAACCGGGTGTTTCGCCTGATGCTGGAGGACGGCGGTGCGGTGGTGGCCAAGTTCTACCGCCCAGGGCGCTGGACCGATGCCCAGATCCACGAAGAGCACGGCTTCACCCTGGAGCTGGCCGCGACAGAAGTGGCCGTGATGGCGCCGTTGCGCATGCGCTTGCTGCCGCCCGCCCCTGCCAACGCCCGGATCAGCGGCCCGGCAGCCACCCTGCTGCACTGGCAGCCCCAGGAAGGCGGCGCCCACCGCATCAGCGTGAGCCCCTGGCTGGGTGGGCGCGACCCGGACATCGAATCACCCGAGGCTTTCGAGCGCCTGGGCCGGCTGATCGGCCGCGTCCATGCCGTGGGTGCGCAGCAGGCCTTCGCCCACCGCTTGACGCTCTCGCCGGCGTTGGGCATCCAGGCGATCGACACTCTGCTGGCCTTGCAGGTGGTGGACGCGGCCCAGGCCCCGCGCTGGGAGCATGCTGCCCGCACGGCGATGGAGGGCGTGACCCGGGCCTTCGAGCGAGCGGGAGGCACCTTCCAGCGCCTGCATGGCGATGCCCACCGCGGCAACCTGCTGGAGCGCGAGCAGACGCTGCACCTGGTCGACTTCGACGACGCCTGCAGCGGCCCCGCCATGCAGGACCTCTGGCTGTTCCTGGACGGCCAAGAAGGGGAGGAGCGGCGCCGGCAGCTGCACGCCCTGTTGCGCGGCTATGAGGACTTCATGGACTTCGACGACGCGCAACTGCTGCTGATCGAGCCGCTGCGTACGCTACGCCTGCTGCGCCACAGCGCGTGGATCGCCCAGCGCTGGAGCGACCCGGCCTTCCCCGTGGCCTTTCCCGGGTTCGACACGCCCAACCACTGGGCCGACCAGACGGTGCTGTTGCAGGAGCAAACGGACCGCATGGGTTGAGGCGATGGGCTGAGCCGGGGATCGGTTATCGTTTCGCATCAAACATCAACGGACCCGTCATGAACACGCCCCGAAAACTGAAGTTTCTTGTGGTGGACGACTTCTCCACCATGCGCCGGATCGTGCGCGGGCTGCTCAAGGAGATGGGGCACGACGACGTGGACGAGGCGGAGGACGGTGCCATCGGCCTGGAGAAACTGAAGATCGGCAACTACGACTTCGTGGTGTCGGACATCAACATGCCGAACATGAACGGCTTCGAGATGCTGGCTGCGGCCAAGGCCGAGCCCAAGCTGAAGTCGGTGCCCTTCCTGATGGTCACCGCCGAAGCGCGCAAGGAAGACATCGTGCGCGCGGCGCAGTCGGGCGCGGCCGGCTACATCGTCAAGCCCTTCACGCGGGCCACGCTCGAAGAGCGCCTGAACAAGATTCTCCAGAAGATGGCCGCAGCGCCGGGGAAGGAGGGCGCATGACGCAACAAGGCCTGTCCGCCGCTCCTGCGGAGCCGCAAGCCGCTCGTCATCTGAGCGAACTGCGCGAGCGCCTGGACTACGTGGCCCGCAAGTCCAGCGAGGCAGCGAACCATGTGCTGAACGCCGTCGAGCAGGCCAAGGCCGAGCAGGAACGCATTGGCGCTGCCTTGCGCGAATTGCGGGGAGCTGCCGCTGGCTCCGCGCTGCAGACGGCGGTGGATCGCGCGGCCGCCACAATCGAGTCGTCAAGCAGCCGTGCCAACGACCAACTGACGGACATCCTCCTGGCCCAGGGATACCACGACCTGATCGGCCAGGTGCTGGCCAAGGCCGGGCAACTGGCCCACCAATTGGAGGCCCATTTGGTAGATCGCTCGCAGGACACTGCCACAGAACCTGGCGCCGGGGGCCGGACTTCAGCCGATCTGGCGGGCCCCGTGATGGATGGCGGCCGCGACGACGTGCTGACGAACCAGGACGAGGTGGACGCGCTGCTGGCGAAGACCGGTTTCTGAACCGGGCCTGCGACGGCCGACGGCGCAGCGTGCGGGCACCGTCAGAACGTTTCCCAGTCGCCGTCGTCCGCTGACGTCGCGCCCGGTGCTGCCCGTGGTGTGGGCGTCGGGCCAGCAGGCTTGCCGGCCTCCGCACCCTGCGGGTCACGAGCCCGACGGTCGGCAGCACCGGCATGGGCCTCGTCCGGTGTGCGGGCCGCGCTGCGGCGCTCGATGGCGGGATAGCCGGGGGCCGCAGGCCTGTTGACTGGCCTGCTCAGACGGGTGGGCGCTGGCACCACTTCCTGAACAGCCACTGTCGCAGCGCCGGGCGTGCGAGCCGTTGAACTGACCCGCGCGGTTGAACCGCCCGCCATGCCCAGCTTGAACACGGCCACCGATTGCACCAGTTGCTGGGCCTGGGCGCGCAGGCTTTCCGCAGCCGCGGCGCTCTGCTCCACCAGGGCAGCGTTCTGTTGCGTGGCCTGGTCCATCTGCATGATGGCCTGACCGATCTGGGACACGCCAGCGCTTTGCTGGCTGCTGGCCTCGCTGATCTCGCCCATGAGGTCGGTCACCAAGCGGATCGCCGTGACCACCTCGTTCATGGTCGACCCGGCGTGATCGGCCAGCGAGGTGCCCTGCTCGACGCGCTGCACGTTGTCGGAGATCAGCGCCTTGATCTCCTTGGCCGCCTCGGCGCTGCGCTGCGCGAGGCTGCGCACCTCGGCCGCCACGACGGCAAACCCTCGGCCCTGCTCGCCGGCGCGCGCCGCCTCCACGGCGGCGTTGAGCGCCAGGATGTTGGTCTGGAAAGCGATGCCGTCGATCACGCCGATGATGTCGGCGATCCTCTGGGAGGCGTCATGGATGCCCCGCATCGTGGCCACCACCTCGCCCACGACCAAGCCCCCCTTGCTGGCCACCTCGCTGGCGTTCAGGGCCAACTGGTTGCCTTTGCGTGCGCTGTCGGCGTTCTGGCGCACGGTGCTCGACAACTGCTGCATCGAGGCTGCAGTCTCTTCCAGAGAACTGGCCTGCTGCTCGGTGCGCGACGACAGGTCGCTGTTGCCCTGGGCAATTTCGGCGCTGGCCGTGGCCACGCCTTCGGCGTTGCGGCGCACGTCGGCCACCACCCGCACCAGGCTGTCCTGCATCAGCTTGAGTTGGGACATCAGGCTGCGGTCGTCAGCAGCATCCGCCCGGATGGCGGTGCTCAAGTCGCCACCGGCCACCTGGCGCGCCACGCCAGCAGCCTCCCCGGGCTCGGCACCGAGGGCGCGGGTGAGGTTGCGCGTGATGAACGTCGCCAGGACCAGCGCCACCAGCAGGTTCAAGGCGCTCACCCCAGCCACGACGGCACGCGCCGTCTTGTCCTCGGCCTGAGAGGTGATGAGTTCCTGCTGGCTGGACCGCTCCTGCAGGCGGATGTTGTCCTCGATGGCGGCACGCCATGTGGCCTCGGCGGGGGTGGCCTGCGAGAGCATCAGCGCCACCGCCTGCGCGCGATCACCCCCGGTGGCCAGGCCCGCCACCTGGTCCACCACCGCGAGGGCCTGCGCCGCCGCCTGCCCAATGCGGGCGCGCACCTCCTGGGCACCCGAGCCCGGAGGAATCTTCTGCAGCGCTGCCCAGGCCTGGCCGTAGGCTGCGCGGCCTTGAGCGAGCTTGGCCAGTTCGGTATCGATTGCGCCTTTATCTTCCTGTAACAGCGCAGCGCGCAGCGAATGACCGATGGCGTGTGTGGCCTCCAGCATCTGGCTGTTGAGCTTGATCTTCTCGCCATCCACCTTGACGACCGACTCCAGCTTGGCCTCGACGTTGGCGAGCTGGCGCAGGGCCAGGCCGCCCGTCAGCAAGGACAACAGCACTATGACCCCGAAGGACAGGGCCAGCCAGGTGCGGATCTTGAGATCGGTGAATTTCATGGAAGCTCCTCGGTCCGGGCCGTTGTTCACCGATGCGGATCATCGACCCGCAGCGCGTTCAGGCGGCAGGCTGTGAAATCAGGCCCATTTCCTCGCTGGTCATCAGCTTGTCGATGTCGATGAGGATCAGCATGCGCTCCTCAATCGCGCCGATGGCCAGAACATGCTCGCTGGCGATGGTGGAGCTGAAGTCGGGCACCGGGCGCAGCTGGTCGGACGACAGGGTGATCACGTCGCTCACCGCATCCACCACGATGCCGACCACGCGGCTACCGATGTTCAGCACGATCACGACCGTGAACTCGGTGTAGCTGGCATCGTCGAGATGAAACTTCAGGCGCAAATCGACGATCGGCACGATCACACCGCGCAGGTTGATCACCCCCTTGATGAAGTCGGGCGCCTTGGCGATGCGCGTGGGCTTCTCGTAGGAGCGGATCTCCTGCACGCGCAGGATGTCGATCCCGTACTCCTCCGCGCCCAGCTTGAAGGCCAGGAATTCCCGAAGGTTGGTGGAGACTGCCGCCGAGGCGGTCTGGCTGGGGCTGGACAAGGCGTTCATCTGGAATTTCCTGGGAGTGTTCGCAACGGAGTGTCGTCAGGGCTGGTGGCGGTGTCCGCAGGCCAGTGAGGCCACGTCGAGGATCAGGGCCACGCTGCCGTCGCCCATGATGGTGGCACCTGACACGTGGTCGACCCGGCGGTAGTTGGCCTCCAGGTTCTTGACCACCACCTGGTGCTGGCCGAGCAGCTCGTCCACCAGCAGGGCCGCTCGGCGGCCCTCAGCCTCCACCACCACCAGCACGGGCTTGGCAGGCGGTGGGCTGTCGCGTTGGACGCTGAAGACCTGTTCCAGGTCGACGATGGGCAGGAAATCCGCGCGCACGCGCGCCACCTGCCCCGAGCCGGCCACGGTGCGCACGGTGTCGTGCTGCACCTGGAAGGACTCCACCACCGAGGCCAGGGGCAGGATGTAACACTCCTGATCAACGCCCACGCTCATGCCGTCCATGATGGCCAGGGTCAGCGGCAGGCGCACGCGCACCGTCATGCCGAAGCCTTCGGCCGAGTCGATCTCGACCGAGCCGCCGACGCTGGTGATGTTCTTCTTCACCACGTCCATGCCCACGCCGCGGCCGGACACATCGGTCACGGCCTCGGCTGTGGAAAAACCGGGCGCAAAGATGAGGTTCCAAACCTCGGCATCGGGCATGTCGTCTGACACCTCGATGCCGCGCTCGCGCGCCTTCTTCAGCAAGCGCGCGCGGGACAGGCCCTTGCCGTCGTCGCGCACCTCGATGACGATGCTGCCGCCCTGGTGTGAGGCCGACAGCGTGATGGTGCCGGTCTCGGGCTTGCCCACGGCCCGGCGATCCTCGGGCATCTCAATGCCATGGTCGCAACTGTTGCGCACCAGGTGGGTCAACGGGTCGGTGATCTTTTCCACCAGGCCCTTGTCCAGTTCGGTGGATTCGCCCAGCGTCACGAAGTCCACCTTCTTGCCCAACTTGGCCGCCAGGTCGCGCAGCATCCGCGGGAAGCGGTTGTAGATCATGGACACCGGAATCATGCGGATGGACATCACCGATTCCTGCAGGTCGCGCGTGTGGCGCTGCAGGTCCGCGAGTCCGGCGGCGAGCTTCTGGTGCGCGCTCAGGTCCATCTCGGCGCTGGTCTGGGCCAGCATGGCCTGCGTGATCACCAGCTCGCCCACCAGGTTGATCAACTGGTCCACCTTTTCCACCGACACGCGCAGGGTGGACGCTTCGGTGGAGGCCGGCTGGCGCGCGCTCGCGCGCCGCTCCGCACCGCCATCGGGCGCGGCTTCTCGCGCCGGGACGGGGGCAGGCGTCTGGCCAGGCCCGGCCACCGGAGCCCGTTCCTCGGACCGGACCGGCTGGGGGTCCGCGGCAGCAGGCGGCATCTGCGGCGCACCGGGCGCACCGTCAAAGAAGCCATAGCCCCGCCCGGCGTCCTCTTCTGGCGGAGCCCCGGGCGCGCCTTCGTGAAACCCGTAACCCGGCCCGAAGGGCAGGAGTTCGACCTTGTCGCGCGCCACGTGGAAGGTGAACAGGTCCAGCAGCTCTTCTTCGCTGCTGGCCGTCAGCACCTTGAATCGGCGCATGCCATCCGCAGCCTGGCCGCCATCGAGCGGCTCGATGCTGCCAAGGCCCGGGATCTCATTGAACAGGTCACGCAGTTGCTCAGCGTCTGCCGGGTTGGCCAGTGGACCCACCCGCAACTCCAGGGCGCGCTGCGATGCGGGCGCCCCGGGACCGGAGGTCACGCCGCCTGAGGACGCCGGCGGATCGTGAGCCACCACCGGACCTGCAGCCTCTTTCGCGTTGTCCGAGGCAGGGCGAGGCGGCGCCTGCAGCGTCGGCGCCAGGGCGGCCGCCGTCACACCGCCGGCGATGAAGCGCGCATAGCTGTCCAGGAGGTGGGCCGTGTCCACGACTTCGCCCTGCCCGCCGCCCTGGTGCAGCGCCAGCATGGCCCGCAGGGCATCGCCCGAGGCCAGCAGCACATCCACCATGTCCGCGCTCGGGGCCAGCTCATGACGGCGCAGCTTGTCCAGCAGGGTCTCCATCTGGTGCGTCAAGCCGGCCACATCGGAGAAGCCGAAGGTGGCCGCCCCGCCCTTGACCGAGTGGGCACAGCGGAAGATCGAGTTCAGGGTCTCGTCGTCAGCCGACTCGATGTCGATCTCGAGCAACTGCTGTTCCATGCGCTCCAGGTTCTCTCCCGCCTCCTCGAAGAAGACCTGATGGAACTGGCTCAGGTCGATGCCGGCGTCGGCGCTTGCGGAACTGTGATCGGCCATGGTGGGCTGCCGGTTCGGGTGCGGAATCTGGGGACGGAAGTCAGCGGATGACCTTGCGGATCACCTCGATGAGCTTGGTCGGCTCGAAGGGCTTGACCAACCAGCCGGTGGCGCCCGCCGCGCGTCCGGCCTGCTTCATCTGGTCGCTCGACTCGGTGGTCAGGATCAGGATGGGCGTGGCCTTGAAGCTGGGGTGCTCGCGCAGTTTCTTCGTCAGGCCGATGCCATCGAGCCGCGGCATGTTCTGGTCGGTCAGCACCAGGTCGAAATGCCGCTGGCGGGCCTTTTCGAAAGCGTCCTCCCCGTCCACGGCCTCCACGACCTCGAAGCCGGCGCTCTTGAGCGTGTAGGACACCATCTGACGCATGGAGACGGAATCATCAACGGCAAGGATGGAATGCATGGTGGGCCTCTTCTTGATTGCCTGGGCTTGTCAGGAAAATCCTGGTTTCAGAACAGCTCCACGGAGCCAGCGTCCATTTCCGACTGGGTGACCGGATTGGGCCGGTCAGGCGCCGCCTGCACCACGGGTTCGCCATCGTCGTCTCCTGCGAAGGCCACGGCGGCAATCTCGTCGACGCAGTGGCGCAGCCGCTGGTTCGTGTGCTCGATGAGCTGGTTCGTCATGTCCTGGAACTGCAGCGCCGTGACGGCGTTGTCCATCTGGTTCTGGATCTCGGTCAGCACGGTGGCCAGTTCACGCTCGGGGCGGCGCCGGCGGTGCTGGGCCAGTTCACGCGAGGCCGAGTGGAAGCTGGCCAGCAACAACTGGAACGCGTCGGCCAGCAGCACCTGCAGGCGCTGCAGGTCGTTGCAGGCCGTGATGAGGTGGTCCTGCACATCCACCGCCACCGACAGCGGCATGGTCGCCACCGCCGGCGGTTCGGCATCCGTCACAGGGGGGTCTTCGCCTGGGCTCGACATCGTCTGGGCCTTCAGAGTCGGTTGTTGAAGCTGCCGCCCGGGCTGCGCAGGCGCTCGATGAGGCGCGGGGCGATGGCGGGCAGGGGCAGCACTTCGTGAACGGCGCCGGCGGCGATCGCCTCCTTGGGCATGCCGAACACCACGCAGGTGGATTCGTCCTGGGCCAGGTTGTAGCTGCCGGCGTCGCGCAGCACCCTCATCGCCTGCGCGCCATCGGCGCCCATGCCGGTGAGCATCACCCCCACGGCGTTGGGCCCCACGACGCGCGCCGCAGACAGGAACAGCACCTCCACGGACGGCTTGTGACGGTTGACGGGTTCCGTGTCCTTGACGCAGGCCACGTAGTTCGCGCCCGAGCGGTCCACACTCAGGTGCAGCCCCCCTGGGGCAATGTAGGCATGTCCTGGCAGCACGCGCTCTCCGTCCTCCGCCTCCTTGACGCGGATGGCGCTCAGGCCGTCGAGCCGGGCCGCGTAGCTGCGCGTGAACCCGGGCGGCATGTGCTGCGCGATCATCACGGCCGGCACATCGGCCGGCAGCGCCGTCAGCAATTCCCGCGTCGCCTCGGTGCCGCCGGTGGAAGCGCCGATGAAGATGATCTTTTC
>Ga0315900_10001738_pt1 | contig 34482 bp, 30 predicted proteins | sample LakEriMetagenome_FD_203521 | JGI IMG/M metagenome (GOLD analysis project Ga0315900, IMG submission 203521) | Freshwater fungal communities from buoy surface, Lake Erie, Ohio, United States - Buoy 12 MA114 | ecosystem: Environmental > Aquatic > Freshwater > Lake > Lake biofilm | place: USA: Lake...
CAGCGCAGGCTCAGCGTACGACCTGAGCCGATCCCCCGATGCTTTCGCCCGTCATGCTGATCCGCACCCTCCAGCCTGAAGACGCCGCGGCGTACCAGGCGCTACGCCTTCGCGGCCTGGCGGAAGTCCCGACCGCCTTTGCTTCCAGTTGGGAGGAAGAGCAGGGGACTCCCCTGGAAGAGGTTGCGCGTCGACTGCGGCCCGACGAGACTGGTGCCGTGTTCGGCGCATTCACCAGCGGCCAGCTGGTCGGCCTGGCCGGGGTTCAGCGCGAATCCATGGTCAAGCTGCGCCACAAAGCCTGGCTCTGGGGCATGTACGTCAGCCCCGAGCAGCGCAGGAGCGGTGTGGGCTCGCGGCTGCTGGAGCACGCCCTGCCCTACGCATGGCAATCGCTTGGCGTGGCCCAGGTCCATCTCGGCGTTCACACCGGCAATGTGAGCGCGCTGGCGCTGTACCGTCGCTTCGGCTTCGAGGTCTGGGGCACAGAAAGAGGAGCACTCATCGTGGCCGGCTAGCCCCAGGATGAACACCACATGGTGTGCCGGGCTCCCCTCGCACCCTGATGCGCGCCCTGATGCCTCAGCCCGCCACCTCCGCCTCGGCCTCGATCTCCACCAGATACCCGTCCCCCACCAGCGCGCCCACCTGCAGCAAGGTGTTGGCCGGGCGGATCTCGCCGAAGTAGCGACCGTGCACGCGGGACACGGCCTCCCAGTCGGCCACGTTGCTCAGGTACACGCGGGTGCGCAGCACGTCTTCCAGCTTGCCGCCCAGCGCGGTGATGCTGGCGGCGATCTTGTCCAGGATGTAGACCGTCTGTGCTGCGGCATCACCCCGGCCCACCAGGCGGCCGCTGCCGTGGGTGGCGGTGGTGCCACTCACGAGGATGCGCCGGCCGCTGCGCACGGCGCGGGCATAGCCGGCCAGCGGCTCCCAGACGCTGCCGCTGTCCACGCGCCAGCGCTCGGGGTGGCCGGGCACAGCGTGGCGCGGCCACACCGGCGGCAGCGCGGCGAGGTGGTGGCTCAGATCGCCGGAGGCGGTGAGGAAGGGCGGGCGCCGGTACTCGTCGCCGCAGTCGCCGGAAATGCGCGTGGTGGCGGTGAAGGCCGTGTTCAGCAGGGCCCGGTCTTCATCGTCGAAGGCGAAGGCGAAGAGCTGCAGGTTGTCGGCGCGGTGCTCGCGCTCGCCCAGGCGCGCGCCCACGATGACGGCCGCCACCGCGGGCTGCTCCAGCACCCAGCGCGTGGCCACGTTGGCCACCGACACGCCGTGCTTGTGCGCCACCTGACGGGCAGCGGCCAGTACCTGTTGAAGCGCGCCCCAACCGCCAATGGCGCGGATGAAGCGGTGGTACTTCATCTTGCTCCAGTCGGCCACCTCCTCGGGTTCGGGCGCGCCCACCCAGCGGTCGGTGAGGAAGCCGCCGCCCAGGGTGCCGTAGGCCAGCAGGCGCACGCCGTGCGCCAGGCACAGGGTGGACATCTCCTCGGTGGCCCGGCGGTCCAGGAGCGAGATGCAGACCTGGTTGCTGGCCACCGGGATGCCCTCGGCCAGCAGCACCCGCAGGTGCGCAGTGTCGAAGTTGGTCAGGCCCAGGTGGGCGATGAGGCCCTCCTCGCGCAGCCGCGCCAGCTCGCCCATGGCGTCCAGCCAACCCGGGTGCTCGAAGGTCCACCAGTGGAACTGCATCAGGTCGATGCGGTCCACGCGCAGGCGCTGCAGTGCGCGCTGCACGCCCTCGCGCACCACGGCAGGCGTCATCGGCCCCGGCGGCGGGCACCACTTGGTGAAGGCACGCACGCCCTGGCCTTGCGGTGAGGCCAGCAAGGTGCCGGTGATGACCTCGGCCGAGCCATAGTGGTCGGCCATGTCGAAGGCGTCGAAGCCAGCCGCGGCGTAGGCAGCCAGATCGGCCGCACCCCGCTGCGGGTCCAGCAGGGTGCCGTCGCGCTCCATGTCGGCCACCTGCCACAGGCCGGTGACCACGCGAGGAATCTCCAGCCCCGGCGCCAGCAGGGTGCGCTCGGGGCGGGTGGGTCGGTCGGGGCTCAACGCGGCAAGCGCGCCTGCACGGCCTGCACGTCCTCCATGGACATCTGGCCCACGGTGGTGACTTCGCCGTTGGTGATCTTCCAGGTGCGGAAGGGGCCGACGATGTCGCCGTTACGGTCGAACTGCACCGGGCCGATCACGCCCACGTAGCGCACCGGCTTCTTCTCGCGGATGAGCTGCAGCGCGCGCGCAAAGCCCTGCGGGCCGGCATGCACCACTTCTCCGCCCGGATCGGTGACCTTGCGGATGGCGTCGCGGATGGAAGCGGCGTCGAACTTGCCGGCCTGCGCGATCGCCAGGCCCAGGATGGCGCCCGCATCGAAGGCACGGTCGGCCGCAGGCGCACCGGCGTCAAAGCCGCCGCTCATGGCCGGGTAGGCCGAGGCGAAGAACTCGGTGGACGGGGTGCGCGTGGTGCCGGAAGACGTGCCAAAGGCGTTGTTCAGGAACTGTGGTCCCACGCCCTTGATGAAGTCAGCGGCGTTCATGCCGTCGTTGAGCAGGAAGCGCTGCGGGCCGCCCTGCTGGATCCAGGTGCGCACGATGGTGGTGCCGTCACCGGGGTAGCCGATGAAATACAGCGCCGGCGGGTCGCTCTTGAGCGCGTTGGTCACCTCAGCGGCGTACGACGGTTGCTGCGGGTTGTAGGGCGTCACGCTCAGGATCTTGCCGCCCAGGGCCTCATAGGCCTTGCGGAACTCCGCCAGCATGTTCACGCCAAAGTCGTTGTTGACGTGGATGATGGTCAGGGTTCTCATACCCTGGTCCAGCGCGTACTTGGCCGCAGCCGTGCCCTGCAGGGCGTCGCTGGTGATGGTGCGGAAGAACCAGCCCTTGGTGGTGCCCTCGTTGGCCAGGCGCGTGAGCGTGGGCGAGGTGGAGGCTGGGGAAATCTGCACCACGCCAGCTGGCGCGGTGACCGACGTCACCACCGGGATGGACACCGAGCTGATGATGCCGCCGATGATGGCCGGCACCTTCTTCAGGTCCACCAGCTGGCGGGCCTGGTCCACGGCCACGGCGCCCTGGCTCTGGGCGTCGCGGACCTCGAACGCCAGGCGGCAGCCGGCGATGCCCTGCGCACCGGCGGCCTTGTTCAGCTCACCGAAGGCGAGTTCGACCGACTTGGAAGCGGCTTGGCCGAAGCGGCCGGCGGCGCCGGTCAGCGACACCACCATGCCCACGTTGTGGGTGCAGGACGGTGCCTGGGCGGAGGCCGACAACGGGGCCAGGCTGGCAGCCAGGGCCAGGGCGGTGGAGGTGAGAACGAGGCGCATGGTCAGAACTCCTTGAGGGGAAAGGGACTCGGTGAAGGATCAGGTCTTGTTGAGGTTGTATTTCATGATGCGGCCGTGCCGCCCGGTCTTGTCGCGTTCCAGCGTGTAGGTGTCGCCCTCGGGGCCGGGGTGCGCGGCCAGCAACGGCGCCAGCAGGGCGTGGTCCTGGGCGTCCAGCTGCAGACCGAACACGGCCAGCGTGTCGCCCAAATGGTCGGCATAGCGTGCCCCCACGATGGCCGCGGCCACACCCGGCTGGTCCAGCACCCAGCGCGTGGCCACCGTGGCGATGCGTACGCCGTGGCGGTCGCCGATGGTCTTGAGGGTGCCCAGCAGGGCCTGGAAGGCTGCCCAGCCGCCAAAGTCTTCGATCACCAGCCGGTACTTGATGAGCGAGCGGTTGGTGAGCGTGTCCGCAGGGTCGTCTTGGGCCAGCCAGCGCTCAGAGAAGAAGCCACCCGCCAGCGTGCCGTAGCAAAGCAGTTGCATGCCGTGGCGCGCGCCCGCGGCGGCCAGCGCATGGGCGGGCCGGCGGTCCAGCAGGGAGTACTGCACCTGCATGCTGACCAGGGGCACGCTCGCCTCGATCATTGCCAGCGTGCGTTCGCTGTCGAAGTTGGTGCCGCCCAGGTGGGCGATCAGGCCCTCGCGCTGAAGCTCATGCAGCGCCAGCGCCGCCTCCACCAGCCCTGGCACGCGGTAGTCCCACCAGTGGAACTGCACCAGGTCCAGACGCTCGGCGTTCAGCCGCTGCAGCGAGCGCTGCACGATGCGCCGGGCATAGGCGGCGTCCACACGGGCGAGGTCGTCGTAGTCGGGCACGAACTTGGTGTGCACCTGCAGCAGCGGCTGCCCTGCCGCGCGGCGCTGGGCGTTGAACTCGCCGTACAGCGCTTCCACACCGGTGTAGATGTCGGCCCCGTCCACCGTGTTCAGGCCGGCATCCACAAAGGCGCCGATCTCCTGCACGGCACGCGCGCGGTCCACAGGACCGTGGTCGCCGGCCAGCTGCCAGCCCCCACGGATGACCCGCGGGATGCGGTAGCCCGGGGCCAGTTCGATGGTCTGCACCGAAGGCACGTCTTGCGAAGCGCCGCTCATGCCAAGACCCCTGCAGCGGCCGGCAGCGGCACCGCCGTGGTCTGCGCATGGCTGAAGACGCGCTTGCCGATGCGCGTGATGCGAAAGCGTGTTGGGCAATGCGGGTCGGGGCAGGCCACTTCGGCGTCGGTGCTCATCCAGTCGTTCGGGTGCGTGGGGCGTTGCTTGGCCGGCAGCAGCGGCAGCAGCGCAGCCAGCGAGTACAGGGAAAAGGGCTGCCCGGGCGGGAAGTGCAGCAACTCCCCGCGCACCTCGAACCAGTCGCCCACACGGGCGTTGCACTGGATGCGCGCGCCCTCGGGCGCCACCACCTCCACGCGCAGGTCGAAGAGCTCGAAGCGGTCGTCCGCTGTTGCACCCTCCACAGGCCCCAGGGCGCTGCCCGCCTGCGACCCTGCAGCCGGGTGGCTCGCCGTGTGATCTTGCGCGGGCGCCGAGCCTGGAATGCCCGCCGTATCTGGTGCCAAGTGAACCCTCGGTTATTCTGCGCGCCGCCATGAAGGACGACGGCTTTCTGACTGCGAGGGAGGTTACCAAAAGCTTTGGTGGCCATAGGGCCGTCGACGCCTTCTCGTTTACCCTTGCCCGAGGGGCGATTGGCGGGCTGGTCGGGCCCAACGGCGCAGGCAAGACCACGCTCTTCAACTGCCTGGCCGGCGCGCTGAAGCCGACCTCGGGCCAGGTGCAACTGGACGGCCGCGACATCACCGGCGCCTCGCCCGACCGCGTGTTCGCCGCCGGCCTGGCCCGCACCTTCCAGATCCCGCGCCCCTTCCCCGAGATGTCGGTGCTGGACAACGTGATGCTGGCCCCGCGCGGCCAACTGGGCGAGCGCTTCTGGGCCAACTGGCTGCGCCCGCGCGCCGTGGCGGCGCAGGAGCGCGCCGTGCGCGAAGCCGCCCTGCATTGGCTGAACTTCGTTGGCCTGTCGGCCTTGGCCAGCGAGCCGGCCCGCGTGCTGTCGGGCGGCCAGCGCAAGCTGCTTGAACTGGCCCGTGTGATGGTGGCCGAGCCCAAGCTGGTGCTGCTGGACGAGCCGGGTGCCGGCGTCAACCCGGCGCTGCTCGACCAGATCGTCGACCGCGTGGCGGAGCTGAACCGCCAGGGCGTGACCTTCCTTGTCATCGAGCACAACATGGACCTGGTGGCCGCCTTGTGCAACCCGGTGATGGTGATGGCCCAGGGCCGCATGCTGGCGCAGGGGCCGGCAGACGCCGTGCTGCGCGACGAACGCGTGGTGCAGGCCTACCTGGGGGATGGGGCATGACCGCGCCGGGCCGCTCCCAAGCGCGCATCCCGGAGCGCGAAGCGCGGAGGGTCGTCGAGTGACCACACCTGCGCTGCAGATCGAGGCGTTGGAGGCCGGCTACGACCCCGGCCTGCCCATCGTGCGCGGTGCCAGCCTGAGCGTGGCGCAAGGCGAGATCGTCGCGGTGCTGGGCCCCAACGGGGCGGGAAAGTCCACCTTGGTCAAGGCCGTGGCCGGCCTGGTGCCGGTGAGCGCCGGCCGCGTGCTGCTGTACGGGCAGGACATCACCCGCGTGGCGGCGCACCGCATGGTGTTCGAGGGCCTGGCCTTCGTGCCGCAGACGGAGAACGTCTTTGCCAACCTCACCATCGCCGAGAACCTGGAGCTGGCCGCCTCGCTGCTGAAGGCGCGGGGCGCGCAGCGGGCGCAGCGCCTGGAGCCGGTCTATGCGATGTTCCCAGATCTGGCGCGCCAGCGCACGCTGGACGCCGGGCGCCTGTCGGGCGGGCAGCGCCAGATGCTGGCCGTAGCGCGGGCCTTGATCGCGCAGCCGCGGCTGCTGATCCTGGACGAGCCTTCTGCCGGCTTGAGCCCCAAGCTGGTGAGCGAGGTCTTCACCAAACTGCGCGAAGTGCGCGCCTCGGGCGTGACCGTGCTGCTGGTGGAGCAGAACGTGAAGGCGGCGCTGGCCCTGGCCGACCGCGCCGCCGTGCTGGTGGAAGGCCGCGAGCGCGTGGTGGCCCCCTGCGCCGAACTGCTGGCCGATGAGCGCATGGCCGCGCTGTACCTGGGGCGCCATGCGGGCCATGCAAGACCAACCTCCACCCCACAGGAGCCCGTCTGATGCTTCAGATCATTGCCGACGGCCTGATCATCGGCTCGGTGGTGTCGTTGGGCGCCATCGGTCTGAGCCTGACCTTTGCCATCCTGCGCTTTTCCAACTTCGGCCATGGCGAGTTGCTGGCCTGGGGGGCGTACTTCGCGCTGACGCTGCTGTCGGTGTTCTCGGCTGTGGGCGGTGCCGCGGCGGCCAAGATCGGCCCCTTCAGCTTCGGCTGGCCGCTGCTGGCCGCGCTGGCGGGCGCTGCGGTGCTCACCGCCCTGCTGATCCTGGCGCTGGACACCGCCTTGTTCAAACGGCTGCGCCGCCAGGGCGCCATCACGCTGGTGATCGCGAGCTTTGGCGCCGCGCTGGCCCTGCGCAACCTGCTGCTGTTCTTCTACGGCGGCGTGCCGCAGTACTACTCTCAGGACCTGCAGATCGCCGTGGCCCTGGTGCCGCGCAGCGTGAGCGGCGGCATGCGCATGACGCCTGACCAGATGCTGGTGCTGGCGCTGACCGCCGTCACCGTGCTGGGCGTGCACCTGTTCCTCAAGTTCAGCACCCTGGGCCGCGCCATGCGCGCCACCTCGATGAACCCGCAGCTCGCGCGCGTGGCCGGTATCGACCCCGAGCGGGTGCTGCGCGCCACCTGGGTCATCGGCGGGGTGCTGGCCGCGGTGGCTGGCGTGTTCGCGGGCTTGACGGTGCAGCTGCGCCCCACGCTGGGCCTGGACCTGCTGCTGCCGCTGTTTGCCGCCGTCATCCTGGGCGGCATCGGCTCGGTGGGTGGTGCGGTGCTGGGCGGCTTGATCGTGGGGCTGGCCGAGAGCGCCTCGGTGCACATCGTGGGCGCCGAGTACCGCGCCGCAGCGGCCTTTGCCGTGCTGATCGCCATCCTGCTGGTCAAGCCCAACGGCCTCTTCGGTGAGCCGCAGGAGGGGCGGTGATGACAGAGCTGCTGAGCACCCTGTCCGGCTGGCTGTCCTATGGCAGCTTCTTCCTCGTCTTCGCAGCCACCTTCGCCGTCATCGTGCTGGGCCTGAACCTGCAGTGGGGCTTCACGGGGCTGTTCAACGTGGGCGTGGCCGGCTTCGTGGCCATCGGCGCCTACACCTCGGCCCTGCTGACCACCCCCGCCAGCGCCGAGCGGGCGCTGGGCCTGGGCTGGCCAGTGGCCGCGGGCTGGGTGGCGGCCATGGGCACCTCGGGCCTGGCCGGGCTGGCAGTGGGCCTGGTGGCGCTGCGCCTGCGCAGCGACTATCTGGCCATCACCACCTTCGGCATCGCCGTAACCATCCAGTTGGTGGCCACCAATGCCCAGTGGCTGACTGGCGGCACCTTTGGCGTGCAGTTCATCCCCAAACCCATCCAAGGCTGGCTGGGCACCGGAACAACCTGGACGCTGGCCTACCTGGGCCTGGTGGGCGCCCTGCTGCTGGCCGTGTACGCCGGGCTGCAAACCCTCACGCGCAGCCCCTGGGGCCGGGTGCTGCGCGCCATCCGCGAAGACGAAGGTGCGGCCGCCTCGCTGGGCAAGCGGGCCTTCCTATTCCGTCTGCAGAGCTTCGTCATCGGCAGCATGCTCATGGGCCTGGGCGGTGCGGTGTACGCGCACTTTGTGGGCTACATCGCACCCGAAGATTTCCTGCCCATCCTCACCTTCCAGATCTGGGCCATGCTGATCGTCGGCGGCTCAGGCAACCACCGGGGTGCCGTGCTGGGCGCCTTCGTGGTCTGGGGCTTCTGGGCCGCCGCCGGTGCCCTGCTGCGCGGCTTCATTCCCGCCTCAGAACAGGCACGGGCTGCCGCACTGCAGGTGGTGCTGATTGGGGTGCTCATCGCCGTGATGCTGCTGTGGCGGCCGCGCGGGCTGATGGGCGAGGAGATCAGCCCCGACCGCTCACGTTGAGACTTTACGCATGACGCTCTTCGCCTCCACCATCGCCCTGTCGGCGTTTCTGCTGTTCCTGGTGCAGCCCATCATCGCCAAGCAGATCCTGCCCTGGTTCGGCGGCTCGGCCGCGGTTTGGACCACCTGCATGGTGTTCTTCCAGTTCACGCTGCTGGCGGGCTACTTCTACGCAGACACCATGGTGCGCAAAGTGGCGCCGCGGCGCCAGGCCGTGATCCACACCGCGCTGCTGCTGCTGAGCCTGGCCGTGCTGCCCATCGTGCCCAGCGAGGCGCTCAAGCCGGTGGATGGATCGGACCCCACCCTGCGCATTCTGGGGCTGCTGGCGCTGACCATCGGCCTGCCCTACCTCATGCTGTCCACCACCGGGCCGCTGGTGCAGGCCTGGTTTGCGCGGCGCTACGCCGGCGAGCGCGTCTACCGGCTGTACGCGCTGAGCAACGTGGCCTCCATGAGCGCGCTGGTGGCCTATCCGCCGCTGATCGAGCCGCTGACCAGCGCGCGCGTGCAGTCCTGGGGCTGGAGTGCGGCGTACGCGGCGTTCGCGCTGCTGGCGGTGCTGTCGGCCTGGGCCGGCGCGCGCACGGCAGCAAGGCCTTACAGCGAAGCCCAGGCCGGCGGGCCATCACCGGCTGCAGTGGCGCAGCCGTCAGGACAAAACAGCACGGCATCCGAAGCCGAAGCCCCGCCGACCTGGGCCCGCCAAGGGCTGTGGCTGCTGCTGTCGGCGCTGGGCTCCGTGATGCTGCTGGCCAGCACCACCCACATCACGCAGAACGTGGCTTCCATCCCTTTCCTCTGGGTGCTGCCGCTGTCGTTGTACCTGCTGACCTTCATCCTGTGTTTTGACGGACAGGGCTGGTACCGCGCCGCGTGGATGCGCCCGGCCACCGCCCTGCTCTGCACGGCCATGCTGGCGGCGCTGACCTGGCGGCTCAAGTGGCCTGAAGAACTGCCGTGGATCGGCTTCGAGGAAGGCCTGATGCCCATCAAGCAGGCCGTGCCGCTGTACGCGCTGGGCCTGTTTGCCGTTTGCATGTTCTGCCACGGTGAACTGGTGGCGCGCAAGCCGGCGCCGGCGCACCTCACGCGCTTTTATCTGATGGTGTCGCTGGGCGGTGCGGTGGGCGGCCTGCTGGTAGGCCTGGTGGCCCCGGTGGTCTTCGACTGGACCTGGGAGCTGCCGCTGGCCTTGGTGCTGGCCGGCCTGCTGGTGCTGGGCTTGTCTGCAAGCTGGACGGCGCGCGGCTTTGCGGTGCTGTGCCTCGCGACCTCGGTGTGGGCCGGGCTGGGCTACCGCGACGACATCCGCTCGGCCGCCGTCGAGATCTCACGCAACTTCTACGGCACGCTGCGGGTGCAGTCCACGGGCGCCGATGGGCAGCCCAACACCACCTGGCGCCTGATGCATGGCGTGATCATCCACGGCGAGCAGTACCGCAACGAGGAGCGCCGGCGGGAGGCCACCACCTACTACGCCCCCACCTCGGGCATTGGCCGTGCCATCACCACCCTGCGCGACGCGGCGCCCGGGCTGCCGCAGCGCGTGGGCCTGATCGGCCTGGGCGTGGGCACGCTGGCCACCTACGGCCGCTCGGGCGACCACTACCGCATCTACGAGCTGAACCCCGCCGTGCTGGACTTGGCCAAGCGCCGCTTCAGCTACCTCTCCGACAGCGCAGCCGAGATCGTCACGCCTTTGGGCGACGCACGCCTGGTGCTGGAGGGCGAGGCGCCGCAGCGCCTGGATGTCCTGGCCGTGGACGCCTTCTCCAGCGACTCCATTCCGGCGCACCTGATCACACGCGAGGCCATCACCGCCTACCGGCGCCACGTGCACGACGGCGGCGCCATCGTCTTCCACATCAGCAACCGCTACCTGGAACTCAGCGGCGTGGTGCGGCAGTTGGCCGACCACATCGGCTGGACGGCGATGCGCGTGGTGGACGAGCCGCCAAAGGACAGCGACGGCTACCACTCCGACTGGATCGTGGTCACGCGCAACCCCGCGCTGATCCAGGCCCTGCGGGAACAGGCCAAGGCCGAGGAGGCTCCCGTCGACGCGCGCTTGAAGCCCTGGACCGACGACTACAACAACCTGTTCCAGGTGCTGAAGTAGGCGCGGCGTGCAGCCTTCCCGCGCTCAGCCCGCCACCGCATCGCCCCAGGGCGACATCACCTCGGTGCAGCCAGCGTTGAGCCCGCCCGCGCGCAGCACGGCGGCGGGGCAGGCGAAGCTGTAGGGGAAGACCAGGCGCCGCGCCGCGGTGGTGGACAGGGTGGCCGACAGCGCGGCGATCACGTCAGGCGGCAATGCCGCATCGGCAATCAGCTCGCCCACCCCGCTCACGTCGATGCGCGGCTGGTGGAAGGCCTGTTCCAGATCCATGCCATGGTCGGCCACGAAGGAAGCCAGCTGCATCACCGCGCCGATGATCTTGCGCCCGCCAGAGGCGCCCAGCGCGTAGCGCCGGCCGTCGGCGGTTTCACCCACCACGGGGCAGTAGTTGGCCAGGCAGCGCTTGGAAGGCCCCAAGGAGTTGGGCTTGCCGGGCTCGGGGTCGAACCACATGATGCCGTTGTTGAGCAGCACGCCCGTGGAAGGCGACACCACGCGCGAGCCGAACAGCGACAGCAGCGTCTGCGTCACGGCGCAGAAGTTGCCGTGACGGTCCACCACACTGAAATGCGTGGTGCAGGGCGGCGCCTTCGGCGACTCGTGGTCGCCCATGTCGTTGAAGCGTGAGCGGAAGGCGGCGTCCAGCGCCTGCGCCATGGCCACATAGGCCGCAGCGTCCGGCCCGCCCGGGCCGGGCTGCCAGGCGCCTTCCAGCTGCCGCAGCGCCTGGGCCAGCGACGGCCCGCCGGTCAGGCCCGGGGCGGCGTACACCTGACCGCCGCGGTAAGGGATGCGCAGCGGCTCCACGAACTCGGCCCGGTAGTCCGCCAGATCGTCTGCGTGCAGGCAGCCGCCCTTGGCCTGGATGTCATGCGCCAGATCGCGCGCCACCTGACCCTCGTAGAACTCGCGCGGGCCGCCGTCGGCCAGGCGCTGCAACGTGGCGGCCAGGGCGCGCTGGTCCAGGCGGCGTGCCGTGGTGGCCGCCCAGGTGCCGATGATGGGCCAGCAGCCTTCATCCAGGAACATCGCTGCGGCGTGCGGGTCACGCGACAGCGGCTTGGCCGTGGACGCGGTGACCAGGGCCGAGTACCAGTCGACGATCATGCCCTCGCGCGCCATCGCCACGGCCGGCGCCACCAGTTCGGCCCAGGGCCGGCGGCCATACGCGCCGTGGGCCAGGCCCATGCCGTCCACCACGCCCGGGATGGCCACCGCGGTAGCGCCCTGCACATTGCGGTCGTCCACCACCAGGGGCCAGGGGAAGAGGTCCGAGGTGCGGCCATCGCCCGTGAGCGGGTAGTCGGCAGGGTCGAGCCGGCGCGGCGAGCGCATGCCGAAGTTCACCACCCGGGCGCGGCCCTCGTCGGCGCGCCACAGCACCATGCTGCCGCCGGCGGCCACGCCACTCATCCAGGGTTCCACCACGCCCAGGGCGAAGGACGTGGCGACAGCGGCATCCACGGCGTCACCGCCGGCGGCCAGCACAGCCGCGCCCACATCGGCGGCGCGGCGGTGCTGCGAGGCCACCACACCGGCTTCGGTGGCCACCACGTGCTTGCGGATGTGCTGGGAGTTGGAGAAGTTGTCGATCATCGGGAGCCTTTGCAAATGCGAAAAAGTGCGAAAGAAGTGCGACAGATTCGAAGAGGAGGAACCCCGGTAGACAGCGGCCTCGCGCGGAGGTGCGTGCGGCTCAGGGCCGGCCGGCCTGGCCCAGCATCAGGGCCGCAAAGTGAGCCGAGGCCTCCGTCAGGTGTGCACGACGGGCCTGCTCGGTGGGCAGTTCATGGCCCAGTGGGCCATCCAGCACCAGACAGGCCAAGCCGTGCACATGCGCCCAGTGCACGCTGGCCAGGGCCGGGCTGAAGTGCCCATCGTGGACGATGCGCACCATGCGCTCGCACTCGGCCTTGGCACGCTGCGCCGCAGCCTGCGCCCGGGTGAAGCGGGCCGCATCGCACATCTCAGGCCGGAACATCACGCGGAACAAGGCCGGGTTCTCCAGCGCAAACCCGAGGTAGGCATCGGCAGCTTGGCGCAGCACCTCGCGCTTGCCGCCGGAGGCCGCGGCATCGTTGGCGCTGGCCATGCGGCGCACCAGCTCTTCGAAGCCTTCGGCCACCAACTCGGCCACGATGGACTCCTTGTCGGCGAAGTGGTGGTACGGCGCCTGGTGCGTGACACCTGCGCGTCGGGCCACCTCGCGCATGCTCAGGGCCGACAGCCCGCCAGACTCCAGCAACTCGCGGCTGGTGTCCAGCACGCGCTGTCGCAGGCTGGCGTGGACGACGGCGGACGGCGGATGCGGGCTGTTCAAGGTCTGGGCACTTGTGGAGAACGCGAGAGCGTGCATGCAGCGATGTCGCCGCGCTTGCGCGGACTCTGAAGCATCGACTTGACACTGTCAATACGGACCTCTAGCATCCCGCGCCTCGACTAGACACCGTCAGGCCCGCGCGCGCATGAAACCCATTCCCCTTGTCCACCCAGCGGTTCGCCGCAGCGTGTCGGCTGCCGCGCTGGGGCTGACTGCCGCCCTGCTGATGGCCTGCCAGCCCGCCCCGGCCCCCGTGGAGCCCGTGCGCGCCGTGCGCACCTGGGTGGTGGGCACGGCCCCGGCCCAGGCCCAACTGGAGTTTGCTGGCGAGGTGCGCGCCCGCGTGGAGTCCCGGCTGGGCTTTCGGGTGGGCGGCAAGCTGTTGGAACGCCCGGCGCAGCTGGGGCAGACGGTGAAGGCAGGCCAGATGCTGGCGCGGCTGGACCCGCAGGATCTCAAGCTCGGCCAGGACGCGGCGCGCGCTGCGCTCTCCTCCGCGCAGGCTCAAGCCGAGGTGGCCGAAAGCGAGTTCAAGCGCTTTGTCACGCTGCGCGACCAGGGCTTCATCAGCGGCGCCGAACTCGAGCGCCGCGAGGCCAGTGTGAAGAGCGCACGCGCTGCGGTAGAGCAGGCCCGGGCGCAGCTGAACGTGCAGGCCAACCAATCCGGCTACTCCACGCTGCTGGCCGATGTAACAGGTGTGATCACGGGTGTGGAGGCCGAGCCCGGCATGGTGGTGGCGGCCGGCGCGCCGGTGGTGCGCCTGGCCCACGAGGGCCCGCGCGACGCCTGGTTCAGCGTCCCTGAAGACCGCGTGGCCGCGGTGCGGGCGCTGCAAGGGCGCAAAGGTGCGCTCACAGTACGCCTGTGGGGCGCGGACACCCGCACCTGGCCCGCCACGGTGCGCGAAGTCGCCGCCGCCGCCGACCCCGCCACCCGCACCTTCCTGGTGAAAGCCGACCTGGGCAAGGCGCCCGTCTCACTCGGCCAGACCGCCACCGTGGTGGTGCCGGGCCCGCCCGTGGCGCAGGCCCTGTTGCTGCCGCTGACGGCCCTTTTTGAGCAGGGTGGCAAGACCCAGGTCTGGGTGCTGGACCGCGCCACCATGACCGTGCAGTTGCGCGCCGTGCAGGCCCTCGCGCCGGTGGGCAACCAGATCGCCATCGCAGGCGGCCTGAAGCCTGGTGAGACCATCGTGACGGCCGGCGTGCACACCCTGTCACCCGGCCAAAAGGTGACGTTGTACGTGGAGCCCAAGCCGTGAGCGGCCCGCAAGGCGAGATGCCGCCCTCCCAGCCCGGCACGCCCTCGAACCCACCACCCGCCTCGCGCCACCGCTTCAACATCTCGCGCTGGGCCCTGGAGCACGCGCCACTGACGCGCTACCTCATGGTGGTGCTGCTGGTGCTGGGCATCGCCGCCTACTTCCAGCTCGGCCAGGACGAGGACCCGCCCTTCACTTTCCGCGCCATGGTGGTGCAGGCCTGGTGGCCGGGCGCCAGCGCGCAGGAGATGGCCGAGCAGGTCACCGACAAGATCGAGCGCCTGGCCCAGGAGGTGCCGTATGCCGACGTCATCCGCAGCTACACCAAGCCCGGCGAGTCGGTCACCATCCTGCAGATCAAGGACAGCTCGCCTGCCAAGGAGGTGGGCAACGTCTGGTACCAGGTGCGCAAGCGCCTGAACGACGGCCGCCACACGCTGCCGCAGGGCGTGATCGGCCCTGTCTACAACGACGACTTCGGCGACGTCTACGGCTCCATCTTCGCGTTGTCGGCCGACGGGTTCTCGCAAGAGGAGTTGCGCGTCTTTGCCGAGGGGGTGCGCTCACGCCTGCTGCGCGTACCCGACGTGGCCAAGGTGGAACTCTTTGGCGTGCAGCCGGAGAAGGTCTTCGTCGAGATCTCGCACAAGCGCCTGGCGCAGATGGGGTTGGACTTCAACCAGGTGCTGGGTCAGCTGGCCGCGCAAAACGCGGTGGAGGGCGCCGGGGTGTTTGACGCCGGCAGCCAAAACCTGCAGGTTCGCGTGCCTGGCGCCTTCAAGTCGCTGGACGACCTGCGGCGCATGCCCATCCGCGCCGTCAACCCCACCACGGGGGTGGCCAGCATGCTGCAGCTCGGAGAGATTGCCGAGGTGAGGCGCGGCCTGGTGGAGCCGCCCCAGGTGCTGGTGCGCCACCAGGGCAAGCCCGTCATCGCTGTGGGCGTGTCCATGGCCAAGGGCGGGGACATCATCGCGCTGGGCAAGCTTTTGCGCACGGAGCTGCAGGGCATCCGCCAGGGTCTGCCCGCCGGCATCACGCTGGAGCAGGTGCAGGACCAGCCGCAAGCCGTTTCACGTTCGGTCAGCGAGTTCGTCAAGGTGCTGATCGAGGCGATTGCCATCGTGCTGGCGGTGAGCTTCATCGCGCTGGGCCTGCACACCAAGCCGCTGCGCATCGACATCTGGCCGGGCATGGTGGTGGCGCTGACCATCCCCCTGGTGCTGGCCATCACCTTCGTCACCATGTATTACTGGGGCGTGGGCCTGCACAAGATCTCGCTGGGCTCGCTGATCATCGCGCTGGGGCTGCTGGTGGACGACGCCATCATTGCCGTGGAGATGATGGTGCGCAAGCTCGAAGAGGGGCACGACAAGGTGTACGCGGCCACCTACGCCTACGAGGTCACCTCCATGCCCATGCTCACGGGCACGCTGATCACGGCCGCCGGTTTCCTGCCCATTGGCCTGGCCAAGTCGGTCACGGGCGAGTACACCTTCGCGATCTTTGCCGTCACCTCGGCGGCGCTGGTGATCTCGTGGTTCGTTTCCGTGTACTTCGTGCCCTGGATGGGCGCGGCGCTGCTGAAAAACCGGCCCCACGCCGCCGGGCAGCCGCATGAACTGTTCGACACCCCGTTCTACACGCGCTTTCGTGCGCTGGTGAACGCCTGCGTGCGCCACCGGTGGTGGACGATTGCCGCCACCGTGGCGCTGTTTGGCGCGGGCGTGGCCGGCATGGGCAAGGTGCAGCAGCAGTTCTTCCCCGACAGCAGCCGCCCCGAGGTGCTGGTGGACCTGTGGTTGCCCGAAGGCTCCACCATCCGCGAGAGCGAGGCGCTGGCCAAGCGCTTTGAAGCCCGGCTGATGAAGGAGCCGGGGGTGCAGACCGTCAGCACCTGGGTGGGCAGCGGGGTGCCACGCTTTTATCTGCCGCTGGACCAGATCTTCCCGCAGACCAACGTCTCGCAAACCATCATCGTGCCGCAGGACCTGAAGGTGCGAGAAACCCTGCGCCAGAAGCTCCCTGCCCTGCTGGCGCAGGAGTTTCCCGAGGCGCGCAGCCGCGTCAAGCTGCTGCCCAACGGCCCGCCCGTGCCCTACCCCGTGCAGTTCCGCGTGGTAGGGCCCGACTCGGCCCAGGTGCGCGCCTGGGGCGACGAGGCCAAGGCCGTGCTGCGCGCCCACCCGGGCATGCGCGGCGTCAACGACAACTGGAACGAGCAGGTCAAGGTGCTGCGCCTGGAGGTGGACCAGGACAAGGCCCGCGCCCTGGGCGTGACCAGCCAATCCATCGCCCAGGCCTCACGCACGCTGCTGTCGGGCACGCCCATCGGCCAGTACCGCGAGGGCGACCGCCTGATCGACATCGTGCTGCGCCAGCCCCTGAGCGAGCGCGAGGTGATCACCGATCTGGCCAACGCCTACCTGCCCACCACCAGCGGCAAGTCCGTGCCCTGGACGCAGGTGGCGCAGGTGCGCCTGGCCTGGGAGCCGGGCGTGCTGTGGCGCGAGGGCCGGCAGTTCGCCGTCACGGTGCAAGGCGATGTGGCCGAGGGCCTGCAAGGCCCCACGGTCACGCAGCAGGTCTGGCCCGCGCTGCAGGAGCTGCAAAAGCGCATGCCCGCGGGCTACACCATCCAGGTGGCCGGCGCGCAGGAGGAGAGCAAGAAGGGCCAGGGCTCGATCGCCGCGGGGGTGCCGGTGATGCTGTTCATCATCTTCACGCTGCTGATGCTGCAGTTGCACAGCTTTTCGCGCGCCATGCTGGTCTTTCTCACCGGGCCCATGGGTGTGGCCGGCGTGGCCGCAGCGCTGCTGCTGTTCAACAGGCCCTTCGGCTTTGTGGCGCTGCTGGGCGTGATCGCGCTCATGGGCATGATCATGCGCAACTCGGTCATCCTGATCGACCAGATCGAGCAGGACCGCGCCCAGGGCGTGCCGGCCTGGGAGGCCATCGTGGAAGCCGCAGTGCGGCGCTTTCGCCCCATTGTGCTGACGGCCGCGGCCGCCGTGCTGGCCATGATCCCGCTGACGCGCAGTGTCTTCTGGGGCCCGATGGCCGTGGCCATCATGGGCGGCCTGATCGTGGCCACCGCGCTGACGCTGCTGTCACTGCCAGCGATGTACGCGGCGTGGTTCAGGGTGAAGCGGGCGGCTTGAAGCCACAGAGCCTATGAAGCACCTCAGGGCACCCGATCGGGCATGCACCAGAACTTCACAGGCTTTCAGACCACGGCGTAGCAGGCCCATGGCCTCACCCGCAAAGCATGCATCCGCGCGGCCGTCACCCCGCGCGGGATATGCACATCACCTGAATGAGTAGGCCAGGCTGACGAACACCGTGCGGCCGCGCGGGTCCGTGTAGGTCGGGTCGTAGGTGGACAGGAAGTAGTAGCTCTGGTTGGAGAAAGGCGGCGCCTTGTCCAGCAGGTTGAGCACGCCCGCGCGCACGGTCAGGTTCCTCGAAGGCTTCCAGGCACCCGTCACATCCCACAGGCTGTACTCGCCCACCTGGCGGGGCTGCGTGTCAGGCAGATAGCTGTCGTCGGTATGGCCTGAGTAGTGCGTGTTGCCCAGCGCCAGGCTGAAGTTGCCACGCTCCCACTCCACACCAGCGCGGTGGCGCCAGCGCTGGATCACCTGGTCATTCAGGAAGCGGCCCACATTGCTGACGAAAGCCTCCTGAGGCCCGAACTGGCGCTTGTAGTCGATGACGTAGGTCCCGCTGAGGTTCAAGCCCAGCCGGCCCATGGGCGTGCGCGCGCCCTTCCAAGAAGCCTCCAAGTCCACGCCGGAAGTCTTGAGAGCCCCCTGGTTTTCCTTGCGCAGGATGAGGGTGGGGTACTGATCGACGGGGTCACGCTTGATGAAGGCTGCGTAGCGGGTCGGATTCTCCAGAATGGTCTTGCCCGACAGGTCACCGATGACGTCGGTCTTCTCGATGCGCCAGTAGTCCGCGCTCACCAGGGTGCCGCGGGCCGGCTCGAAGACCAGGCCCAGCGACAGCTGACGGCTCTTCTCCGGCTTGAGGTTCGCATTGGCGATGCGCTCCGTCGGGAACTGGTCAAACGCGTTGTAGACCTTGTCGAAGAGGAAGGCCGGGCTCGTGCCGTAGGTGGTGGGACGGTACAGCTCGCTGAACGTGGGCGCGCGAAAGCCCGTGCCTGCGGAACCGCGAACAACCACCTGGTTGCTGGGCTGCCAGCGCACGCCCAGCTTGGGATTGACCGAACTGCCCACGCCCTCGTAGTGATCACCGCGCAGTGCGGCCTGCACTTCCAGGTTCTTCTGCAGCGGGACGTTCACTTCCGCGTAGGCGGAGCTGATGTTGCGCGACTGACTCGTGGCCACCAGCGGTGGGCTGGTGCCCGTGCTGTCGCGGTCACCGGCGATGTTGTTGCTCACCAGCAAGGGCGACGGCGTGAACGACTGGTCCTCGCGCTTGAACTCCACGCCCAGCGCCACGCCCACCTCGCGCCCATCGATCTTGCCCAGCGAACTGCTGATCTTGGCGTCCACCCCGCTGGTGCTGCCCTCGCTGCGGCGGGCGACGTCGTTCACCCGAAGCGAAGCGATCTTGGCCTGACCGGCCGCCGTGCTGGCACCAAAGGGATTGATCTCGCCATTGCGCAAGGCCGTGGCGAATTCGTTGAACAGAAAGTAGCCGTTCACGTAGCGGTCGGCCACCTTGTTGGCCGCGTGGCTGGCTGCCACCGTGTAGTCCCAGCCACCCAGTCGTCCCTCCAGCCCCATCACCAGTCGCTGGCCTTCGCTGGTGACGTCGTTGCTGCGGTTGCCAGCCTCCTTGGCGCGGAACCGGATCTCCACTGTGCTGGCATGTGTCACCGGCCGCGGCAGGTAGGTGTTGAGCGCGCTCCAACCCACACCGGTCACGGTCGTGGGGTTGGGCGAGAGCACATACAAGGTCTTGGCCTTGGACGCCAGCACCTCAGCAAACAGCTGGTGCCCGCCCCCCAAGGTCAGCACGCCACGACCCAGGAAAGATGCCTTCTCGGCGTCAGGATAGATCTCGGTGTCGGCCATGTAGTCGTAGCCGCAGGCCTGCGTGCCGATGACCGTGGTGAACACCGATGCCGGCGGGTTGCAGCCTGGGGCGAACAGGTTGACGGTGCGCTGGTTATAGGGCCCGGACGTACTGCTGCCAGGCGGGGTGAAGCTGTAGCCGGCCGCGTTGATGGCGGCCAGTTGCGAGGACCGGGTGGCCGACGAACTGGCCAGCCGGATGTTGCCCGGGTAGGGGCGGCTGGAGAGGTAGTAGGGGACGGTGGCCGCCAGAGGACGGTCCATCAGCCACTGCCTTTGCGTGCTGCGCAGCGAGTCCAGTTGCTGAAAGTCCAGAACGCCGAACACGTTGAAGCCCTGCCGGGCCAGATCGCCAAAACCCGCGCTCACGGTGCCGGTGCGTTTACCTGCACCGCCTTCCTGGGTCTGCGAGACATGGCCCGACAAATCCACGCCGCGGTAATCAGACCGGGTGATGAAGTTGATGACGCCGCCGATGGCGTCGGTGCCGTAGATCGCCGAGGCGCCGTCCTTGAGCACCTCCACGCGCTGTACGGCACCCGCAGGAATGGTATTGAGGTCCACGCCCGCCGCATCACCCGGTGAGGCGAAGTTGGCCAGGCGTCGGCCGTTGAGCAGCACCAGGGTACTGCTGACACCGAGGCCGCGCAGGTTGGCCCCGTTGAAGCCCCGCTGGCCACCCGTGTTGTCCGTGATGCTGGCCCCATCGGCGAGGTTGGCCGTGCTGGCGCTGATGTTGCGCAGCAACTCCGCAGCAGTGGTCACGCCGCTCTTGTCGATGTCCTCGCGTGTCACCGTCTGCACCGGCAGGGCCGCTTCACCCGCCAAGCGCTTGATGCTCGAGCCTGTCACTTCCACGCGCATGGGCGCCGGATCAGCCGTCTGTGACCACGCCATGGGGCTCATGCCCGCCAGGGCCAGCAGCGCCAGGCCGATCGGGTGAAGACGGGGGAGTCGGAAGTTGTTCATGGGTGCTGTGTTGCGGGTGGGTTGGGTAGGGGGCAAGCGGCGCCGGCCAGGGCATCGCCGAGGGAGCTGCCTTCCAGGCTCGCTGCACTCTAGGCACCGGCCCCGGGCTTGCCTACCGCCCTTGCGGCCACGGGTCGTCTGGCGAAAATTCCGCGTCGCAAATGACCAAGTCACCTGCGTGGGCAGCGTTGCTTCAGTGCCAAGATGCGCGTCATGTCGTTTTGCCGCCTGCTCGCGGTCTGCCTGCTGATGGTCCACGCCGCAGCCCCTTCTCTCGCGCTCGCACAGGGCGTCTCCCAAACGCCCGAGCCCCCGGGCGACCGTCTTGGCATCGCCTCCAGCGGAACGCTGGTGGTGATCGGCGGGGCCGTCAAGGACGGCAACGACGCCGTCTGGCAAGCGGTGGTGACCGCCGCAGGCGGACCGGGCAGCCTCATCATCGTGCTGCCCACAGCGTCCTCCGACCCTGAGCGGGCAGGACTGCTCACGGCCGAGCAACTCCAGCTCAGGGGCGCACGCACCCAGGTCCTGCCGATTGCACCGCGCTGGCCGGGCAGCAGCCTGGAGGCCGCACGCCGGGCGGCCCAGGACCCGCGCTGGCTGCAGGCCCTGGCCTCCGCGCAAGGCGTGTTCTTCACGGGCGGCGAACAGGAGCGGCTGCTGGACACCCTGCGTCCCGGCGACAAGGACAGCCCGCTGATGACCTCGATCCGGGCCCTCTGGGCGCGTGGCGGCGTCGTCGCCGGCACCAGCGCAGGCGCCGCCGTCATGAGCCAGGTGGCGATCCGGGGGCTGGACGACCCCTTCGAGGCGCTGCTGCGTCCGTTGCAGACCGGTGAGTGGGGGGCGGGGTTCGGTTTGACCCCTGCTCACGTGGTGACCGACCAGCATTTCCTCCGCCGAGGCCGCGCGCCGCGCCTGGCGCGACTGCTGCTCCAGAGCGGCCGCGTCCTGGGCCTCGGAGTGGACGAAGACAGCGCGGCCATCGTGCGCGGCGGCCAGGCGCAGGCGGTGGGCGCGCGCGGCCTGCTGTTCATCGACAGCACCCAGGCCCAGGTGTCTCTCGAGGCGCCGGCTGGCCCGCATGCGGCACCCGGCTCGGCCTTGAGGGTCGAAGGGTTGCGGCTGAGCTATGTCGACCGTGGCGACAGATTCGACCTGCATGCGCGGCGTGTCCTGACACCAGCATCACGCAAGCCGCTGCCGGCAGGGCGTGAGGCCGGCAGGGCGGCATTTTTTGGTGACATCCTGATGGAGCATGCGATCGTCAACGCCATGGCGCAGGCCGCCGAAGGCGACGGGCGCCAGGCCCGCGGGCTGGCCTGGCAGCCCGAGCGCACCTTGGGTTTTGAATGGACGTTCACGCGAGACGAACACACACGTGCCTGGGGTGGCCCCACGCGCGACGACCACACCTTCGAGGGGGTGCGACTCGACATCCGCCCCGTGAAGATGGCCCATCCGGTGTACCAGGACATCGACAGACTTCCGTCCGGCACGGCGCCGAAGATGCCGCCACCCGCGTCCCAGGGCGACGGGGCGCCGCGGGCCCCTAGCGGCTGAGCCGTGGTGAACGCAGGTCCCAAGCGTCACGCCTTCCTGTTGCTGCCACGGCATTCGCTGCTGGCCTGCAGCGGCGCAGTCGAGGTCCTTCAAGCCGCCAACGAATGGCTGGGCGACCGTCTGTATGAACCGCTGATGCTGTCTTTGGATGGCCAGCCGGTCCGGGCCGGCTGCGGCACCCTCGTCGCCGTGCATGGAGACCTGTCGAGCACGCCACCCCTGGCCGCGGCCCATGTGGTCAGCGAGACCTGGCCGACGGGAAGCCCTGAGGGTCAAACCTCGCGGCACGTCCTCTGCGGCGACGCTGCCGCGGCAGACGCAAGCAGTGGCTCCAGCGCACTGCACAAGGCGGGCGGCAAGGTCGTCCCGGCGCCTGCAGCCGCGCGCCGCATGCGCGCCACGACCGCTGAAGAGGATCTGCAGTCAGTGACCCGATGGCTGCGGGCCCAGACCGAACACAGCACCCTGCTTGGCGGTATCGGCAACGGTGCAGCGTGGCTGGCACAGGCCGGCGTCCTGGCAGGCTACCGGGCCACCGTTCACCACGCACAGGTTTCCCAGATCGGGGACATGCACCCCCAGACCATCTTTTCCAGCAATGTCTACGAGATCGACCGCGACCGCGTGTCCTGCGCAGGGAGCACAGCCAGCCTGGACCTGTTCATCGCCTGGTTGGGGCGCGAGCACGGCGAGGGCTTGGTGCATGCGCTTCTGGCCCACTTCGGACTGGAACGCCTGCGCGGTCGCGACGAACGCCAGCGAGCGCCTGCGGCCGCGCGCACCGTCAGCCTGAAGGTGACCGAGGCCGTGGCCTTGATGGAGGCAAATCTCCAGGAACCGCTGCCCACCCACGAGATCGCCCGGCTGGTGGGGGTGTCCAGGCGCCAGTTGGAGCGTCTGTTCAAGCAGCACCTGGACGACATGCCCAGCCGCCACTACGCCGAACTCAGGCTCGCCAGGGCGCGAAGACTGCTGCAGCACAGCGGGCAATCCATTCTGCAGATCGCGCTGGCATGCGGATTCGCATCGGGATCCCATTTCAGCAACGCCTACCGAGCACGCTTCGGTCACACACCCCGGGACGAGCGGCGTCAACGCGCCGCGGCCTGGAAAGCCCACCGGGAGGAGCCCGTCACATGAGCCGGCCTCGTCTCCAACGCCACCCTCGGATTCCCGTGGTGGCACCTCTGCGTCGAGAACCACGAGCATGAGCACGAACGCCCTGCATCCCCTGCACTCTGCGCGGCCGGACCGCTTCGTCCTGCGCGCCGCGCGCTCCGACGATCTGGACGACCTCGAGCGTCTGGCCCATGCCAGTGCCGTGGGTATCACGACGCTGCCGCCCGATCGCGCTGCACTGGGCGCCAGGCTGCAACTGAGCACCGACAGCTTCGCCAGCACCGACCAGCCCAGCGGCGAGGAGATCTACCTGTTCGTGCTGGAGGATCTGCAACTCGAGCGCGCGGGCAAGCCCGCCGTGGTCGGCACCTGCGGCATCACGGCCAGTGCGGGGTTCGGCAGCCGGTTCTACTGCTACCGCAATGAGACCGTGGTGCATGCCAGCCCGGCGCTCAAGGCGCGCAATCGCATCCACACACTCCACCTGTGCCACAGCCTCACGGGCGCCACGCTGCTGACGTCGTTCTACATCGAGCCTGCCTACGAAGCCGGTCTGGCGCCGCAACTGCTGTCGCGCGCGCGGCTGCTGTTCCTGGCCGAGTTCCCCGAACTCTTCAGCGACCATGTCGCCTCGGAAAGCCCGGGCCTCGCCGACGCCGAGGGTCGGTGCCCCTTCTGGGACGCGGTGGGCCGACGATTCTTCGAGATGGACTACCCGCAGGCGGAGCGGTTGGCCATGGGACGCAGCAAATCCTTCATCGCCGAGTTGATGCCGCACAGCCCGGTCTACGTGCCGCTGCTGCCCGAGGAGGCCCAATGGGCGATCGGGCAGCTCCATCCCGTCGCAGAGCTGCCCTTTTCCATCCTTCAGGAAGAGGGGTTCCAAAGCGAGACCTACGTGGACATCTTCGATGGTGGTCCGATCGTGGATGCGCGGATGTCCATGCTGCGAACGGTGACACAGTCGCGCCCGGGCCCCGCGCTGTGGATGGCAGCGGGTTCACCGACGGCTCAGCATGCCTGGCATCTGGTGTCCAACTCCAGGCGAAACGGCTTTCGAGCGGTGCTGGCCCGTGCTCAATGGGCACGTGGCCATTGGGAGCTGGACAGCGAGGACGCGCAGCGCCTGGGTCTGCGCGTCGCGCAGGAAGGGCAGCCACGACTTCGGGCCGCCCCTCTGAGCCAGGGCGCCATCTCGGAGCCCTGGGAAAGGCCTACACCATGACCAGCAACACCACTTCCAAGGACAACACGCCATGCCCGACGCAGTGGCTGACTCGGCCGGGCCGCCCCGAGGAGGTCACCCATCTCATTGGGCTGGACACTCAGCCGCTGGAACCGCTGCGAGCAGGGCGGCAGCTGTGGGTGCTCGTGCCACCATCGGCCCAGGGCACCGCTGAACCGCAGCGACCGCTGGCCTGTCTGCAGGTGAGCCGGGGCATCGGCATGGAGGTACCGCGCGCCTGGTACCGGTTGGGCTGGGTGGTTCACGCCGCAGCCGAGATGAGCCTCTTCAGGCAGCAACGCACGCTGATGCTGGGTAACGACCTGACGGGCGCGCACGAGCTGGGAGGGTGGGGTGTGGACCCGCAGGCATCCGCACCACCCACGTCGGAGGCCTGGCTCCAACTGGTGCAGCAGGCCGTGCAGGCGGCCATGCTCGAGGCGCCGGCCAGCAGCGCCCCCTGGATCGCCGAACTGCCCGGGGTGCGTGACGCGGCCGGCAGGTCGCCCTTCTGGCAGGGGCTGGGCCGGCACTTCTGCACGCATGACCTCGACGCGGCACTCCAGGCCTGGGGGCCGGGCTGGGAAGTTCATGCCGCCGCCCTGCTGCCCCGGCACCTGCTGTACGCCTCCTTCCTGCCGCCCGCGGCGCAAGGCTGCATGGGCCAGGCTGCGGCCGCTGCGGCTGCGCTGCAGCAGGCGCTGGCCCAGGCAGGTTTCGGTTGGCGCGAGCACGTGCGCATCAGCGATGCCGGGCCCGTGCTGGAACGCTGGGTGACTTGAACAGCATTGCGACATGCCTTTGCCAAATATCGACATCCAGGGCCTGGGGGGCGGCAGGGCGGCCTGGATTGAGGCACGCTCCTCGTCCATGTAAATCCCCCCGGGACCTGGGGCCTGCGGCCCAGGTCCGAGGGTCCGCCCTTCCGGGGGCCACGCCGTCACCTCGTCCGGCGGCCACGCCGTCATCGATCCTGCCGAGATTCCACCCATGAAAATGTCCGCCCTTTCCCGCCGCCTCTGGTGCACTCTGGCCCTGTGTCTGAGTGCGGCAAGCTGGGGGGTGTTCGCACAGACCGCGGGCCCGGCCAAGGTGCGGGTCGGGGTGGAAGGCAACTACCCGCCGTTCTCCCGCCTGGGAACGGACGGCAAGCTCAGCGGTTTCGACATCGACATTGCGCTGGCGGTGTGCGATCGATTGAAGGCGGAGTGCCAACTCGTCCAGCAAGAGTGGGACGGCATGATTCCAGCCCTGGCCGCACGAAAGTTCGACCTCATCGTGGCCTCCATGACCATCACTGAGGAGCGAAAGAAGGCCGTGGACTTCTCAGACCCCTACTACGATGTGCCCTCGCGCTTCGTGGCGCGCTCGGGCGCCTTCAAGCACCACACGGCTGCGGACTTCAAGGGCAAGAAGATCATCGTGCTGCGCAACAGCCCGCGCGCCAAGTACCTGGCCGAGCGCTACAAGGACAGCGAGGTGCTGCTGGTCAACAAGGAAACCGACGTCTACCTCGAACTCGCCGCAGGCCGCGGTGATGTGGGCTTTGGCTCCAGCGTGGTCTCGAGCGAGGCCTTCCTGAAGAGGCCCGAAGGTCGGGGGTTCGCCCAGGTGGGCGCCACGGTGCGCCTGGACGGCGGTGCGGGGGGCGTGGGCATCGCCATGCGCAAGGGCGAGGACGCCTTGCGCGAACGGGTCAATGCAGCCTTGAAGGGGCTGCGCGCCGACGGGACCTACAAGCGTCTGGCCGACAAGTACTTCGACTTCGACATTTCAGGCGCACAGTGACCGGGCGCGCCGTGCCGGTGGCCCACCCGTGACGACGACTACTTCTTGAGCATGCTGCACGGCTACGGGCCCGCCATCCTCGGCGGTCTGTGGGTGACCTTGTCGGCGGCCGGCCTGTCGCTGGCTGTGGCCTGCCTGTTCGGGCTTGCCGGCGCGGCCGCCAAGCTGTCGGGCGCACGCGGCCTGCGCTGGCTGGCGGAGGCCTACACGACGGTCATCAGGGGCCTGCCCGATCTCGTGCTCATGCTGCTGATCTTCTATGGCGGGCAGATTGCACTGAATGCGCTGGCCCAGCGTCAGGGGTGGGACTACATCGACGTGCCGCCCTTTGCGGCGGGCGTGCTGACCCTGGGCTTCATCTACGGCGCATACCTCACCGAGACCTTCCGCGGGGCGATCCTGGCGGTGCCCGCGGGCCAGACCGAGGCTGCCCTGGCCTACGGCATGCGCCGCTGGCAGGTGTGGCGCCGCATCGTGCTGCCGCAGATGGTGCGGCACGCGATACCCGGTTTTGCGAACAACTGGCTGGTGATGGTCAAGGCCACCGCCCTGGTGTCCATCATCGGGCTGGACGACATGGTGCACCGCGCCAACCTGGCCTCCGCCGCGACGCGCGAGCCCTTCACCTTTTTCATGCTGATCGCCGTGATCTACCTGAGCATCACCACGCTGTCACTCGCCGCCCTTGCCTGGCTGGAGCGCCGCTACAGCCTGGGCGTGCGCAAGGTGAGCTTTTGATGGACTGGCCCGTCATCTCCCAGAACCTGCCCGCCTTTGGGCAAGGGCTGGTCATGTGCCTGAAGCTGCTGGTCATCAGCCTGGCCACCGGCTTTGTGCTCTCGGTGCCCCTGGCCATCGCGCGCATCTCAGCCCACCGCGCACTGGCCTGGCCTGTCTGGGCCTTCACCTACGTGGTACGGGGCACACCATTGCTCGTGCAGGTGTTCATCGTGTACTACGGGCTGGCGCAGTTCCAGGCCGTGCGCGAAAGCATCGCATGGCCGCTGCTGCGCGAGGCCTGGTTCTGCGCGTGGCTGGCCTTCTCGATCAACACCACCGCGTACACCACCGAGATCTTCGCCGGCGCCTTGAAGGCCACACCGGCCGGGGAGGTGGAGGCTGCGCGGGCCTACGGGCTCTCGGGGTGGACGCTGTACCGGCGTATCCTGCTGCCCAGCGCCCTGAGGCGCGCGCTGCCCCAGTACGGCAACGAGGTGGTCGGCCTGATGCACGCCACCTCCATCGCCAGCACCGTCACGCTGGTGGACGTCACCCGGGTGGCCCGCGATGTCTACGCGAATCATCTGCTGCCTGTGGAAGCTTTCGCCACTGCGGCCGTCATCTACTTCGCCCTCACCTTTCTGATGGTCGGCGGCTTCAAGGTGCTGGAACATCGGTTCCTGCGCCACCTGAAGCCCCAGCAGGCCGTCCAGCGCTGAGCATCCCCACCCATGAAGACCGAGATTCATCGCCTGCGCTGCAGCCCCCCGGGCACCATCCATGAGCTGAGGGTGTTGAGGTTTGGTACGCCAGGCGCCAGGCCGAAGGCAACCATTCAAGCCGCACTGCATGCCGACGAGACCCCCGCCTTGCTGGTCGCCCAGGCCTTGCGGGACCTGCTCCAGCAACTGGAAGACAGCGGGGCCTTGCTGGGAGAAGTGGTGCTGGTACCGGCCGCCAATCCCGTGGGCCTCGGCCAGCACCTGCTGGGCCGCCACGAAGGTCGCTTCGATCTTCGCGACGGCATCAACTTCAACCGCGGCCACGCCAACCTTGCCGACCGCGCGCAGCTGCTGCTGCAGGGGCGCCTGGGCAGCGACCCGCAAACCAACGTGATGCTGGTGCGCCAGGCCCTGCTGGACGCAGCTCAGAGCCTGCAGTCGCAGACCCTCGCCGAGGATCTCAAGCAGGCCTTGCTGCTCCTGGCGATCGACAGCGACGTGGTGCTGGATCTGCACTGCGACTCGCAGGCCGTAGTGCACCTGTACGCCCTGCCGCAGCATGAGCCACTGGCGGTGGAACTTGGGGCGCTGCTGGGCGCGCGCGCCGTGCTGCTGGCCAGCGACAGCGGGGACGGACCGTTTGACGAGGCTTGCAGCCGGCCCTGGGTCCAGCTGCAGGAGCGGTTTGCAGCGCATCCCATCCCTGCAGCCTGCTTTGCCAGCACCGTGGAACTGCGGGGTGAGTGCGACACCGACCTCGCGCAGGCTCAGGCGGACGCCTCGGCTCTGGTGGCCTTTTTGCGCCGGCAGGGGCTGGTGGCAGGCGAGCCGGGCGCGCTGCCCGCGGCGCAATGCCGGCCCACTACCCTGGCCGCCTCGGAACCGGTGACAGCCCCCCACGCAGGTGCCGTGGTCTTTCACGTCCGACCGGGCGACCACCTGTCCGCAGGCGACGCCATCGCCACACTGGTTGAGATTGATACCGGCCATCACACCGTGCTGAGGGTTCAGTCCGATGGGGTGATGTACGCCTGCATCTCCACCCGATGGGCCGCCGCAGGCCAGCGCTTGGCCAAGGTGGCGGGCAGCACGCTCATGCGCACCGGCAAGCTGCTGAGCGCCTGAAGTTCGACCACCACCGCTGCCCGTGAAGTCACCTCACCGCCCGTTTGCCTGATCCGCCGCACCTCATGAATGCCGACACCGCCGATACCCCCGCCCTGCTGCACGCCGAAGGGATCGTCAAGCGCTTTGGCGGCACCGAGGTGCTCAGCGGCGTGAGCGTGAGGGCCCGTCAGGGCGATGTCATCTCCATGATCGGTGCCAGCGGCTCTGGCAAGAGCACCTTCCTGCGTTGCCTGAACCTGCTGGAGCAGCCCCATGCCGGACGTATCTCGCTGGACGGCGAAGCACTGCTGCTCGCGCCCGATGCAGCAGGAACACTCAAGGCGGCAGACCCCATGCAGTTGCAGCGGCTGCGCTCCAGGGTCTCGATGGTCTTTCAGCACTTCAATCTTTGGGCCCACATGACGGCATTGCAGAACGTCATCGAAGCGCCCACGCAGGTGCTCGGCCTGTCGCGGGCCGAGGCCCTGGAGCGCGCCGAGGCCTGCCTGCAGCAGGTGGGCGTTCACCACCGGCGCCACGCCTACCCCGCCCACCTGTCCGGCGGCGAACAGCAGCGCGTGGCCATCGCCCGCGCCCTAGCGATGGAGCCGCGGGTGATGCTGTTCGATGAGCCGACCTCGGCTCTGGACCCCGAGCTGGTGGGCGAGGTGCTGAGGGTCATGCGCAACGTGGCCGAGCAGGGGCGGACCATGATCGTCGTGACACACGAGATGGGTTTTGCTCGCGAGGTGAGCAATCACGTGCTGTTTCTGCACCAAGGGCACATCCTTGAGCAGGGAGACCCGAGGCAGGTGTTGCTGCATCCGCAATCAGACCGTTTGCGGGCCTTCCTCGCCAACTCCTTGGGCTGAGGTGGAAGCCGGCACGCCACGCCCATGGCGCGGCATGACCCGCGGGAACGCCCTGACGCCCTGGCGTCGAAAGACAGCGCCGCCTCGCGCCTCACCCCAGCCGCAGCAGCGGCACCCCGGCCACCGCCAGCGCCACCACGGCCAGGCGGCGCGGCGGCAAGGGCTCCTTCAGCCACCACACCGCGATCAGCATGGCGAACACGGCACTGGTGTCGCGCAAGGCCGCAGCTGCGGCCACCGGGGCGTACATGAAGACCCAGAGGATCATCAGATAGGAGATGTTGGAGACCACACCTGCAGGCAGGGCCAAGCGTGCGTGACGGCGCACCAGCTGCCAGGGTGAGCCCAGACCTCGGTTGAGCCAGGACATCGCCAGCGCGTTGAGGATGCTGACGGTGAAGCCGTAAGCCAGGGCCGAGCCGCTGCTGCGCACCCCTTGCGCATCAGCCAGCACGTAGCCGGCCGTGAACAGTCCCGAGATCAAGGTCCACACCAGCGCTCCAGGCTGGAAGTCTGCTGTGCTGGCGCGCCTCGTGTCGAGGGCCAGCAGCATCAAGGCACCGGCCACCAGCCCCACACCCACGCTGGCCCACAGGCCCAGGCGCTCGCCCAAGAGCAGTGGCGCCACGGCCGCCACGCCCAGCACCGCCGTGGCGCGCGCCATGGGATAGACGGTGCCGAACCCACCCCGCTCATAGGCCTTCAACAAGGCCAACACCGCCACCATGTTCAGCGTGGTGGACAGCAGCATCCAGGGCCACGCCGCCAGCGGCGGCAGCCCAGCCCACCACAGGCCGGGCAGGCACAACAGCGCCGCGGTGGTCATCTGCGCGGCCATCGCCTCGCGAGGCTGCGGATGCGCCTTGACCGCCGCGTTCCAGGACGCGTGCAACAAGGCGCTGAGCAAGGCTGCGCCCAGCGTCAGCGCATCCATGGGTAGCCCCTCATCGCAGGGGTCCAGGAGAGCACGGCCCTCGCATCGCGCTCAACGCGCGCCAAAGTGCCAATTGCGGAACAGCTGCGGATGCTCGCGCGGCTGGGAGCGCCAGTACTGGTGCGGCGCGTCCACGCTGGCGCCCAGCGCGGCAGCCGCGTGCCAGGGCCAGCGGGGGTTGTAGAGCAGACCGCGGGCCAGGGCCACGGCATCGGCCTGACCCTCGGCCAAGATGGCCTCGGCCTGCGCTGGCTCGGTGATCAGGCCCACCGCCATGGTGGGCAGCCCGCAGGCCTGCTTCAGGCGCTGGGCCAGCGGCACCTGGTAGCCCGGCCCCAGCGGAATCTGCTGCCGCGGTGACACGCCGGCCGAGGAGACATGCAGCGCCGCGCAGCCCCGTGCCTTGAGCGCCAGGCCGAAGGCCACCGAATCCTCCACATCCCAGCCAGCCGGCACCCAGTCGGTGGCGGACAGGCGCACCCACACCGGGCGGTCGCCGCGGAAGGCGTCTCGAACCGCGTCAAAAACCTCCAGCGGAAAGCGCATGCGGTTCTCCAGACTGCCGCCGTACTCGTCGGTGCGCTGGTTGGCCAGCGGTGAGAGGAACTGGTGCAGCAGGTAGCCGTGCGCGGCGTGGATCTCCAGGGATTCGATACCGATGCGCGCCGCACGCCGGGCCGCCTGCGCGAAGCCCTCGCGGATGCGCAGCAAGCCCTCACGGTCCAGCGCGGTGGGCGGCTCCTCCTTCACCCCGTGGGGCAGCGCCGAGGGCGCCACCGCCTGCCAGGCCAGGGGGTCGGTCAGTGGTATCTGCGCTCCACCGTTCCACGGTGCTTGGCTCGACGCCTTGCGCCCGGCATGGGCGAGCTGCATGCCCCAGGAGATGGGCGACTGCGCGCGCAGAGCGTTGAGGATGCGCTCCAGCGCGCGCTCCTGCTCGTCGTTGTACAGCCCCAGGTCCCAGGGCGTGATGCGACCGTCAGGCGTGACCGCCGTGGCCTCCAGGATGAACAGGCCAGCACCGGAGTGCGCCAGATGGCCCAGGTGCACCATGTGCCAGTCGCCGGGCACGCCGTCTTGTGCCGAGTACTGGCACATGGGCGCGATGACGATGCGGTTGGAAAGGCGCAGACCGCCGAGGTCCCAGGGTTGGAAGAGCAGGCTCATGAAAGTGTCTCAGTACAGCGAGGAAGTGCGTGATGAATCAAAGTCATGCCATCTGAGCGCCACGCCAAGCGCCCAGGCTCGGGCACCACAGCGAACTGGTACTCCTGGCGAGCCTGGCAAAGGGCCCCGCGATCAAGACCCGCCCAGCTCTGCCGCCGTGTCCCGGATCAAGTGCCCGGAGATGGAAAAGCGCGGCGGGATCTTCGGGAGCGCGTCCAGCGGGTACCAATGGGCATCCTCGATCTCCCCGGGCTGGGGCACGATCTCGCCGCCGGCCCACTCGGCCGTGAAGGCCAGCATCAGGCTGTTGGGGAAGGGCCAACTCTGGCTGCCGTAGTAGCGCAGGTTCTTCACCTGCAGGCCCACCTCCTCCGCCACCTCGCGCTTGACGCAATCTTCCAGCGACTCGCCTGCCTCCACAAACCCGGCCAGGGCGCTGAACATGCCGGCCACGAAATGCGGCGCACGCGCCAGCAGCAGTTCGGGCTGGCCGCGGTCTCGCCGCCACACCAGGGCCATCATGGCCGGGCTCAGGCGCGGGTAGGCGCTGTGGCCGCAGGCTGGGCAACGGCGCGCGCGCTCGCCGGGCTGCAACTCGGTGGCCGTGCCGCACACGCCGCAGAAGCGGTGCGTACGGTCCCATTCCAGCACCTGCGCCGCGCGACCGGCCACGCCCGACAGGGCCGCTGGCATCTGCATCATGGCCGCGCGCAGCGGCACCGTGCGCAGTTCGGCAGGCGCTTGCGCGATCCTCAGAGCCCAGCAATCCAGGCCATCGAGCCGGCCGAGGAAGTGACGAGACTCCGCCAGGTCCGCCCAGCCATGAGCGGCCGACGGCTCCATGGACAGGTTCTCGTCCTGCGGCAGCAGCAGCTGGCCTTGAACAAAACTGAAGTGCCAGCCCAGCTCGGTCGGGGGCTGCAGGGGGTCGATGGCGGGTTCGAAGTGCATCGCGGCTCAGGCAGAAAAGGTCGAACCACAGCGTAAGCGATTTAAGGGATTGAAGGCGTGAAAGCGCAAGGTGCTGGCCCAAGGCTCAGCACGTGAGCTCGACGGCACACACTCCCGGCGATGCCTCGCAAAACTGCCGCTTCAAGCCCAGACTGCAGTAAATTGAGGCTCTCACACACCCCACTGCCGTTGCACAAACCGACATGAACGCTCCCCTGCCGCCGCCCGCCCTCGATGCCATCCGCGCCTACGAACAGGAAATGGTGGACATCCGCCACCAGATCCACGCCAACCCGGAGCTCGCCTACGAGGAGCACGCCACCAGCGACCTGGTGGCCGAGCGCCTGGCCCGCTGGGGCTGGGAGGTGCACCGCGGTTTGGGCGGCACGGGCGTCGTGGGCACGCTGCGCGCGGGCACCAGCACGCGGCGTATCGGCCTGCGCGCCGACATGGACGCGCTGCCCATCGCCGAGACCTCGGGCAAGCCCTGGGCCAGCCGCGTGTTCGGCAAGATGCACGCCTGCGGCCATGACGGCCACACCGCCATGCTGCTGTCGGCAGCGCGCCATCTAGCGGCCACGCGGCAGTTCGACGGCATCGTGCACGCCGTGTTCCAGCCCGCCGAAGAAGGCCTGGCCGGCGCCCGCAAGATGCTGGAAGACGGCTTCCTGGAGCTGTTCCCGTGTGACGCCATGTTCGGCATGCACAACGCACCGGGCGTGCCCGAAGGCCAGTTCATGGCCGTGCCCGGCTTTGCCATGGCCAGTGGCGACACCTGCATCATCACGGTCAAGGGCACGGGCGGGCACGGTGCCCTGCCGCAGTACTCGGTGGACCCCGTGGTGGCAGGCGCTGCCATCGTCATGGCGCTGCAGACCATCGTCTCGCGCAACGTGCCGCCCTTGCAGACCGCAATCATCTCGGTGGGCGCCTTCCTCGCGGGCGACGCGCCCAACGTCATCCCGGGCACCGCTGAATTGCGCCTGACGGTGCGCGCTATGCAGCCTGCGATCCGCGACCTGCTGGAAAAGCGCATCGCCGAGATCGCCCACGCCCAGGCCGCCACCTTCGGCGCCACGGCGGACGTGAACTACATCCGCCGCTACCCGGTGCTGCACAACTGGCCCGAGCCCACCGAGTTCTGCAAGCAACTGGTGCGCGACTGGCTGGGCGAGGACGGCCTGGTGCCCAACCCCGAGCCCGTCACCGCCAGCGAAGACTTCTCCTTCTTCCTGGAGAAAGTGCCCGGCTGCTTCATCAACATCGGCAACGGCGTCGGCAGCCAGGGCGGCTGCATGGTGCACAACGCCGGCTACGACTTCAACGACCGCGTGCTGTCCACGGGTGCTACCTACTGGGTCAAGCTCACCGAACGTTGGCTGGCGCCTCAGGGGTGAGAAAGCTCGGCGGGAGAAGGATCAGGGAGGCCCTGACCAACAAGCAAACGTACATCCACGTGTTTACAAGTAGGCCAGTGCAGACTAGGATGTACAAGTACACACATCCAACTCAGCTTCCCAAAAACCACCATGGCCCAAACCAAACTGTTCAAGAACGGCAACTCCCAGGCCGTTCGCATCCCAGCCGAGTTGGCTTACAGCAGTTGGGACATGGAGTTGATCATCGAGCGTCAGGGCGATGAACTGCGGATCCGGCCCGCCCCACGGCGGATGGGCGACGTGCTCAGCAAGTTCGCGCAGTTCTCTCCTGACTTCATGAGCGAAGGCCGGGGCGTGAATATCGAGCGTGAGCGCGACCCTCTATGAAGCCGAGGTACATGCTCGACACCAACATCTGCATCTACCTGATGAAGCACCAGCCTCCCCAGGTGCGGGCCCGGTTTGCCGAGTGTTACGTGGGCGAGGTGGTGATCTCGGCCATCACCCTGGCCGAACTGGAGTTTGGGGTGGCTTGCTCTGGGGAGTCTCAGGCGCGCCACCAGACCCTGCTGGACAGCCTGCTGGAAGACATCCCGGTAGCGCCCTTCGAAGCCCAGGCCGCACGCGCGTACGGACCCCTGCGCGCAGCACACCGCGAACGCACCCAAGACGCGCTGGACAAGCTCATCGCTTCACACGCGCTGTCCATCGGAGCAACGCTCGTGACCAACAACGAAGCGGACTTTCGTGGATTTTCCGGGTTGCGCGTCGAAAACTGGGTGCACAACCACTGACTGC
>Ga0315900_10001739_pt1 | contig 34469 bp, 57 predicted proteins | sample LakEriMetagenome_FD_203521 | JGI IMG/M metagenome (GOLD analysis project Ga0315900, IMG submission 203521) | Freshwater fungal communities from buoy surface, Lake Erie, Ohio, United States - Buoy 12 MA114 | ecosystem: Environmental > Aquatic > Freshwater > Lake > Lake biofilm | place: USA: Lake...
TTATATTCAAAAAGCTAACTCGTTCCTTTGTTTCAAATCCTACACAAATATCGTAGAACACACTTCCCATTGGATTATCAGTTACTTTTATTTGAACTTTTTCGGTTGGCACTTCATACTTTTTTGCATACTTTGTCAACCCAGTCATCATAATTTTTTTTACAATTCCCTCAATCATAGCGTTTTTTGTTAAAGTTTCTTGTTGGTAAAGTTAATTATTTTATACCCAAAGCACTAAATAGTTTTGGGTATTTTTGTTTTAATTTATCAAACCCTTTGTCAAGTTTGTATTCCGCTAAAAGGTCTTGTGAATAGGTTATTTCTTGGCTATCAAATTTAATTGTACTTGGAATACCTAAAAACTTGATTTTTAAATAACCAACTATCTGAATATTAATTGGTTTTTTATTCATTACATCTTTTACAAAAGGCATAATTGCAGTTTTGGCTTTATCCAGTGAAACAACCCCACTTGTTTTAAAAGTAAACACTGATTCTGGAAGTATTTCCATCTCTACGTTTGACTTTGTATTTGCAAAAGGAATACCTTTAAATGATAGCTGAAAATCGTATTCTCGTATTTTAACCTTGAAGGATGATTTATTTTTAATATCAACGGCAAGTGAAATGGTTACATTTTGACCATCAATTTTGTCAATCTTAAAATCTTTTATTTTGTAATCGTAATTCAAAGCCATATTGACTTGGTGCTTGAAATATCGATACATTCCAAATCCAGCCAAAGCTAATCCTCCAAATAATAATCCTTTTCTCATGATTATTTAATTAATTTACGAAAAACAACAAGCAATATAACTACACCAGCGCCAATAACAGCATACCGAAGTAAAGAAGTATCACCAATTTTTTTTTCATTCTCTATCGAACTAAAAATTTTGTCTTGCTCGGCAAGTTGTTCTTTAAGCCTTTTGGTTTCGTTTATATCGTATATTTTACCACTGCTATTTCCCATTGTAGTTATTTTTTAAATACTAAGTAAGCGCCTAATGCTAATATACCCAACAATAAATAATTTGGTTTTTTTGGTTGTTCCATACCGACACCTTGTTCAGTAGCACCATCTTCTCCGCTTGAAGCGCCTCCGCCTCCTCCGCCTCCTCCGCCTCCAAAAGAGCCAGCTAATCCTTTTACTCCATCGCTAACCACAGTTGGTGTAGCAACTACAATTGGTTTTGAAGTATAAGCATCTACAAGTACACCAGAAATTACTGGAGTAACAGTTGTTGGGGCAAGTACCGTTTGTGTTGATTTTGGAATTGTATCAACTGGATTTGGCGCAATAATAGAAGTTCCAGTTCTTGGAATTGCCGATGTATCTCTTGGGATTACCGATGTATCTTTTGGAATTGTTGCCGTATTTGACGAAACAACTTCGCTTGGCGTTGTAGGCACTGTTGTTGGCGAAACAACAGATGTTAAACTCATTGGTTCGTTTTTTGTGATTGCCATAATCTCTAAATTAATGTTATTGTATCTTCTCTTACATAAGCTTCTATTGTGTAATTTTTTGGCAGTGAACCTCCAATTTTATTTAAGAAGCTTTCTTTTTCGCTTGCATCAATTGATTTTTTTGCATCGGCAGAAAGATTAACTTTTACCCACTTGTACGTTCTTCCATCAGCGTTTTTAGCACCATTTTTATCTTCTGCAATAGCAATTACTCTACCCACTAAGGTTTTCTTATCGCTAATTGTTCCCCATGTGTTATTAAGTATGCCATTATTCACAAAAGGTGATTTTCTTGCCATTACATTGTCTACTTTAGTGTAAACATTTTTGTTTCCTAATATCTTAATCGCTTCTTTTAGAGGCAATTTAAAAATAGGTTGAAGTTGCGTTGGCAACAATGCTTGCTCTATTGAAATTTCACTTCCAGTATCGGTAACAACCGTTTCTTCTACAATGTTATCTTTACGATTTAATTTTGACTTTTTTGTAATAACAAAATATGCTGCAATAGCGGCAGCTATGGCAACACCAGAATATACATATAATTTTTTGTCGCTATTCATTACTTAGGTGCTTTATCTATTTTATCTAATACTGCTTGAAAATCAATATCATTATTCAAATTATCTTGTTCTTTATTCTTCTTTTTAATAGCAAAATAAAGTATGCCAATAACTAACAATACGGTTGAGCCTATAATTACTTTCTTGTTCATAACCTATTTTTTAAATGTTTTATAAGCGTACATTCCTCCAAATGCAACTGCGCCAATAGCTACAATAGTAAGTATGGTTTTAGTTGTTTTAGTGGTAAAAAAAGAACCTACTCCGCCCAATATTCCAGAACTTACATCCGCTAACGTGCCATATCCTTGAAGTACTGGTGCGAAAATTCCAGCGTTTGCATAGGTGTCTAATCCGTTAGTACGAGCATAGTTTCTAAATGTACTATTAAAAGTACGGCAATCCAAGTTAGAACTTAGACCGCCACTTTTAGCATAAGCATATTCCCAAAGTATTTTGGCTTTTTGTTTATCAAATTTTTCAAGCAACAATCTATGCCACTGAATCCAATCTTCACATGACCAAAATTCATCTACTCCCCATTCGTCATAGTCTGGTGCGGTATTCCATGTTTTTACTGCCATTTGTCTATTTTTTTGCGTTTCCTAATCCTAATTTTTGGAAATTATAATCACTTTGAATTATATCGGTTTTAATCTTTTTTTTGCTTGTTGAAAGCATAAATGCCGTAACTCCGACTATTGCTAAAGTACCAAATATTAGCCATTTGTAATCTTTCATATTATTTTCTTAGTTTAAACAAAGCCAATAATACTACCGACAAAACAACACCGCCAAAAATCAGCCTTACTTTGGTTTGTTTTTTGCTTTCAGCTTCAATTCTTGCCCTATCTTGCGGTGCAAGTTTGTTCAGAACTTCATCCACACTCTTTAGCGCTTCTGTTTCAACTATTGGTCTGCATTTATATTTTTCAAACCACGAGCGTTTACCTAACAAAAAGTTGTGAGTAGCGTTAGCTTCTTTTGTATTAAATTGGTTGCGCCAAAAACTTTCGTTAATAATCAATCTGTCTATTTGGTCGTTCAGCTTTAAACAATCGTTTGTAAAAGGGAACTCTTTTGCTAATTCTACTTCTAAAAAAGCCATTACTTTCTAATTATTATTATAAATCCAGTTAATAATACAATAGCGCCAAGAACAATATATAGGTTTTGCTCTTTTTTATTTTTTTTCAATATAGTAGCTTCGCTTTTCATTGCTTGCTCTAAATCCAAAATTGCCGTTTCGTTAAGTCTTAAAAACTCAATTTTTTGTCGGCATTTCATTTTTAAAAACTTTTCTTCCGTATCATAAAACAACTTTAGCGTTTGGTCAAGTAATCTTTGGTCTACTCCACCAGCAGCTTTTTGTTTGAGCAAATCAGACTTTCTTACTATGTATTCTTTTAATGCTTTGTCTAATACCAAACAATCTTTTATTTCGGTTGAAGTATAACTTGCCATACTATATTTTTATTAATTTTTTAGTAATCGGGTCAATTTTATAGCCATACTTAGCTAATTCTATTACATCTCTGTTCCTTCTCACTAAAGAAATTTGGTCTAAATTTACCAAAGACAAATAAAGCTTTTGAACTCTAATCCACTCCTTATTTCTATTTGGGTCTAACTTAACTAAATTGTTACTGTTATCTAAGGTAAAATCAACATCGTCTAAATCATTTAATAATTTTTCTATCTGAAATTCATATGACTTTTGAGCGTTTCTAAACACTCGATATTCATTAGTCCAATCGCTTGGTTTATTTTCATCTGTACTTGTTCTACTACTAAATTTTTTCCCATCAAAAGGTTCGCTCATTTTTTCTTTAAGCGCAATAACATCAAATTGATAACCAATAGCTTTCAAATGTTTTTGTTTATCTCTATTTGGGTTTAATTTTACTAAGTTGTTGTTAGCATCTAACTCATAATCCAAATTATGCAACTCCATCATTAATAGTTTTAATGCTTTTAATGTATTGTCTTTATTTGCAAGGTAAGCTAAATATTCAGGCTGAGTTTTATACCGATTATACCAATCCTTTCTACCAGTAAAAGGTTTTTTGGATTCTACGACTGCTAATTGTGCTTTTTTTATTTTTCCTAATAAAAGCGTAGCATCAACCAGCTTTAAATCGTTGTCGCTTGGTAAAAACACTTCGTTATTTTGAGAGGCTGTTCCGCTTGGTGCTGTTCCGCTTGGTGCTGTTCCGCTTGGTGCTGTTCCGCTTAGGTTTGTTGCTGGCAAAGAACCAGATAGTAAAGCATTTTGCGCTTGCTTATTTTTCATGTACATATAAGCGCCTACTGCGCCTACGCCCACAACTCCAATTAAAATAATGTTTGTCGTTTTCATAACTTATATTTTTACTAATGCACCAGTAGCATCTACTTTATACCCTAAAGTAGCTAATTTTTTATCTAATTCTACTAATTGCTTTTGAGCTGCTAATCTGGATGCTAATGCGCTTGAATATGCTGGATTTGTTGTTAAGCCTCCCATAAAACCACCAACGCTTTTGGTCGCCGAAGGAAGCGGTGCTTTAATTTTTGCAACTAAAACGGCTCTTTGCGATACCAAAACAGTAGCATTAGCCAAATTTAGGTTTGCATCGCTTGGACTTACGCCATCGCTTGTGGTTGATAAAACTGGTGTTGTTCCTGCACTTGTTGTTGGTTGGTCTACAAAACCACCACCTTGATTAGTTGCTGGTGCAGTTAAAAAACCTCCTGCTTTAGCAGTTGTTGATGCTGGTAACGAGCCAGATAGCAAAGCATTTTGCGCTTGCTTATTCTTCATGTACATATAAGCACCTACTGCACCTACACCCACAACTCCAATTAAAATTACATTTGTCGTATTCATATTTATATTTTTATTAATAAACCTTTGTCAAACTTATAACCAAGTTTGGCTAATTTTTCTACTATAATTGCCCTTTGTTTTGGATATGTAATTTTTTTAAAATAATTAGCACTATCATATTTTGGATTCAATTGACCCCAAAAAAATTTTTGTGGTAATGGTTGCCTTCCTCGTATATCAAGATTTTTTAATTCATCCAATGTTTGTTGTAGATTAAAAGCATCAAGGTTTGCATCATCAATAATTTTAACTGGTTCAGTTAAGTTAGGCGTTGGTATTAACGGTTGTGTTCCGCTTGGCGCAGTTCCGCTTGGTGAAGTTCCAGTTGGTGCAGTTCCGCTTGGTGTTGTTGCTGCTAATGAACCAGATAGCAAAGCATTTTGCGCTTGCTTATTCTTCATGTACATATAAGCGCCTACCGCACCTATACCCACAACTCCAATTAAAATTACATTTGTTGTTTTCATAACTATACTCTTATTATTGAATCCAAATCGCCAATTGGGTTTGATACAAAAGGCGGTGTTGCTAATGAAAAAGTTGATTTAGTTGGCGTTTCGGTTTTGTTATCTTTGGTGTCAAATCCTAAATTTTGCACTAAACCTTTACCTTTGTTTTTGTTTTTAGCTAAAAAGTACAATCCTATTGCACCTACCGCTAAACCACCGTATATTAAATACTGTTTTGCTATCATACTAAATCATTAAGAGTTATTTCTTTTACTCCTTTTACTTCGACAAGTCTTTTTTCGGTCTTTTCTCCAAATATACCATCGACAACCAATCCACCCAACTCCTTTTGTAATAAGCCTACTTCTAAACCTCGCATACCTTTGGATAGTTTTAAATCTTTGTTAGCCTCTGCTGGCAAGTCTGGATTAACTGGTTTCGGCAAGCTTTTAAGGTATTTGTTTAACATTAATACGCCTATTGCTACAATTACACCAGCTACTATTAATTTCTTCGGAGTTGTATCTAATTTTATCATTATTGCATTACCATTTTATTTTTCTCAAAATTCTTTATAAATCTATCTATTCTATCGTATCTTGTTTTGTTTCCATCGCTTGGCGAATCTTTAAACACCTCCAAGAACGCTTGATAGCCTTCAATTCTTGGATAACCAAGACCCAAGTATATTAGCAATCCATTTAAGTCCGCTTCGCTTTCATCGTTCATGTCATCATTCACATAAAAGTGGCTAAATTCATGACAAAGAATAGCAAATTTCATAGGCACTGTATAAGTGTCAAACTGCTTTTTAGAAACTTGAATCCTACCAGTACTTTTAGAAATTCTTGCTGGCGTAGTGAGTTCCTTACCGCTATTGTTTACGATAGTAGGTAAATATTCAATAACCAAATTCCCTTTGTCGGATTGGTAAGATTGATTAGTTTCTAAGTAGTTGGAATTAAAGCAAAATCTTTGCGCAAAATCAACAAAATTTGCAACAACTGGATTTGTAATATCAACCACATCCATTCTTTTTTCAAGTGGTGTTTTTTCAATAGAAAGCACCTTAATGTTGGTTTCTTTGTCTTTTGGTAAATTGCCCTTCTTATCATCGTAAATTGAAATGATAATTGAATTTGAAGTTAGTGGCATACGAACATAAAACGTGAATTCACCATCAACTGTTTTATACCTATCGGTGAAAACTGTCTTTGGTTTTTCTTCGTCATATATTTTTAACCTTACGACTGTTGGCATTGTTACGGCTACCTTAATAACCAAACACATTTCATCGTATCTTGTCTGCATACGGATATTCATAGCTATTTCTTTTTTTGATAAATATTATATGCTACTGCACCTCCTACTATTGCCAAACTCATTAATAAGAGCCATTTGTTCAAGCCAAAAATAGTGTTATCGTCTTTTTCTTTACCTACTTCTGGTTTTTCTAAATTTAAGACATTTCTTATCGTTGCGGTTGAATCAGCAACAATTTGTTCGGTATCAAATACCACACTTTTGTTTGGTATAAAATTGCCCTTATCTTTTTCCCTTTGCAACCATTGGGCAAAACTCAATGATGTTCCGCTTTCTTTCCATAATTGGTTTGCGCTTTTGTCGGTTCTTACTACTTCCATTTTTTGTTGTTATTTCTTGGTTGCAAATTGTTGTTCGGCAAGCTTAATTCCTTCCATTTTTGGCTTATAAACGCCAAAGTATAGGTAAACTAATCCACCTATACCTACGGCAATTAAAACATTTCCAATATTCTTATTGTTCATGATATTTTTTTGTAAAAATAATCAATTATTGTTGACTTTTCTTCCAACCTTTTCCAGCAACCCATACCATTCCGTATATTACTGCTAAAGATATTGCAAGTCCTAATGCGCCAGCTAAAAATCCTTTGTTTTTCATGATTTTAAATTTTAAAAATTAATTACTCTCCTACATAAGCAGAAGCCTTCAATTTGTTTCTTTTTATTTGTGTAATAGCCTTATTCAGCACGAATAAACCTATTATTGCACTTAGTATGATAAAGACTTTTTTATCGTCTGGTTTCATATTATTAACGTGCTGGTTTTGCGGATTGTTTAGCTTTTAATTCTTCCGCTTCTTTTTTTTCTTCCGCTTGTTTTTTAGCATAAGCTTTATACACTAAAAAGGCTACCAATACTAAACCAGCGCCCATCAATACTTTTTTTGACATTAATTTTTCCATTTTTTTTCTATTTTTTATTAACTATAATTGCAGTGGCTACACCACCGATAATTGCACCTACTAATCCAGTAACGTATATGTTTTTGTTTTTATAATAACCTACCATTAAACCTAAAACAAGACCAGTTACCGCACCATTTACAGAAGCTTTTGAGGTCATCATTAAAAGTTCTCTTTTGTCTTTGTTTACTATATCTTTAACTTCCGACATATAATCTTTAGCATCTTCCATTATGCACTTCTTTTTCTTGTTACTGCATAAATTACAACTCCCAGAACTACTACGCCAACTACTCCAAGTCCAATGTATAAGGCGGTATTACCACCAGCACCAGCGCCTTGCGCTCTGGAAGCTTCTAATGCAAGTTGCGCTTGTTTTGTTCGTTCTTGCTCAACCGCTAAAGCGCTTTTCCCTTGTTGCGCAACAATGTTGGCTTGTCCTTTTAAATTTTGTTTTTGTTGATTACTACCAAAAGCCGAAAGTCCAAAACTGAATAATGAACTAATACCTTGCGATATAATATTTTGACCAGTTTCAGTTTTAAAAAATCCACCAGAGCCAGAACCAGTTGAACTAGTTGTAGTTCCAATTGAAGGCGTGTAACCTATTGAGGATGGCGGTGTCCATGTTGAATTAAATGTACTCATAATACTTTTTTTTAAATAAATTCTACATTAGATTCTACCAGCTTGGAAAAATCGTTTCTAAATCCTTCCGAACCAAAAAGTCCAGCAAAAACACCATCAACCAAAGCCGATGTGTCTAAATTATTGGAATTTACAACAACTCCGTTTTTTACCAGTAGGTCGCTCACTTCCATCGGAAATAAAGCTACTGTTCTGCCAACAATTGTGGCTAATGCTTCTTCCTCATTCATAGCTTATGGTTTTTTTGTTGCTAAATATATTATACCTCCAACTAAACCTAAACCAACCAGTCCTAAAACAACGTATAACGTTGTATTTGATTTTGCAGGAGGTATGCCTCCGCCAGTTGTGCCTCCAGTTTGTGCATTATACATTGCAACATCCTTTGAAGCACCAGCTAATGCTCGGTCTGTTTTATTTTTGTCTAAAGTCAAAAAAGCATTTAAAGCGGTATTTAAAGTGCTTTGAATATTATCAGCAGTAAACCAAGATTTTCTTGGTGTGCCAGAATTCGTTTCACCAGCGTTTATTGCAGTTGTTAAGTTTAAAGAAGTATCAGCGATACGCCCACTTGAATTAACAAAATCATCCATTGATGCCATATAACTCATTGCCCATTCTGGATATTGTGATGTCATTTCAAGGAAGTCAACTCTAAAAGGTTTTGAATTTTTTAATGCTACAACAACCGTTTCTTCTAATGAAGTACCAGTAACTTGTATGCCATTTCTCAATAGCAATCCCTCTACTTCTTGTGGTTTATTCATAACCGCCCACATAACTGCGTGTGCGCCTAATTGTGATTCTTTTTCTAAGTTCATCTTATTTATTTTTAAGTATTAATGCAGTTGCTATAAATAATGCCGAAACAACAAGAATTGCATTTGTTTGATGCGCTAAAGTATTTGAAGAAGCATTTTGTGAAGCTTGCGTAGCTTGTACGCCATTTGCATTTAGGTAATTCATATCACTCATGTTTTTATACATACAACTGCCACATGAACAACCTTTTTGCTCTTTTTTATTGTTGCCAAACAACTCTAAAATTAAGTCTTTGTCTGGGTGTACTTCCATAATTTTGCGTAGCGCTTTTTCGCCCTCATTGGCTACTAATTCGTTTAAGCTTCTGCCTAAATCTCTGTTGTCTATAATTTCATAACCAAAGCTGGTTATGACCATTTCAGCGCCTTTAGGATTCCTTCTTGCAATATCATTAAAATCTGACATAATTTTTGTTTTAAGTAAAAAAAGGACAAGTAGAATTAATTCAAACTTGCCCTTTTTAAATTATACAATTAATTCGGTTATATCAATCCTATGATAATTACGCTTTAATTCTAATAGTTTGACCATTAGTAACTGGCGGAGTTCCGAATTGTCTGCTTACTGATTGACCACCCAATGCACGAGCAAGGTTGATGTTATCGGCTGGGTAGAAGTACAATTTGATGCTTGCGTTAGCAAGTACTTGACGAATGATGATTTTTGTGAAACCATCGATACGGTAAGCATACTTCATAGCGATAATAGTCGTTTGTTGCTGGTAAGGGTCAATTGTTGGCACTAAAGTTTTTTGCGCCAAATTACCGTTAGCATCACGAGTGTTGATTGACAATGTTTCTAACACTTGGTTGGCAGTAACAGACTGGATGTAAGTCAAACCAACTGAATAAGGATTATTCATAAATTGGTACAACATTTCACGATAGCTAATATCAGAAATACCAGAAGAAACAGTGATTGAACCAATTACTAAAGTACCACCAGCGGTGAAACCAGCGTTGTTCAAGTATTGGTAAGAACCTAAAATTTCAAAGTTCTGTACGGCAGAACCAGAAGTTGAAGTAATATCAACGATGTATGGTTGTGAAGTTTGAACATTTGCTCTTACATTTGAACCAACCGCATTAAAGAAATCATCCCCAGTGAATGACAAATCTTCATCGATAAATCCGTCAGCATTGGCGAAATTTTCCATTGCACTACGTTGTGCGTTTTGTAAATATCTTTTTACGTTTGACATTTTTTTTATTATTAAAATTTATACTTTACTTTTTTACTTATGCCACTTTTGATGGCGCTAACACTTTAGAAAATAACGCTTTTCTTTCGAAGTAGTTTGCTAATAACACTCCAGCCACTACTATTCCAATGCCTTTTAAAACAGATACAACTTCTTTTTGCATTACAGAATGAATTATTTAAACTTATTTTTTATGTGTATTATATACAGATACAATAACAATCCAAAATTATAATAATGAATTACTGCAACAGAAGTTTAGTAAAGAAATAAAACAAAATAATTTTTTAATGCCTCAATTGAAATTAGCTATTTTGCTAATAAATAACCGCCCGTAGCGCCTAAAAGTATTTTAAATAGCGTGGTTTCATACCACTTTGGCTTGGCTACAACTTCTATGTGTTGTACGGTTTCAGTTTCTACAAATGGGTTTGCGTGAGTAATATCTATGGTTTGAGTTTGCTTGCCCAAAAACCACTTCCTTTTAGTTCCAGTAACTATCGCTACCGAATCTGGTATTGATAGTTCGGTAATAGTAATGCCTTTTTGATTTGAATTATAACCAAGTGAGTACCATTGGTGAAAAATTGCATCGTTTATTTCAAAAACACAAGGTATGCTATCTTTGTATGTGATAGCAATAGTATCAATCTTAGTCGTTGTAACGTATTTCGTAACGCTTTTTACTTTTGAAAATTTATCCATTACCTCTTTCAACTTTTTGTCTTTGCCCAACAAAGAATTTTTAAGTTGAGCATTTGTATAAGACAATGTTTTAGCCGAAGTAACAAGTTGTCCGTTTTCAAGCTTATAGGTTGTGAGTTGTGAATTCAAAGCATCTACATTGGCTAATTGTAAATTCTCGTTTTTACATTTTTGAAATAATTGCGAAACAAGAAACAAGCATAAACACAGTAATACCGTAATGTAAATTCTATTTTTGTCAATTGTTGTATTCATAATTTTTAAATTATAACATATCCTTGCGAATCCTTTTGTTTATTAATTAATACCCTCCAGTTATTATATCCTATTTTTTCAAAATGAGGAAAGTCCTTAAACGAAGTCCAAGAACCGCCCCAAGACCAACCATATTTTGAAAATATCTTAACACATTCATCCCAGTCAGCTACTTTATCTCCATCCCAGTCTTTTTTTATATCCCAACTTGCGGTTTTACCATCTATAATCAACACAATGTCAACGGCAAATCCGTAGTTGTGTACTGATTGTCCTCCTTTTGCATTAGTAACTTTTTTACCAGCTAAAGTTCTGCCTTGTGCATATAATTGTTCTTGTTCTGTAAATGTTCTTAATCCTTGTGCTATTCTGACTTGTGAACGACCATTAAGAGCATCATTACATTCGTTAATTATTTTTTTCATTTCCTCTCTTACTTTTGGGTGTAAAAGAGCAATTCTGTTAAGTGTTGGTTTATCCATTTTTTGTTTTTTTAAATGTTACAATATTCCGTTTTGTGTGCCACCTTGTTTTGCCTTTATTATTCTTTCTACTATTGAAGTTGCGCCTTCAAGTGAAATATAAACAGAAGATACAATTACCCAATCTCCGCTTTCTACCTTTCCAAGAAAAAGCGCAACAGAGCCAACTATAAATACAACCAGCTTTCTGCTAATCCATTTTGAAAGGTACTTATCTACTATTTCTTGCCTACTCATTTTTTTTATTTTTTTTACTAAAATGTTCCATTTGCTATTGGATAACCAAACTGTTTGCTGAACATCCTTAACTTGAAGTCAAGTACAAAAGTTTTAACTGCAAAATTTTCTTATAATTTAACCTAAATAGTACTTTATAATCCTTTCTTTTTGAATCTCAACTGCTTGTTTCGGTGTGTGCTTTTTTTGACCTCCTCCTAAATCCTTTTGTTGAAGCATTGGGGAAATAATTTTTCGATAATTTTCAGACAAATATTGTTCAACCACTGCATTAAACTTTTTCCTATCTACTCCTTTTATTTTTTCATCATCAACATCTACATAACAAAAGTATCTTTGGTTGCCACTATGGTATTCTTGATTAACATAATTTTCAACCAGCTTTAGCATTTCGTATTTATCTTCAAACTTTCCACGATGTTTGTCAACTGAATCGGTATTCTTATGGAAACGAATCCAATTCAAGTTTTGCCAAATTTTTGGTGATACCCTACCTACTGACTGAAAGTGTAATATGATGTCGGTATCAGTGTGTCGGTTTGTACATATCGCACCAACCAAGTCGTTAGGGAGATAGTCTGAAATGTATCTATTGATGTCCTCGATAAGTAATAATCCACCTCTATAATCGTTTAAAATTTTGAATAGCGTATCTTGAATTTCGTTTATGGTCATACGCACTCCATTTTCATGAAATGGTCTAATTCGCCTTGCCTCTATGTGTGGGTGTGCAGAAAAACGCATTACATCGGATAATTTTAATGCCTTAATATCTTCAAATTCATCATTGACATCAAGGATTAATGCTCTACGAGGGGGAACACCTTTTGCTGGATTCCCCATAACGTATTGCTTTATCATTAAGTTAGTAGTATAGGTTTTACCGCAACCTTTTCTACCAACGGCTACTCCTAATTTTGGTTCTCTTAACTCCATTATTTTTTTGTTCTTGGTTTTCTTGTAGTGGTTTTAGTCGCTCTTGTTTTACGAACTGGTTTTTTTAGTTCATCTTGACCGCTTAACCGTTCCAATTCAGCTAAAATATCCGTATTCCCAAATTCTGGCATACCATCTGGCTGATTGGCTGTGTGCTTAAAACCACCATTGTCTTTTAAGTTTGAAAAAACACCAGCTTCTTCTGGCTCACCAAAATGTTCGATTTGTTCTTCAAGGTTTGTTTTTGGTTTGCTTGGCTTTGCTTTTGGTATATCTGTAACTACCTCGCTAATGTTTTCTGTGTATTCTACACTTGATGCTTGCGCTTGTGGTTTTGCTGGTTGTTCGGCTCTTGGTTTTGGCGCTCTGCTTTCTCTTAAAGCCATTGTGTTTTCTCTAAGGCTATTGAGAATACTATTAGCGGTTTTCTTTAACATAAAGGCTTGAACTCCTTTTGTACCTAAGTCGGTAATAAAATAGTAAGCCAACAATTGCTCGTCAGTCATACCAATACCACGTTTCTTAAACACACGAATTAAAGGCGGTTTTACCTTTTCTTTAAATTCATCACTAACCTCAAAGGCAACCTTAATACTATCATTATACTCGGTAGCAAACTCCTTAACTGGAATATCACCACTTTCGGTTGGAATTTGAATGTCGGCATCTATTTCGCCTTCTGCAATAAGTCTATCTAATTTAGCTTCGCTTATTTCTGGCAACTTACCTAAAAACCCACAGCCTTTTTCATAAATATCCAAAGTCATTTCAGCCATCATTTCAGCACCCATAGCCTTTTCCTTACCATCTAATTCATTGAAAGCTTCGTTAAATGGTCTTGGTTCTTCTTTGGTTTCTGCTTCTGGTTCATCAAATGCAGTGTACATTGGCGTTTCAAAAGTTGGAACTTCCAATTCTGGCATTGGTTGGCTAGAATCAATCTTGTGTGAAGTATAACTTCTTTGCTTTACTGGCGCATCAAGTGGGGAAAAATCACTAATAATAATTTCTGGTTCAAATGTTTCTTGGTTACTCATTTTGTAAATCTTTTAGTTTTGAATTTATGTTGGCTATACGTTTTAGGATTTTATAATCATCTGGTCTTGCATCCCGAAGCAAATTTATTGAATTCTTATAAATGGAAACAATATCTGCTGGCTTGCGTAATAAAAATGATATGTCAGAATTATCAAGTCCTACCTTATTTTGAAGCAATAATGCGCATACACCTACTGCATAGCGCCTATCGTTTAACCGTTTGTGAGAATAAAACTCGTCTATTGAAATAGCGAATTCATCACAAACAGTCTTAATTATAACTTCTGATTGGTCAACTTGGTCTTGGGTAATTTCAACACTTTTTTTACGAATGTGTTTGAGGATGTCCACTAACTTTTCCACTCCTAAAACTTGTATTGTTTTATTAAGTTCGGAAAATAAAGTTGTTGTTGTTTTTTGTTCTTGGTTGTCCATAGGCTACTTTAAATATTCATCTATTATTAACTTGGCTTCTTCAAAGCCTACTGCAAAACAAGCTTTGTAACCTTTTTTATTTAGCTTTTCAATGCTTTCTAACTGCCCTTTAAGGTGGTCTTTTGTGCTTGCTTTAATCTCGCCATTTTTTTTGAATGGTGTTGCTATCTTTAATTCAATAAAAAGTCCGCTATATCCGTTTCTTGGCTCTAAAATAAGTAAGTCTGGCGTTTTAAATCCTTCTTTTTGAATCTTTTTATTTCTAATAGCTTGCATCTTACTTAGCTTTAAATTCGCTATCGTATCTGATAAAAATAAAACATCGTAATATTGAACGTGCAAATACCAACTTATTGCTCTTTGTAATTCATATTCATCGTGCCTCATATTCCGTATTTTTTAGCGAATTCTGGTTGTTTTAAAATTTCTTCGCCTACTAATTTAGCAAAGTCATTGTCGCTTGGAAAATGTAAGCCTAAGTATAATCTACTATAAGCAATATCGTCAATCATTTCCTTGCAAAAAGCATTTTCTTTCGGGTGTAAGTTACCAATAACGCTTAGGATTACAAACGCTTGTAAGGTATGCCCAGAAGGATAAGAAGGTGTGTTTGCAACATAACTATCATACGGAAACAACTTCAACTTATAATACTGCGCTAATTGTTTTGGTCTTGGGCGCTGGAAATAGAATTTTAGTTTGAAAATTAAATTTTCTATATCCTTCATTACATCGTGTGAAAGTTCGGCTATATCAATGCCTTTTTTCAAGAACGTTGCGTTGATTGTTTGAATCAAATTTCGGTCATAAGACTTATAGCGCTTTAGAAACATTTCATTTTCTTCATCATCCATAACTTTTAAATAATCCACAATTTCGTTAAGTTCATCCTTAACCATTTCTGAATCATTATTTGGGAAACTATTTTCTTTTAGTTTTTCAAACAAACTATCCACCATACAACGTTTTGTGATATGGTGGTATTGCTGTTTTGTTGGGTTTCCGTAAGTAACTTCGTTTAAGTTCATTGGTTTTTTTGTTTTTATTTAGCCATACAAGAAGCCATAAAATCTTTTTTAGCCTTGTCAGCACTTTCTTTTGAGCCAAATTTTGAAACTTTGGCAATTTCTAACCAGTCTGCTTCGCATTTTGTCATTTTTGCGGTGTCAAGAACAGTGTCTTTTACATCGACTGCCAAATCTTTACCAGCTTGCAACGCAGTTTCGGCTATTGGTTTTACAACCCTTGTTCCCCAATCTTTTTTGATGAAAACATAGCCAATAGCCATGCCCAATCCGAACCATAATAAATTTGTTGATGTCATAATTATATTTTAAATTTTAATACTTTTTTGTAAGATTCAAAGTTATAAGGAACTTTTTCGTTTAAATAATCCCTTCTGTACGGACAACCGCAATCTGGATTTAGTATTTCAACTAATTGCTTAATTCCTAAAAAGGTTGTAACCTTTTCAATCGTGTCGCCTAATCCTTTACTTTTTGCCATGAATTTTATATTTAGGTTTTTTGATATTTATTGCCCAATGCTTTTTGTAAATTAAACTTTAATTCTTCAATATCCTCACTCATGTTATCAAATTCATCTGCACTTGGTTGTTCTTTAAGTTTTTTAATTCCCAATCTTGTGTAGATAATAACGGAAATACTCATAGCTAATAAAAATCCACTAAGTACAATATCCTTAACATTCATTTTAGGTTTTGTAATAGCTTCCATAGCGCCTCCAGTTTCCATTGATGGTGTTGAAGCTGGCGCTTGATATGTTACGTTTGCAACTTCGGGCGCTGGTGCGGTAGCTGGCGCTGGAGTAGTTGCTGGTGCAGTTGATTGTGCTTCCATAATTATTTTTTTATTGATTTAACTATTAGGAATAACCCCAATAGACCACCTATTCCAGCATAGGCGAATTTATTGTTTTGAATATGCGTTTTTAAGGCACTACTTGACTGCTTTGCAGTTCTTATAGGTTTTGAAAATACAACTACTTCCCTAAGCTGTTCTGCGCTCTCCATCAACGTAATTTTTTTACCAGCCAACTCGCTTGCTTTTAAAAACTTTGGTATAAAGCCAACGTAACTAATTCTAAAAATTGAATCTGGTTTAATTAAATCGTTTTCAGTAGTAAAATTACCATCTAAATCAGCGACAACACCTAACTTTTCGGCTTTTTCACCAGTTGTAATTGTAATGTTGGCTAAAGGTAATCCTTCACCTTTGCTGTCTATAACTTGTCCACTTATTTTCATGGTTTACTTCCGTTTAATCTTTTTATTGTATAATAGTTTACTATTGCCCCAAGAGTAAAAGATATAATACCAACAACAATAAAAATAGTCGATAAGTGTTTGTGAATTTGAGTATTTACTTCTTTTTTAATTTCTTGCTCTTGCATTTGTTCAGTTGCGCTATTTTTTTCTAACATTTTTATAAATGTATAATCCGCCAATGGCGATTAATAATAATCCTGCGGTTAAATAACCTTTGTATGATTTAATTGCTAAAGTAAAACTTCCATCATTGACCCATTCTCTTGGTAGTTTTTCTAAGATTACTTTTTTTACTTCCCAAACTTGAATCTTACCATCTTTTACTTGATGAAAGGCAGGGTTTGAATTGTATATTTGTCTTGCGGTAAAACCTCCGCCCTGAATAATCCAATCATCAGGCTTACCGATAGCCAAAGGAAAAAATGTTACAAAATATGTATCGGTGTAACTTTTTAGTTTTCCTGTATATGGCTTGTAATATTCGTAAACCAAGTCTAATTGCTCGGAATAATCCATTTTAGCAATATCCGACATAAAGTATCGCTTACCGTTGACAGTTTTGTAATTTTTACCCCTATCAGGACAAAACTGAATAAGACCGTAACAACCAATATTATTGCCTTTTGACGGACTAAACGTTCTTGCGCTTTCAAAATACATAATAGCCATTAGCCAGTTAGGGTCAATACCTAAACGATTAGATACTTCCCTAACTTTTTTTACAAAAGCATTCCTATACGAATTAGGAACTTTGTTTTCATAAACTAATGACATAATTTTCTAATTAAACGGTTTGTATTCTCCCTCCAGAAGGACAACGGCTTCCCGCAATTGGCGTGTACATGGTTGTACTTCCGTTTGGATTAATTCTAACACATAAACGTTTTCCTTCGGCATTAGCAAAATCGCTCATGTCATCCACTCCGCCAAAGTTAGCCATTCCACTCATGTTTGCCATTTTTTGACTTCTTTGGTATAAGAAGTAGGCTAATCCTAATACGGCAACACCGCCTAATAACATTTTTGTTTTCTTTGTCATCTTTTTAAAATTTAAGTTATTTTTTTTTTTTAAATAACTCATTTCTATGTGTTGTTAAGTTCCTTTTTACCAAAGTATTTTATCGGCGTAATAACCATTTGTTCCGACCACATTTCGGTCTTTTTTATGCCTTTCTTTATATAGCATCCTACGTTTGTGTGCGTACCCTTTTGGGTAATAGCCTTTCTTTTCTTTCTCTAAATATGTAGGGTAATCATTCATACCCCTTGCCCCTATCGAAGCTATCTTTTTACCATTTTTAAACACATCAATTTTTTTCAATATGTTAGTCGATGGTTTTATTTCAACTCCAAGACTTTTTGCCTTTGCAAATGAATATTTGGTTATCTTATATGCCATTATCTCATTAAAAATAAAGCTATACTGAAACCTATTAAACTCCAAAATACATCCCAGTAATTAATAACCTTTTTTTTGTTTACCCAACAGTTTGCTAATTGAAATACTTGCATAAAAAACAACCAAAATATCCCAAGCAATAGAACTGATTTGAAATTAAAATCACCAGTTTTGTATGGCAACCCAAAAATAATACTGAAAAATTGAATAAAAGGAAATCCTAAGAAAAATGAAACGCCTAAATAAAGCCAATAGTTGCCTTTTATGAAACTTTTCCAACACAAATAAAACAACTTTATCATTTGCTATTTTTTATTTTTAAACCATAAATCCATAAAACCATTAACTCCAAGCATTTTTAGTAAGTAACCTCTACTTTCTAAAGGAAACGATTTGTTATTTACTATTTGTGTTGTAGTCATTTTTCCTTTGACTTTATTTCTTGAACTATAATATCCAGCATTGTAGGAAACCATAACTTTGTTAATTTCAGCTTTACCATCTTCTGCAAACGCTTCTAACAACCAACGTAAATGCGCTGTGCCAATAGCAATATTGAACTCGCTATTATTTTGTAATGCCTTTAAAATTTCCGATTTTACAGAACTGGATGGTAATGTATTAGGCTCAAATTTTTTGCTTGAAGGAATTGTTTTATTAAAAAAAGACATAGCGGTTTTTGACAAAGGACTTCCCACCATTCTTTGCCACTTAGTAATGGTTTCCCATACCGTATCTGGTGTCATTTGCATTAAGCCAGTAGCCTCAAATCTATTTGGCGGCGCATTTTCGCCACTACTTTCAGTGGCTATAAATCCTACTAAAACCGAATCGTCTATTTGAAATTCAGTACCCCATCTATTGATAAATATACCATACTGCTTATAAATTCTATTCATCATGGCTTTATTAACCACAATTGTTTCGGGTTTTGAATAACTGTAAGCGCCAATAACATAAGTTCTATTTATATCTGGTACTTTGATATTTATTTTCGTGTACTTTGACATAATTATTCGGTTAATGGTTCTTCTATTGGCGGTGTGTCAAATGTTTGCAAGGTAACTGTGCCACCTCTAATTCTCCGAACATTTCTGGTCAAAAATTTAGTAAGCACAAATCCTCCTATGGCAACACCGATTAAGCCAATAGCTAAAAATATTTTTTTTCTTCTATCCACTATCTATTATTTCTCCAGTAGTTAATTGCGCCAAAAGAAGCTACAAGCAACACACCTCCAAAGACCCATCCGAAAACACCAAGACCGCTTTTTTCTTCCTCTTTGGTTGTTTCACCACCTTTAGGCGCTTCATCAGCTTTAGGAGTACTTTGACTTGATTTTTCTTCTTCTTCTGCAAATCTTTTTCTACGGACTAAAACTTTCAAATCTTCAATAATATCTTCGTTTTCATCAGCGATAAATTCTTCAATTTCTTGCAAATCTTCCAGTTTTTCGTCAGTTGGCTCTGCTTCGTATTCTTCTTTAGCAAGTTGTAACTTCTCTTTCAACGCTTGTAAACCATCTAATTTTTTTGCCATTGATGGTGTTACTTTGTTGTCAAGCTTTGCTAATAATTCTTTAATCGTTTCCATAGTGTTTTTTTTATTGTTTAGGTTATTAATTGACAAATATAATAATTAATTAAATAGCAAGGCATTAAGCGTAAAATTTAATACCTCGCCTTTAATTACTTCATCATAGCACTTGCACGCTTCAAAGCATCAGACCATTTTTCGTTAGATTTTCTAATTTCTTTTGCTTTTTCGGTCAAAAGCTTCATTCTGCTTCCCTGCTTAGTTGAGCCACCAACTTTCATATTCTTTTTATTGTAAGTAGCTTTTTGCTTTCCAGCAATCTTATTACTGACTTCTCCACCCATTCTCATAGTTGTTAAATCAACTTCATCTATGCTTATTGTGTGTGGCTTTACGTTTCTCCCTATATCCTCTAAAGATATTACCTCTAACTTATCTCCTGATTGATTAAAAACTTGAACATATTCGCCTGACTTTAGCTGAACTTGCTTGGTTCTCAAATTAGGATATTCATCAAACGGTTTCATTAGTTTTTTAGCTTTGCCAAACAAGCCTCCGAAAGCCTTGCTATCAACCTGCATAGCTTTTGCTTTTCCAGCAATTTTGTTACCAACCTCCTTAGCTTCTTTAGCATCATAGCGTTTTCCGTATTCTTTTTGGTATTTAGGTTCTACGGCTTTCCCGACAAATTTTTTGGCTATTGCACTTGATTTTTGAGCAAAGGTTGTTTTACCTCCCATTTCATATTCTTCAAATTCGGATTTCCCTTTTTGTCCAATTTTTCTCAAGTCGTATGCTTGACCATCAACGTAAAAATCAAATGTGTAGCCAATTTCGTTTAATTCTTTTACAGCTTTATTTAAACCATCATAATCACCATCTTCAAAAGCATCTTCATATTTATCTAAAACAGCTTGTACTTTTGGTGGGATATTTTCATAATCTTCAAACAAGTCTACACCTTCATCGGTATCTCCACCGCCATCAAACTTTTGATTAGAAATAGGTGTAGCGCCTTTTTTGACCCAATAACCGTTTGCTGGCTTCACTTCTTTACCACTTTTAAGCTTAACAGAAACAACATTAGCTTTTGAAATATAATTGCCTTTGGATTTTAAATCACCGCCACTTTTCAGCATATTAGCGCCATTAAAAACATCAGTACCGCTATAAGTTACTTCTTTCCCTGCTTTTTTTACAGTTACGCTTTCAATATCGCTTCTAAGTATGTATTTAGGATTTACTTTTGTTGAAAAAGCACTGCTTACGTTAATCACATTTGGATTGGCAACATATTTTGCCTTTTTGTACTTTTTCATTTCTTCTTTAAAGCTTTTTTTTCTCCAAGCTTTTTGTACGTCGGTAAAAGTTGGGTCATAATACCTATTCCAAACAAGAAAATCATTAAATAAATGCCAATTTTCATCAGTGTAAAAATAATAATCTTCTCTATCAAAACTACCTTTACCTACACCTTCTTTTTGTAGCATTTCTTCAACACTATCAGCATATTTTTTTAATAATGCTTCATTTTCTCGAATTTCAGAACCAGAACTTGCGCCTATTTTATCCCAAATTTTAGCTTCTTTATTGCCTAATTTTTCGAGATATTTGTTTCTTTTTTCCCTAAAAGAACCACCACCAGCATAAACGTTATCCATAAAAGCACCATATTCAGCTTTTAAAGCCTTGTCTGACTTTGCAAAAGCTAACAACTTTTTGCTTTCAGAGTTGTTTTTTTTGCCTACAATTGCAGTGCTTACATCGCTACCGCTAATTTGCTTTCTGCCTAATCCAATAACAATATGCAAGACTTCATCGCTGGTTAAATTGTTTTCTTCAATATAGTCCTCGATAGCTTTTTGTCGTAAACCAGTCAAGCCTTTTAATTCAGCTATATATCTTTGCTTGGGCGACAATAATCTACCACCATTCACGAAAAATTCACCATTTTGCAATCCTTTAAAAACCTCCCTTGCGTTTATAGGCGAAAAAGAAGTATCTCTTTCAAAACCCAAACCAAATCTGTTTCTATAATTTTCCAAATCGCTTCTTGATATACTACCTACTTCCGCACCATATCCTAAGTCAACGATACCCCATAAATAGTCTGGGTCGTTTGGGTCTGAATTCATAATGAACCATGTGCCTCTACCATAGGGATTAAAAATTTTAACCACTACGTTTTGGTTTGCCATATCACTGCCTTTTGAGTAATTGGCAAACAATTTTGCATTATCAGCTTTTGTAAATAATTTCATTTTGTTTTTTTGCTTTATAATTCTTTTTACAATTTTAAATTTGATTGTCTATAACTAAAATCATTTATTCCTAAATTGGTAATTTTTTGATTGCACTCGGCTCTTAGTCTTTCTCTTTCATCAATAACACTTTGGGGAATAGGTATATTATCAATAGCTAATTTTTCAATGTGCTTTCTTAAAAGGTCTGAAATTAAGCTTGTATAATACAAATCTATTTGCAAGGCTTCATTAATTAGAGAAACCATATCAATAGTTTCTTCTCTTTCAATAGTTTCATAAGAAACGCCCTCTGGTATTTCATTTATATCAGTAGTTTCTATAATGCTATTTCCTTGTGTGTAAATGTATATTGTCATAGTCGTGGGTTTGTAAAAATTTCCTCATACATAAAATAATCTGTTTGCATTGCTCTAGCAGTACTACCTGTGTTTTTAATAATTCCATTTCCTATAAACATAGGTGTTGTTGTAAGTGGAATATTTGTATTATGTGTGGCTCTCAATACATTGTCTATGTAAAATTCTACTGAAGAAGCAGCTGCATTTATGTTTATTCTTAATTTATACCATTGCCCTGCTGTTACAGCAATTGAAGTAACAGTTGTCGTTACTGTTGACCCTGCTCTTGTTATACATTTAAAATTAGGTGAAGCATTTGCACTTAAATAAACACCGCCTTCATCATAAACAATAGCTATGTTATTTAAAATATTTGCATAATTAGAACCAGTAGCATAGCCAAAAAATGTATAAAATCTTTCAGCTAGAGTAGATAATGTAGTAATATTTACATAAGTTTCCAAAGTAATTACTCCTGTTCCTATAAACAAAGCTGTTCCACCATATTGCCAGCCAGCTTGACCTGTATTATTAGCAGAAGTTAATGATTCTACAACTCCTTGCTGATTAGTTCTATTTGTAATAGTACTTGTACCTCTTGTAGTTCCTTGACCATTACCAAAGGTATTAATAACATCATTTGTAGCAGCAGTAACGTTTGCCGCTAAACTACCCATAAACTCATTAAAATAATAAACTCCTTGAGTAGTTTGAAAAGTTCTTAAATTATTTTGTTTATTGTTAAAAGTAGTCCAATCTGTTGAACTCAACGCCCCTCTATTAGTAGCAGAAGCGGTTGGAACATTTAATGTAATTGTAGGTGTTGTAGTTCCGTTTGCAACAGTAGAACTTAAATCTGTTCCACTTGTTCCTAATGTTAATGCAGAAACCGAAGTAACTGTTCCTAAATAATTTTGATTTTTTAGCGTGCTTGGCGTTACAAATTTATTGTTATTTGTTCCTGCATTTACTTCGGATTGGGTAGCTTGATAAGGTACATCAATAAAACTCCATGAAACACCGTTTGAATAATACATACCAGCGCTGTAATATGTACCTCCTAAACCTGCTGGCAACCAACTTGTTCCTTGACTTGATTCCGCCCAAAAAAATTGACCGCTAACCGTTGTAGGGTCTGGCAAAGCAGAGTAATTAGCAACCACTGTAATGTTTTCAGAAGTTTGAAACTGCCAAGCAGTTCCATCTGAATAATATAAGCCTACGGGAAATGTGCCATCCGCATTTTCGCACCAATAAAACTGACCGCTTACTGTTGTAGGGTCGGGTAATGTTGCGTAGCTATCAGTTACAGTTATTGAGGGTGATGTTCCACCCGAATTAAAACCCAAATTATCCTCCGCAAAAGTAGTAAAACTGTTTACCGTAAAAGGGTCGCCATTTGGGTCTGAACAATCTGAAAGAAGCGCTTGAAAAACCACAGCAAAAACACCAACGTTAAGGTTGTAAAGAGATATTTTGGGAACATCCTCATTTAAGCTACTTTGAATGTAATAAACATCCTTTTTGGAAATTGAAAATACGGTAGCGCTTTCATTGCTTACCTTTAATGTATTTCCTACTGTTTGAAATTGTAACATTTGCTTATTTTTAAAATTACTTTTATGAATGTTGTTTTAATTTTTTAAAACGCTACAAAAATTAAATTTCGTTGCGTTTTTTATAAATTTTAAACACTCATAAAGTTAATCGTTTCTATGTTTTCTTTTTGACACCTTTGGCATCATACCGCCACTTGCGTATTGACCACTTCTAATGTGAGATTCAAACTCCATTTGAGCCAATCTTGGCAAACTATTCCAATCTTCTTTTGTTGTTTCTTCTATTTGAATTCTTGCTTTTTGGTAATCTTGTTTGTCTAAAAATTTTTCAGAATTGCTTAAAAAGTGGTCAAAAAGAAAATGCTTTCTTTGTGCAATCGTTAAGTTGTTCCAAACATTTTGAGGCGTTCTACCAGCATATTGATTTTTAATAGCACCACCATTTTTAAACATACCACGATTTGCGCCTTCACCTAAATAGTAATTTACATATTGTTGCGAAGCATCGGCAATAACTTGTTGGTTTGCCATAGTAGCGCCACCTAATTCAAATTTTGAATTACCATAACCTCGTCTATTTTTACCTTTAGCGTATCTTACTTCGTAATCCTCGCTATGGTTTAAGTATTTATGGTCGGTTGAACCGCCATCAGCAAATTTCAAATTACCATACCCTCGTCTATTTTTACCTTTAGCATATCTTACCTCATAATCCTCACTATGGTTTAAATATTTACGGTCAGTTGAACCTCCACGAGCATAGTTATCAATATTAATACCTCTTATTATAACTTTTCCATCATAACTTTCAATTGAGGGCGAACCAAATTGTTTTGCACCATTAGTTAATTTATCTTCAACATTTTGAGTAAGACTATGGTCAAAAAATCCAGCACCATGTCCTCCTTGAGTGTACCAAATATCCATTCCAATAGTTTCTAAATCTAACCCACTTTTTTCAATTGCTTGTTTATTTTTTACATAATAAATAGATAGCATTTTTTTGGCATCTGTTTCACTTTTTTTATCAAAATCATAAATTGTATAATTGTAATCAAGTGGTTCATCAGTATCAAAATCTGTTTCGGAAAAAAGAATTGCAGAAGCATAACCTCTCCATAATTGTGTTATATTTAAATCGTGTACACTACCTCCACGAGCAAACATTTCACCAGCCGACATTGCGCCAGTTTCACCTACTAAGTCAGTATATTTAGTTCCAGAAACATCACTTAAAGGCATATCAGCATTCAAGCCACCAGTTCCTCCAGAAGTATTGCCAGCTAAATCATATTCCATAGTTGCATCAACCCCACCGCCTAATTCTAAATAAGGTGAATTTTTAGGATAGTTAGGCGACAATCTATCAATACGATTTTCTCTATACTCATAGTACACATTACCCTCTTTTGATTTTCTCTTACCTTTTGGCTTGGCTTGTCTTTTTGAATCTCTTAACAAATCAGTTCCAGCAATACCTTTCAATTCCTTTCTTCTGTTTACAAAAGCTTTCAACTTTTGCAATTCCGATGTAACTACTTTACTTGCTTGTTTAGCATCGCCACGCATAATTGAACCAGCACGTTTTACAGCTTCATTCCAGCTTTCGTTTGGTTTACGAATTTCTTTTGCTAGTTGCATAGCCGTTTTTCCGCCTTTTGAGCCTTTTGTTGAGGTTTTAGCGGTAGAAGTTTTTTTTGCGCTTGATTTTAAGGCATCTGGATTTTTCTCTTGTAAAGCAGAAATAATCTTATCCAGACTGGCATCAATTTTTTCTAAAGTAGCTTTATCTTTAGTTTTGAAATTGTTGGTTTTTTCAGCCATCATTTTCAATATATCTACTTGCGGTTGTGCAAGCTTGCTTTGGTCAATTCTGTCAAATTTTTGTTTTACTGTCATGTCTATTCTTATTTTTTGTTATTAAAATGCTTCATCAATATTATCTAAAAACGAAAGGTCATCGGCTGGTTTTGTAACCGTTTTTGCCTTTGGTTTTGGCGCTGGCTTTGGTTTCGGTGTAGGTGCAGGTTTTGAAACAACCACTTTTGGTTCTTCTACAACGACTTGCGGTTCTACAACCTCGATTTCTTCGGGTTGTAATACAACTGGTTTTGTTTTTGTAGTTTTAGTCTTAACTGGTTTTTGCACTTCTCCAGCAGGTTCTTGTGTTTTGGCATTAGAAATTTCTTGGCTTAAATCACCGAATATTTCTGCTATCAATTTATGTTGAACTTGTGGTATTTCGCTATAAGGAACACTTTGAAAATCTTTAGCTAATTTTGCTATCATTTCAATCCTATCTGTTTTATCAGCATAAGCTATTTTTATTAAAGCTTCTGAAATGTCTTTTACACTATTCATACAAATACAATATTACCATTAGCATCCAAATCCACTTCTATAAAGTTAGATTCAAACTCCATGCGCTGTTTTAAGTTTTCAAATTGGTCTGCACAATTACTAATTGAGCCATTAGGCTGAATACAATGAACTTTTACTATCGATTCAATGCCATTATCGGGTTGCAAAGAATAAGCGGTATATTTCACATATATATCCTTTGGAGTAAACGCATTATAATAAAGCTTTAAATCACTTTTTGGTTTTTTATTAGCAAAAGCATCACCGCTTAAATGGTCGTGCATAGCTTTAATTTGCTCTCTTGTAATTCTTACGTTATTTTTCATTTTATATGCTATTAAGTGCTTCGTTTAATTTTAAAATTCTATCTCTCAAACTATCTTCTTTTGTCTTTTTTTGTTCTGGAGTATCTGAATATGCGCCACCTTCTACAACCTTATATTTTTCGACCAAAATCGCAATAGTGTAAGTTCGCATCAAGTCTTTAATTTCTTGTTTTGTGCTTGGAACGCTAAAAATTTTCCTAAAAGTTACATCTTCGGTAATTCGCTTATATAAACTCTTTTCAAACTCAACCATATTAATCATTTCAATAGCCAAAAAGTCCATATAATAATAAAATGTGTAGAAAATTTGATGCAAAAATTCTAATATGTTTTCATAAGTTATATTGTCATCTGCAATATGATTATCAGTTGTATTAAGACCAAATTGAAAATTTTTATTAACAACCTTTGTATTAACAAAATCCTTATCTTTATTAGTTTCGCACCAATTTTTATATCGTTGCATCATATCATTAATATATTCACGATACTGATATTTTACTTTTTCAAAAGTATCTTGCGTTCTTTTGGTTGGCTTTGCTTGCACTCCTTCATTTTCAGCCATAACTTTAAAAAAGGCAAAAAAACTTTCACCGCTTTTTGTTTTAGAAAGCAAAGCAAAAATTCTGTCGAATGAATCCGTAGTACTTTCGGTATAATCCTTAACTGGTATTGAAACTGTTATTTGGGTTTCTTTATCGCTGCCTAATCTCATTGCGCTAATTCTGGATTGTATTCCATATTGTTCTAATGTAGCTGAAATTAAGTATGCTGGAAACAAAAATAAAGCTATTGAACCATCGTTGACTAATAAATTTATAGGCATGAAAATATCAACGTTTTTAACTGAATCATCTTTTTTATTGTATATAAGATATGATTTTTTATTGCTTGAAGCATATTTTAACCTCACGCCATCTTTTCCATTGTAAACTTTATTTTGGTTATTTATATAAAAAGTAATTATAATTCCATCTTCGTTTGGTTTTAAAATACACTCGCTTGGAAAAGTATTAAAAACTTTGGTTGCGCCTCTTTGTCTTTTTTCGCAATCGTAATCTTTTCCCATGTGTTTGAAAGTAAAAAAGGTTAAGCCTCCTATTACTTTTTTGTTTACTTTATCTGGATTAACAACCCCAGCCTCCAATCCTTCAAATTTAAAAGGATTTTCAATTTTGCCTCTTTTAATATCCTCTTGTAAATTTTGCGAAAAAAACTCTATCGGTCTATACAGTCCTAAACTTGCTAATCCAAAATCAAAAACACCTCTGCTATCTTCGCTTATAGTAATTCTATCGTTCTTATAAAACCCTCCTAAATTAATAAGGGTTTTAATATTTTCCGTTAATGTTTTACTTATCTCTTTTACTCTAGTAAATTGAGCAGATGGCGTGTTAATAAAATCGGAAAACGATTTAAAGTTATTGTAATCAGAACCAGATACCCAACGTAAAGCGCCATCCATATAAGGCTTTCTGGAAGTGTTTTTTCTTGTTTCTTCTAAAAAATTAAAAGCATCCTCCAAACTTTTATATTGCTTAAACACAAAACCATTTGTACTCAAGTCTGACCAGTCACTTGAACCTTGTGTAATAGTTGCTTTCGCCCACTTATTTACAAATGTGCTGTACGGCTTTTGACCTACTTGTTGAATTACCTCAAATAAGTTATCTAATTTCATTGTATTCCTAACATATTATTAATTTCAGCTATTTCAGCATCACTATTAATTTTGTCTAATGGCAATTTGTTTTTTTCTTTTACAATATTTAACCACCCATTATAATCAGTTTTGGTTTTCAGAATATCCGCTTGCTCGGTTGTAAATAGGCTAAAAAACTCATCCATTGAATCCTCTACTGTTTTTACGCCTTCTGGTTGCACACCAATTAAAGCTTGCGAAATTGCTGCTGGTGTAAAAGAAACTTCTGGGTCTTCCGTTGATGCAATACTGCTACCTCTTGATTGTTTTATATTTCTAAAAACATTGTATGTTTTTTGTACGGACAACATAAGCCGAACCGAAACAAACGCTTTGGAAGTAAAACCTTCGTCTTGTATTGTTTTTCTTAATTTAACAAGATATAGGAAGATAAACGCCCACTTTTTATAAAGTATGTTTGTCCACTCAAATTTTTCGTCAACAAATACTTTATAAGTCGAACCAGCAAATCTATCTTGTAACGATAAATCTTGTTTAAAGTTGGCTTCGTACTCGGCATCTTTTGTATTTAACAAACTATTTCCAGTAGCCATGATAAAACAATCGCCACGCTCAATAACATCGCCTTTAGCGTTTTGTATTGTAGCTGATTTAAAATCTTCGTCATACTGACCAATAGAAGCCAAAACGGAATTTAAAATACCAGCGGTGTTTGGGTCGATTTTAGGCAACTCGTCTAATAGTAATATACATCCTTTATTCATCGGAGAGCCATCGGGGTTTAAATTTCCAAAAGCACGAATTACTTTCCCTTCTTGGTAGCCATCAATAGTTTGACCACCAATTAATTCCAAAGCCGAAGTAAATTGATTGCAGTTTACTACAATTAAATTCCAATCTAAAAATTTCTTTAATGTTCCAGCGAGGAATGTTTTACCAGTTCCAGCGCCACCATATAAATATACATTGTTTCTTGCTAAAACATCACTTAAAACTTTTTGCATTAATGGTCGTTTTATAGCATCGTCAATGGTCGTTTTTACTACTTTAACTGTACTTCCTTGATTGATTGTAAGGGTAACAGTAGTTGGTTGATTATTCAACAACCTTTTAATAGTATCGTCTAAATCGTCAAACTTAATTTTGTCGGTTTCTATTTCTTCACGAACAATTCGTTTTACCTCGTTTTCGTCTAAATTAGCAGATTGTTGTGAGGCACTTAGTAATTGTGATAGCTGAATCATTTTTTGAGCCACTGCATCGCCTTCAAATTCGTCTTGCATTTTTCGTTTAGCAAGGTCTTGTATAATTGGATTGTCATTTTCCTCAACAATATCCATTAGTTCTTTTTTTGTGATATTTTCCATTAGTTAAAAATTTGATTTAAAGCATCGTTTATTCTTTGTTCGTTATCGTTAGCAAATAGCTTTCTATTTCCAATTGCTGCCCTTGCAACAGTTTTAGTTTTAAAAGTATCTTTTATTCGGTCTTTTGAGGTTGATAAAGCGCTTTCAATAGCTTCAACATCCCTTTGGCTTTGAATTTGCTGTGCAGAATTACCGCTTTCAAACTCTTTTTGAATTTTTTTCATAAGTTCTTCTAAACTCATTTCGGGTTCATCTGTACCTCCAAAATCACCTTCGCCTTCATCACCTTCATCACCTTCGCCTTCATCACCTTCATCGCCTTCATCGCCTTCATCGCCTTCATCGCCTTCATCACCTTCATCGCCTTCATCGCCTTCATCGCCTTCATCGCCTTCATCGCCTTCATCGCCTTCATCGCCTTCATCACCTTCATCGCCTTCATCACCTTCATCGCCTTCATCGCCTTCATCGCCTTCATCGCCTTCATCACCTTCATCGCCTTCATCACCTTTGTCGCCTTTGTCGCCTTTGTCATTTTTTTTATCTTCGTCATTTGGCGTTGGCGGCTCTTCGTCTAAAGGATATTCAATGTTTTTAGGCACTTCTTGTTCTTCATCATTTGGTGGTGGTGGTGGCGGAAAGCCTCCTTCTGGTGGTGGCGGACTTGTTGGTTTTACCCTTAAAATAACGATGTTATCTCGTTCCATATCGTACTCTGAAAAAGTACTTGGTAATTTATTTTCTGTCATTTTATTTAGTTTTTGTTTTTAAAATACGCAAAGCATCTGTTTTGCTTATGTTTTTTACTTCTACTTTGTTTTTCAAAACATCGGTTACAACTCCATATTTGCCATTAACCTTAATAACATCACCCACTATTGGTTTTGCTACTTTTGGTGTCATTCCGCCTCTTTTAAAAGTTGGGGCGTTTGTGTCGGCTACTTCGATTGAAATACTTGCGTTTTTTCTCTCTTGTAATATTCTGGTTGCTTCTTCTTTGGTTAGTTTTCTTGTAATAACCTTAGTTCCATAAACATCCGTTACAATACCATATTGACCATTTACTTTTACAATATCCCCTACTTCTGGCGGTACATCCACTTCTTTAGGCGGTTTTGGTGGGTCTGCTGGCGGTTGCGTTTGTTGTGGTGGTTTTTCATTCAAAGCTTTATAAATATTATCTTCAAAGAATAAAATAGCATCCTCAAAATTTTCCTTCATAGATTTGTTTTTGGCATAAAACTCCTTATAGATAGTGTACATACCATTTACCTCTTTATAAACTTTGTATGGGTTTGTATTTGTTCCATACGAACCTTGCGAAGAAGGGTCAAACTTAACTTCTATAACCATACCGCTTGACGAGTGTGTAAGCCTATAAATTTGTTCCGTAGGACTAATATATTGCCCACCTTCTATTAACTTTCCTTTTCTATATACGAACATATCCTCCTTGTTTAAATCTTATGTCTTTGAAAAAATCAAAATAGAAACTTTTTTTAACCGTTGCGCTTTTAACTTGCGTTGGATAAAAAGTTAAGTATTCTTCATCTTGAATAAATTTAGTTCTATCGTTTATAACGTTACCACTATCGTCAAAAGTAGGAATATCCCCAGTTTGAATTAGCGAATCGTAACCATAATCTTTCAATGTTTCTAACAAGCCAACATCATTACGAACATATACCCATAAAGGATGTTTTGCTTTCATATCGTTTTGTATTCTGCTTAAAACATTTCTGCTTGGTTGAACACGAACACCATACGCAACCAATAAGTAATCAATCATATCTTTATAGCTACTTTCAAAACCTAAAGGCAATAAAGATATAGGGTTTTTAGCCGATAAAAACACTTTGTAAATAAACGGCTCATAATCTGCGGTTGGTTTTGGCATATTAGGCGCTTCGCCACCATAAAACTTAGCGTAATCCTCACTATCTGAAAAATAAGAAGCTGGGAAAGCCGTAGGCGGTTCAAATGACCCATAAGGTCTTACGACTCCTTGCCCCATATTTGAAAACTGACCAAAATTAGGAACGTACTTACGAACTCCATGATAAAATATTTTTGGCTCTTTGGTTTCTTCGTCAATCATTTTTGAGCAATCAACATAATTGTTTGTTTCGTATGCTTTTTCCCAATCTCCAAACCACTTTTTAAATCGTGTTGTTCTCACATTAAAATAAGCGCTTAAAGGCAACTTGCTTTTTGCGCCATTAGGTGTTGGAAGTTCACACGCTGGTTCAAGAGGCGCTACTGGACTTTGTGTTGTTTGATTATAATAATATTTCAACAACCCTTGTGGTGTAAACAATTGGTTAGCTTCTGAATATCTTTCATTTTGAAAAATAAAACCTTCGTAGGTAATCTTTTTGTGTAGCCTACCTATTTCTTTTATGATTGTTGCTTTTTGTGGCGCAAACTTACTTTCTTGGAAAGCTGGTAAAAGCTTGATTAAGGCATCTATTTCTTTTTGTTCCTTTTCAAATGTTCTAACTTCCGAAATTGCAAGCAAATTTAGGTCTGCCATACCATCAGATAAGTCTTTAATTTTTTTATTTGTAAAGTCATTAAAGCCTTTTTCAAAATCTAAAAACTCAAATAATAAGTTGCTTGCTATTTTCGATGATGGATTTAATAAAGTGTTATCAAAGGTAAAATTAAAAACTTGCCCAGTTTCTTCATCTCTGAATGTTTTTATATTTGGTAAATTTTCTACTACTGCTGGATTGGGCGTAAGCTTGTTGTCGTCTACAAACTTTTTAATTTCAAATAACACTTTTGCTCTGCTTCTTGGTATTTGACTTAAATCAGTCGGCATTTGATTATCGATAGAAATTGTCGAAGTATTCATAAATAAATCTGACAAGCTTAGTTCTTTAAAAAAATCAAACTCTATAAATGTTTTTTCAGTTTCCATCCACCCAACATAAATTGAATTTGGGTCGGTGGATGTCGTTATTGCATAAATTTCATCTGACGAATTATTGATGCGCCTTAGAATAGCTTCATTGTCTGTGAAGCCAAAAGACTTTAGCTTATCTACAACCTTTAATGCCAAATCTCTATCATTATTAACCCTTACTTTGATACCAATTAAATCGGCTCTTGTTAATGTTTTAGTCGGCATTTGTCGCGAAGCGTTAGGTTGTGTTGTACTTGCGCCACCTAAATTATTTACAGCTATACCTAAATCGGCTGGAAAAATTTCTTGTTGAGGAAAGTTATCAAAATCGCTTTTAGAAATTGATTGTATTACAAAATCTTTCTTCCAAAACGTTATAAATAAATTATAAGCTTTATTATTATCGCTAAGTCTATCGTCTATTGGAATGTTATTTTCTTTTAAAACTTGCAAAACTTTATTTTTCAAATTTAAGTCGTTACCAATCCAAATTTTCTTGTTTGTTAAGTCGCTTATTAATAATTCTTTAGGTGGTACTGCAACACTACCATATCTATTTTTAAAATCTCTAAAATCACCTTTTCTTATTTTACTCCAAAAATCAAAACCCTCTGCGGTTTCAAGCCAATCAAAAACAGCATATAAATTATCTGCAACTGTTGTGCCTTTAAGTTCAAACTCACGCAATCTTACTAATTTACGAATGACAGATGGTAAATTAATTATTTCTTCATTTTTTACTCCATAATTTGTATCTGGAAGTTGGTCAATTTCTAATATTTCACTTGGTGTAAAAATGCTGTTGGTTTGTTGTTGTGGTGCGCTTGCAGTTACACTACTTGTGCTAACATTTCCGCTATACCAATCATTCCAATCATATTTTTTATACCTATACTCTGCCCTTCTTAAAAGTTGTTTTTCAAAATCGTCAGCATTACCAGTATTTGGATTAAAATTTAAAACAGTGTTTTTACCATCTTTAATTTGAATTTCAAAACGTTGCGCTTTGCCATTATTTACTTCAAGATATAAACGACCAAATGCTTTATTTTGATTATTGAACTCTTGTCTTAATGCTATTTTAAATTCTTTATAGCTATTAAAAGTTTTATCGCTTAAACCATTATAACTATAAGAAGTAGATATTATTTTTACAGAATTAACCTTATCGTTTCCAACTGTTCCTCCTTCGTAAAACACATTATCAACATCATCTAAAAATGAAAAATCGTCTTTAGCTTGAGTAGGTTTTTTACTTATGGTTGATGCTTTTTGACTACCATATTGCAACTGAAAATCAGCCACCGAACCATCGGCATTGTGAATTTCATCATCATTAAAATCGTAGTAAACTTTGAAGCTTGTGTTGAAAATTTTATTTTCAGTTCCAAAACTATAAAGATTTACAAATTGAGATTGTAGCATAATTGGCATTGTTGCCAATATTTCATCCCTACCAAAAACGTAATTTTCTTTTGGACTTAAAATCATAACCCTATTAGGTGAAGATAAAAAAGCATAAATTTTTTCATGACCTAATTTCAATGCAGTTGTAAGTATCTTTACAAGAAACTTCCCATTAAACCCTATGGCATCGTTATCACCAAACTTATAAGATATACCACTTATATTCTTATCAGCGTAATTTAATGCGGTTTTTGTGTATTGTAAAAGCTTATAAACGCTTATTGGATATGGTGAAACCATATTGTAATAAGGAATAATAGCACTATAATTTGGGTATTTTGCATCAACAAGTAATGCTTTTGGTGCTTTATTTTTCTTTGCCCAATTTATATCATAAACACCATTAAAATCTCTATTTGGATAAGGCAAAGTAACCAATATGTTAGCATCAGTAGCCGTAATACCATTTTCGTCAAAATTAACTCCCATTAATGCTGGTCTTAAATCACTTTTAGCTAAAAAAGGACTTACAATGTTGTACAAGCCTTCATTCATAGGGTCGTTTTCAAAACGCACTTCTTTAACCTTAGAAATGTTACGATAATCATTAGGCACTTTATCCCAATTTAAAACCTCTACATTTTCAATTTGACCTCCTTTAGCAAAAGCCAATCCATTAGCATCACCTACTTCACCATCAACTCCTACATCCATCA
>Ga0315900_10001741_pt1 | contig 34452 bp, 34 predicted proteins | sample LakEriMetagenome_FD_203521 | JGI IMG/M metagenome (GOLD analysis project Ga0315900, IMG submission 203521) | Freshwater fungal communities from buoy surface, Lake Erie, Ohio, United States - Buoy 12 MA114 | ecosystem: Environmental > Aquatic > Freshwater > Lake > Lake biofilm | place: USA: Lake...
GGTCGTCCCAGTGCGCCTCGGTGATCTCCCCGACCGGCGTCGGATAGAAGGTCGAGGCGTTGTTGACCAGGATGTCGAGACGGCCGAAGCGCTGCTGCGCCGCCTCGATGAGCGAGGGCAGTCGCGGCGTGTCGAGCAGGTCGAGCGCGACCGCGTACGCGCTGCCCGCGCGCGTCTGTTCGAGCGCGGCGACCAGCGCCGCCGCCTCCTGCACCGAGGTGTGATGGTGCACCAGCACGTCGGCGCCTGCCGCATGCAGCGTGCGCAGGATCTCGGCGCCGACGCGACGGGCGCCGCCCGTCACCAGCGCGACCTTGCCCGCGAGCGGCCCGCGGGCGTTGTCTGTGGCGTCCATGGGGCGCGAGTATGAACCGCGACGACCTGCGCTCACAGTCCGGCCCGGCGCTGCCCGTGCCGGACGCCGCGGAGCGCGACCGTTCGCAGCGGCTCTCGACGCTCATCGCCCGGCGCATCGATGCCGCCGGCGGCTGGATCTCTTTCGCCGAGTACATGCAGCAGGCCTTGTATGCGCCCGGCCTCGGCTACTACGCGGCGGGCAGCGCGCAGTTCGGCGAGGGCGGGGACTTCGTCACGGCACCCGAGCTCTCGCCCTTGTTCGCGGCGACGGTCGCGGCGGGGATCGACCCGGTGCTGCGCGCGCTCGGCGGCGGTCGGGTGCTGGAGCTCGGACCGGGCAGCGGCCGATTCGCGTCGGCGGCGCTCGCCGAGTTCACGGCGCAGGGGACCCCGGTCGAGGAGTACCTGCTGCTCGAACCCGGTGCGGCGCTGGTCGCGCGGCAGCAGGCGCTGCTGAGGGAGGGCGCAGCGTCCGCGACGGCGGCCGACGCGCCGATCCCGCGCCGCTGGCTCGACGCCCTGCCCGAGCCGTTCGAGGGCGTGGTGATCGCCAACGAGATCGTCGATGCGCTGCCGTGCGAGCGCTTCGTGATGCAGCAGGGCGTCCCGTGGCGGCTCGGGGTCGGTCACCGTCGTGCGTCCGTCGGCGCGGCCGCCGCGGACGATGCCGCCGCCGCCCGGATCGACGGTGCAGGCACGCCGCTCTTCGAATGGCGCGCCCGTCCGCCGGACGGCGCTTGTCCCGGCGATGAGGCCTTCGCCGCCGTGATGCGGCAGCGGCTGCAGGTGCTGGTCGCGGCGGGCGTGGCGTTGCCGGACGGTTGTTGCGGCGAGTTCCATCCGGCGCTCGGGGATTGGGTGGCCTCGCTCGCCCGCTGCCTGCGGCGCGGCGTGCTGCTGTTCTTCGATTACGGGCTGCCGCGCGCGCAGTTGCTGCGCCCCGAGCGGCTGCACGGCACGTTGCGCGGGTTCTTCCGCCATCGCGCCCACGACGATCCTTTTCTTTGGCCGGGGCTGTCGGACCTCACCGCCTGGGTGGACTTCACCGCGCTCGCCGAGGCGGGCGAGGCCGCCGGGCTCGAGGTCGCGGGCTTCACCACGCAGGCCGGATTCCTGCTGGGCGGCGGCATCGAGGCGCGGCTCGCCGCGGCGCAGGACGCCGCGCCCGATGCGGCGGCGCGCGCGGCGCTCGCGCACGGCGCGCGTCGGCTGCTGTTGCCGGGCGAGATGGGCGAGGCCGTCAAGGTCATGGCCTTGGCGCGCGGTTGCGAGGTGCTGCCCACGGCGTTCGCGCTGCAGGACCTGCGGCGCGCGCTCTAGGCCGCGCGGGTCACTTCGGGCAGGCCGCCTCGATCGCCGCGAGGCGCTTGCGGCGCAGCCGTTCGCCGAAGGCCGGCCCCACGAGCCCGGCGCGCTCGGCCGCATCCAGCGTCACCGCTGCGGCGGCCGCGAACCCCGCTTCGAGCCGCGCGCGTTGCGGATAGGGCTCCGCCTCGCGGCCGAGCCGGCCGCGCGCGTCGCACTCGCAGGCCTCGAGCAGTTCATGGAATCGCGCCGGCCGGCGGAACGCGTCGCAGGACTCATAGAGCTCGAGCAGCGTGGTCGCGCGCAGTTCGAGCCCGCGGTGCACGGTGGTGTGGAAGCGGCTCGCGAGCAGCGCGAGCTCGCGGTGCTCCTGCGGCACGCGCAGCCGCGCGCACACCGCCTCGACGGCGGCGAGGCCGCGGGTCTCATGCGCGATGTGCCGGGGCCATTCGGCGGGCGGCGTCAGCGCCTTGCCGAGATCGTGCAGCAGCACCGCGAAGCGCACCGTGACCGGCGCCCCGCGCGCGGCCGCCGCCTGCAAGGCGAGCAGCAGGTGCAGGCCGGTGTCGATCTCGGGATGGTGCTGGGCGGGTTGCGGCACGCCGAACAGCGCGTCGACCTCGGGCAGCAGCACCTTGAGCGCACCGCAGTCGCGCAGCGCCTCGATCGCGGCGCGCGGCTGCGGTTCGCCGAGCGCGCGTTCGAGCTCGCGCCAGACCCGTTCGGGGACGAGAGCGTCGGCCTCGCCCGCCTCGACCATGCCGCGCATCAGCGCGACGGTCTCCGGCGCGATGCTGAAACCAAGCGGCGCGAAGCGCGCCGCGAAGCGCGCGACGCGCAGGATGCGCACCGGGTCCTCGGCGAACGCGGGCGACACATGCCGCAGCACGCGCCGCTCGAGGTCCGCGCGCCCGCCGTAGGGGTCGATCAGGCGGCCGTCGTCGGCCTGCGCCATCGCATTGACCGTGAGGTCGCGCCGCAGCAGGTCCTGCTCCAGCGTGACGGTCGGCGAGAAGTCGGTGCTGAAGCCGCGGTAGCCGGGGCCCACCTTGCGCTCGAGCCGTGCGAGCGCGTGTTCCTCGTGGGTCTCGGGGTGCAGGAACACCGGGAAGTCGCGCCCGACGGCGCGGAAGCCCCGCGCCTCGAGCTCGGCGGGCGTCGCGCCCGTGACCACCCAGTCCCGTTCGCCCACCGGGCGACCGAGCAGTCCGTCGCGCACCGCGCCGCCGACCAGGTAGATCTCCATGCGACGCATGGTACCCGAGGCCGGGCGTACGGACGGCGCGTCGCGGTCAGCGACGCAGGTAGGTCGGTGCGAGGGCGCGCAGGGAGGCGGGCACGATGCCGAGCGGCGCGCAGCCGTCCTCGCGGCAGACGTTGTCCACCGTGAGCGAGCGGTAGTTGTCGGTAGAGAAGGGCTTGCCGGGCACGAAGTCCATCACCCGCGCCTGCAGCCGCGCGACCGCATCCGGCAGGGGCAGCACGCGGGTGCGGATGCCCGCCGATCCGCCGGCGAGCCGGACCAGATCGCCGAGCGTGAAGATCTCGGGACCGCAGAGATCGTAGGCGCGGCCCACGCTGCTGCCGCCCGGCAAGGGCGCGCCGTCGGGCAGCCGGTCGTCGAGGGCATTCGCGAACGCCGCGGCGACGTCATCGACCCAGATGGGCGCGAACCGCGCCCCGGCCCGCGCCAGCGGGATCACGCCCTGCGAGAGGCGCAGCAGCCCCGCGAAGCGGTTCATGAACGAGTCGCCGGCACCGAAGATCACCGACGGACGGAAGATCGTCCAGCGCAGCGATGCCGGTGCGGCGCGGACATGGCGCTCGGCCACGCCTTTGGACTGCAGATAGAAGCTCGGGCCCTCCGGGGCGGCGCCGAGCGCGCTCATGTGCAGCAGCCGCGTGGCTCCCGCGGCGACGGCCTGCGCGACGGTCTTGCGCGCGAGCTCGGCGTGCGCGTGGGCGAAGCCCGCGCCCGAGAAGCCCTTTTCATTGAGGATGCCGACGAGGTTGATGACCGCATCGCAGCCCGTGAACGCCTGGCGCAGCGTCGGCTCGTCGTGCACGTCGGCGCGCAGGATCCGCACCGTCGGCAGCACCGCGAGGGGGCGGCCGTTGCGCGGGTCGCGGGTCAGCACCCGCAGCTCGTGGCCTGCGGCCGCGAGCCGCGAGACCACCGCAGTGCCGACGAAGCCGGTCCCGCCCAACACCGCGATGCGCCGCGGTCGAGGCGCCATGCCCGGGTCTGTCCCGTTCATCGCAGCAGCACGATGGCGAGTTCGCCGTTGCGCCGCACCTGCAGCACCAAGGTGCCGCCGCGCGCGGCGGCGGCGGCCGAGGCGGCGGTGAGGTCGGCGCGCCGCGCGATGCGCGCGCCGTTCGCCGACAGGACCACATCGCCCGCGCGCAGGCCTGAGGCTGCTGCCGGGCTGCCTGGCGTCACGCTGCGCACCGCGACGCCGCCGTCCGGCGTGTCGTCGAGGTTCGCGCCCTGGAACCCCCGGTGCAGGGCATCGGGCGCGGGCTTGGCCGCGGCGCCGGGCGCAGCGGGCGGCTCGGCGCCGGAGGGGTCCGCGACCACCGCGGAGAGCTGCAGCGCACGCCCTTCGCGCAGCAGGCCGACATCGACCTTGTCGCCGACGCGCAGCAGTCCGATGGCGTTGCGGAATTCCGCGGAGGATCTCACCGTGCGGCCGTTGAGCGTCGTGACCACATCGCCTGCCCTGAGGCCGGCGCGCGCCGCCGCGGAGTCGCGCAGCACCTGGGTGACGAGCGCGCCGTTCGTCCCGGGCAGGCCGAGCGCCTGCGCGATGTCCTGAGTCACCGGCGCGAGCGTCACGCCCAACTGGCCCCGCTTCACCGAGCCGAAGCGGATGATCTGGTCCATCACGCTGCGCGCCATGTTGACCGGGATCGCGAAGCCGATGCCGATGTTGCCGCCGTTGCCGGAGAGGATCATGTTGTTGATGCCGACCAGTTCGCCCCGCAGGTTCACGAGTGCGCCGCCGGAATTGCCCGGGTTGATCGAGGCGTCGGTCTGGATGAGGCTCTCGAAGCCGTCGGGGTTCATGCCGGAGCGGCCGAGCGCGCTCACGATGCCGTAGGACACCGAGTGCTGCAGCCCGAAGGGGTTGCCGATCGCCGCCACGTAGTCGCCGGGCTCCAGCCGGTCAGAATCGCCGAGCGCGATCGGCGTGAGCTGCGGCGCCTCGATCTGGATCACCGCGACATCGGTGCGCGGGTCGCTGCCGACCAGCTTGGCCGGGAACTCGCGTTCGTCGAACAGCGTGACGGTGATCTCGCGCGCGTTCTCGACCACATGCGCGTTGGTGATGATGTAGCCGCGCCCGGCGTCGACGATGACGCCGGAGCCGGCCGACTGGAACGGCCGCTCGCGCGCACCGCCATCGGGCGGCGCATTGAAGAAGCGCCGGAAGAACGGGTCGTCGAGCAGCGGGTTGCGGCCCTGCTCACGCACCGCGCCCTGCACGCCGATGCTCACCACGGCGGGCGACACGCGCTTGATCATGGGCGCGAGCGAGGGCATCGGCGCCACGGTGCGCGCGCCGCCGTCGGTTGGAGGTGCCTGCACGGCCTGGGCGGCGGCGGGTGCAGCCCGACCGCAGAGGGCGGACAGTCCGGCGAGCACGGCGAGGGCCGTGAGCCGGCGGGAAGTTGCGGATGGGGTGCGCGACATCACGTCATTGTAGGCAGTCCCCCGGCCGGGCGTCAGTTCGCCCGGCCGGGGGTCAGGTCACCGAAGGGTCAGGTCATCGACGGGTCAGGCGGCTTCGACCGTGATGCGCCGCGGCTGCACCTTGGCGAGCTTGGCGATCCCGACTTCCAGCACGCCGTGGTGGCTGCGTGCCGTGATCTGCTCGGCATCGGCATCCTCGGGCAGCGCAAAGCGCCGCTGGAAGCGCGTGACCGTGCCCTGCGGATGGCGGGCCGGGCGCTGGGCTTCCAGCGTCAGCACGCCTTGTTCGACGGTGATCTGCGTGTCCTGCGGGGCGACGCCGGGCAAGTCGGCACGCAGCAGATAGCGGCCATCTTCTTCCTGCACTTCCACGCGCGGCAGCAGTGCCACCGGGCGGGTATCGGCGGCGCCGAGCAGGTTCCATTCATATCGTACGAGGCTCATGGGTCGGGTCTCCTTGGGAGTCAGGGTGGGGTCTTGCCCCTTGTCCGGGGATATGCGGATTCCGTCGCCGCTTTCAAGGGATAACCTGTGGATGGTGTGTGGATGGCCTGACACAACATGTTGCGTGGACGACCCAAACGCACCAGAAAGCGCCCCGGGAGGTCGATCGGCCGGGGTATCGCCGCAGGGGTTACCGTAACATGATGAAAATATTAAACTTTTTATTACGCTTCGAATTGATTACAAAACCTTGACGCTGTCCGGAACGCTGCTTAACCTTCCCCCATCCACACAACATCTTGTGTGCGGTGCGTCCCGGAGTCCGTCCGGGGGGCGATCGCACCCGATCGCGGGTGGAGGGTCAGGGTTCAGGTCTTCATCCGGTCGAGTCTGTGGGTCCAGGCTCGGGAAATCGGTCCAGAGGATCAGGATCCCAGTATCAGGGACCAAGAATTCAGGGGGAGGGTGGCCGCCACAGGCGGAAACCCGCTACGGGACAACCAACGCCACGGCGCCTTCGGCAGCCGTGTTCTGCATTTTTAAAAGGATTTTCCAAATGATCTACCGAATCCGCCGGGAGCCTCATCGCGCATGAACAGCGTCGTCAAGCTCGTCGCCCACGACATCGATGCCATCCCGTTCCAGGAGGCGTCGCTCGACATCTGGGACAAAAAATACCGCCTCGTCTCCAAGTCGGGCGCGCCCATCGACCAGTCCATGGACGACACCTACAAGCGTGTCGCGCGGGCGCTGGCCGACGTCGAGGCGCCGGCCGAGCGCGAGCACTGGTACGAGCGTTTTCTTTGGGCGTTGCGCCGCGGCGCGATCCCCGCGGGCCGCATCACCTCGAACGCCGGTGCGCTCGAGCACAAGCCCGCCACCTCCACCATCAACTGCACGGTGTCGGGCACCATCGAGGATTCGATGGACGACATCCTCAACAAGGTCCACGAGGCCGGCCTCACGCTGAAGGCGGGCTGCGGCATCGGCTACGAGTTCTCCACGCTGCGCCCGCGCGGCGCGTACGTCTCGGGCGCCGGCGCGTACACCTCGGGCCCGCTGTCCTTCATGGACATCTACGACAAGATGTGTTTCACGGTGTCGTCGGCGGGCGGCCGCCGCGGCGCGCAGATGGGCACCTTCGACGTCGGCCATCCGGACGCCATGGAGTTCATCCGCGCCAAGCGCGAGAACGGCCGCCTGCGCCAGTTCAACCTCTCGCTCCTCATCACCGACGAGTTCATGCAGGCCGTCCGCGAGGACCGCGAATGGAAGCTCGCCTTCCCGATCTCGCGCAAGGAATTCGACGCCGAGAAGCCGGACCTCGCCGATGACGCCCGGTTCGTGTGGCGCGAGTGGCCCTACGACGGCCGCTTCGTCTCCAACGACACCGGCCTCGTCGCCTGCAAGGTCTACAAGTCGCTGCCGGCGCGCCGCATGTGGGACAGCATCATGTCCTCCACCTACGACTTCGCGGAGCCGGGCTTCATCCTCATCGACCGCGTCAACGAGATGAACAACAACTGGTGGTGCGAGAACATCCGCGCCACCAACCCCTGCGGCGAGCAGCCGCTGCCGCCGTACGGTTCCTGCCTGCTCGGCTCCGTGAACCTCACGCGCTTCGTGCGCCAGCCGTTCACCGACGAGGCCGAGTTCGACTGGGCGGAGTACCGCGAGGTCGTCAAGGTCTTCACGCGCATGCTCGACAACGTGGTCGAGGTCAACGGCCTGCCGCTCGAGGGGCAGCGCAACGAGATCCTGCGCAAGCGCCGCCACGGCATGGGCTTCCTCGGCCTCGGCAGCACCATGACGCTGCTGCGCATGAAGTACGGCTCGACCGAGTCCGTGCAGTTCACCGAGGACGTCTCGCGCGAGATGGCGGTCGCCGGCTGGGAGGCCGCGCTCGACCTCGCGCGCGAGAAGGGCCCCGCGCCGATCATGAACGAGGAGTTCACGGTCACCGGCGAGATGCTGCGCAAGCGCCCCGAGATGGTGGGCGACGGCTGGAAGATCGGCAGCAAGATCCCCGGCCGCGTGCTGCACGCGCGCTACAGCCGCTACATGCAGCGCGTCGCCTCGGTGGCGCCGTCGCTCGTCGAGCAGCTCGCCCTCGTCGGTGCGCGCTTCACGCACCACACGTCCATCGCGCCCACCGGCACGATCTCGCTGTCGCTCGCCAACAACGCGAGCAACGGCATCGAGCCCTCGTTCGCGCACCACTACTTCCGCAACGTCATCCGTGAAGGCAAGAAGTCCAAGGAAAAGGTCGACGTCTTCTCCTTCGAGATGCTCGCCTACCGCGAGCTCGTCAACCCGCGCGCCATGCCGAACGGCACCACCGCGGCCGACAAGCTCCCGGACTACTTCACCACCGCGGACGACATCACGCCGACCGAGCACGTGGACATCCAGGCCGCCTCGCAGAAGTGGATCGACTCCTCGATCTCCAAGACCGCGAACGTGCCCACCGACTTCAAGTACGAGTCCTTCAAGGACATCTATCTCTACGCCCACGAGAAAGGTCTCAAGGGCTGCACCACCTTCCGCTTCAATCCCGAAGCCTTCCAGGGCGTGCTCGTGAAGGAAGAAGATCTCAAGAACACGACCTACGTGTTCACGCTCGAGGACGGCACCGAGGTGTCGGTCAAGGGCGACGAAGAGATCGAATACGACGGCGAGAAGCACAGCGCCGCGAACCTCTACGACGCCCTCAAGGAAGGCTACTACGGCAAGTTCTGAGGATCCTGTTCCATGGCCGCCATCAAGATCGACCGCAAGATTTCCAAGTACCGCGTGCAGAAGCCGGGCGGCGACGCCCCTGCGCCCGCCGCCGCCCCGACCGTCGCCGAGCTGCCCACCAGCCACGGCGGAAAGGTCGTGCGCCTCACCGAGGAGGTGCAGCGCCCTGAGGTGCTCATCGGCTCCACCTACAAGATCAAGACGCCCGTCTCCGACCACGCGATGTACGTCACGATCAACGACATCATCCTCAACGAAGGCACCGAGCACGAGCAGCGCCGGCCGTTCGAGGTCTTCATCAACAGCAAGAACCTCGACCACTACCAGTGGATCGTGGCGCTGACGCGCATCATCTCGGCGGTGTTCCGCAAGGGCGGCGACGTCGCCTTCCTCGTCGAGGAATTGAAGGCCGTGTTCGACCCGCGCGGCGGCTACTGGCAGCCGGGCGGCAAGTTCATGCCCTCGATCATCGCCGAGCTCGGCCATGTCATCGAGAAGCACCTGCAGACCATCGGCCTGATGGCGCGAACCGAGCTCGACGAGCACCAGAAAAAGCTCATCGACGAGAAGCGCGCCGAGTTCGAGGCGCGCGGCAAGCAGACCGACGCCTTCTCGAAGTCCCACTTCCCCGAGGGCGCGCAGCTCTGCAGCAAGTGCAGCACCGCCGCCGTGGTGATGATGGACGGCTGCATGACCTGCCTGAACTGCGGCGACTCGAAGTGCGGCTGAGGCCTTCGGCCGCCGCACTCCGCTCCCTGTCCTTCGGCCTCGCGCTCGCGGTCCTCGCGGCCGCGGGGCCGTCGCCGTCTTCCGCGCAGGCCACGGATCGGTCGCCTCCGCCGCCGGCATCGTCGTCGGCGCTGCTGCCCCGCTACGCCGAGCTGCAGCGCGACGTCGACTTCTGGATCCGCATCTACAGCCAGGTGCCGACCAGCAGGGGGCTGCTGCACGATCCGGTCGACCTCTCCGTCGTCTACGGCGAGGCCGCCATCCCGCCGGGGCAGCCCGGCTCGCCCGAGCGCCGCGCGGCCATCGAGGCGGCGCGCGAGCGTTGGCGCGCGGCCTTGCGCCAGGCCGCCGATGCACTCGATGCCGGTGCCGCGCCGCCCTCCGACGATGCGCTGCGTGCGCTCGGGGTCTGGAGCGTCCAAGGCACGACGCCGACCTCCGCCGCGTTGCGCGAGGCGGCGGGCCGGGTGCGTTTCCAGCTCGGCCAATCCGACCGTTTCCGTGCCGGCCTCGAGCGTTCGGGGGCGTGGCGTCCCCACATCGCGCGCACGCTGGCCGCCGCCGGTCTGCCGGCGGAGCTCATCGCGTTGCCGCATGTCGAGTCTTCGTTCGATCCCTTCGCGGGCTCCAAAGTGGGCGCCGCCGGTCTTTGGCAGTTCATGCCGGGCACCGGCCGTCTCTACATGCGCGTCGACGCTGCGGTCGACGAGCGCTACGACCCGTTCCGCGCCACCGAAGCCGCCGCGCGCCTGCTCGCCAACAATTTCCGCCTGCTCGGCTCTTGGCCGCTCGCGCTCACCGCCTACAACCACGGCGCCGCCGGCATGCGCCGCGCGCGCGACACCCTGGGCACCGATGATTTCGCGGTGATCGCGCGCCGCTACCGCGGGCCCGCCTTCGGCTTCGCCTCGCGCAACTTCTACCCGTCGTTCCTCGCGGCGCTCACCATCGACCAGGATCCCGAGCGGCATTTCCCCGGCGTGGTCCGCGCGCCCGAGGCGGTCCACGCCGAGATCGCCCTGCCGCGTGCGGTGGACGCTGCGGAATTGCAGCGCGTCGTCGGTATGCCGTCCGCGCAGCTGCGCACGCTCAACCCCGCGGTGCGCGATACGGTATGGCGCGGCGAGCGGCCGTTGCCGGCGGGCTATCGCCTGCGCCTGCCCGCGCAGACGACCTGGACCGCGACCGCGCTCGCGGACGCGCTCGACACGCCGGACGGTGCTGCAGTCCCGGCCGCCGATGCGTCGGGGCGCCTATAATGCGAGCGTGTACGCCAGGTTCCTGACATCCTCGCTGCGGACCTTGCGGTCGGCCCTGCCGGCCGCGCTCGTCCTGCTGTCCGCCGTGCTGGCGGGCGGGCCGGCGGCGGCGGCGCCCGCCGGTGACACGCGCTCCACGCCGGGTTTCGACTCGCGCACCGCGCGGCTGCGCGACGCCGACCTGCCCATCGCCACCCACGTCGTCGTCCACAAGGCCGAGCGTCGCCTCGAGATCCTCCAGGGCGACGAACAGCTGCGCGAGTTCCGTATCGCCCTCGGCGGCGATCCGTCCGGCCACAAGCAGTTCGAGGGCGACTCGCGCACCCCCGAGGGCCGCTACATGCTCGGCGCCCGCAACCCGCGCAGCGAGTTCTTCCTCTCGATGCACGTCAGCTATCCGAACGCCGCCGATACGGCCCGCGCCCGGAAGATAGGCCGGCGCCCGGGTGGCATGATCATGGTGCACGGGCAGCCCAACATCCCGAGCCGCTCGCCGCGCTACTACGAGAGCGAGGACTGGACCGACGGCTGCATCGCGCTCACCAACGCCGACATGATGGAATTCTGGCTGCTGGTGCCCTCGAACACGCCGATCGACATCCGCCCCTGACATATCCGCCCCCGAGGCCCTCCGTGGAAACCAGCATCGTCATCCCCGAATTCGTCGACGCCCGCGTCGCGCCGCGCGGCGCGCTCGAGACGCTGTCGCAGGACGAGATCGAGCTGCTGCTCTCGAGCGGGCAGGGCGGCCTCTATCCGCTCTTCCGCCAATGCGCGCTCGCGGTGCTCAACGCGGGCAGCGACACCGACGATGCGCGCGAGATCTTCGAGCGCTACCGAGATTTCGACATCCGCATCGTGCGCCACGCCTTCGGCGTCAAGCTCGAGATCAGGAACGCCCCGGCGATGGCCTTCGTCGACGGCCACATGATCCGCGGCACCAAGGAACTGCTCTTCGCGGTGCTGCGCGATGTCGTCTACACCGCCAACGAGATCGTCAACAGCGGCCGCTTCGACCTCTCGCGCCCGCAGTCGATCACCAACGCCGTGTTCCACATCCTGCGCAACGCGCGCCTGATGGGCCACAAGCTGCGGCCGAACCTCGTCGTGTGCTGGGGCGGCCACTCCATCAACCGCACCGAGTACGAGTACACCAAGAAGGTCGGTTACCAGCTCGGCCTGCGCGGCCTCGATGTCTGCACCGGCTGCGGCCCGGGCGCCATGAAAGGCCCGATGAAGGGCGCGACGATCGGCCACTCCAAGCAGCGCATCGCCGGCGGGCGCTACATCGGCCTCACCGAGCCCGGCATCATCGCCGCCGAGCCGCCGAACCCGATCGTCAACAACCTCGTGATCCTGCCGGACATCGAGAAGCGCCTCGAGGCCTTCGTGCGCGTCGCGCACGGCCTCGTGGTGTTCCCGGGCGGTGTCGGCACCGCCGAGGAGATCTTCTACGTGCTCGGCCTGCTGCTCGATCCGGCCAACGCCGAGCAGCCCTTCCCGCTGGTGCTCACCGGGCCGCGCGAGAGCGCCGCTTATTTCGAGCGCATCCGGGATTTCCTCGTCGGCACCCTGGGGCCGCAGGCGCTCGCACGCATCCGCATCGTCATCGACGATCCGGCCGAGGTCGCGCGCATCATGGACCGCGGCGTCGATGCGGTGCGCGATTTCCGCAAGCACAACTCCGACTCCTACAACTACAACTGGCTGCTGCGCGTCGACCCGGAGTTCCAGAAGCCCTTCGAGGTGACCCACGCCTCGATGCGCACCTTGCGCCTGAACCGCGACCAGCCCGTGCACGAGCTCGCCGCCGACCTGCGGCGCGCGTTCTCGGGCATCGTCAGCGGCAACGTCAAGGAGCCCGGCATCCGCGCCATCGAGCGCCACGGCCCCTTCGAGATCGTCGGCGACCCGGCGATCACCGGGATGCTGGATGAGCTGCTCGCCTCGTTCGTCGCGCAGGGCCGCATGAAGCTGCCGGGTGCGGCCTATGTGCCGTGCTACAGGGTGGTGCGGGGCTGAGCGACGGGGCGTGCCCGACGCTGCGCCGCCTGCCTGCCGCACGGTCCGCCGCGCCATGCTCCTCGCCTTCAACAAACCCTTCGGCGTGCTCTGCAAGTTCATGCCCGAGCCGGGGCGGCCGACGCTCGCGGATTTCATCCGCATCCCGCGCGTGTACCCCGCCGGCCGGCTGGACCACGACAGCGAGGGGCTCCTGCTGCTGACCGACGACGGGCGGCTGCAGGCCCGCATCACCGACCCGCGCCACAAGCTCGCCAAGGTCTACTGGGCGCAGGTGGAGGGGATCCCGACCGAGGAGGCCTTGGCGACGCTGCGCCGCGGCGTGGACCTCGGCGAGTTCACGACCCGTCCCGCGGAAGCGCGGCTCATCGATGAGCCGCCGGGTCTCTGGCCGCGCGACCCGCCGATCCGCTACCGCGCCAAGATCCCGACGAGTTGGCTCGAGCTCACCTTGCGCGAGGGTCGCAACCGCCAGGTGCGACGCATGACGGCGCGGGTGGGATTCCCGACGTTGCGCCTCGTGCGTGCGCGGATCGGGCGCATCGGGCTCGAGGGGCTCGCCCCCGGGGCATGGCGTGAGGTCGACGCGCCCCCTTGAAACCGGGGCCGCTGGCCCCATCCTTCAACGGTCCGACCCTTGGAGCCCCGATATGACCGACCCGACGACCACCCCCGGCACTGAGCCCGGCGCCGCCCCCGGCACCCCCGAAAAGCACGGCTTCCAGGCCGAGGTGCGTGAGCTCCTGAAGCTCATGATCCACTCGCTCTATAGCCACCGCGAGATCTTCCTGCGCGAGCTCATCTCGAACGCCTCCGACGCCAACGACAAGCTGCGTTTCCTCGCGCTCGCGCAGCCCGACCTGATGGCGGGCGATGCCGAGCTCAAGGTCTGGGTGGACCACGACGCCGACGCGGGTACGCTCACGATCCGCGACAACGGCATCGGCATGACGCGCGAGGAGGCGATCGCCCACTTGGGTACGATCGCCAAGTCCGGCACCGGCGAGTTCTTCAAGCGGCTCACGGGCGACGAACAGAAGGACTCGCAGCTCATCGGCCAGTTCGGCGTCGGGTTCTATTCGGCGTTCATCGTCGCCGACGAGGTCGAGGTGTTCACCCGCAAGGCGGGCGAGGCCGCCGCGACCGGCGTGCGTTGGGCCTCGAAGGCCGATGGCGAGTTCACGGTGACGCCGGCGGAGCTTCCCGAGCGCGGCACGCGCGTCGTGCTGCACCTCAAGGACGACGCCAAGGAATTCGCCGACGGCTGGCGGCTGCGCTCGCTGGTGCGCCGGTATTCCGACCACATCGCCTTCCCGGTGCTGATGCGCAAGGAGGGCGAGGCGACCCTCGACTGGGAGCCCGCCAACCAGGCCCAGGCGCTGTGGACGCGGCCGCGCAGCGAGCTCACCGACGACGACTACAAGGGGTTCTACCGCCACGTCGCCCACGATTTCGCCGACCCGCTCGCCTGGAGCCACAACAAGGTCGAAGGCAAGCGCGAGTACACCTCGCTGCTCTACATCCCCGCCCGGGCGCCGTTCGACCTCTACCAGCGTGACGCCGCGCGGGGCCTCAAACTCTACGTCCGGCGCGTGTTCATCATGGACGACGCCGAGCAGTTCCTGCCCAACTACCTGCGTTTCGTGCGCGGCGTCCTCGACTCCAGCGACCTGCCGCTCAACGTCTCGCGCGAGCTCCTGCAGAAGGACGCCGACGTGGAGGCGATGCGCGCGGCGCTCGCCAAGCGTGCGCTCGACCTGCTCGCGCGGCTCGCCAAGGACGAGCCGGAGAGATACGCGTCGTTCTGGAAGGAGTTCGGCCCGGTGCTGAAGGAAGGCACGGGCGAGGATCCCTCGAACCGCGACAAGATCCTGCCCTTGCTGCGCTTCGCGAGCACGCACGAGGCCGCCGACGAACCGAAGGCGGCGCTCGCCGACTATGTCGCGCGCATGAAGACGGGCCAGGACCGCATCTACTACCTGATCGCCGATTCGGTGACCGCGGCCCGCGGCAGCCCCTACCTCGAGACGCTGCGCGCCAAGGGCGTGGAGGTGCTGCTGCTCGCCGACCGCGTCGATGAGTGGATGATGGGCCACCTGCGGGAGTTCGAGGGCAAGCGCTTCAAGGACGCGGCCCGCGGCGACCTCGAGTTGGGCGGCCTCGCGGACGAGGCCGACAAGGCCGCGGCCGAGGCGGCCGTCAAGGACCACGAACCGCTGCTCCAGCGCCTGCAGGATGCGCTCGGCGAGCGCGTGACGGAGGTCAAGGTCAGCGCCCGCCTCGCGGACTCGCCGGCCTGCCTCGTCCTCGACGAAGGCGATGTCGGCGCGCAGATGCGCCGCATCCTCGCGGCGGCCGGACAGCCCGTGCCCGAGGCGAAACCCGCGCTGGAGGTCAACGTCGGCCACCCGCTCCTGCGGCGGCTCGCGGCCACGCCGGACGGGGAGGGCTTCACCGACCTCGCACTGCTGGTCTTCGACCAGGCCCAGCTCGCCGAGTCGGGATCGGTCGCGAACCCGGGCGAGTTCGTGCGGCGGCTCAACCGCCTGCTCGGGCAAGTCATGCAATAATCCGGGGCATGTCGACCGATAACCCGACAGCACCGCCCGCCTCCTGCGGCTCGGCCACGGAGCTGCGCGATCGGCTCACGCCGCTCGCCTTCGAGGTCACGCAGCACAAGGGCACGGAGCGCGCCTTCACCGGCGCGTTCACCTACCACAAGGATCGCGGCACCTACGGCTGCGTCTGTTGCGGCGCGGACCTGTTCTCGTCGGACACCAAATACGACTCCGGTTCCGGTTGGCCGAGCTTCTGGACGCCGCTCGCGGGCGACCGCGTGCGCGAGATCCGCGACACGAGCCACGGCATGGTCCGCACCGAGGTGGTCTGCGGCGCCTGCGGCGCGCATCTCGGCCATGTGTTCCCCGACGGGCCGCGGCCCACCGGGCTGCGTTACTGCATCAACTCGGTCTCGCTGACGTTCGCGCCCGAAGGATCGTCCGCCAGCGGCGGACCGGCGCCGTGACGCTGCGCGCCGTCGCGACCATCGTCCTCGTGCTGATGGTGTTGGCGTTGCTGGCGATGCGCTTCCTGCCGGAGCTCTTCTGGGAGCCGCCCGCGACGCGCGCGACCCCGTCCGCCCAGACCTTGCCCACGGAGCAGGCGGCGACCGCGAGGACCGACTCCGCACCGACGACGACCGCCGACGGCACGCCCATGTTCTTCCCCGAGGGCGACCCGCCGCCGTCGGACGCCAAAGACCCGTCCCCCGCCGACCCTCAAGGAGCCCCCATGCCCCCCGAACAGTTGCAGTCCCAGGACCTCACGCCCGGCGCCGGCGCCGCGGTCACCGCCGGTCAGACCGCCGTCGTCCATTACACCGGGTGGTTGTGGGATGCCGCGGCGCCCGACAACAAAGGCCGCAAGTTCGACAGCTCGCGCGACCACGGCGACACCTTCGCGTTCCGCGTCGGCGGCGGCGAAGTGATCCGCGGCTGGGACCAAGGCGTCGAGGGCATGCGGGTCGGCGGCAAGCGCCGGCTCGTGATCCCGCCCGATCTCGGCTACGGCGCGCGCGGCGCAGGCGGCGTGATCCCGGGCGGCGCCACGCTGGTGTTCGACGTCGAACTCATGGGGATCCGCTGATGGCCGCGCACCGGATCGCCGCCGCCGCGGCGCTCTGCATCGTCGCCGCGGTCTCCGCCGCGCCGCCCGTCGCTGCTGCGACGCTGATCCACGCCGGTCGAGTCATCGACGGCGTCACCGACAAGGCGCTGCGCGAGCGCACGGTGGTGGTGGACGGCGGCAAGATCGTCGCCATCGAATCGGGCTACCGCGCGCCGGGCGCGGGCGACACGGTCATCGACCTGCGCGGCTCGACGCTGATGCCGGGGCTCATGGACATGCATGTCCACCTCACCGGCGAATACAGCCGCAGCAGCGCTCTCGACGAGTTCCGCAGGAACGGCACGGACGTCGCGCTCGATGGCGCGATGTACGCGCAGCGCACGCTGATGGCGGGCTTCACCACGGTGCGCGACCTCGGCGACTCGTTCCGCGCGAGCATCGCGCTGCGCAACGCCATCAACGCCGGCAAGGTGCCGGGCCCGCGCATCTTCGCGTCCGGTACGGCGATCGCCACGACCGGTGGCCACGCCGACCCCACCAACGGTTGGGCCGAGCACCTCGGCGGCGCATCGGTGGGTCCGGTCGAGGGCGTGGTCAACGGCCCCGAGCAGGCGGCGCAGGCCGTACGCCAGCGCTACAAGGACGGCTCCGACGTCATCAAGATCACCGCCACCGGAGGCGTGCTTTCGATCGCCAAGAACGGCCTCAACCCGCAGTTCACTGAAGAGGAGATCCGCGCCGTCGTCGCCGCGGCGCGCGACTACGGCTTCACGGTCGCGGCGCACGCGCACGGCGCCGAAGGGCTCAAGCGCGCGGTGCGCGCGGGCGTCGATACCATCGAGCACGGCACCTTCATGGACGAGGAAGGCATGAAGCTCATGAAGGAGCGCGGCACCTGGTTCGTCCCGACCATCACCGCCGGGCGCTGGGTGTTCGACCGTTCGCAGGAGCCGGGGTTCTTCCCGGAGATCGTGCGCCCCAAGGCCGCGACCATCGGCCCGATCATCCAGTCGACCTTCGGCAAGGCCTACAAGGCCGGCGTCAAGATCCTCTTCGGCTCCGACACCGGCGTCTCGGCGCACGGCGACAACGCCCGCGAGTTCGTGCTGATGGTCGAGGCGGGGATGCCCGCCATGGCGGCGATCCAGTCTGCGACCGCCTTGCCGGCGAAGTTCCTCGGCATCGACGACACCTTGGGCAGCGTGCAGGTCGGCAAGACGGCCGATCTCGTCGCGGTCCCGGGCGATCCGATCGCCGACATCACGGCGATGCAGCGCCTGCATTTCGTGATGAAGGATGGCCTCGTACACCGTCGTCCCTGAGCCGCTTCGGCTCGACGGCGGCGCGGGCGCCGTCGAGGCGCTGCTGGAGATCCCCGCGGAGGTCACGGCGCCGCGCGCGGTGGCGGTGTGCTGCCATCCGCATCCGCTCTACGGCGGCGCGCTCACGAACAAGGTCATCCATACGGTGGCGCGCGCGTTCGTGGCCGCCGGCGTGCCGGCGCTGCGCTTCAATTTCCGCGGGGTCGGCGCCTCCGCGGGCCTGCACGACGAAGGGCACGGCGAGACCGCCGACCTCATCGCCGTGGCGGGATGGCTGCAACGGCGTTATCCCGACTCGGCCCTCTGGCTCTCGGGTTTCTCGTTCGGCGCCTGGGTGTCCTTGCGCGCCGCAGGGACGCTCTCGCCCGCGCGGCTCGTGAGCGTGGCGCCGCCCGTCGGTCGTTGGGATTTCTCGGACATCCCGCGCCCCGCATGCCCCTGGCTGCTGGTGCAGGGTGATGCGGACGAACTGCTCGATGCGACCGTGGTGACGGACTGGGCGCGCGCGCTGTCTCCCGATGTGCAGGTGGCGCTGCTGCCCGGTGCGAGCCATTTCTTCCACGGACGCCTGCACGAGGTCCGCGATCTCGTCGAGGCCTTCGCCCGTCAGGCGTACATCGAGTAGCCCACGCCGCGGACGGTGTGGATCAGCGGCCGCTCGAATTCTTTGTCGACCGCCTGGCGCAGCCGGCTGACGTGCACGTCCACCACGTTGGTCTGCGGGTCGTAGTGGATGTCCCAGACGCCCTTCAGCAGCATGGTGCGGGTGACGACCTTGCCGGCGTGCCGGGCGAGGTACTCGAGCAGGCGGAACTCCCGCGCGGTGAGGTCGAGCGTCCGGCCGCCGCGCCGGGCCCGCCGCTGCAGCAGGTCGAGTTCGAGGTCGTCGACGCGCAGCGAGGTCGCCGAGGCGTTGGACGACCGGCGCAACAGCGACTCGACGCGTGCCACCAGTTCTTCGACCGCGAACGGCTTGCCGAGGTAATCGTCGCCGCCCGCGCGCAAGCCTCGGACCCGCTCGTCGACCGAGTCGAGCGCCGACAGCACGAGGATCGGCGTGCGATCCCCCTCTGCGCGCATCGCGCGGACGATGTCGAGGCCGTCGATCTGGGGCAGCATGCGGTCCGCGATGACCACGGACCAGCCACCCGCGCGGGCGGCGGTGAGGCCCGCCTCTCCCTCGGCGCAATGGGTGACCGCGAGGTCACGCGCAGCCAGCGCGGCCTTCACCTCGGCGGCGAGTTCGGCATCGTCTTCGATGAGCAGCAGGGGCATGGCGGCCTCGGTCGGGTCGGTCTCGGCGGCCGGGGATTGTAGAACCTTTCGCAGCCGGGGGCCTCGGCGACGCGTGGTCATGGCATCCTGCGCACATGACACCACGGATCTCCGACCGTCGCGCGATGCTTGCCGGGGCGATCGCCCTGGGCGTGGTGGTGCTCGCCTTCGTGGCGGCGTTCCTGTGGCTGCAGTACCGGGTCATGCAGGTTCACGACCGGGAGTCCTTCGAGGCGCTGACGCGTGAACTGCAGTTGCGCCGCGAAGTGGACCGCAGGTTCGGGCGAGAGGCGCTCGGTATCGGTCTCGCGTCGCGGCTGGAACTGCTGCCATCGGCGCCATATCTCGCGTTGATCGGCGCCGACGGTCGTGGGCTCGTCGGCGACCTGGCCGACATCCCGGGTGGTCGCGAAGTCTTCGAGATGCCCTCGAGACGGGTGCGCCTGCCGCAAGCGGACGGCAGGGTCAGCTACACCGCGGGCCTGCGCCTCGAGGATGGAGCGACCCTCATCATGAGCCGGCGCGATCCGGCGCCGCGCGAGATCCTGCGCTCGCTCGGTCTCGCGGGGCTGGTCGGCTCGCTGGTGGTCATCGCGATGGGGCTGTTGGCGGGCTTCGCCTTCAACCGGTACATCCTCGAGCAGGTCTCGGATCTCGCGGCGACCGCGCGGCAGATCTTGCGCGGGCAGTCTGCGGCGCGCGCGCCCGAGCGCCAGCGGCTGGATGCGATGGGGGAGCTCACCGGCACCTTCAACGAGATGCTCGACCAGAACGAGGCGCTGGTGTCGGGTCTGCGCACGGTCACCGAGAGCCTCGCGCACGACCTGCGCGCGCCGCTCATGCGCGTGCGACGCTCCATCGGCGCGGCCCGCGAGGCCGATGACACGTCGGCGCGAGAGGCCCACCTTGCGCAGGCCGAGGCCGAGTCGGCGCGTGCGTTGCAGACCTTCAACGCCTTGGTCGATGTCGGCCGCGCCGAGGCCGGGCTGTCGCGCGATTCGATGGAAGAGGTGGATGTCGGTGCGCTCACCACCGATCTCGCCGAGCTCTACGAGCCGATCGCCGAAGAACATGGCCAGCGCATCGAGCGGCAGGTCGAGCCTTGCCGCGTGATCGGCCACCGACAGATCCTGTCGCAGGCCATCGGCAACGTGCTCGAGAACGCCATCAAGTACGCCCCGGCCGGCACCCGCGTGCGACTGCAGGTGCATCCGCAGGGCGCGGACGGCGTCGAGGTCGTGGTGGAGGACGAGGGTCCCGGCATCCCGGCGCATGCGCGCGAGCAGGCCTTGCGCCCGTTCGTGAGGCTGGGGGATCCGGTCCGCCAACCCGGTGTCGGCCTCGGACTCGCCATCGCCGCGGCCGTCGCGCGCTTACATCGGGGGAGGCTGGTGCTGGAGAACGCCGATCCCGGGCTGCGCGTGCGTCTGCAGCTCAACTCGGTCTGACTGCGGGAGCCGGATCGCGCTCGGCGGATCCCGCCGCCGGCCACCAGAGCTGCATCTCGAGCCCGCCGGGCGCGTCCTTCGTGCCCGTCGGACGGTCGCCCGGGATGTTGCGCGCCTCGATGCGTCCGCCGTGCGCCCGCATCACGCGCGCCGCGATCGCAAGGCCGAGCCCGGCGCCGCCCGAGTCGCGTGCACGATCGCTGGCGACACGATGGAAGGGCTCGAACACCCGTTCCAGTTCGTCCTCGGGCAGGCCCGGGCCCGCATCGCGGACCGTCAGCGTGTAGCCGTCACGCGCCGCCGACAGCCGCAACGAGACGGCCGTGCCGGGCGGCGTGTGCCGCAGCGCATTGCGCACCACGTTCTCCGCTGCGGCCGTGACCCAATGCGGATCGCCGTCGATCCAGCAGGGCGTTGCCGGCGGGTCCCATTCGAGCCGACGATCCAGCGACTCCGCCTCGAACCGCGCATCGGCGGCGAGGCGTTCGAGGGTCGGGAGCAGGTCGATGCGCTCGCGCGCGAGCACGCCCGCCTCCAGTCGCGACACATCGAGGATGTCGCTGATCAGCGCGTCCAAGCGGCCGATCTCGACGTCGATGCGCGCGAGCTGGGTCGCGGCATCGGCGCCTTGGGTGGCGAGGCCGGTGGCGAGGCGCATGCGCGCCAGCGGTGAGCGGATCTCGTGGGACACGTCGCGCAGCAGCTGCTCGCGGGCGCGCATCAGCTCGGCCAGCCGCGAGGCCATCGCATCGAACGAACCGGCGAGCCGGCCGAGCTCGTCGCGTCGTGCCGCGGTGCGCGTCGGCGTCCGTGCATCGAGGTCGCCCGCGGCCAAGGCGAGCGTCGTGCGCTCGAGGTCGCGCACCGGACGGGTGATGGAGCGCGCCAGCCAGAGGCTCGCGAGCGCCGTCACCGCGAGCGCCATCAGCAACAGCGGGATGCGCACGTCCGGCACCGCGAGCGGCCCGACCCGGCGCTGCGGGGCGGGCAACGGCAGCAGGCGGAACCGCTCGCCGTCCTCGCTCGTGAGCGTGGGGATCCGCAGCGGACGGCGGACGAAGACGTCCGGGAAGTCCTCCAGCGGTATGGTGCGCTCGCCGGTCAATGTGCTCTGCAGCGCCGGGGGGATCGGCCGACCGAGGAGCTCCAGCCCCCAGTCATCGACCACGAGGAAGCGGAGCGACGAGGGTCGGGCGCCCGCCCAGGCGGCGAGCCCCTCGCGCCCGCCTTCGGCGAGCGCGACTGCGGCCGACTGCACCGCGAGCCGCATCTCGTTGCGGGCGGCTTCGCGCCGCGAGTCGATATGCCACGAGGTGATGGCGATGGCCCCGAGCGTGACCGTGAGCAGCGTGACGAAGAAGGCGAGGAAGATCCGCCACGCGAGGCGGCTCGCGAACGGGTTGCCGGGGCGCTCGCGCGGGGCATGTGTCATGTCGCCGCCGACTCGACGAGTTCGTAGCCCGTGCCGCGCACCGAACGGATCTCCACACCGCCGCCACCGCGGGCGATCTTGCGCCGCAGGTTGCTGACGTGGGTGTCGATGGCGCGGTCGTAGAGCGCGAGCCGCCGGCCCAGCGCCTGCTGCGTGAGCGCGCTGCGCTCGACCGGGCCGTCCGACGATTGCGCGAGCGCGAGCAGCACCCGCCACTCCGCACCGGTCAACTCGAGCGGGTCTCCGCGCAGCGTCGCGCGTCGCCGGCGCAGGTCGAGCAGCAGGGGGCCGAGCGCGCGGTCGGGTTCGGCGGTGGTGCCCGGCGTACCGTCCGACGCTCCCGTCGCGCTGCCCGCCGGCGTGTCCGCCGACGATTGAGCGACGGCCCGGCGCAGCACGGCACGTGCGCGCGCGGCGAGCTCGCGGGGATCGAAGGGCTTCGGGAGGTAATCGTCGGCGCCGAGCTCGAGGCCGAGGATGCGATCGACCGGTTCACCGCGCGCGGTGAGCATCATCATCGGCAAGCGCGGATGCCGGACGCGCAGTTCGCGCAACAGGTCGAGGCCGTTGCGGCCCGGCAGCATGACATCGAGGATGACGAGATCGGCGCCGTGTGCGGCGAGCGCCGTGATCGCGCTCGCGGCATCCTCCACGGCGGACACCGTAAAGCCTTCCGCAACGAGGAACTCGCCGAGCATGGCGGCGAGTTCGCGGTCGTCATCGATGATGAGGATATGGCCTTGCATGTGATACCGGTGCGCCGGTGCTGCTGATGGTGCCGAGGATCGTCGGGTTTGCACAGGCTGCCGCGCGACCTTCACACAACTTTGCAGCGTCTTTGCGGAAACTTTGCGGCGCAACGGGGTCGGAGCGTCGTACAGTCCGCGACATGGTGCCGCGGCATCGACGATCGGCCTTCAGGGCCGGCACAGACCCTCAAGGAGCCACAGTCATGTCCTACACGCTTCCCGCCTTCGGCGCAGCCCTGCTGCTCGCCACACTCCCCGCTCTGGCGGCGGCCGATCCCGCGGCCGATGCCGCACCGCCAGCCGCCAGCGCACCCGCCAAGCCGGCGCCCAAGGAAGTGCGCGTCGAGCGGCGCGTCGTCATCGTCGACCACGAGGGTGTCGAGAGCGAGTTCGACCCGGCGGACGTCATGGACGATCCAGAGGTACGCGCAGAGATCCTTCGCATGCGCAAGGCGGGCGGTCCGGGCGGTCCCGGTGTGCGCATGCAGGGTCCGGGCGGTCCCGGCGCGCCGACGATCATGATGATGCGGCGTGTCGACGGTCCTGGCGCGGGCCCCCGCGGACCAGGCGCTGGCAAAGGCCGCGGCGATCCGGCCGCGCGCCTGCAGCGCATGGCCAACGAACTCGGTCTCTCGCCCGAGCAGCGCAAGCAGGTCCGCGGGATCTACGATGCGGCACGGCCGCAGACGGAAGCGAACCGCAGCCAGCTGCGCGCGGAGCGTCAGCGTCTGCGCGATGCGGATCCGGGCGACCGCAACCATGCGGCGACGGTGGCTGCGGCCTCCAAGCGCATCGGTGAGTTGACGGCGCAGAAGGTGCAGCAGGAAGGCGAGCTGTGGCGCAAGGTCTGGCAGCTGCTCACGCCCGAGCAGCGCGCCAAGGCCGATGCGAAGCGCGCCGAGGTCCGCAAGCGCCGCGCCGAGCAGGCCGATCGCCTCGAGCGGCGCGCACGCGAGCTGCGCGGCGGCGGCACGACCCCCCGCTGAGCCGCCGGGCCCGCCCGGCAGGGCGGGTCAGCCGGACCGATCCGGACAGGCAAAAAAAAGCCCGGGACGCTCTCGCGTTCCGGGCTTTTTCCTTGCGGCCGAAGCCGCGGGAAGAGACGTCGGTCAGTTGACCATGTTCTTCAGGTTCTTCAGCGGCATGGCGCGGATCTTCTTCGAGGCGGGCTTCGCCTTGAAGGTCATCTTCTCGCCGGTGAAGGGGTTGATGCCCTCACGCGCCTTGGTGGCGGGCTTCTTGACGACCTTGAACTTCGCGACGCCCGGCAGCGTGAACAGGCTGTTCGCGCGCAGGCTCTTCTTGATCACGCCGTGGAGCGACTCGAACACCGAGGACACGGCCTTGCGCGAGAGACCGGTGTCCTTCGCGATCTGGTTGAGGATTTCCGACTTGGTCGGCGGTCCGGCCTTTTTCGCCATCTTGGAATTCTCCTGGTTTTAATGGATGCGCGGCATGCCGCGCGTTACGATTCGGGCTGAAACATAGCACAAACACGCTGCAGGGGAAAACATTTTTCGCGTTCCGACGCTGAAAAAACCGGCATTTCCGCATCGCGCGCGACGCTGCGTGCGGCGCTGCGCCGGGCGAACGTGCCGTTCAGCGTGTCAGGATCAGCAGCACCTGGATGATGATGCCGGCCCACATCGGGGAGAGGTCGAGCCCGGCGACGTTGGGCACGGCGCGGCGGATGCGGCCGAGGATGGGCTCGCAGAGCGCCTCGAGGATGTCCTGCAACGGCGAATCGACGCCCGGGGCGATCATCGACAGCAGCGCGTAGGCGAAGATCGCCCAGAAATACAGCCACAAGGTCGAGCGCAGCACTTCTCGGGCGCCGGCGATCAGCCAATCCACGCCGTCCGGCAGGTCCATCCCGGCCGCCAAGCGCAGCGCTGCGATCTGCACCAGCGCGACCGCCAAGACCGACACCAGCGCGGCCGTATCCAGGCGGCCGATGGCGGGCAGCACCCGCCGCAGCGGCAGCACCAGCCAGTCGGTCAGCTGCATGACGGCCGCCGCCACCGGGTTGCGGAAGCTGGCCCGGGCCCACTGCAGCAGCAGGCGCAGCAGGAACACCCAGAACAGCAGCGAAAAAAGCGTATCGACCAGGAAGACGAAGGCGGATTGCATGTCAGGCTCCCGATGCTGCGGCCAGTTCGCGCCCGCGTTGCACGGCCGCATGGACGGCCTTTTCGACGATCGGACCGAGGCCGTCGGCCTCGAACCGGGCAAGCGCCGCGGCGGTGGTGCCCCCGCGGGAGGTGACGGAGGCCCGCAAGGACGCGAGGTCCGGGTCGGCGGCGGCCATGGCGCCGGCACCGGCCAGCGTGGCGGCAGCGAGCTGCTCCGCGACCGCGGCCGGCAGCCCTTGGGCGCGACCTGCAGCCGCGAGCGCCTCGGCGAGCCGGAAAAAATAGGCGGGGCCGCTGCCGGACACCGCCGTGACCGCATCCATCAGCGACTCGTCGTCGATCCAGGCCACGGCGCCGGCTGCGCCGAGCAGCGCCTCGGCGCGGGCGCGGTCCGCGCCCGACACGTCGGGTGGGGCGTAGAGACCGCTCGCCCCGAGCCCCAGCATCGCCGGACGGTTCGGCATCGCACGGACCAGCGGCAAGCCGGCGCCGGCGGCGCCGCAGGCGCGGCGCAGTTGCTCGACCGTGAGGCCAGCCGCGATGGAGACGAGCAGTGGCCGATGCTCCGCGAGGGCGGGCTGCAGCGGCTGCAGCGCCGCGGCCATGTCCTGCGGTTTGACCGCCAACACGAGCAGGTCGGCGGACCGCACCAGCGCCGTGTTGTCGTCGGTCACGCGGACGCCGAGGTCGCCGGCGAGCGCCGCGCGCCGCGCGGCATCGGGCTCGCCGACGGTGATGCGCGCGGGATCGACACCCTGCCGCAGCAGCGCCGCGACGAGCGCGCGGCCCATGTGGCCGCCGCCCAAGAAACCGAAGCGTTCGCTGCGGGCCGAGGTCATGCGCCCGATTGTAGTCGTTCGCCGAAGAGCGCGGTGCCCACGCGGACCAGGGTCGAGCCCTCGGCGATGGCGGGCTCGAGGTCGCCGCTCATCCCCATCGAGAGGGTGTCCATGTCCGGATGTGCGGTGCGTGCCTCGGTGAACAGCCCGGCCAAGGCGGCGAACCAGTGCCGCTGTGCCGCAGGGAGGTCTTCGGGCGGCGGGATGGCCATCAGCCCGCGCAGCCGCAGCCTGGGTGATGCGGCGACCGCGGCGAGCACAGCCGGCAGTTCCGCGGCGGTCGCACCGCCCTTGCCCGGCTCGTCCTCCAGCCGGACCTGTACGCAGACCTGCAGCGGCGGAGCGTGGAAAGGCCGCTGCGCGGCGAGCCGCTCGGCGAGCTTCACGCGATCGACGGTATGTACCCAGTCGAAGTGCTCGGCGACCGGCCGGGTCTTGTTCGATTGCAGCTGGCCGATGAAATGCCAGACGAGGCCGAGCGGTCGCAGCGCCTCGATCTTGGGCAGGGCTTCTTGCAGGTAGTTCTCGCCGAAGTCGCGTTGCCCGAGCGCGGCCAGCGTCCGCACCGCCTCGGCCGGCTGGGTCTTGGAGACCGCGACCAGCGTGATGTCCGACGGCGCGCGTCCGGCGGCGTTGGCTGCGGCGGCGAGCCGCGCCCGCACGGCGCCCAAGCGCGCGGCGGCCTCCGCGGCCGTCGCTGCCGCGGCTACGGCAGCGGGATCAGGTGTCGAAGACGGCGTAGGCATCGAACACCGGGCCGTCGACGCAGACGCGCTTCATGGCGGGGCCGGCGGGCGTGCGCACCGGCACGGCGCATCCGGCGCAGCCGCCGACGGCGCAGGCCATGAATTCTTCGAGCGAGACCTGGCAGGGCAGACCGAAGCGCGCCGCGAGCCGCGCCGTGGCGGCCAGCATCGGCGTCGGGCCGCAGGCGAAGATCTCGATCTCCGAGAGCGCCGCGGGATCGAGCGCCGCGAGCCACTCGGCGCCGAGTTCGGTGACGAAGCCGTCGAAACAGCCGGGGAATCCGCTGCGGCTCGCGAGCCGGCTCGGCACGCCCTGCTGCTCGAGCAGCGGCATCCCCGCGATCACGCCGTCCGGCATGCCGTGCACGAGGATCGTCGAGGGGCGCGCATCGAACGGGAAGGGGACTTCGGAGCCCATCAGCACCAAGGGCCGCCATGCGACGCCCGCTGCACCGCCGTCCGCGACCGCTGCCTGCGCAGCGAGCGTCTCGGCCAGGAACACCATCGGCGGGATGCCGACACCGCCGCCGATCAGCAACGGCCGCGGCCGCTCGGGGTGCGGCGTGAACCCGATGCCGATCGGCCCGAGCACGGACAACCGGTCGCCGGGGCGTCGGCGCGCGAGCGCCGCGAGGCCGGGGCCCACCACCTTGTAGAGGATGTCGATCCAGCCCTCGCGCGCATCGGCGCGCATGATCGAGAGCGGCCGCCGCATGGGGATGTCGTCATCGACCGTGAGGTGCACGAAGCTGCCCGGCTGCGCACGGGCGGCGCAGCGCGGCGCCTCGACGCGCAGCACGTACTGCTCGGCGGGGAAGGCGTGCTGTCCGAGGACGCGGCCGTCTTCGAGGCAGATGCTGCCGCGGTGCGAGTTGTTCATGCGGTCTCCTTCGCTCCGAGCGCCGCCTCGAGCACGGCCATGCGCACGGCCACGCCGTTGCGCACCTGGTCGCGGATCACCGATTGCGGGCCATCGGCGACCTCCGAGGCGATCTCGACGCCGCGGTTCATGGGTCCGGGATGCATGACGAGCGCGTCGGGCCGGGCCCGGCGCAGCCGCTGCGGCGTCAGTCCCCACTGCGCGAAATAGTCGTCCGCGCCCGGGATCGCCGCCTCCACCATCCGCTCCTTCTGGATGCGCAGCATCATCACGACGTCGCAGTCCGCGATGCCGGCCTCGAGCGCACCGTGGCGCGAGCAGCCCGGGAACTCGCCGGCGTCCGGCATCAGCCCCGTCGGGGCGACGAGGCGGATGTCGCCGGCGCCGAGCGCGGCGAACGCCTGCCACGCGGAGCGCGCGACACGCGAGTGGCGCACGTCGCCGACGATGGCGATCGAGAGGCCTTCGATGCGGCCCTTTTTCTGCAGGACGGTGAAGGCGTCGAGCAGCCCCTGGGTCGGATGCGAGCGGCTGCCGGCGCCGCCCGAGAGCACGCTGACGTGCGGCGCCACGTGCGCGGCGACGAGCTCGGGCACGTCGGCATCGGCGTCGCGCAGCACGAAGGCGTCGACGTGCATGGCCTCGAGCGTGGCGACCGTATCGAGCACGCTCTCGCCCTTCAGGCGCGAGGAGAGCTGCACCTCGATGACCGCGACCTCGGCGCCGATGCGGCGCGCCGCCAATTCGAAGGACACGCGGGTGCGGGTCGAGGGTTCGGCGAACATCACGGCGACGGTGCGGCCCGCGAGCGCGGTGCCGCGGGCGGCGGGTTCGCCGAGCGGACGCGACCAGTGTGCCGCACGTTCGAGCAGGCGTTCGAGCAACGGGCGTGGCAGCCCCTCGAGCGTGAGCAGGTGCCGCAGCGACCCGTCGCTGCGCAGTTGCGCGATACCGGACATCGGTCAGTGGTCTCCTTCGCCGGCCAGCCAGCGCTCGAGGATCACGGCGGCGGAGTGGCTGTCGATCTCGGCTTTGGTGACGCGCCGCCGCCGCAGCCCGTCCGCGCGCTGCCCGCGCAGCCGTTGCGCGGCCTCCATCGAGGAATGGCGCTCGTCTACCGTGTGCAGCGGCAGCGACCGCCGGTCCGCCAACGCCGCCCCGAAGGCGCGGGCGCGCGCCGCGAGCGGATGCTCGCTGCCATCGACATTATACGGGCAGCCGACCACCAGCCGCGCGGCGCCGAGTTCGCCGGTCAAGCGCGCCAACGCGCCGAGCTCGGCCTCGCCGGGGCCTGCATCGCCGGTCACGGTGATCGCCGCCAGCGGTCGTGGCGCGCGGGTCAGCGTATCGGCCACCGCGAGCCCGATGCGCCGCAGCCCGTAATCGAGGGCGAGGACCAGTTCGGGACGGACGGGCGTGCGGGGGTCGGCCGACGGGACGCCGGACGGCGGCTCAGGCATGCCCGGCGACATGGCTCACCCGGCCGACATCGATGCCGAGCTGCCGCCAGACCGCCTGCCAGCGGTCCTCGAAAGGCGTGTCGAAGAGGATCCCGTGGTCCACCGGCAGCGAGAACCAGGCGTTCTCGTGGAGTTCGCGCTCCAGTTGACCGGCATCCCAACCCGCGTAGCCCAAGGCGATGAAGGCATCGCGCGGGCCTTCGCCGCGCGCCATGGCGGCGAGGACATCGCGGGAGGTCGTCACCTGCACGCCCTCCGACACGAGGTGCGAGGAATCCCAGTCGCCGCCCGGGCGATGCACGACGAACCCGCGGTCGCGATGCACCGGCCCGCCGCGCAGCACCGCGGCGGCGCCGAGCGAGGGGTGGATGGGTTCGAGCCGCATCTGCTCGAACACCTCGCCCAAGGTCATCGGCAGGGGCTTGTTGATGACGATGCCGAGCGCGCCTTTCTCGGCGCTGTGCTCGCAGACCAGGGTGACGGATTGCGCGAAATCGGGGTCGTCCAGCGAGGGCATCGCGACGAGCAGGTGGTTCGAGAGGCTGGAGCCCGCGGCCATGGCCGAAGTATGCGGTTCAGCGCCTCTCGCCGCCAGTCTCGAAGCGCCATTCGTAGGCGAAGCGCACGCTCGGCGCGGCCTCCGCCAACGCCTCGGGGAAGGGCGGGAACGGTGCGGCCATCCGCAGGATCTGCAGCGCTGCCTGGTCGAGCGCCGGATTGCCGCTGCTGCGCCGGACCTTGGCGGTGGCGAGCCGGCCGTCGGCGAGCACCTCGATCTCGAGCACCGGCGGCTGGTCGCGACCGGTGACCAGCTGGTGCGGGAAGTTGAGGGTGCCGAGCCGTTCGACCTTGCGCCGCCAGCCATCGAGCCACGGGGCGATCACGGCCGCCTGGGCATCGGGCGCCAGGCGTTCGCCCTCGGCGGCCAGCGGGCCGGTGAGTTGGGCGCGGTCGACCCGGTCCTCGCCGCCGCGTTCGGTGAGCGGGGTGACCGGTGCGGTGGAGCGTTCGGGCCGGCGCGCGCCCGGCGTGAGCGGTTGCGGGGCGTCCGGACCCGAGTAGAGCACCGTGATGCGTGGCACGCGGACCGCCAGCACGGCCTCCGGGGTCAAGCGGCCCTCGGGGTCCGAGACGCCGGGGTCGAGCGGGCCCTCGTCGGTGAGCGGTCGCGGCGCCACGCCCCGCGGCGTGAACTTGGGGACACGCTCGGTGGTGGTGCCGCGCCCTTGCCGGTCGACCTCCGCGAGGTACGCCGCGTCGCCGCTGCGCGGTTCATCGAGCGTGTCGACCACCAGCTGCACGTCGAGCGTCGGCGCGACGCCGGGCGGTGCCTTGGGGCGGCCGAAGGTGATGCCGAGGATGAGGATGCCGTGCAGCAGCACGGCGATGAAGAGCGTCGTGGCGAGCCGGTCGCGCTCGGGCGGCGTGTCGCCCGGCGCCACGCCCGCCGCGGCCGCATCCGACGCCACGCTCACGCGCGCGCGTCGAGCCGTCGCAGCACGGCGTCGATGAAGGCGCCGCCGATGTCGATGCCGAACTGCTGGTCGAGCTCGCGTGCGCCGGTCGGGCTCGTGACGTTGATCTCGGTCACGAAGCCGCCGATGACATCGATGCCGACGAACAGCATGCCCTGCTCGGCGAGCCGCGGACCGATCTGCGCGGCAAGGTACCGGTCGCGGTCGTTCAAGGGCCGGCCGACGCCGGTGGCGCCGGCGGCGAGGTTGCCGCGGTTGTCGTCGCCGCTCGGGATGCGCGCCAGCGCGAACGGCATCGCTTCGCCGTCCACCAGGATCACGCGCGAGTCGCCGGTCTCGACGATCTCCGGCAGGTAACGCTGCACGATCGCGAAGCGCGTGCCGTAGTCCGTCAGCGTCTCGAGGATGACGTTGGCGTTTTTGTCGCCCTGCTCGATGACGAAGATCGAGCGGCCGCCCATGCCGTGCAAGGGCTTGCAGACCACCTTGCCGTGCTCGGCGAGGAAGGCATGCATGTCCGCCATGTCGCGGGTGACCAGCGTCGGCGCGCAGCACTGCGGGAACCACGCCGTGTAGACCTTCTCGTTCATGTCGCGCAGGCCGCGGGGCCGGTTGACGACGAGCGCGCCCTGGTCCTCGGCGCGTTCGAGGATGTAGGTCGTGTAGATGTATTCCGTGTCGAAGGGCGGATCCTTGCGCATCAGGATCACGTCGAGATCGCCGAGGCGGGTGACGCGGCGTTCGCCGAGGGTGAACCAATCCGCCGGGTCGTCGCGCACGGTGAGCGGCCGCGCATGGCCGCAGGCGACGCCGTCGCGCAGCCAGAGATCGCCCTGCTCGAGGTACCAGAGCTCGAAGCCCCGGGCCTGTGCCGCGAGCAGCATCGCGAGCGAGGTGTCCTTGGCGAACTTGATGTCGGCGATGGGGTCCATCACCACGGCGAGGGTACGTCGGGCGCTCATGCGGCGAGTGTAATGCGCGCCGCGCAGCGCGTCAGTTCCCGGTCGCGCTCCGGGCGCCGAAGTCGCCGGCGAGCGCCTGCAGGGCGGCGAGCGCCGCGAGTCCGGCGGTCTCGGTGCGCAGCACCCGTGGCCCGAGCCGCACCGGCTCGAATCCGAGCCGCGCCGCGAGCGCGAGTTCCGTGTCGCTGAGGCCGCCCTCCGGGCCGACCAGCAGCGCGACCTCCCGCAGTCCGGTGGTCGAGGTCTGCGCCGTCGCGACGGCCTCCGGCAGCGCGCGGCCGGAGGCCGGGTCCAGCACCCAACGCAGCGCCGGCAGCGGCGCAGCGCCACAGGCCGCGAGCGCGAGCGGCGGCAGGATCTCCGGTACGCGGTTGCGACCGCACTGCTCGCAGGCGGAGGCGGCGACCGCCTGCCAATGCGCGATGCGACGCTCCGCCCGCGCCTCGCCGAGCTGCACGACGCTGCGCTCGGCCGCGATCGGCAGGATGCGCGTGACCCCGAGTTCGGTGGCCTTCTGCACGACCTGGTCCATGCGTTCGCCGCGCGCGAGGCCCTGCAGCAGCGTGATCGCGAGCGGAGATTCGCGTTCGACCAGGTCGTGCGCGCCGACCCGCGCCCGCGCGCCGCGCCGATCGGTCGCGAGCAGGCTTGCCGCCCACTCGCCGCCCTGGCCATCGAACAACGTCAACGGCGCGCCGGGCCGCAGCCGCAGCACGGTGGTGACATGCTGGGCCGCCGCCGCCGGCAGATCTATCTCGAGGCCTTCCGCCAGCGGAACGGCCCAGGGGCCGGGCAGATGCAGCCGGGTGTTCCTCATGCGGGGCGGCTCATGCGGTACGGTTCATGCGTCACCCGCCGGTGCGGCGACGGCGAGGTCGAGACCCTCGCGCGCGACGGTCGCCATCAGCGCGACCTCATCCGGTGTCGTGCAGTAGGGCGGCATGAAGTAGATGACGTTGCCGAGCGGTCGCAGCAGCACCCCTCGGGCGAGCGCGTGGCGATAGATGTGCAGGTGCCGCCGTTCGCGCCACGGGAACGGTTCGCGCGTCGCTCGGTCGCGCACGAACTCCACGGCCACGATGGTGCCGCATTGGCGCACGTCGGCGACCTGCGGATGGCCGTCGAAGGCCTCGCGTACCGCTGCGCCAAGTCCGGCGGAAAGCTGCAGGCGCGCCTCCGTGGCGCCGGGTTCGGCGAACAGCGCGAGCGATGCGAGCGCGGCGGCGCAGCCGAGCGGGTTGCCGGCGTAGCTGTGCGAGTGCAGGAAGGCGTTGAGTTTGTGGTGGTCGTCGTAGAAGGCCTGGTAGATGGCCTCGCGCGCGAGCACCGCCGACATCGGCAGGTAGCCGGCGGTGAGGCCCTTTGACAGGCAGAGGAGGTCCGGGGTGATGTCCGCTTGCGAGCAGGCGAACAAAGGACCGGTGCGGCCGAAGCCCACCGCGATCTCGTCGGCGATGAGGTGCACGCCGTGGCGGTCGCAGGCGGCGCGTGCGCGGCGCAGGTATTCCGGGGGGTACATGCGCATGCTGCCCGCGCACTGCACGAGCGGCTCGAGGATGACCGCTGCGATCTCGTCGGCTTGCGCCGCCAACGTCGCCTCCAGCGCCTCGGCGGCGCCGTCGGTGTCGGGCGCGGGCACCGTGATGACATCCATCAGCAGCGGCCGGTAGATCGCCTTGTAGAGCTCCACGTTGCCGACCGCGAGCGCGCCCAGCGTCTCGCCGTGGTAGCTGTTGGCGAGCGTGACGAAGCGTGTCTTGCGCGGCCGGCCCGCGTTGCGCCACGCATGGAAACTCATCTTCACGGCTACCTCGACCGCCGCCGATCCGCTGTCGGCGAAATAGCAGCGCGTGAGTCCCGGCGGTGCGACCGCGACCAGCTCCGCGGCGAGCCGCGCCGCCGGCTCGTGCGTGAAGCCTGCGAACATCGCGTGCGGCAGGCGCTCGAGCTGCGCCTGCACCGCGGCGTTGATGCGCGGGTGGGCGTGTCCCCAGAGGTTCACCCACCAGGAACTGATGGCATCGAGGTAGCGATGGCCGTCATGGTCCTCGAGCCAGGCGCCGCGTCCGCTGCGCAGCGGCACCATCGGCATGGCGCGCTCGTGGTCCTTCATCTGCGTGCAGGGGTGCCACACGTGCGCGAGGTCGAGGGCGCGCAGGCCGGCGTTGCTGGTCGGTGCGTCGGGGCGGGAAGGCATGCCGCATTTTGGCACGCCTGCCGCGTCGTGGCCGCCCCGCGGCGACCGGTCCGTCGCGACCGTCGTCACCGGCGGGTTCTGGCATCATCGATGTCCATGGCCCACGCCCCGACCTTCGAACTCGATGCCGCCACCGGCCTGCTGCGCGGTGTCCGTCAGGTGTTGAGCCCGCACCACGACCTGCGGCCTGCGGGCCAGCAGCCCGAGCTCGTGGTGATCCACGGCATCAGCCTGCCGCCCGGCGAGTTCGGCGGCCCGTGGATCGATCGGCTGTTCTGCGGCGACCTGCCGCCCGACGCCCACCCATTCTTTGCCGGCATCCAGGCGCTGCGCGTGTCCGCTCATCTCTTGGTGCGTCGTGACGGCAGCGTCACCCAGTATGCGCCGCTGCAGGCGCGGGCCTGGCACGCCGGTGTGTCGAGTTGGCAGGGGCGCGAGGCCTGCAACGACTTCTCGATCGGCATCGAGCTCGAGGGCGCCGACGAGACACCGTACGAGGCGGCGCAGTACGCGGCCTTGTCGGCCCTGCTCTTGGCGTTGCGCCGCATCTGGCCTGCGCTCGCCGCCGATCGTGTGGTGGGGCATAGTGACATCGCGCCGGGCCGCAAGACCGATCCGGGGCCCTCGTTCGATTGGGGGCGCCTGCGCGCGGCAGAGGGCGGTCAGGCCCAGGACCCGTCCAAACAAGGGGAGGGCGCTGCATGAGCGACGAGCGCGGGGGCGACGACAAGGCGGGGCGCGAGGCGCCGAAGTGGTATCCGTGGTCGGTCGCGGTGATGGGGATGCTGGCGCTGTTCCTGTCGAACGGCATGACCGCCACGGGCGTCACGATCTTCGATTCGGCGCTGCTCGACGAGTTCGGCTGGGACCGCGGCCCCTTCAAGTTCACCGATACGATCAAGTTCGTGCTGACCGCGCTGATGGCGCCCTTCGTCGGCATCCTCATCGACAAGGTCAACCCGCGCTGGCTGCTCATGACCGGCTGCCTGCTGCTCTCGCTCGGTTACCTCGGGTATGCGGCGCTCACCGTGGGCGCCGCCCCGCCGGTGATCCTGCTGATCGCGACGCTCGGTGCGTTCGGCGTCGCGGCGGTGCTGGTCGTCGCGCTCGGCAGCCTGCTGCCGCGCCTCGGCCGCGGCCCGGCCATCGGCATCGCGGCCGCGCTGGCCGCGGCCTTCCTCTGGAAGTTCCACGGCTCGTGGTCGGGCGATGCGCTGCGGCAGCTCTACGCCATCCACATGCTGTTCGCCCTCGCGCTGTCGGCGGCGGGCTCGATGACGGTCATCTTCCTGGTGTCGAGCTGGTTCGTGAAGCATCGCGGGCTCGCCATCGGCATCGCGCTCATCGGCACGAGCT
>Ga0315900_10001742_pt1 | contig 34451 bp, 51 predicted proteins | sample LakEriMetagenome_FD_203521 | JGI IMG/M metagenome (GOLD analysis project Ga0315900, IMG submission 203521) | Freshwater fungal communities from buoy surface, Lake Erie, Ohio, United States - Buoy 12 MA114 | ecosystem: Environmental > Aquatic > Freshwater > Lake > Lake biofilm | place: USA: Lake...
TGCGTTGCGCACGCGCGACGAGACATGGTACGTCGCCAGCGCGCCGTCCCGCGTTGAACGTGCGCAGCGGAGCGCCATGCGCGCGCTCCACTGCTGCGATGACCTGCCTCACCGACGCGCCGCGCCCGTAGCCGCAGTTCAAGACCTCGCTGCTGCCGCCGTCGCGCAGGTACACCAGAGCAGCGAGGTGAGCGCTCGCGATGTCCTCGACGTGTATGTAGTCGCGGACAGCGGTACCGTCTGGCGTGGCGTAGTCGGTGCCGAAGATGCCGAGCTGATCGCTCTTGCCAGCCGCTACTTCGCAGGCGCGCTTGATGAGGTGCGTGGCGGTCTTCGTGCGCTGACCGATGCGCGCCTCGGGGTCGGCACCGGCGACGTTGAAGTATCGGAGCGCCACGTACCGCAGATCGTGCGCCACGGCAGCATCGCGCAGCATCCACTCCGTCATGAGCTTGGAGCGCCCGTACGGATTGCTCGGTGCCGTGGGAGTGTCCTCGCTGGCGACGCCATTCGGCACGTCGCCGTAGACCGATGCCGTAGAGGAGAACACCACGCGCTCCACGCGAGCAGAGACGCAGGCCTCCAGCAGTCTGCGCGAAGTGCAGGTGTTCGCACCGTAGTACCGCAGCGGCGAGAACACCGACTCGGGCACGACGATCTTCGCCGCCAGATGCATGACGGTATCCACGCGGTAGTCCACCAGCACGTCGCGCATGAACTCCGAGTCACCGCAGTCGGCGAACACCGGATAGCCGCCGAGCAACGACTCGGCGAAGCCAGTACTCAGGTCGTCGACTACGACCACGTCTTCGCCAGCCTCGACGAGCTGCTTCACCACGTGACTGCCGACGTAGCCGCAGCCGCCAGTCACCAGAACGCGTCCACGATTGCTCATGGCCAGTTCCTCAGCGGTCCTGGTTCACGTAGCCTGCGCCCGGTTCGGCGTCGGGCGATGCGCCAGCCTTGATCGCGTCCAGCCGACGCTCGTGCCGCTGCGCATCCTCCAACAGTACGCCGAGCACTCCCTGCGCCTCGCGCAGTTCGTCGAGCGATTCCCACGACGCCAGTAGACGCACGAGCTGCGCCTCGTTCGGGTCCAGTCGGTTGTCGGCGATGAACGCACGTACGCCACGACCGGCGTGGACGAACCGCGAGCCGATGGGATGCACGCGCCGCATCTGGACAGCCTCGATGAGCTTGACGAGGAAGTGCGAGGCCTTCATCAAGTCTTGGAGCCCGTTCTTGCGCCGCCACCGCGTCACGTACTTCGTGATCTGCCCCTCGAGATAGCGGTTCTCGAGGTGCTCAATCACGAAGTCCCAGTGCTGATAGCCGGTGCGATAGTGCAGACCGCCGACCTGCGTATCGTTCGCCTTCATTACACGAGCTCCTTCTTGCAACGGTTGCCGAGCCACTGAAGACAGGCAGCACGCCAGTCGTCAGCCTGAATGCGGAGTGCTTCGTACATCGCTTCTTTCATGTCGCCGCTCCTGTACTGCCTCCACGAGTCGTGCATCGGCGCAGCAACGTCTCTGAAAAACGGAAGTCGAAGCTCGCGGTCCTTCATGACCTGGTCCACCGGCGTACCGATCACGCGATGTACCTCGTGTTCGAACAGATCCATGAACTGTTCGCGCGGCGTCCCCGCCGGTCTTAGCGGCACCATGCGCGGCAGCGGTGCCGAGTAGACGTCTTCGGTGTCGCACGCGGCCACGATGCGCGCAGCCTGCTCGCGGCTCACGACGTGAGTGTACAGGTGCAGGTCGTTGCTCATCTGGCGGTACACGCCCATCGGCAGGCCGGTGCAGGCTGCGACGTACTCGTGGAGCACGCTCATGTGAACAGCGTTCGCGCCGAACGCTCCCCAGACGATGTCGTTGCTGCGGCAGCAGACCGTCATGTTCAGGTGCATCGACTCGGTCACGTCGAAATAGATGTGCGTATTGCAGGGAATGTCGCGACTTCTCGACAGCTCGCTCGCGTCCTCCATGGCGTCGTACATCGCGATGACCGCGCGCCGCGTGCTCGGGTCTTTTCGCAGCAGGTCCACGACGACGCGAATCTGATCGGCACCGAGCCCGCCACGCCAGCGCCATCCGTAGGCTCCGTGGAGCGTGGTGCCGTCGTCGGAGAACTGCCGCATACGCTTCACGTAGCGCGCGACGTACTCGACGTCATTGCGACCGGCCAGCATCCACAACGATTCGAAGAAGTGGAAGAACGGGTTCGCGTTGCGCGGACCGTTCACCAGCACTCGCTCATCAGGACGCTGGTAGACCGTGGTCACCGGCTCGGGGATTCGCAAGACGGTGCCGTTGCGAGTCCCGCGCGGTACGCCAATCTCGAGAGCAAGCGACAGCCCAAGTTTCAGAGCTTCGCTCACATTTCGCACTTTCTGGACAATCATGACAATTCCTCGTTATGAATTAGACACCGGGATAGCGTGAGCGCGGACGACCTTCACCGAGGCGAACGCGTTCGTACTTGTCGAACTCGCAGAGACAGTTCTGCAGGTCCTGAGCGTGGAGCGGCTCGCCGAGCACTTCCGGTGTCCGCTCGTGCAGGCGCATCAGAACCTCGTGCCATACGTGCTCGCGCCACGGCTCACGAAGTCCTCTACCCACTACGCGATTCAGACCGCGACGACTGCCCGGACCGCTGACAGCGAAGCTCCACCAGTCTTCGGCGTGCCGCAGGTGGCTCCCTTCGGCGTACTTCACGTCGCACGTGACTTGACCGGCCATGAATCCCTTGAACCCGTTCTGCTCGATGAGCCGCTGCGAGAACCCGACCAGCGTATCGCCGGCGAATGGGCGCACTTGATGGCGCTGCTTCCACAACGGGTTGAGCACGTTCTCGATGACGTACTCAACCTTATCCTTCTTCGTGCCGTTCGTACTCACCATGTACGCTCCCGTGAATACCGCGTGTCCCGCTGCACGGAATGCGCTGATTCGAGAGAACGCCCGCTCAGGCTTCCACGGCACCGGGTACCCGATGACGTCGAGCGTGCAGGTGCGGTTGAAGACGCGAGCCACCGACATCGCGAAGAACAGATCCGGGTCGCTCGTGTTCGGGTCGCGCCAATTCACGCGAATCCATTCCGTGACCGTGTCCAGCTCGCGGAACACGTTGCAGAAACGAAAGCTCTGAAGGATCTCGTCACGAGTCCACGGTTTCGGGGCTCCGGCCGAGCGCCGCTGATAGATGGCGTGCCGCTCCTTGATGAATCGGTGGAACCGGTCGATGTTCTTCAGTGGCAGCGGCTTCATGTCACTTCCCCTTGGTCTTGGCGTGGCGCGCGGCGGTCTTCCTCACGAACTCGTTGTCGAGCTCCTCGCTGCCGAGCGTCACGCGCTTGATCATGTGCGGATACGAGCCTCCCTTGTAATCGCACGTGTCGCACATCGCGATGTTCCTGTTCTTGTTCTGGAGCATCAGGCGATACACGCCGAAGCCAGGATGCTGCCAGATCTCCGACAGCGTACGCTCCGCCACGTTGCCGAAATTCGTGGCTCCGTGATAGTCGTTGCAGCAGATGATCGCCTGTCCGGTCCAGTTGATGTTGAGCACGCGCCACGGGCGCACGCACATCTTCTCGAGCGGCTCGGTGGTGCCGCCGAGAATGTGCTCGATGTTCCCCGAGCGGTTCTGGAGCTCGAACGAGCCGAGCTTCTTCGTACCGCCGGCGATGCCGTACTTCCGCTCGACGCGCGCGATACGCACGCCACGAGGAGCGCGAGGTGCGTACGGCGAGCTCTTCTGGTCCACGCCGAGCTCCGTGAGCCAGCGCTCCACCTGATCGGCTCGCTTCCTCGCTGCCTCGACGCCGCGCGCCACCTTCTTGGGATCGCTGCCACCGTCGGCCGCCGAGTAGATGTTGCAGACCATGGTGTGAACACCAGCGTCGAACGCGTCCGCGATGTCCTTCTTGGACTTGAAGTAGTCGCAGTTCGTGCTCGTGTGGATGGTGGCGCGCGGCAGCTCGCTCGCGAAGTGCCGAATGATGTCCAGCGCGCGCGGATCGCGGAACGGCTCGTTGTAGATGAAGTTCGCCACCGAGCCCGTGTACTTCATCTCGCGCAGCTCGGCCACCATCTTCTTGATGAGGTCCCAGCTCATCTGCTCGTCGGGCCGAGCAGTGGAGAAGTTCGGGCAGAACACGCACTTGCGATTGCAGAGCGCGCTCGTCTCGATGCAGATCTGGTTGAAGATCGGAACGATCATGTCTTTGGCGACGGCGCTCACGGCATTTCTCCGAACATGGTGGCGAAGTCCTTGCGACCCTTCTCGAGCAGCTCTTCGTTCGGCGCTCCCTTGGCGTACGCCATACCCGCCTTCTTGCTCGGGCGCAGCGCCAGATCGATGAGGTGCTGCGCGCCGAGCTTCCTGTCGTACTGCTGGATCAGCTCGGTCGCGTTGCTCTGGATGCGGCGGAACTCCTTCGGCGACATGCTCATGTAGGAGTTCAGCGTCTCCGCGATCTCACGCGGAGTGCCGCCGCTGTCGATCGGCAGGTAGTGCGTACCCGGCACGAACGGTGTCTCGCGGCGCACGCCGGACAGGAAGTCGGGGACGGCGACCACGACGGTACCGGCCATCATCGACTCGACGACCACGCGGTTGAGCTGGCCGCTGTTCGCGCGCGTGGAGAGGTCCACGAGCAGCGTCGTCTTGCGCATGAGCTGGTCGCGGCGCTCCTCGGACATGGTGCCGACGTACTCGAAGTTCTTGGACGCGGTCGCGTTGTCCCAGATCCGCTTCCCGCGCATCTTCGCGGTCGCGTCGGGGTCGACCGTCGGCGTGCAGAGATAGCGAGGCTTGCACTTCTCCTTGCTCCGCATGTACCGCAGCTCGATACCGTCGCCGCCGAGCAGGACCTTCGCGTCGCGGATGTACGGAACGGCGGCGACGAGCTTGTCCACCTTCTTCCACGACTTCGCGACCTGCAAGCTCAGCATCGTGCGATCGCGCTTGCCGAGCGGCAGCGGGTTCTTGACGAGGCGCGACATGTCGTGCCCCGGCGAGATCATCGCTCGCGGCGACTTCATGCCTTTCAGCGAGTCGAACGAGCAGTGCTGCACGCCGGCCCATCCCGCGACGTAGTCGTCGAAGACGCAGCTCCACGCCTGACGCGTCCACAGATGATCGTCGTGGTTGAACGCGACTTGCGGAACACCGTGGCCGGTCAGCATCCGCGTCCAGTCGGTGGTCCCCTCGGTGCGGTTGTTCGCGAACCCGTACATCGCGATCCACACGACGACGTCGTGCTGCTGCGCATCGGCGATGAACTTGTCCACGCTCGCGCTGTTCGTCATGGAGTAGTACGGTCCCGCCCATCCCTGCACCGGATGGAAGTCGTAGCCGCTACCCTCGCCGATCGACCAGTCTTCCTCGCGGATGTTCTCGCGGTCCGGACGGCCAGTGTGCGCGAGCGACGGGATGCTGCGAACGCGCGCGAACGTCACGCTATGGCCGAGCTCCTTGAAGCCGGCCATGAGGTTCTCGCTTGAGGAGATGATGCCGCCCATGTCCTCGCCCTCCGGCACCGCGAACATGATTTTCAACTTCTTCATTTTCCCTTACTCCTGCGATAGGTGGACAACGCGTCGAACAGCCGATTCTGGACGTTACGCTTTCTCTTCAGAGCCACGACGACTGCCTCGTCAACGGTGTCGGTGGCGACAACATGGTACACGAAAATTGCCTGATGCTTGGTCCCTTGTCGATGGATTCGCTTGATGGTCTGGTCGTACAGTTCGAAGTCCCAGATCGGCGACAGCCAGATCATCGTATCGCCGGCCTTCTGCAAGTTCAACCCGTGGCCGGCGCTCTGCGGCTGCAAGAACAGCAGCGGCAGCTCGCCCGCGTTCCACGCTCGTTCGACCTCCGCGACTTGGCGCATGTTGCCGCTCAGCGTGGGAACGTCCTTGCCGAACTCCTTGCGCAGCCTGCGCAGGTCTTCGGCGAACTCGTAGACGACGATGGTCGGCTTGCCGTTGCGCTCGTCGACGAGTTCGCGCACTGCCTCGATCTTCGCGTCGTGGATGTCTACGGACTCCATCTTTCGCTTGCGAGTGTCGTCTGGGTCGGTGTCGTCGGTCCAGTACGCGAACCCGTTCGCGATCTGTCGGCACTTGTTCACCGACGACGCCACGTTCGGCGCGCGCAGCGTTCTGTCGCCGCTGACGATGCTGAACAAGTCCGCCTCCATTTCGTCGTACACGCGGCGAGCCTTCTCGGGGAGCTGCACCTTGATGTTGATCGTCGTGAGCGCGGGAAGCGTCAGGTACTCCTCCGCGCTCAGGCGCAGCACGTACGGTCGCAGCGCGGCGTAGATCTCCTCCTCAGCGCCCTCGCGCACGCGCCACGAAAATCCACCGAACCCGGTGCGATCGAAGAACTTGTTGCGATAGTGCGTGATGAACCGGCCGAGCGCGCGCCCGGTGTCCATGACGTAGACCTGCCCGAACAAGTCCAGTAGACCGTTGGAAGCCGGCGTACCCGTGAGAATCCAGCGGCGGCGAAACCGAGTCAGGTACGGTTTCAGCTTCTTGAACCGCTGCGTCTTCGAGTTCTTGAACTTCGAGCTCTCGTCGAGCACGAGCGTGTCCACGCCGAGCGCCTTCCAACGGCTCTTCGTCAAGAGCCACTCGAGACCCTCCGGGTTGATCAAGAAGACGTCGACGTCTCTACGGCGCAGCATCGCCTCGGTCTTGTCCTTGCCGTGCAGCACTGCGCAACGCAGGTGCGAGAAATCGTTCCACTTCTCCATCTCCGCCGGCCATACCAGATAGCAGACGCGCAGCGGCGCGACCACGAGCACGCGATCGAGCACGCCGGCCTCCTTCAACATGGTGATGGCCGCGAGCGTGATGCTGGTCTTGCCGAGACCCGGATCAAGGAACAGTCCTGCGGCGGCGTGCTCCACGAGCCACTTCACCGCTCGCTTCATGTACGCGCGCGGCAGCCAGTCGATCCCGGATGAGCGCGATGCCTTGTTCTTTCGTGTCGATGACATGGACGTCGTATCCGATGCGAATGAGGTAGTCGATGGTGTCTCGCTGCAACGGAGTCGGCTTCTCGCCCGGCTTCTTGAACTCGATGATCAGCGGCTTCCCGCCAGGAATCCAGAAGCACCGGTCAGGCCACGAGCGGTTCCCCATCGTGTTGAGCTTCAGGACCCGCACGCCGAGGTTCTTCGCCTCCTTGACGCACGGGTTCTCTACGTGTCGCTTCTCGCTGATGCTCATGTCAGTACTTGCACGGTCCACCCTTGGACTTGCTGAAGTCGCACCACCGACAGTAGAAGCCGGGACGCGCCACGAACTTGCGGTCGTTGAACATCGGCTTCACGCGCTTGTTCCACTCGGCCTGTCGCTTGAGCGCCGCCGCGCGCGACACGGTGACCGGTGCCTTCTCCGGGAAGCGAACTCCCATGTCGGTGTACAGGAGCTGAGAAGTGAACTGCTTCGCGTCGGGGAACTGCGTGGCACCGGCTGCGACGTACAGGTCGAGCTGGAGCAGGTACTCCTCGTTCTTCTCCTCGCGCATCTTGCCGGTCTTGGCGTCGCGGATGTGAACGACGTGGCCATCCACGTAGCCGACGTCCACCTTCACGCGGAGCCAGCAACGATCCCAGTCGTTCCACGCCACCGGGAGCCATTCGCGGTCGAATCCCCACTGCTCCTCGACGAACTTGGTCTTCTGCTTCTTCAGGAACTTGAAGTCCTCGCCTAGCGGCTTGAGTTCCGCCGGCAGCGTACGCAGCGCTCCCTTGAGGAAGTTCTCGCCGAGCTTGGCGATCTCGCCGCCGCGCGCCATGGCGGGGCTCGCGCTGGTCGGCATCTTGTCCAGATGCTTGAGCTTCGCGAACAGCGGGCAGCGAGCCCAGTCACTGTATCGGCTGAACGACCACGACGTGAAGGTGGAAGGCATCTCACTTCTCCTCGAACTTGCTCAGGGAGCCCCACGACGGCCCGAACTTGCCGTCGCTGGCCATGGGAACATCGAAGTCGACGTCGCACATCGCTTCGCGCAGAATACGCATCTCGGACTTGTGCGCCTTCGTCGGCGCGCTGATGTTGATTTCGTCGTGGACCGTCACGAGGAACCTGCCTTCCTTGCGCGCGTGATGGTAGTTGATGACAGCCTGCTTCGTGCAGTCCGCCGCACTTCCCTGAATCAGGTAGTTCAGGAGCTTGTATTCGAAGTGGAGCATACGACCATTGTGCATGATCGGCGGCTCGGTGTAGTACACGCGTCCGCCCCACGTCCTGATCGGCTGATCGGCCTTCGCGCCGCGCTTGATGCTCTCCTCGAGACGCTTCACGTCGGGCAGCGCCTTCTGGTGCAGACCACGAATCTCGCGTGCTTCTTGCACCGAGCAGCCGAGGCCGGCGGCGAGCGCGCCCGCGCCCATGCCGTAGATCATGCCGAAGTTCAGGATCTTGACGGCGCGGCGCTCCAGCGTAACGTTCGCCACGTCCTTGATGAGATCGCGAACGAAGTCGTGGACGTCGAGGCGCGGCTGCTGCTGGTATGCCTCCATCAAGCGACCGTCCTCGTAGTGACCGAGGATGCGCAGCTCCTGCTGATTGAAATCGCGGTGCAGGAACACCGAGCGATGATCGTCGGCGAGCACGTACTTCCGAATGCGAGGCAGCTCCGGCAGCGCGCGCAGGTGTCGCGGATGCACGTACCCGTCTCCCTTGTCCTCGAACGACTTCGGAATGTTCATGAAGTTCGGGCTGCACGACATGCGCCCGGTACGCGCGCCGGCACCGCTGCCGCTGTCGCTCATCTGCCGAACCTGATTCCAGTTCGTGTGGATGAAGCCTCCGTTGGCACTGGCCATCGCGAGCCACGGCTCCATGAACGTGCCGAGGCAGGTGAACAGGCGATTGCGATAGCCGAGCGCCGACGCGATGCGAGCGTCGTTGAACATGCCGGGAGTCAGGTTCTTCTTGGATACTGAGTCCTGACCGGTAGCGGTCTGCACGAAGTCGGTCACGACGCCCGAGTCGCGCAGCGCGGCGGCGACGTCGCGGTCGCTGTCGAAGTTCAGGTCGCTGGCACTGGCTCCCAGCCGCGTGAGTTCCTTGCGGAGCCACTGCTCAACGACCTGCATCGCCTTCCGGTACACGCCGATGTCGTGCTCGAGAAGAGCCACGTCGATGCGAACGCCGCGACGCTCGTTCTCGAGCAGGATCGGCATGAGCTCACGCTCGCGGTCGTACGCTGCGCCCATGCCGTTCGCCGTGATCTGCGGGAACAGCATCTTGAAGAGCTTGAGCGTGCGTAGCGTGTCACCGTTCGCGTATTCACCGACCAGGTCACCGGGAGCGAGCGAGATGTACGCACCGGCGTCCTTCTGGTTCCTGCGAATGATGCGTTGCTGCACGAGCCACTCGCTGACAGCGTCGCGCTCCGCCGGCACCATGCCGAGCAGGCGCTCAGCGGAAGGCTTCAACGACAGCGTCTTGGAGTGCGGGTCGTCCAAGAAGAGCAGGTACATCGTGTCGTGGATGCGCCGCCAGTCGCTGAGCTTCATGCCGCAGTGCGTCTGCGCCACGTCGACGTCGAACTTCGCGTTGTGGAACAGAACCGGCGCGCCGCTGCGGTCGATGTCGCGCAGCTCGCGCTTCACCGTGGCGAAGTCAGTGTTGTTCCCTTCCGGGTGAGCCCATGCGCGATAGACCGGCTTCTTGCCGGGATAGATGATGGACACGCCGACCGGGCGCGGCGGATACTTCGGCCGACGCTCGATGGCGTCGGTCTCGAAGTCGATCGTGACTACGTCGCTCGGCGCGCGCATGGTCAGATCCTCATTTCCTTGCGTTCGCGCGCGGCGCGGAGCTTCGCGTAGCGACCGTAGATGCGGATGACGAAGAGCTGGCGGTTCTCGCCGTTGCGTTCCTCGTCGAGCATCTCCTTGCACCGCTGTTCGTTCGCATCGACCAGCTCGGCGTTGATGTCACGCCACGTCTTGACCTTCTTCATGTGCTGCTCCTAGAGTGGAGCGCCCGGTGACGTACCGGGCGCTCGGTTGATGAACGATCAGCGGCGGTACTTGCCACCAGCCTTCGCCGCCGCCTTCGCCGCCGGCTTCTTGACGCCGCGCGCCTGCGGACCCGTGCGACGCGGAGCTTCCTCTTCCTCGCGCGGCTCGTACGGTGCCATGAGCGGCGTCATGACCTCCTTCTGCTTCTCCAGCAGCGCGGCCACCACGTCGCCGTCATCCAGCTCGTTCACGATCTTGAAGTTCATGTGGAACTGATGCTTCGCGTCGGGAGACAGGCTGATCTCGGTGAGCACGCCGAGCGGCGGCATGTCCAGCGTGTCCGCCACCTTCTTGACGAAGGTCGCCCAGTTCTTCACGCTGGTCGGCGGCACCTTGATGAACGCCACCTCGGCCGACTCGATGTCGTCGAGCGAGTCCTCGGGCACGAGCGCGAGGCGTCGCGTGTTCTTGCAGGCTTTCCCGCGCCCGGTGTCGGCGGAGCCGAACTCGTTCATCGGGCATCCCTTGCACGCGTCGTGCTGCGGATCGGTGGACTTCTCGTGCGGACCCATCTCGCTCTCGTTCGTGCCGAGCGCGAAGCAGGCCGGCGAGGTCGGGTTGTTCGGGTCGTATCGGTCGGTGTACAGCGCGTTCTCGATGACGTGCGCGAGGATCACGACGTTCATGCGGTTGCCGGGGATGTCCGCGCCGTTGAACTTGAGCTGGCCACCGCTCGTGCTGAAGTACGAACCACCGGTGCTGACGCTCGACTCGATCTCGGCGGCGACCTTCGCCTGCCGAGCCAGCTCTTCCTTCCACGCGACCATCGCGGTCCCGGTCTTCTTGCCCGCCTTCGCGGGGACGCTCTTCTTCGCTGCCATGTTCATTTCCTCAGTTGATGGCTGATCAAGCCGTTGTGCTCTAGAGCTTCGTCACCGAGACGGTGGTGACCTTGAACGTTCCCACTCCCGGCACCGTCTTGCCGTCTTCCCACCGCTCCTTCACCGCTCTCTTGTTGAGCGCGCGATTGAGCAGGTCGAACTCGCCCTTCTTCTTCAGGTTCGCGTAGAACTTGTCCCAGTCCTGCACGACGGGCTCGTCGCGCGACTCCACCTTGACGTTCGCGACCTTGCCGGAGATGCCTTTCGACTGCGACTTCGGCAGGTTCTTGATCAGGTGGTCCTTGATCGCGGACTCTTGCTCTTCCAGCTCCTCGATCTGCGCGCGCAGTGCGTATCGCTGATCGCGGAGCTTGTAGAGCATGTCTGCGCACGCGCCGAGCGTCTTCGGCAGCGTGACCTTCTTCTCACTTGTCTTGCGTGGCATTGGACTTGACTCCGGTGATGTTGAGCTGGCCACCGCGGATCGCGACGAGTGCCGCCGCGCCCACGTTCCCGAGCATGTAGATGAATGACAGCGCGATGAGGAGCCAGAGCATGTTCTCGCTCAGGTGGTTCGCCATCTCCAACGCAGCGCCGAGCGTCGGGTAGATCAGCGCGATGCGGTACTTCCGCGAGTCGAACTTGCCTTCGCCAGTCTTGATGTCGTCGCTCATGACATGTCCCTCGGATCACGCCAGCCAAGGAACGTCGGGAATCGCGGCTTCTCCTTGGAGCCCGACGGGAAGTAGCGGTATTTCACGACGCGGCCGACGAGCTTCTTGCGGTGCTGCCAGTACACCTCGCGGTCGGCGTCGTCGAACCCGCTGCCGATGGCGAACTGCACGCCGGTCTTGACGTCCTGAACGTGCAGCGCGCCGAGCACGCCAGCCGGCACCTTCCCGTCCTTGTGCGAGGAGCGCTTCATGCGGCCGAGCTCGTCGAGCTTCCTGTCGTTGTGATTGCGCATGAGCTCCTCGGCGCGCAGCACGACAGCCTCGCCGTCAAGGAATCGCTTGAGCTTCAGCAGCGAGCCCTCGTTCAGCGTGGAGCGGCCGAATTTGTACGGGCCGAGCGTCGCGCGCAGCATGGCTCCCTCGAAGCCTCGCTCGATGAACAGTGCCTCGGCATCGAGCAGCTCCTCCGGCGTGCGAACCGACGCGTGGTCCACGACCGTCAAGTGGCGCGACGGTAGCGGCGACATGTGAACGCGCTGCCTTGCGCGCGAGTGCCGCTCGCAGAACGGCATGTTCGGCACCGTGAAGTCGTCGAACACCGCGAACGTGATGACACCGTGGACGCTCGCGTCGGACATGACGCACGATGACGTCACGCGGAACACGTCGGGCGCGTTCGGTGGTCCTACGATGAGCTCGCCGTCCAGTCCGTCGTGCGCCCGGTTGCCGAACATCCGCTGCACTTCGGCGTTCGGGATCGGCTTGAGGCTGCGGCTGAGTACGACACCATCGCGCACCACCGCGCGGACACCGTCGATCTTCGCACTCACCATCAGCGGGAACCGGAGACCGTCTAGCGCGGTCGGCTCCAGTTTCGCCGCGAGCATCGGCTTGAAGTCCTTCATGGTCAGTTCCTCACGCAGGAAGTGGAAGTGGAGCGGCCATCGGGCGCGACGATGATGAGGCACTGCGCAGGCGGCTGCTCAGGTCTCAGCGACGGAACCTCCACGTACATGATGGTCGCGTTCGTGTCGGTGAGAACCGTGTAGTTCACGCTGAACGGTTGGCGCTGCGGCACCGGCTGCGGCTCCGTCGCGCGCTGAGCGATGATCTGGAACAAGACCACCGACACGCCGATCGCGATGGCCACGAGCATGAACGATACGATGAACACCGCTGCCTTGAACAGACGGTCGCTCTCAGTCTTGATGTCGTTCATGCGCCTGCTCCTGCGGTCAGTTCTTCGTAGATCTCGTGGATCCAGATGGAGTGGAACCCTTCGATGGCCGGCAGGCTCGGACGACCGGGCGCAGTGTGCAGGATGCGGCACGACGACGCGAAGAACAGGTCGGGATGCTTGACAGCGCCTTCGCTCATGAGCGCGTTCTCCAACCGATCGATGAGCACGTCGTAGTCGTCGACGAGGTCCACTTCGCAGGCTCGCGCGTACGCCGCGAGGATCACGATGCACGGCAGCCCATCGCGCGGCACCTTGCGCGCGGCGAGCTTGAACCCGCTGCGCAGTGCCTTGATGAGCACGTCGCGCGTGCCAGCCTCGCACTCGCTGAAGAACCGCGCGACCGTGTACTTGTCACGCCCGACCGGGCGCGCATCGACCTGCATGACTTGCTTCTTCTCACTGCGCGACTGCACCGGCGCGCGACGGGTCTTGGGACTCTTCACGTTCACTTCCTCCTGCTGAGTTTCCTGGACTCGATACTGTAGTGATCGCTGATCTCGCCGTCTCGGCGATACACCGTCAGGTCGGACGCGTATCCGTCGAGCGCCAACATGGCGAGCCGCGAGTCGGCGAAACTGGCCATGGACTTCAGCGAGGTGTCGATGTACACCACCGAGCCGTCGAAGGCAGACATGACCCACTTCCTGCGGCCTTCGTCGAACCTGATGAAGAACTTGCCACGCTCGCTGATGCTCGGCGCGCTCACGAGACTTCCTTGTTCTGACGCACGTAGCGCAGCGCCGATTCCCACTCCGCGCCGTGTCGGCGCTTGTTCAGCTCGTTGAGCCGCTGCGCAGCCGGCGACAGACCACCGTTGACTTCGTAGCCGACGATGATGTGAGCGTCGCGCAGCAACGACGCGCGCTGCCGGTGCTGCTGCTCGACCGCGTTCTTCGCCATGACGAGGTACGGGTCGGGCTCGCCGCCGACGAGGAAGTCCAGACCGGCCTGCTCCTGCGAAGAGACCTCGGCGTCGATGACCTTGTCGCTGATCGCGCGCAGCCGCACGCCCATGTGATCGAGCACGGTCTTCATCTCGTTGATGCGCGCGCCGTGATCGAGCAGGTTCTTGTCGATGAGCCGCAGCAGCTCCTTGAGGCCTTCGACGGTCTCCTTCATGTTCTCGTCCATCTTGACGTCGACCGTCAGCGTCTCCTTCTTCGGGTGCGGGAACACCGGCAGGTTGATGCCGTAGACGTGAAGATCGGCCACCTTGAACGGCACGTTCCAGCCTTCGGTGAACTTGATGACGTTCGCGATCGAACGATCGTGCGATCCGTTGAAGAGCGGCTGGATGGACGTCGCGGCGATCTTGTAGGTTCCGCCGAACAGCGCCTTGATGCGGACCCAGATGATGTCGGTGCGCGGGTAGCGCGGCCGAGCGTCCGAGTACACCGTGACTTCGGCCGCGTGGAACTGGAGCAGTTCGCCGCCGACACCGTTGAATTGGACCAGCACTTCGTTCTTGCCAAGTTCGTTGCTCATGTCGCCTCCTGGTGGCGAGTTCACTTCATTGATGCAGTCTTTCCTTTCTTGCCCGCGCGAGCATAGGTTCTGCCGGTCAGCAGCGCCATGCCCGCCTCGGACATTTCACCTTCACGGAGGCGCTGCACCTTGCCTCCGCTCTCGATGAATCGTCGCACGTCTTCTGCGAGTTGGTCTCGCAGAGGCTTGTTCAACTCGATGCGGTGTTCGTTCACGACACGTACTCCAATGTGGACCCGTATTGTACCAGCGCACGGGCACGACAACGCGATTGTTCAGCCTACGTGCTGGCCGCTGCCGGTACCGTCGAGCTTCCACTGGCGCGACCTGTTCTTGCGCATCTTGCGATCGATGACGTCGCGGTAGTCGACGCCACGATTGTGGAACACGCGCATGAGCACGATGATGATGTCGGCGGCCTCTTCGATCATGTCGGCTTCGTCGCCGAAGAGCGCGGCCTCCACGAGCTCGTGCATCTCGCTCGACGCGCGCAGTGCCACGCGGCGCGAGTCTTGGGGACCGAACGTAGCGTCCGCCCATTCGGCGATGCTCGCCTGCGTCTCGTTGAACTCGTCGGTGATCTCGGACACCGTCGACGTGACTTCGGAGACCAGCGACTGGAACTCAATCGCGGACTCCAGCTCATCGCTCTTCGGCGTGCGTTCGCCAGCGCGCGGCAGCGGACGCGCTCGCACCGTCAGCGAGTACTCGTCATTGATGGTGGCCGGCAGGTTCTCGGTCACTTCGCAGACCGTGGCGTCGAAGCCGAGTTCCTGGCCGACGAGCTCCAGCGCGCGCTGCCTCGTTGCACCGCCGGCCATCGCGGCGTTCATCGCGGTGATGTACTGCATCGGAACGTGGAAAGTCTGGAAGTCGTTCATGTCAATCGTCCTGAGGTTCGTAATCGTTGTCGTGACACCATTCGACCGCCGCACTGTGAAACTTGAAGACGTGCGTCTTGCCGGTGGTGGGGTGATGCAGGAAGTACCCGCGCGAGTCGCCGATCTCGTAGATGCGAACGATCGTGCGGTCGGAGCGTCGCTTGAACTCGAACGGAGGCTTGCCAACCTTCGCGCGAGACAGCACGCGGTAAGCGAACACGATGGCCACGAGGCCGATGATCGCTCCCAGAATCGCGTCGAGTTCCTGGCTCATGAGCGCGGGTCCCTCTCCAGCCAACCGTCGGTGATCTCGAGCTCGTAGTTCCTCTCCATGCGAGTGATCAGCTCGTTGATCGCTTCGCACACGACACGCGCGTCGTTGTCGTTGGTCTTCGTCAGCAGGCCGGCGATCGACACCAGCATCTCGCCGACGAACGGCGCGACGAGCTTCTGGTCGAGTCGCTCGGTAGCCTTCATGATAACGTCGGTGATGGTGGCCGCGTTACGTCCAGCGAATTGCAGGTACGCCGCGCTCCGGTACTTCTGGTGGATCGCCAGCCGCGCGAGGTACTCTTCACGTGACATCTTGGGTCTACTCATGATCATACTCCTATCGTGGCTCTGGAAACGAAGGCGGAACGCTCGGTGGGGTCTGCGATCCACCAGTCGGGCGGCGCGCGGCGCGTCCACTTCGCGAAGCGAGCCTTCTCGGCGAGGTAGTACAGACGATACGCCTCCACTGCACTTCTGCGACGGTATTGTTCCGGCATCGCCTGATACGGGCGCGTCAGTCCGGATGCTTCGAGATCGGTCGGTACGTCGTAGAACGTGTCGACGAAGCGCCGATACGAGTGCTCGCGCCCGTAGCGGAATTCGTACTCGTCGAGCGTGGCCACGAACAGGTTGAAGAGCGCGAGGTAGTTCTGCCGCGACGCACGCGCCCACAACGAGCACGGATGGTTGAGGTGTCGCTTGCCGATCTTCGGCCACGCGCTGTCGGTGGTGTAGCCGACGCGCTGGACCTTGCCACTGGCGATCTCGCGGTGCCAGTGCGCCAGTGCGAGCATCTCCGCGTACTCCAGCGGCATCTTCACGACATGCTTGTCGCAGTGCGCGCGGGCGCACGCGATGGGTCCTCGGGCGAGCATGAAGATGTTCATCGCTGCCGCCTCGCCGCGCGCTGAGCCTGCTCTTCCTCGCGCTCACGCTCTTCCTCGGCGAGCGCGGCCATCTGGCCATCCACGTACTCCCCGATGGAGACCACCGGCTTGATCGTCGTCAGCTCGCGATGGACCGCGAGACCTTCGTCGGTGAGCGAGTACTCGCGCACACCAGCCGCGTTGAACTCGGTCTTGACGAGACCGCGCTGGTCGAGCGATTCCAGAACGGCTCGGTTGTAGAACTTCAACCCGGTACGCGTCGCCCGGCGCGCGCCGAGCTCCACGACGAGGTTGCGTTGCGCGCACGACAGTCGCTTGGTCTGGCTCACTGGCAGCCTCCGATCAGTCTGGTGAAGCACGAGCAGTCCTCGAACCCGTCGTAGAACGAGCCCGAGCCGATGGTGTACACGGTCGCGTCGTTCGGGCGAAACGACGAGTAGCCGCGCGACTCGAACGACGTATGCGCCACGACCGTTCTCTTACCGTCGAACGCGGTTTCGTACAGGATCGTGACACCGTTGCCCGGATTGGCGACGCCGGTGTTGATGTTCAGCGGCACTTCCTCGCCGAGCGTGCGGCACTCGACGATCGTGTCCACCACGAACTGCGCATCGAAGCAGCGGTCGTTGAGCGGCGAGCCGTCGCCGAAGAAGCAGATCATCGCAATCCACGCGCTACTCATGACGCCTTCTCCTTGGGTTGTGGCGGGTACGTGATGCCGACGCCGCGCCTGTACTCCGCGACGATGCGGTACTCCTCGTCGAAGATCGCGACTGCGTTGAACTTCTCGCTGAGCGTCAGCGTGCCGCCGGCGTACTGCTTGAACATGAACATCGCGTTCTTCAGCGGAATCGCGGTCTTCACGTACTCGATGCTTCCATCGAGGCGCTGCTTCGCGAGGTGGAACCGCTCGTCGTCGCGCAGTGCTTCGGTCTGTACTTCGGTCATGACGTCAGTCTCCCGAACTCCTTGATCGTGTGCTTCAGCTCGTCGAGGATGGTGCCGAGGTTCTCGTTCACGGCGGACCAGATCTTGTGTCCTTCGTGGTAGAGCGCCACGCACCAGCGGTCCTTCCGCCGCTGAATCGTCACGCGGTACACGGGACGTACCTCACGTCCGTCGCGCCGTCGCCGACTTCGGACAACGTGACGACCGTGAACAACGGCACCGCGTTCGGGACCGTGGTCGGCTGCCGCGCGACCGCGCCGATGGTCTGCACCACGTTCGTCAGCGCGCGCATCGCGTTGGACTTGCTCGCGAACGACTCACCGCTGGTCGCGATGACGCGGTTGTTCGCCGCACGGATGCGCCACCGCCACGACTGCTTCGGCTTCTTCGTGCGCCCGCTGATGTCGCTCGTCGACTCCATGAACAGCTCACCGAAAGTTTCTTTGTGCGACATGACGTGTTCTCCTAGTGCGGTCAAGGCGACCGCATCCAATTTTACCATGCGCGCCCGTGAGTACGTGCAGCGGTGCAATCGCTACGCAGTAGCCGCGTGGATGATGGTCTTGAGCCATGGCCATACGTGCTTCACGAGCACGAACATGGTGGCCACCAGACCCACGATTGCGGTCACGAGCAGTACGGTGAAGCAACCTTTGAGGCCGGAGTCATCGAAGTACACGGCGCGCCTCCTTGCTCTTCGGCTTCGGGCTCACTGCGAGCTTCGTGGTTCGCACCTTGCTCTTGCGCAGGTGCTCGGCGCTTGTGAGCATGCGAACCGTGACGCTGTTCGACACGTGAGGCTCGACACTCAGCGCAGCGACCCAGTCTCTATCGTCGGGTCCGTTGGCCGAAGTGAGCTTGATCTCGGCACCGTCGGCGAACACCTGTACGTTCCACAACGTCGCGCCGTCCAAGCGCGAAATGCGGACGTTGCCGTGGCCATCGCACTGGAGCAGCACTTTCTTGCCGATGACGTGCCTCGTCTCGAACTTGTCCACGTCAGTGACTCCCGTTGATGGGGCGACCGTTGTCGCCGATGTCCGTGATGCGGGCACCGTACTCGCGGTTCAGCAGACGACAGATGGTGCGCGCCACCGGCAGCTCGCACGCACACACGATGCCGTCGAGCACGTTGTCGCGCACTGACCAGCACTCGGAGCACGCCGGGTTGCCACACTGCTGATAGGGAACGAAGCGCTCAGCCATTGGTCTTCTCCTTGATGGTGACGCGGCGCGTGGTCAGCGTCTCGCGGTACGCCGCTCTCGTGTTCCAGTCAACGACGACCTGGTCTTCCTTGAAGTCCCAGACGCTCGGCTGCACCGGGCACGACTCGGTCTCGCAGCCGATGAACAGGCCTCCGTCGTAGCGCTCGGCGACGGGCGACGTGCAGCAGAACGGACACGGCAACACTGCGACGGTCTTCACGACTGAGCCTCCGTAAGTAGGAATTCGGCGAAGACTCCTTCTGGAGTCTCCACGGTGCGTTCGTGGTGAACGAACGCCGACATGGCGACACCGGCCACGCTCGCGTCCACGGACACCTTAGAGGACATGTGCGCGGCGACTATCAACTGCTCGCGCAGGTTCGCGCCCCACGGCACGACGACCTTGACCGTGAGTAAGCGCCATGTCGCGCGAACGTCTTGCGACGTGATGTGAACGTGGCCGCTCATGACCGCTCCTTCTTGGCGTAGATTACGAAGCACTCGATGAGTGAGTACGCGACGCTCAGCGCAGCGTCCGGCGACAACAGGTTGCTCGGCGACAGCAGGATGCGCTCCGCCACACTCACGACCGTCAGGTAGTCGTCGGCTTCGGCGCGCGTGCTGAACTCACGCGGTGCGTACGTGCCGCTGTCCGGGTACGCGGTGTAGACGCGCCTCGTGCCGATGTGTTGCTTGCGAATGCTCATTTCTGCGTTGCTCCTGTTTCAGTGATCTGTCTGTACCGCTCCAACCAGCCCTCCATCCATTGGCGCTGCGCGGCTAGCGAGCTGTCGATGAGGTGAGCAGCGTCGCGCATCTTCTGCGCTCCTGAGGCTATTTCGTGTCCTGCTCGCTGCACGCTGTCCGCGCCGATCAAGTGCATCGTGTTCATCGTGCTGCCCTCGGTACGTATCCTTCGCCGCCGCACGGCTCGCAGCGAGAAGGCTTCTTGTTCGTGAACCCCTTACCGACCCACACGACTCCAGACCCGCTGCACCACGAGCACGGGTCGCACTTGAGCTTCATACGCTCGGCGCGTTTGTAGCGGTCCATCTCGGCCCTGATCGCGTCGTCGGCTTGCGAAATAATGACGAACATGTCCGTGTCGCCGCGCTTGCGATCTGGATGCCAGCGTCGCGCGAGTCGGTAGTACGCGTCGCGAATCTCAACCTCGGTGCTTTTGCGATGCACGTCCAGGATCACGTACGGGCTTTGTTCCTTGCTTGGCTTTTTCTTGCTCACTGCTACTACTCCTCTTCTTGACCAACCCGCGTTCGCGGTTGTACGTGTCTGCGATTTCGCCCGGCGTGGCACGTGTCAACGCGTCCACGTCACGGACAGCCCATAGCCTCACCAGTCCCGCGAGCGTACGCACGCCGATGCCGCCGGCCACCTTGCGGAACCCTTGTCGCGACAGCTCGCGCGCCATACCGTTCCCGGTCACGCGACCCTTGTTCTCTGGATCGTACAGCGACAGCAGCTCCTCCACGCGCAGCAGCGACCATTTCAGCGGCATCTTGTCGAGCTTCAGCACGCTGTCGGGATCGTGCTTGAGCGTGTAGACCCACGTCGCGAGGTCGCTGCGTCCGAGGCTCAGCATGTTCTCCTTCGCAGCAGTCAGGAACGCGGGGCCGCTCGGGTTGAAGTCGCCGAGCGGCAGCGTCAACAGGTGGTGAAACAACGCAGACGCGCCCGGCCCCACGGTGCCAGCACGCCCGATCCAGTCCTCGTACCTCTTGTAGAACGCTGCCGGCTTCGGCTTCGCACGCACCTCGTGGATGAAGTAGCGGCGGTCCTCGTCCTCAAGGAAGAAACTGTCCGGATGGTTCGAAGTGAACAGGTAGTTGAGGCAGTCACGCACTGAGTACGCCGGCACGAACTTCGCGTTGATGCGAACCTTCTGCCGCGTGATCATGCCTTTCATGCGGTCGCCTTGTCCGCGCTTGTCGCCGCCGGTGATCTCCTCTCCCATGACGAACTGTCTGTTCTCAGCCCAGTCGTTGAACGAGCCTCGCAGGTCTTCGTCGGCGATCTCGACTGCGTTGTCGCCGTAGATCTTGAACAGCGAGTAGCCGACGAACGACTTACCTGTACCGTGCGCGAGACCCCACAGAACCGCCGACGAGAACATCTTCGTGCCGGGATGCTGGATCGGGTACGCGCACCATCGTTCGAACCATTCGCGCGCGCCCGCGTCGCCACTGTCGGAGAACAGGTGGTCCAGCAGCTCGGTCCACAGACTCACGTCGCCGGGAACGGGCTCGCATCCCCATCCCGGCCAGAGGTTGAGGTTGCCTTCGGTGTCGATTCGCTCCTGTCCTGGTTCGTAGGACATCTTCGGCACTTCGGCGCGCGATGGCCACGTGATCCACTCCTTGGGCGCGCTCTTGGGAATGAGCTTGACGTCCTTCTTGACCACGACCTCTTCGTAGTAGATGCGGGTCGCGAACGCGTGGTCAACGAACGCGCGCGGGCTGAGCTTCTGCAGGTTGTCGAGGCGCAGGATGAGGCCGGGATCGCGCACGTACACGACCTCCTCGTTGAGCTTGTGCAGTTCCTTCGCACTGCGCCACGTCTCGCACTTCTCGAGCAGGTCCTCCAGTCGCTCGGCACCGTGCGCCACGAGGTAGTCGTCGAGGCCGCACTTCGCACCGTCGGCCAGTGCCGGCAGTCGCACGATGTGCGGCTCTGCGCCACGTGACAGCAGCACGCGCGCGAGCGCGTTCTCCGCCATCATGACGTTCGGGTTCGTGACCGCGTCGCTGTCGTACACGATGTAGACCGGGCGACCCTCCCACTTGAACGCGTCGAAGTCGGGGATGACTGGCTCGTGTCGCGAGTTCGACTTGAAGCTCCATACGCCACCGAGCCCGATGCACGCGTATGGCGTGTTCGCGCAGGCGCTGAACGCTTTCAGTTCGCCCTCGGTGATGATGATGGTCTCCGACGAGTCCTTCGCGAGAGCAGCCCAGTCCAAGATCGGAGGCAGGTACATGCGAACCTCGCTCTTCGGAGGTTGCACGTACTTCAGCGGCTTTCGCTTCGTGAGCGCCGCGAACCCTTTCGGCTTCGGCTCGATGAGGTAGCGGTAGCGCCAGAACTTGAGCGGCTTCCCGTGGATGTCGAAGTACGGGATTATGAACCCGGCCTCCTTGATGGGAATGTCGCTCGGTGCGTTGTCCGCGCTGCGAACGTCGCACTTCATTGCGGCTCCGTCCTTCGCGCTGATGCCGCTGCTCAGCAGTTTCTCTTCCAGCATACGTCGCAGGTTCAGTGCGACAGGCTTCTTCGTTGGCACGCGCTCGCTCCTGACCGACTCGGTCGCGTCGGCAGTTGTTACACTCGGGGCCGCCTAGCCTAGCAGTGGAGGCCGCGCACAGACCAATGCAAGTTTTTGCCGCTGGAACAGGCACTTGGCGTTCACTGCGGAGAAGCTCGGGTCTCGGTGCGCGGGCTCTGAGCGCTGAAAACGAGCGATGTGATGTAACAGGTGTAACCGTCGCAAAGTCGCTCGTTGATCCCTAAAACAAGGGAAATTTGGAAAGTGATGTTACACCTGTTACACGTTACACCTTTGACAAATCTATTAGTTAAGGAGTGCATTTACTGTTCCCTCTACTTAATCTAAATAGGTGTAACAGGTGTAACAGATGTAACAGACGACCCTCTAGCTCCCGCCGTTGTGCGGTTTGAGACTGTTACATCTGCTGTTACATCTGCGCCCGCCGAGGCTCAAAACGTGTCGCGCCGAGTCGCGCTCCGCTGCACGCGCAATCGTGCAGATCCCTCCACAAAGGGACAACGTCGGCGAAGCGATCACGCTCCCCGCGCTGCGATCGGTGATGTAACAGTCGCCGCGCGACGTGCGCGACTTGCGGTGCTCGGTGACGCGACTTACAGTGCGGACCGCAGCGCGGCGCGCGACCTCCCTCCGCGTCAGTTCCTGGCTGGCGACCTGCGTCGCGCGCCGCGCTGCATCCAGGAGCCAACCCGTGTCCCGACGCACTGCCAAGCAATCGCCCGCGAGTGCGAAGAAGCCTTCGCGCTCAATAGACGTCGCTGCGCCTGAGCCTGCGTTGACCGCGCAGGAGGAGCGCTTCGTCAACGAGTACCTGCGCGACTTCAACGCACGCGCAGCGGCCATTCGCGCCGGCGTCGCGCGGTTGAACTCCCGCGCATGGGCGAAGCGAGCGCTCGGCGAGCAACGCGTCAACCTCGAGATCAACCGTCGCATCGACGAAGCGAAGCTCGAGGACCTGATCACACCGAACCGCATCGTCGCGAATCTCGCTGCCGTTGCGAACAGTGCGTACGACAGCGGGCGCGTCGCCGCGCTGCGCGAGCTCGCCGCCATCTTCAAGCTCAAGCCGGAGAACGGTAAAGTCAAGAACCCGAACGGGAAGAACGGTGTCGGTGGTGTCATTCGCGTCCCCGCCATGCTCGACGTCGACGAATGGGAGCGACTCGCGAGCGACCAGCAGACGCGACTCAAGGCTCTAGTGCGCGAATGAACACCGTCGTCGCCGAGGAACACACCGTTTGGAAGCCGCTGCCCGGCTCACAGACGCTTGCGTTGTCGTGTCCTGCGAACGTCGTGCTCTACGAAGGTACACGTGGACCGGGTAAGACAGATGCTCAGCTCATGCGGTTTCGCACGCGTGTCGGCATGGGATACGGCGCGTTCTGGAATGGTGTCATCTTCGACCGCGAGTACAAGAACCTCGCTGACATCGTCGCGAAGTCGATTCGCTGGTTCAGCGGTCTGGGCGACGGAGCTCGGTTCACCGGTGGCAGTGGTTCGTTCCAATGGCGATGGCCGGGAGGTGAGACGCTGGTCTTCCGACACATCAAGCGACAGCAGGATTACTGGATCTATCACGGCCACGAGTTTCCGTTCATCGGCTGGAACGAACTGTCGAAGTACCCGACGAGCGAACTGTTCGACCTGATGATGTCGTGCAATCGTACGTCGTTCATACCGCGCGACCACCCGCGCGAAGACGGCTCACTGCTGCCGGATATTCCGCTCGAAGTGTTCGCGACGACTAACCCTTACGGTCCCGGCCACAATTGGATCAAGCGTAGGTTCATCGACGTTGCTCCGCCGGGCCGCGTCGTGCGCAAGACCACGAACGTATTCAACCCGCGAACGCAACGCAGGGAGTCGGTGACCAAGACACAGGTTCGACTCTTCGGCTCGTACAAGGAGAACAGGTACCTCGCGCCCGAGTACATCGCCGAGCTCGAGAACATCACCGAGAACAACAAGCGTCGCGCGTGGCTCTGGGGCGATTGGAACATCGTGGCCGGTGGCGCGTTCGACGACGTCTGGGACGATACCGTCCACATCGTGCCTCGCTTCAAGGTCCCGTCGTCGTGGCGCGTGGATCGCTCGTTTGACTGGGGATCCACACACCCGTTCAGCGTGGGATGGTGGGCGGAGGCCGACGGCACCGAAGCGATCCTGCCGAACGGTAAGAAGTTCGCGCCACCGCGCGGCACGCTCATTCGCATCCATGAATGGTACGGCAGCGCCGACATCGGCACGAACACGGGCCTCAAGCTCAGCGCGAAGAGCATCGCGCGAGGCATCAAGAAGCGCGAGGCCGAACTACGCGCCGGCCAGTGGATCACCGGCACCGTGCATCCCGGCCCCGCCGACAACCAGATCGGCGAGCGTAGGGAGTCGAGCGTCCCGAGCATCAAGACGAAGATGGAGCGCGAGGGAGTCAAGTGGAACGACAGTGACAAGCGACCCGGTTCGCGGAAACAAGGGTTCCAGTTGATGCGCGACATGCTCGAAGCAGCGAAGGACGGCGAAGGACCTGGTCTCTACTTCATGGACCATTGTCGCGCCGCTACTTCGCTCCTTCCCACGTTGCCACGCGACGAAGACGACCCCGACGACATCGACAGCGATTCCGAGGACCACGTCTACGACGACACGCGCTACCGCGTGCTCGCACGCAAGCGAACCACGTCCGTTTCCAGCCTGAGAGGTTGAGCCATGAGCACCGCGCAATCCCGCCACCCGATCGAGACGCCCATCGCCGAAGTCGACGCGATGGCCAAAGAATGGCCGATCATCGACGCACTGCTCGGCGGCACGCCGGCCATGCGCGCCGCTGGTGAGTTGTTCCTGCCGCGACGCACGCTCGAAGACCCCAAGGACTACGAGGCGCGGCTGTCCACGTCCACTCTGTTCCCCGCGTTCGAGGAGACGCTGAAGGCGCTCATCGGCCGCGCGTTCTTCGAGCCGATCAAGCCGAAGGAGGACGTGCCATCGTGGATCGTCGAGGAAGTGCTCGACGACGTGGACATGCAGAAGAGATCGCTCAATGACTTCTGCAAGACATGGGCGCGCGACGCCATGGCGTACGGGCTCTCGCACGCGCTCGTCGAGGCTCCGCCGCGCGGCGACGTGCGTACGCTGGAGGAGCAGCGAAAGGCGAAGCTCCGCCCGTACCTCGTCCACGTGAGCGCGAAGCGAATCGTCGGCTGGCGCGAGGAGCGCGGCGTACTCACTCAGCTCCGCGTTCGCTTCACGAAGCGAGTCGAGGACGGCGAGTTCGGTGTCACAGACGTCGAGCAGATTCGCGTCTACACGCGCGCCGACATCGCCACGTACGAGAAGATCAAGGACGCGCAAGGGAAGTTCCGGTGGCAGGAGGCCGAGCGCATTCCCAACGAGCTCGGCGAGATCGCGCTGGTCACGCTCTATGCGAAGCGAACCGGGTTCATGACCGCCGAGCCGCTGCTGCGCGAGCTCGCATACCTCAACGTGAAGCACTGGTGCCAGCAGTCGTCGAACGACTCGCTGCTCGAGATCGCGAGCGTCCCCATCCTGGTGGCCATGGGAATGGATGACGATGCGCAGATCACCATCGGTGCGAAGAGCGCGATCAAGCTCCCGCATGACGGCAAGCTCCAGTTCGTGGAACACACTGGCGCGGCGATCAAGTCCGGACGCGATTCGCTCGAGAGCCTGAAGGACGAGATGCGCGAGGCCGGTGCCAAGCTCCTCGTCAACCCGGCTGGCACGAAGACCGCCACGCAGAGCAGCGAGGAGGCCGCGCGTGAGAACTCGCCGCTCGGCGCGTTCGTCAACGACCTCGAGACCACGATCGGCTCGCTGCTGGACACGGTGGCGAAGTACCGCAACGAGACCTCCGGCGGCACCGTCGAGCTCGTCGCGAATCTCGAGCCGGACGCTGCGCCGCTGGAGTCGATGAAGATCGTCATGGACCTGAACAATCGCGGCATCGTATCGTCCCAGAGCACGTTCGGCGAGGCGCAGCGCCGAGGCATCCTCAGCGAGGAGCTGGAGTGGGAGGACGAGCAGGAGCGTGTCGCGAACGACGAGCCCGTCGCACCGCAACCCGGCGCGAAGCCGGTCGTCGACGACATCGATCCGCTCACTGGCAAGCCGAAGACTCCGGCACCGGGCGCGAAGCCTGTCGTTCCGCCGCAGCAGTGAGGTGAGCCGTGGCCAAGACCGTCACGCAGAAGTACGTCGAGCACGCGCTGCGCCTCATTCGCGTGGCGAACGGGCTCAACGCGTCTTCGACCGTAGACCTGCGCACCATGGCGCGCAAGATCAAGAGCGCCATGGGGACGGCCGACTTCGGCGGGTACTCGAAGAAGGAGCTGAACGCGCTGCTGAAGCAGATCGACACCATCGTGACCAGCGCGTACGCAGGCATCGCGGCGCGCAAGGTCGGCGCAGTGCGACAGCTCATGCCGATCGAGGCGAAGTTCGCCGCACGCGCGAGCGCGTTCCCCACGGTGGCCGGCGAAGCACTCGTCGCGCGCACCGCATCGAACTTCACGCTGATGGGTAGGACGCTCGACGAAACGTTCGCGGTACAGGCGCAGCGGCTCATGGATCGCATGACCGCAGAGATTCGTCTCGCTGCCGAGGCCGGGCAGTCGGGCAAGGAAGTCGTCGAGCGCGTACTCGGCACTGGCAAAGACTTGCGGAACGGTGTCATAGATGACGCCATCCGAAAGGTTCGGGGCGTCGGCGACGCGACTGTCCACTCCGCTGCGGATGCGGGCAGGCGCGCCACCATGGCAGCGAACGGAGTCAATGCGCTGAAATGGCACGCCATCCTGGATCCCAAGGTCTGCATCGAGTGCGCTGAGCGCGCCGGCAAACTCTGGGACATGGATGGTGAGCCGATCGGACATGACATTCCCTACGCGTCGCCGGCGCTCCACCCGTGGTGTCGCTGCATCCTGCTGCCGCAGAAGTTCAAAGACGGACCGCCCGAAGACGGCGGCAAGGACATCGACAAGTTCGACGACTGGCTCGAGACGCTGACTCCCGAGCAGCAGAACGACATCCTCGGCGAAGGCCGCGCCGAGCTCTGGCGCAGCGAAGTCATCACGACGGCCGACCTCATCAACCAGAACGGTCAGGTCGTCACGCTCAGCGAACTGCGCGAAGAGGTGCTCGGCTACCCGACCGAGGCCGAGGAGAGCGAGGCTGCGCAGGTCGGTGACGTCGAGGAGCAGCAGACGGAGCCCGACGCCACTCCGACGACGGAGGAGCAGAGCGCTATCGAAGAGATGTTGGCGGAAGAGCCCGCTGCGCCCTCGCCGATCGAGACGCTGCACGACTACCCGCCAGCATGGGACGAACCGTACAGTACCGAGGCCGGTACCGACGAAGAGACCGGTGCGCCGATCGTAGACATCGGTCACGCGCTGGACTACATCGAGGAACGCCACGTCGAGGCGATGCGGTGGGAGGACGAGCTGTCTGCTGCTCACGACCATTATGTGAAGGACGCTGGCGCACGCGAGCTGAACGAGTACCTGCGCACCGGGCGCGGCAGCGACGAGGCGCGTACGCAGGCCGAGCTCCTTCGCGAACAGATCGCGAACGCTCCGCCGTCTGAGGAAGCGATGCGCGGGTTCCGTGGCGTGTCGTATCGTCCTGACAGCGAGCTCGGTCGTATGCTGGAGTCCATTCGCGTCGGCGACACGTTCGAGGCTGCTGGCCTGACGAGCGTCTCTGCGGAGCCGTACACCGCGAGTTACTTCATCATGCGAAACTCCGACGATCGGCGAATCGACACGTTCATGGAGGTGCGTATGCCTCCCGGAACGCGTGCGATCTCGGGCTCGGTCGGTGAGCGCGAGCTGATCCTCGACCACCGCAGCGCGTTCCGCTTCATCGCCGAAGGACCGCGACAGCTCGTCGATGGCCGCTACCGCCGATTCATCATTCTGGAGCACATCCCCGGTGGATAAGAAGATTCCCAGTCGCTTCACCGACGAAGACACGCTCGTCGCGCGCACTCCCTGCGTCACGTGCGCGCATCGCTTCGCGGACCCTGCGCGCTGCCGCGCGTTCCCCGCTGGCATTCCCAGCGAGATTCGCAGCGGCGCGAACGACCACCGCGAACCGTTTCCTGGCGACAACGGAGTGACGTATGAGCGCCGCAAGTGAGGCCGCACGGGCGCGCGTGCTCAGTGGCCACGAGTACTTCGGCCTCTGCTATGCTGCGCGCGCAGAACGCGCGTCTTCTCCGTGTTCTCAGGACCGGATGGTCCCAATTCTCTCGGTCGGATGACCGTCGCTTCATGGCCGGATGGCCGGTTCCGCAGTTCAAGACCGGATGGTCGTCCTGCTTCCTCGGGCGCGAAGCCCAAATCCCAACGAGCGGAAGCTCAGGAGCTCTACGATGAAACTGAAGATCGATTCCAACGGGAACGCGGTCCTGCAGGACGGGATGCCGGTGTACATCCACGACGACGGGAAGGAAGTTCCCTTCGACGCGGCGAACGCCATGGCGTCCATCAAGCGACTCAACGCCGAGTCGCGGGATCACCGCGTTGCGAAGGAAGAGGCACTCGCGAAGCTCGAGAAGTTCGGCGACCTCGACGTCGAGGCGGCGCGGAAGGCGCTGACCACGGTCAAGAACCTGGACGACAAGAAGCTCGTCGACGCCGGCGAGGTGGACAAGATCAAGGAGTCCATTCGCGGCGAGTACGAGAAGAAGCTCGCGGAACGCGAGGCGCAGCTCACCGAGCTGAACGCCAAGATCTTCAACGAGAAGCTCACGAACACGTTCGCGGGCTCGAAGTTCGTCACCGAGAAGATGGCCATCCCTCCTGACATCGTGCAGTCCGTCTTCGGCGCACGGTTCAAGATGGACGGCGACAAGCTCGTGGCGTTCGACGAGCGTGGCGAGCGCGTGCGCAGCCGCGTCAAGCCGGGCGACGATGCCGACTTCGACGAGGCGCTCAGCATCATCGTGGACGGATACCCGAGGAAGGAGGCGATCCTGAAGGCGGATCAGAAAGGTGGTTCCGGTGCTCCGTCTGGTGGCGGCTCCGGTGGTGGCGGTCCCAAGACCGTCAACCGCGCTCGTTTCGAAACGATGAACGCTGCCGAGCGAATGGACTTCACGAAGAACGGCGGCGTCATCAAGGACTGACCCACAACCTCCACTGAGGAGATGCTGAAATGCCGAACACGCTCACCAATCTCATCCCCGACCTGTATCGCGCGCTCGACGTCGTCAGTCGCGAACTCGTCGGCTTCATTCCGGCGGTCACGCTCGATGCGCAGGCCTCGCGCGCGGCCGTCGGCCAGGTCGTCCGTTCGCCGGTCGCGCCCGCCGCGCCCGCCGAGGACATCACGCCGAGCACGAACCCGCCGGACACCGGCGACCAGACGTTCACGAACAAGACGCTGCAGATCACCAAGTCGCGCGCCGTCCCGTTCCGCTGGACGGGCGAGGAACAGCTCGGCCTGAACAACAACGGTCCCGGCTACCTCACGCTCCGTCAGCAGCAGATGGCGCAGGCGATGCGGACGCTGGTGAACGAGATCGAGGCCGACCTCGCCGGCCTCTTCAAGCTCGCGTCGCGTGCGTACGGCACCGCCGGCACGACTCCGTTCGGTTCGACGCCGAACATCGGCGATTCGGCGCAGATCCTGAAGATCCTGAAGGACAACGGCTGTCCGGACGGTGATCTCCAGCTCGTCGTCGACACGAGCGCCGGTGCGAACCTCCGCTCGCTGCCGAGCCTGTACCGCGTCAACGAAGCCGGCGATCAGGGTCTGCTGCGTCAGGGCATCCTCGGTCAGCTCCACGGGTTCGACATCCGCGAGTCCGGCCAGATCCGCGCCGTGACGAAGGGTACCGGCGCATCGTACACGACGAACACGGCGGGATATGCGGTCGGCACTCGCAGCATCACGCTGATCACCGGCACCGGTACGATCCTCGCCGGCGACACCGTCACGTTCGCGGGCGACACGAACAAGTACGTCGTCGAGACCGGCATCGCCGCGCCGGGTACCATCGTGCTCGCCGCACCGGGTCTGCGTCAGGCGATCCCGACCTCGGCGACCGCCGTCACCGTCGGGAACACCGCGACGTCGAACGTGGCGTTCCATCGCTCGGCGCTCGTGCTGCTCACCCGCGCTCCGGCGCTGCCGGAAGAAGGCGACGCGGCCGACGACCGCATGGTCGTGCAGGACCCGCGCTCCGGCCTCGCCTTCGAAGTCGCGGTCTACGCGCAGTACCGGCGTGTCCGCTACGAGATCGGCATCGCGTGGGGCGTGCAGAACGTGAAGTCGGAGCACTCCGCGATCCTGCTCGGCTGAGTTCTGATCCTGGTCGCTGTTCTACGGGCTCGGCTGCTAGCGCGGCCGAGCCCGATTCACTCACCGTTCACCTAGGAGAACGATCATGACCAAGAAGACCACGAAGGCGGCGAGCGAAGCCGCTGCCGCTGCCGACAAGGCTCGTGCCGAGCGCGAGCAGGCCGAGGCCGCGCGTGCGAACGCCGAACAGGCTGCCGCCGATGCGAAGGCCGCCGAGGAACTCGCCGAGCGCGAGCGAATCGAAGCCGAGGAAGCCGAAGCCGCTGCCGCCGCTGCCGCCGCGAACGAGGAGCGTGCCAAGCGCCTCGAGAGCGAAGCGACGGTGCCGATGCGTCGCAAGAACCCGGCGTACGCCGGCGACAACGAGGTGATCGAAGCGCTCCCGGACGAGGTCGCGAACTGGGAAGCCTGCGGCTGGACCCGCGTCGCCTGAACTAGGAGCGTCCCATGTCTCTCATCGTCGAAGACAATACGGGTCTCGCGAACGCCGAGTCGTACATCTCGGTCGCGGATGCCGACGTGTACCTCGCGAACATGGGACGCACCTCGTGGGCGGCTGCGACCACCGCTGCGAAGGAGATCGCTCTTCGCAAGGCGACGCAGTACATCGACACGGCGTACTCGTTTCGCGGTGCGCGCGTGCGCGGGGACTTGCAGGCTCTGGAGTTCCCGCGCGATTCCGGCTATGAGGAGTGGCCGGTGAAGCGTCTGCGCGACGCGTGCTGCGAACTCGCGGTCATTGCACTCGGCGAAGAGCTGGTTGTGGCGAACGAGGACCGTCCGGTCACGCAGGAAACGGTCGGCCCGCTGAGCGTGACGTACGGAGCATCGCGGTTCTCGGGACAGAAGCGATTCGTTCACGTGGATCGCCTGCTCCGCCCGCTCACGCGCGGTGGTGTCGGTGGTTCGTTGAGGCTGGAGCGCGCGTGACATGGCGAACCCGCTCTACATCAAGCTGAGCGCGACCGCGCTGGCGCTGCTGAAGAAGTTCGGCGCGCCACTGATGCTGTCCGGACCGCCGGTTCGGCAGGTCGCCGGACTGCGCATCTCGCAGATGGAGCGGACGCTCGGCGACTCTGGCGTCATGGTCGGCGACTGGAAGTACATTCTCGCGGCCACCACGACGCCGGAAGGCGGCGACCCGGTGGTCACCGACAGCCGCCCTGAAGTGACAGAGCGCCTCGTGGATGGTGACGAGCAGTTCGTCATCGTCTACGTGGAGCCCATCAAGCCTGCCGAAACAGTTCTGGCATGGTTCGTCTACGGGAGGCTCGGCTGATGACCACGCTCAGCGCCATCGTCGACGACAGCGAGATGCTCGCCACCTTCGCGAAGGTTCTCGCGGAGACGGCGGGCAGTCCCGAGTCGTACTCCAAGATCGCGGAGCTGCTGCACGACCGCATTCGCGGCACGTTCCGCGAGATGACGGATCCGTGGGGACAGCCGTGGCCACCACACTCGCCGGTCACGCTGGCCGCGCGCGAGCGTGCAGGCGAAGCGAGCGTACAGATGCTCATTTCGAAGGGAGCGATGTACGCGTCCATCAAGGCGTCGTCGACTCCGCAGCAGGCTGTCATCGAGGCCGGCGAAGGCATCGAGTACTTCAACGTTCATCAGTTCGGGAACCCTGACAACAAAGCATGGGGGCGAGGCAGCGCGCCCATTCCCGCGCGCCCGATGTTCCCGATGCGTGACGAGCGTGAAGCAGCGTTCCCGGCCGACTGGCTCGAAGAGGTCATGATACCGCTTCGTGAGGCGATTCAGGAGGCTGCGCAGTGAACGCTCGACTCACGCTCACCGACATCGCCGCGCGCATTCGCACGGAGCTCAACGACGCGACGATACACGTCGGCACGTCCTACGACCGCGACTACATGACCGCGTTCACGAAGACGTACCCGGCGGTCTGGGTCGCTGCGCAGCGGCTCACGCCGATCGACACCGGGCGCGGCTACTCCGGTCTCTACCGGCAGCACGCGCGCGTCGAGTTCGTCGTGAACCTGGTCGTGCAGCGGTACGCCGAAAATCAGCCCGAGGTCGAGGCTGCACTCAACGAGCTTCACGATGCGGTCTGTGCCGCGCTGCTCGGTTGGACGCCCACGAGTGCGAGCGAACACGTTGTCCTCGTGTCGTCGCAGGACGGACCGCCGAGCCAGACGCTGTCCACGGTCAGCATCATCTTCGCTGTCACCACCACCTACCAGAGGACCGCACCATGAGCAACAAGTCCAACAAGGATCCCTCCCTGCTCATTCCCACGCCGACCGCTGGCGGCTGCTACACGCTCGTCGATGGGAAGCTCGTTCGCGACGAAGACCTCGCGAAGCCGACTCCCCCCGAGTCGACGCCGCAGGAAGTCCCCGCGAAGACGGTCGTCAAGAAGTAGTCCGCGCTTCGGCGCATCAACGAGGAGTAACGCGTCATGGCTCAGCCCGCATTGGATTTCTTCAAGCGTCGCGGTGTCGCCGTCAAGGCCGAAGTCACGGAGAACGTCGATTCCGTGCCGGTGGCCGGCACGAACGGCATCATGCTGATGAACGGCAAGTCCGGCACCGAGTTCGACAAGAAGGAGCGGATGGTCGATCGCGCCTTCTTCACCGGTGACCCGTTCTCGGTCTCCAACAAGCGCGCCTTCATCGAAGGCGAGTTCGACCTGTACTCACCGTCGGTCCCCGGCGTGGCGGTCACCGGTGTCGCCGACGTCGCGCCGGTCCTCCTGCCGTGCGGCCTCGCGCAGACGCTCACGGGCGCGACCAACAAACAGTCGCAGTACAACCCGATCAGCACCGCGATCCCGACGGTCTCGGCGTACTTCTGGCACGTCGACACGCTGAAGAAGCTCACCGGTGCGCGCGGCAACCTGAGTTCGCTGAAGATGGAAGTCGGCGAGCGCTACAAGGGAACGCTGCGCCTTCAGGGTAACTACACGACCGTCACGACGCAGGCTGTCCCCGCGATCACGCTACCGTCGACGGTTCCGCCGGTTTCGACCTACGCGAACTCCGTCGCGTACATCGATCCGGACGGCGCCGGTGGCGGCGCGGAGCTGCTCGTCTGGTGCAAGATGTTGGAGCTCTCCTTCAACAATGCTCTCACGTCGAAGGAGTACACCAGCGTCATCTTCCAGTCGATCAGCGATCGCAAGGCGACGTGGAAGATGCGGATCGCGCGCACCGATCTCGCGGACTTCAACCCGTGGACCGTGCGCGACGCCGGCACCATCATCACCGGTCGCTTCCGCACCACCGAGACCGGCACGCTCTATAGCCAGCTCTCGTTCCGTGGCCAGATCGAAGCGATCGACGAAGTCGACATCGACGGCGACTACGGGTGGGAGCTGTCGGGTCCGTGCATCGCGTCGAACACCGGCGGCGACGAGTTCCGCATCCTGTTCGGCGACTCGACCGGCGTCTAAGGAATTCATGGCGCAAGGACGCGCCTTACTCACCAGGAGATCACCATGCGACTGTTCATCGCCATCACGCTACTCATGCTGGCCGGCTGCGCCAGCACCAGTCTCACGCGCGTCTACGAAGGTCCCGATGGTCGACCGATCACCGAGACCGTCAGTGGTTCTGCCGCGTCGTACAGCATCTACACCGAAGCGAGCGTTCGCGTCGCCGAGGCGCAGAGCCGTTCTGCGGCCAGTGCTCCCGTCGCAGCCTGCGCGCCCGGCGACAGCGTCTGCGCGGTCGCAGTGGCCGGGTTCGGTGCCATCGCCGCGATACAGGCTCGCCAGCCGGTGAACCTCGCACCTCCGCCGCGCGAACGTGACTTCGGCGAGAAGGCTCGCGACTTCCTCACTGGCGCGGCTGCCATCGCGGTACCGGCGTTCGGTGCGTACACGAACCTGAGGTCGCAGGAATACGCGCGCGACGAGCGCGAGTACTTCTACGACTTCCTCGGGCGCAACGCCGAAGCCTACGCCGAAGCCGGTCCGCGTATCACCGTCGGTGGGAACTACGGCGACACGTTCGGTGACAACTACACCGGGCGCGACCGCGCCGAGACGAACATCGGTGACGACTTCACCGGGCGCGACCGCACCGAGACGAACATCGACATCGGCATCGGCGGCGACAACATCGGGCGCGACGACAACGAGAACTCGTTCAACGGCGCTCCGTGTACCGTCACGCTCGGAAACGGACAGACGACCACTGGCGCGCTGAGTCCATCGGGTACCTGCGTCGCAGGCTCCGGTGGCGGCTGAACCGCTGGCGCATCCCGCGCTGGCTCAACTGAGGAGAAGTCCATGCTGACACTGAAAGCGATTTCCACCGTCGAGCTCCGCGTCGACATCGCGATCCCGCCGGAGAACCCGGTCATCAAGGGATTCCTGACGTG
>Ga0315900_10001743_pt1 | contig 34448 bp, 26 predicted proteins | sample LakEriMetagenome_FD_203521 | JGI IMG/M metagenome (GOLD analysis project Ga0315900, IMG submission 203521) | Freshwater fungal communities from buoy surface, Lake Erie, Ohio, United States - Buoy 12 MA114 | ecosystem: Environmental > Aquatic > Freshwater > Lake > Lake biofilm | place: USA: Lake...
CTGCCGCTTACAGGTCGGGAGAAGATCAGCTCAAGGGTGCGCTGGTGCTTCCGCTTCATTCCATAATGGTACTACCTCCCGGTACCAGATGCGGCCGCCTCTCATCGGTTTTCGGGATACGGATAACTCTCTATTGGCAGGTTCCGAGAACCGCCACCACTACCACTGGACCTTCCGCAAACCACCTCAGGAAGGGCATGGCCGCTCCGCATTGACCCAGTCCCAGCACTGGGTTTTCCACAACGACTACCCCTGGCTAGCCCTGGTTTGCGGGTCCGCAAACCACCTGTTCATCAGGCTACACAAGGTCCGCCGGACTCCGCACACCGAATGGTCCGCGGTTAAGCACGTGGGTATAGATCATCGTGGTGCTCACGTCCTTGTGGCCCAGCAGCTCCTGGATCGTGCGGATGTCCTGGCCCCGCTCCAGCAGGTGGGTGGCGAAGGAGTGGCGGAAGGTGTGGCAGCTGGCCTGCTTGGTCACCCCGGCCTCGGCTACGGCACGCTTCACCGCTTTCTGCACCACACTCGGATCGAGATGGTGGCGGCCTTGGGTGCCTGAGTCCCTGTCGCGCCATCGATTCTGCTGGGGGAACACCCACTGCCAGATCCATTCCCGATTGGCGTTGGGATATTTCCGATCCAGGGCGTAGGGCATCAGCACCCGGCCCCAGCCAGCAGCCAGGTCGCTCCGGTGCAGGCTGCGCACCCCAAGCAGATGCTCCTGCAGAGCAGGCACCAGGCTCTGCGGCAGCACGGTCAGCCGGTCCTTACCTCCCTTGCCGTCGCGCACGGTGATCTCCCTTCGCCGCAGGTCAAGATCCTTCACCCTCAGCCGCAAGGCTTCCATCAACCGCAGACCGCTGCCATAGAGGAGCCCCACCACCAGGGCAGCCTCCCCCTCCAGCCGCTCCCGAACGGCTCTCACCTCGGCCTCGCTGAGCACAACCGGAACTCTCTGGCGCGTCCGGGCCCGCACGACCCCCTCACACTCCAGTTCCCTTTCGAGCAGATCCCTGTACAGAAACAGCAGCGCCGCCAGGGCCTGGTTCTGGGTGGAGGCACTCACCTGTTCCTCCACCGCCAGATGGGTGAGGAAGGCATTCACCTCGGCACTGCCCATCTCGCGCGGATGACGCAACCTGTGAAAGCGCAGATAGCGCCGCAGCCACTGCTCATAAGCCTTCACCGTACGGCGGGCGTAATGGCGGGTCTGCAGCAGCTCCCGGTAGCGCTGGATCAGGCCGGGGGGATTGGCTTGCGATGGCATCGAGTCATATGGGCGGAATTGTGGATCCAGAGTTCCCAGCCACCTCCGCTGCTACCACTGGCTCAGCCCCCTGCCGAGGCCCAGTCCCATGCCCCCGCAGGACCTCATCTACGGCCTCTACGACCACCCCCTCAGCGAGGCCGAGCACCAGTCCCTCGCCTCTCAGCTGGCCACCCTCCACCACCTGGAGCCCCTCGACCCCGCCGAAGCTCCCCAGCGCCTGGCCCGCTACCTGCGGCAGCTCAGCGAGATCGCCCTGGCGGCGCTGCCCGAGGCCCAGCGTCAGCAGCAGCAGCTGGCCCTGGTGAACCGGATCGTGGCCCTGCTCCAGCAGCAGGCCCCCACCGCCATCGGCCCTGGCGACCAGCTTCACCCCAGTGCCCGGCTGCTCCATGAGCTCCGCGCCGCGCCGTTGCTGCCGGGCCAGCAGCCCATCCCGCGGCCGATGGTGCCGCTGGCGGACGGCACCCTGCTGATCAATGCCCCCACGGAGCCCAGCGTGGGCCTGGCCCTGCAGAGCGAGGTGCCCTCCGCCGATCGAATCGATCTGCTCTGCGCCTTCATCAAGTTCAGCGGCCTGCGCCTGCTGCAGGACGTGCTGGCCGAGCATCTGCGGGCCGGTCGCCCGTTGCGGGTGCTCACCACCGTCTACCTCGGTGCCACCGACCGCAGGGCGCTCGACTGGCTGGTGGAGAACAGGGCCCAGGTGCGCGTCAGCACCGACACGCGCCGCACCCGGCTCCACGCCAAGGCCTGGCTGTTTCATCGCGCCACAGGCACCAGCACCGCCTACATCGGCTCCTCCAACCTCTCCAGCGCTGCCCTGCTCGACGGGCTGGAGTGGAACGTCCGCCTGGCGGCCCTGGAGACGCCGACGATGGTCCGCAAGGTGCAGGACACCTTTGAGGCTTACTGGGAAGAGGGCGAGTTCGATCCTTACGACGCCAGCGCCGAGCAGCGCGCCCGCCTCGATCACCAGCTCGCGTGCGCCCGCGGTGACGACCCCGCCGCCACCGGGCCGGCGCCGCTCACCTGGTTTCGGCTGCGGCCCTACGCCTACCAGCGCGAGATGCTCGATCAGCTCGCCGCCGAGCGTTCCCTCCATGCCCGCTGGCACAACCTGGTGGTGGCCGCCACCGGCACCGGCAAGACCGTGCTCGCCGCCTTCGATGTGGCGCGCCTGCCTCTCGACTTCCCTGAGCGGTTCGCCGCGCCCGGGCCGCCCCGCCTGCTGCTGATCGCCCACCGCCGCGAGATCCTGCACCAGGCCCGTGACACCTTCCGTCAGGTGCTGCGCGATCCCGCCTTCGGGGAGCTCTCCGTCGACGGCGAACTGCCCAGCCAGTGGCGCCACGTGTTCGCCTCGATCCAGTCGCTCGATCGCCGCGACCTCGCCGAGATCCCCGCCGATCGCTTCGACGTGGTGATCGTCGATGAGTTTCACCACGCCGCCGCCGCCAGCTACGGGCGCTGGCTCGATCACCTACAGCCCCGGCTGCTGCTCGGCCTCACCGCTACCCCCGAGCGGGCCGATGGGCTCGACGTGCTGCGCTGGTTTGATGGCCGCATCGCCACCGAGCTGCGCCTCTGGAGTGCCCTCGACCAGGGCTTACTCGCACCCTTCCACTACTTCGCCGTCCCCGACAGCACCGACCTCGCCGCCCTGGAATGGCGCCGCGGCGGCTACGTGCCCGCCCAGCTCAGCACGCTCTACACCGGCGATCACCGCCGCGCCGACCTGATCCTCTCCGAACTGGAGAGGAAGGTGGCCGAGCCGCGCCGCATGCGCGCCCTGGGCTTCTGCGTCAGCGTCGAGCACGCCCGCTTCATGGCCGGCCGCTTCCGCGCCGCCGGCCTCGCCGCCGAAGCCCTCGATGGCACCACCCCCGTCGCGGAGCGCGAGAGCGCCCTGAAGCGGCTCAGACAGGGCGAGCTGCAGATCCTCTTCGCCGTCGACCTGTTCAACGAAGGGCTCGACATCCCCTCCATCGACACCGTGCTGCTGCTGCGGCCCACCGAGAGCGCCGTGCTGTTCCTGCAGCAGCTCGGCCGCGGTCTGCGCCTCAGCCCCGAAACCGGCAAGAGCTGCCTCACGGTGCTCGATTTCATAGGCCAGCAGCACCGCCGCTTCCGCTTCGACCTGCGCTACCGCGCCCTGATCGGTGGCAGCCGCCGCCAGCTCGAACGCCAGCTCCAGCAGGGCTTCCCCTTCCTGCCCCCCGGCTGCCGCCTCGTGCTCGAGGGGGACACCCACCAGCAGGTGCTGACCAACCTGCGCCAGTGCCTGCCCAGCCGCCGGCCCCAGCTGCTCGAAGACCTCCGCGCCCTCGCCGCCGAAGGCCGCCTCGGCCCCGCCTCCGGCCTGGCCGACTGGCTCGAGGCCCTCGCCATGGAGCCGGCCGACTTCTACGCCATCCGCGGCGCCGGCCTCACCGCCCTGCGCCGCGACCTGGGCTGGCTGCCCCCCGCCCAGGCCGGCCCGCCCCATCCGGAGGAGGCGCGGCTGACGCGCGCCCTCGCCGCCGGCCTGCTCCACCTCGACGATCCCGACCGTCTGCACGTCCTCGCCGCCGCCCTCGCCGCCGAGACCCCGCCCGATCCAGCCGCCCTGCCCGAGCGCGAGCGGCGCCAGTGGACGATGCTCACCGCCCAGCTGTTCGGCACCGGCAAACGCTGGCGGCCCCTGGGCGATGCGCTGGCGGTGCTCTGGGCCACCGGCCCCTGGCGCGACGAGCTGCGTCAGCTGCTGGAGCTGCTCGCCGCCCGGGCCCACCGCCGCCTGCCGCCGCTCCCCTGGGCCCTGCCCGTTCCCCTGCGCGTCCACGGCCGCTACAGCCGCGCTGAGATCGAGGCCGCCTTCGGCGTCCTCCACGACGGCGCCCCCTGGATCCACCGCGAGGGCGTGCTCTGGCACGAACCCAGCCAGACCGACCTGCTGTTCGTCACCCTGCGCAAAAGCGAGGCCCTGTTCTCCCCCTCCACCCGCTACCGCGACCTCGCCCTCGGCCCCACCCTCTTCCACTGGGAGAGCCAGAGCACCACCACGGCCGCCTCACCCACCGGCCAGCGCTACATCCACCACGCCGCCCGCGGCTCGCGGGTGCTGCTGTTCGTGCGCGAGCAGCGCCGCCAGGATGGTCGCGCCGGTGGGGTGACGGAACCGTTCCGCTGTCTTGGCTTTGCCACCTACGACGGCCACGAGGGTGAGCGGCCGATGGCGATCCGCTGGCGACTGGAGCAGGAGATCCCGGCGGCGTGGCTGCCGGTGATGGCGTTGGCGGTTTAGCGTTGAACCATGGATATCCAGGGCCGAATCACCATCAACCCGGCGGTGCGCTTCGGCAAGCCCTGCGTTCGCGGTACGCGCCTCACGGTGGGGGACGTGCTCGGCTCTCTTGCCAGTGGCATGAGTGAAGCGGAATTGCTGGAGGATTTCCCGCAGCTCAGTCACGACGACGTGCTCGCCTGCCTCGCCTATGCGGCCGATTGCGAACGTTGTCTGATCACCCTGTCCTCCTCGGCGGCGTGAGCGTCCACCTGCTGCTGGACGAAAACCTCTCTGAACGGCTGTTGGCACTGCTCTTCGATCGGTTTCCCGATTCCAGCCATGTGCGGCTGATCGGCCTCGGGGGCGCTGATGATCTTGTGATCTGGGAGCGGGCCCGATCCGAAGGGGCTCTGTTGGTGACCAAGGACGAGGACTTTCTACGGCTCAGCGTTACCCGTGGCTTCCCTCCCAAGGTGATCTGCCTGGCCATCGGCAACGCCGGCAATGTTGCAACAGCGGCCCTTTTGCTTGAGCACACAGAGGCAATTGAGGCTTTCGCAACTCATCCGGAAGCTGGGTTCCTGCTTTTGAAACCAGGCGGTCAGGCTCCGTAAACCGATGACCGTGAATGATTTTCGCAGGCCCGATCAGCAGGAGCCGTGGTAATGACCAAAGATCGCGACTTTCTACATCTCCTCTTCGAGCAGGGTCCGCCTCCCCCCCGCCCAGGTGACCTGGCTCCGCGTGGGGAACAGTTCCAACCAGGCACTTCAAGATGTACGGCTGCGAACCCTTGAGCAGGCATTGGCCAGCCTTCGTGATGGTGAACCTTGGGTGGAAGTGCGCTCGTCTGTCTGACGCCCGCTCCAGGGTCGCGTCCACAGGGCCAGCGAGTGGCGTCGACTGGAACGTTGGGCATCAGCGGGCCAGGTCGGTTCCCGCCGCCAGTGCCTGCCCTCCCGCCATCCCCAGCTGCTCACCGCCAACGCCTCACCCCCCTGCCGCACCTGAGGCCGCCCCACCCGCACCTGCTCCCGCTGCCTAGCTTGAACCGCCAGCCGCCCCTCGCCACATCACCCATGCCCGTGGACACCGCCAGCCTGCGCGCCCTCTTCACCAAGCCCTACGGCGCACCGGCCCCGACCGAGGCCCAGTGGCGGGAGCTGTACGCCGATGACGTCCACTTCCAGGACCCCACCCAGGAGAAGCGGGGCATCCAGGCCTATCTGGAGGCCCAGGAGGGGCTGCTGAAGCGCTGCGATGACACCTATCTCACCCCGGGTGCGATCGCCGTGGATGGTGACACCGCCTTTGTGGAATGGGAGATGGGGCTGAAGATCAAGGGGATCGAATTCATCTACCCCGGCACCACCCGGTTGCGCTTCAACGCCGAGGGCAAGATCAGCGAACACCGCGACTACTTCGACTTCGTGGGCCCCACCTTCGCGCCGGTGCCTCTGGTGGGCGGCTTCGTGCGCTGGCTGTACGGGCGCTTCGTGTCCTGAACCGGCGATCAGGACGAACAGCTGTAGTGCGACACCCCGCCGGCGTTGAAGTAGTCCCGGGGCCGCAGGCGGTCGTAGGTGGCCGCCAGCTCCGGCGAGGGCGCCTCGTAGGGCGTGCTGAACAGCGTCTGCAGCTCCTGAATCCGTCTGGTGTCCCCCTGCGCCGCCTGTTCATAGGCCGGGGCGATCAGCCATTCGCGCCAGGTGATGGCTGGGTTCACCCGTTGCATCGCCGCCGCGGCCTGGCGGAGGTCGCCGTTCGCGCTGAGCTGCGCGCGCCAGCGCTGCAGCCACTGATTCCATTGGCCGTCGAGTTCTTCGGAACTCGGCAGGTAGAAGCTCTCCTTCAGGGCTGACACATCCTCCGGAAGGTCCGACAGCCGGCGGAAGAAGATCGTGGCGTCGAGCCTGGAGTTCACCATCAGCTGCAGCAGCTCGCGCATCAGGGCCTCGTCGTAGGCCGGGAGGCCGAGCTTGGCGGCCCACATCGCCTCGATCGCCTCCTGCATGGCGCCGGCGAAGCCCTCGCGAATCGCCTCCAGCCGAGCCAGGGCATCGGCGTCGTCGGCCAGCAGCGGCCGCAGCGCCTTCACGAACATCTCGAAATTGGCTTCGGCAGCCGCCGGCTGGTTGAAGAAACAGAAGTGCTCGCCGCCGCCGGTCCAGGGCTGGAAACGCGGATCAAACAGTTCGAGGAAGCCGAACGGCCCGTAGTCGAGGGTGAAACCGCCGGCGGCGCAGTTGTCGCTGTTGAAGTTGCCCTGGCAGTAGCCCACGCGCAGCCAGTTGGCCACCAGGGCCGTGAGCCGCCCGCGGAACAGGCGCGCCAGCTCCAGCACCTGCTCGCTGAAGGGCAGAGCGGCCTGGATCTCGGGGCGGTAGTTGCGCTCGATCAGGTGGGCCGTGATCATCTGCAGCTCGCGCAGGGCGCCGGGATGGGCATTGCTGCGCGCCCGGCGGGCGAACAGCTCCAGCTGGCCGACCCGCAGGAACGACGGCGCCACCCGGGTGGTGATCGCCGCCGGGTTGTCCACCAGAATGTCGGGCTCGAAGGAGCGGGAATTCGGCGCATACCAGGGCCGGCGTACCCCTTCGGCGCGCGACATGTAGAGCGTCAGCGAACGGGAGGTGGGCACCCCCAGGGCGTGCATCAACTCCTGCGCCAGAAATTCGCGCACGCTCGAGCGCAGCACGGCCCGGCCATCGGCGCCGCGGCAGTAGGGCGTGGGGCCACCACCTTTCAGCTGCATCTCCCAGCGCCGGCCCTCGAACACCCCTTCGAACACCGAAATCGCCCGGCCATCGCCATAGCCGTTGCCGGTGCCAAACGGGCACTGCTGGATGTATTCGGTGCCGTAGATCGACAGGGCATAGCCGGTGGCCCAGCCGGTGGGCCGCATCGGCCCCTGCGCCACCGTGATGTCGCCGGAGAACAGCCGGCGGAAGTCGGCGTCGTGGACCAGCGCCTCGCTCAGGCCCAGCTCCTGGAACAGGCGGCTGCTGTGGGCCACATACTGCGGTTCGGGCAGGGGCGTGGGGGTGACGGGCACGTAATGCCCCGAGAACACCTGGCGGGGCCGGTGATCGGCGCCATCGGCAGTGGCCTGGGGATCGGCCCGCAGCGCCTCGAGCAGCGAGTAGTCGGCCTGTTGGGCAAAGGCCGCAAAGGTGGTGATCGGCGCTGCTGTCGGAACGGTTGTGGGCACTGGGGTCGGCACGGGTCTTCCGGGGTTGGAGCGGCCTGGGCCAGGCCCTGACGCTGAGGAGGCCATCCTGGCGAACCTGTCACCGGCAGCGTCGCCGCTGCCGGCCAGCGCTGCAGTGCGCATACTCCGGGAACGCGCCACACCCGTCATGCCGCGCTCTCCCCGTCTGCAGACCCTGGCCATCGGTGCTGCCCTTGGCCTGGCTGCCGCCACCGCTCTGCCCGCCGTCAGCCTGGCCTGCTCCCGCGTCACCTGGACCGGCCCCGATCAGCAGGTGATCACCGGCCGTTCGATGGACTGGCCCTATGGCTTCAATTCCCACTTCCACGTGTTCCCGCGCGCTGCGGTGCTGGACGGCGCCGGCGGCGTGAACAGCCTGCGCTTCACCACGCGCTACGGCGCCGTACTGGTGAGCGGCAGCACCGAACCCGGCGGTGCCGTCGATGCCGTGTTCGACGGCATGAATGAGAAGGGGCTGGCCGCCAACCTGCTCTACCTGGCCGAGAACGACTTCGGCATCGCCACCGCCGATGCCCGCCGCCCCCGCCTCTCCTTCGCCGCCTGGACCCTCTACCTGCTCAGCCAGTACGCCACCGTCAAGGAGCTGGTGGCGGCGGTGGCCGAGGACCGGATCCAGATCGTGCCGGTTCCGTTCGGGCCCGGCGGCCGGGCCAAGGCCACCGTGCACATGGCGGTGTCGGACGCCAGCGGCGATTCGGCGGTGATCGAATACCTCAAGGGCAAGCCGGTGATCCACCACGGCCGCCAGTACCAGGTGATGACCAACAGCCCGGTGTACAGCGAGCAGCTGAAGCTCAACGCCTTCTGGCTGACGAAGGATCGCACCCATGAGCTGCCCGGTTCGATCCAGTCGCCCGACCGCTTCGTGCGCGGCTCGTATTACGTGACGCAACTGCCCCCCACCACCGATCCGCGCCAGGCCCTGGCGGGAGTGATGAGCGTGATGCGCAACATCTCCGTGCCCTGGGGCACGCCCGACCCCGAGCACCCCAACATCTCACCCACCTGGTGGCGGACCCTGCTGGATCAGAAGAACGGGGTGTACTACTTCGATTCGGCGCTGTCCCCCCAGATGGTGTGGCTGAACCTGCGCCAGATCGACTTCAGCCCCGGCAGCGGCATCCGCGCCATCGCCATCGAAACCAACCCCACCCTGCAGGGCAACCTGAACGCCCAGCTCAAGGCCGCCCCGCCGATCCGCTTCCTCGCCCCGAAATCCTGAAGCGGCGGCTGGTGGCCCTCAGGTGAGATCCGCCAGCCGCCGCCGTGCCAGCGCCGCCTGGGCCTCGGCCTCCGCCAGGTTGGCCCTGCATTCGGCCACCACCTCCGGCGGCGCCTTATCGGCGAAGTTGGGGTTGGCCAGCCGGCCGGCCAGGCCCTTGATCTCCTTGTCGGCCTTGGCCAGGTCCTTCTCGAGGCGGCCGCGCAACGCGTCGAGATCCACTAAGCCGTCGATCGGCAGCAGCACCTGCAGCTCGCCGCTCACACCCGCCAGGGCCCGCTGGCCGCCGCCGGTGCGGGCGGCCTCGGCGGCGTCGGGATCGAGCACCGCCACGCTGCCGGCCCGGGTGAGGGCGGTGATGTCGGCCGTAGCCTCCCGCAGCAGCTGGGCCAGGGCGCCGCGGCCGGTGACGAACTGCACCGGCGCCGGCTGGGCCGGCTTGAGCCCGGCCACGGCCCGCAGGTTGCGCACCACCCGGATCGCCTCGATCAGCTCGGCGAAGCTCGCCTCCAGCGCATCGTCGAGGGCCGCCTCGGCGACGGCCGGCCAGCGCTGCAGCGCCAGGAACGTCTCGGCCGGCTCGCCGCTGAGGCCATGCCACAGCTCCTCGCTGAGGTGGGGCATCAGCGGATGCAGCATCAGCAGCAGCTCGCTGAGCACCTTCGCCAGCACCTGCCGCGCCGTGCGCTGATCGGCCAGGGCCGCCTCCCGGGCAGCCCCCTCCAGATCGGCCGGCACCTGCAGCCGCCGCTTGCTCAGCTCCACGTACCAGTCGCAGACCTCGTTCCAGGCGAACTCATACAGGCCCTTGGCGGCCTCGCCGAGGCCATAGCTGCCGTAACGCTCGGCGGTCTCGCGGTTGACCCGCGCCAGGCGCGACAGGATCCAGCGGTCGGCCAGCTGCAGGGCAGCGGGATCCGGTTCCCCCAGGCTCGCCGGCGTTTCACCCCCCAGGTTCATCAACGCGAAGCGGGTGGCGTTCCAGAGCTTGTTGGCGAAGTTGCGCGAGGCCTCCACCGTGGCGGAGGTGTCGCTCTTGCGGTCGTAATCGAGGCGGATGTCCTGCCCCGCGCCCGCCACCTCGCGCACCAGGGCGAAGCGCAGGGCATCGGTTCCGTAGCGCTCGATCAGCAGCAGCGGGTCGATGCCGTTCCCCGCCGACTTGCTCATCTTGCGGTTGTTCTCATCGCGCACCAGACCGTGGATGTAGACATCCCGGAAGGGAATCCAGGCCTCGGGTGCCTCGCCGCGCTCCGCCGCCTCGTTGCCCTGCAGAAGAGCGCCGGCCATCATCGTCATCCGGGCCACCCAGAAGAAGATGATGTCGAAGCCCGTCACCAGCACGCTGGTGGGGTACCAACGGGCCAGGTCGGCGGCGCCCGCATCGGGCCAGCCCAGGGTGGAGAAGGGCCAGAGACCGCTGGAGAACCAGGTGTCGAGGGCGTCGGGATCCTGCTCCAGCACCACCGGATGGGCATGGGTGCCGCCGCCATACTGGGCCTCGGCCCTGGCGCGGGCCTCTGCCTCGCTGCGGGCCACCACGTAGGGGGTGCTGTCGGTGATCACGCCGCCGGTCTCGCTGACCACGAACCAGGCCGGGATGCGGTGGCCCCACCACAGCTGACGGCTGATGCACCAGTCGCGGATGTCGGTGAGCCAGTCGCGGTAGACCTTGCTCCAGCGCTCGGGCACGAAGCGCGGCTCGGCCTGCTCCAGGGCCTGGCGGCAGCGGGCGGCCAGGGGCTCGGTGCGCACGAACCACTGGGTGGAGAGCAGGGGCTCCACCGGCACCTTGCCGCGATCGGAGAAGGGCACGCTGTGGCGGTAGGGCTCCACCTTCACCAGGAAGCCCTCGGCCTCCATCGCCGCCACCACCGCCTGGCGCGCCTCGAAGCGATCCAGCCCCGCGAAGCGACCGGCGGCCTCATTCATCGTGCCGTCCTTGGCCATCACCGTGACCAGCGGCAGATCGTGGCGCTGACCGATCGCGAAGTCGTTGGGATCGTGGGCGGGCGTCACCTTGACGCAGCCGGTGCCGAACTCGGCCTCCACGTGGTCATCGGCCACGATCGGGATCTGGCGGCCCACCAGGGGCAGGGTGAGGCTGCGGCCCACCAGGTCGGCGTAGCGGGGGTCCTTCGGGTTCACCGCCACGGCCGTGTCGCCCAGCAGGGTCTCGGGCCGGGTGGTGGCCACCTCCAGATGGGTGCGGCCATCGGCGGCGGGGCCGTCCGTGAGCGGATAGCGGAAGTGCCAGAGATGGCCGTCCACCTCCTTCATCTCCACCTCCAGATCGCTCACCGCCGATCCTGAGGCGGGGCACCAGTTCACCAGGTATTCACCCCGGTAGATCAGCCCCTGCTCATGCAGGCGGTTGAAGGCCTCGATCACCGCTGCGCTGCAGCCGGGATCCAGCGTGAAGCGCTCCCGCTGCCAGTCGACCGAATACCCCAGCCGGCGCAGCTGACCGACGATCGTGCCGCCGCTCTGGGCCTTCCATTGCCAGGCCTTCTCCAGGAAAGCGTCGCGGCCCAGGTCCTCCTTGCGCTGCCCCTCGGCCTTGAGCTGCTTCTCCAGGATCGTCTGCACGGCGATCGAGGCGTGATCGGTGCCGGGCAGGCAGAGCACGTTCCGGCCCCGCAGCCGCTGGAAGCGCACGATCGTGTCGATCAGGGCGGTGTTGAAGGCATGGCCCATGTGCAGGCTGCCAGTCACGTTCGGCGGCGGGATCACCACCGCGAACGGCTCGCCCGCTGCCGCCGGATCGGGATGGAAAGCGCCGCTGCTCTCCCAGGCCTGCTGCCAGCGGCTTTCGGTGCCGGCCGGGTCGTAGGTCTTGGGCAGGGCATCGGCCACCCCGGCGGGGGCTTGAGCTGGGGAAGGGATGGCCTCGGGCACGGCGGGGAGCTGGCTGACGTCCATGGTCTCAAACCCCGTCCTGCTGAAGCCGATGGCGGCCACACCGGGGGCCAGCACGGCTGATACCACGGCTGACGGCAGAGCCATCGCTGCTGCCCCCCCAGGCAGCGGCAACCGGGCGTGGCTAACACGGGGTATGGCAACCGACTGGCAGCACGCCCTCCAGCGCTGGGTCGACGCCGGCCTGCTGCCGGAGTCGACCGCCGCGGCGATCGCGGCCTGGGAACGCGATCGGCAGCGCCTGGCACCGGCGGGGGCCGGCCTGAGCGCGCCGATCCGGATCCTGCTGGTGCTGGGGGCCGTACTCCTGGGCGCGGGCGTGCTGCTGCTGGTGGCCGCCCACTGGGATCGTCTGGCGCCGGGCTGGCGCTTCGGGCTGCTGATCGGCCTGGTGGCGGGCCTGCACGGCCTGGCGGCGCTGGCCGCCCCCCGGCAGCCCTCTGCCGCCACCGCCCTGCATGCGGTCGGATCGATCGCCTATGGAGGCGGCGTGTTCCTGGCCGGCCAGCTGTTCCATCTCGAGGCCCACTGGCCCGCCGGGTTGCTGCTCTGGGGGCTGGGCGCCGGCCTGGGCTGGGTGCTGTTGCGCCAGTGGCCGCAGCTGGCCCTGCTGACGCTGCTGCTGCCCGCCTGGCTGGTGTCGCGCTGGACCCTGAGCTGCGAGGCGGCCGATCTGCCGTTGACGGCCTGCGTCAGGGTGCCCCTGGCGGGCATGTTGCTGCTCGCCCTGGTGCTGCTGGCCGCCCCGCGCGGGACCGGCCCGGCCCCACCGGCCCGGCGGGTGCTGCTGTGGGTGGGGGGTGTGGCCCTGCTGCCGGCCAGCGGCCTCTGGGCCCTCCACCTGCTGGTGGATCCTCCGCCCCAAACAAGGGAATTGCTGGCCTCGCAGCGCCCACTGCTGGCCCTGGGCTGGGCGCTGGCCCTTGGGCTGCCGTTGCTGCTCGCCTGGCTGCTGCGGCGCCGGGCCTGCTGGCGGGCGGGGCTCGCCGGCGGCTGGCTGCTGGTGAGCCTGGGCCTCACCTGGGTGCAACAGGAGCTGGTGGGGGCGCTGCTGCCCTTCGTCTGGTGGCTGATCGGCGGCCTGGCGCTGGTGGCCTGGGGCCTCCAGGAGCAGCGGCCCGAACGGGTGAACCTGGGCGCGGCCCTGGCTGCGGGGACGGTGGCGACCTTCTACGCCAGTGAGGTGATGAGCCGCCTCGATCGCTCCTTGAGCCTGATCGGCCTCGGGGCCCTGTGCGTGGCCGGCGGCTGGCTGCTGGAGCGGCAGCGCCGGCGCTGGCTCGGGCGGCTGAGCGCGCAGACGGGCCCGGAGCGGGCGCGCTCCGGCGGGGATGCGCCAGAGGAGGCGCCATGACCATCGCCCCCTCCCCCACCGGCGCCGGCCCGGGCCGTGCGGGCGGATTCGGCCCCGGCAGCCGCCGCGCCGGGCTGCTGCTGGCAGCGGTTCAGTGCGGGCTGCTGCTCACGATCGGCGGGCAGATGCTGGTGGAGCGGGCACTGCGGCCCCGCGGCTGGGCACGGGTGGAACCGGTGGATCCCAACCTGCCGATCCGGGGCCGCTACATCCGGCTGCAGCTGGCGGTGCCGGCTCCGGGCCTCGACGCTCCGAGCAGCACACCGATCCGGCTGGTGGTGCGCGGCGACAGGCTGGAGGCGATCGCCGCCAGCGACGAGCCGCCGCGCGCGAGCGGCCCCCTGACGGCCTGGACTCACAGCGAGGGCGGACGGACGATGGCCGTGCTGGAGCAGTCCCTGGCCTTCTTCCTCCCCCCCGATGTGCCCGACCCCTCCGCCCGTGCCGCCACAGGGACGGAACGGCTGTGGGTCGAGGTGACGCTTCCGTCCGAGGGCCTGCCGCGGCCGATCCGGCTGGGAACCGACCCGGACGGGTCGGGCACGATCACTCCCCTGAAGCTCCGCTGATCCCGGCTCGGGCGATCGGCCGGATCCGGGTCCTGCGGCAGCGATCACTCCGCAACAGCAATCACGCCACAACGCGGGCTGATCTGAGAAGGTAACGGCTCCTGCGCCGCCGACAGCCGTCAGACGCCATGGCCCCTGACGCCCCCCATGCCCTGATGATCGGTGGCGGCATCGCCGGCCTGGCCAGTGCCATCGCCCTGGGGAACCGTGGCTGGCGCTGCACGGTGCTGGAGCGGGACCCCGGGCGACGGCGCCGGGGCCAGGGGCTGCTGCTTCCCCCCAGCGGCCGCGAGGCCCTGCGAACGCTGGGGGTGACGGGGATCGAGGCGAGCGGAACGGCGATCGAGCGCTTTGACCTCTGCCACCGGGATGGCCGCACCGAGGCCCGTTTCGCCATCGGTGGGGCGCTGGGGCTGCTGCATCGCGACCTGGTGGCGCTGCTGGAGCGGGCCCTGCCGCCGACGACCACCGTGGTGGGATGCCGCTGCAGCGCGCTGGAGACCGACGCCGACGGCCAGGTGCGGGCGGTGGCGAGCGAGGACGGGCGCCACTGGCGGGGAGATCTGATCGTGGGCGCCGATGGGGTGCGCTCCAGCTGCCGCCAGCGGCTGTTCCCCGAAGCCCGGCTGACACCGACCCTGACCACCGAACTGGTGCTGGCGATCGAGGCCCCGGACCTGGCCCGACGCCTCGGCAGCACCTGCCGCAAATACCAGGATCCGCAGGCCGGCCTGGCGCTGGGGCTGCTGCCGAGCGGCCGCGGCCATCTGGTCCTGTTCGCCCAGTTCGACACCAGCCGCCATGCGCCGTCGGCCGAGACGCCGGCGCAGGAGCTGCTGCGCCACCACTTCGGTGGCTGGAATCCCCTGCTGGATCGGGTGCTGGCGGATCTGGAGCCCACGAACGCCCACCTCTGGCACACCACCGACCTCGACCCGCTGCCCCGGTTGCACCACGGCAATCTGGTGCTGGTGGGCGACAGCGGTCACCCGCTGCTGACCATCACCAGCCAGGGGGTCGCCTCCGCCCTGGCGGATGCGCTGGAGCTGCAGGCCGTGCTGGACGGGCTGACGCCCCGGGATCCCGAGGCCCTGCGGGCTGCCCTGGAGCGCTACAGCAGCAGCCGTCTGCCGGTGCTGCGCGAGCTGGTCCGGGAGGGGCGGGCGAAGCGGCAGCAGTTCCTGCGCCCCGATGGGGCCGGTGCGGTGCTCTCGGCGCCGCTGGTGGGCTACGACCACTGCGAGGCCGAGCCGGCATGAACGCTCCGGATCCGTTCGCCGATGCGGCCGTGCCGGTGGAAGCCCTGCGGCGCCAGGCCTTCAACCTGCGCTGGGCCAGCCAGCCGCCCGATGTGATCCCGCTCACGGCGGCCGATCCCGATTTCCCGGTGGCCCCGGCCGTGCGCGAGGCGATCGCCCGCCAGGCCCACGAGGGCCTGTTCTGCTACGGGCCGCCGGAGGGCCTGCCGGCCTTCCGCGACGCCTGCGCCCGCTTCAGTGAAGAACGGCGGGGCTGCCCGGCCGGGCCGGAGCGGATCCTGGCGGTGGACGGGGCCGCGGCCGGGATGGCCCAGGTCTGCCGCTGCCTGCTCCAACCCGGCGATGAGGCGATCATCTTTGATCCGGTCGATTTCCTGTTCCAGGCGGCGGTGGAGGCGGCGGGGGGCCGGGTGCGGCGGCTGGCGGTGGATCCGCTCAGCGGCGTGCTGGACCTGGAGGCGCTGCAGGGGCTGGTGACGCCGCGCACCCGGCTGCTGGGGGTCTGCAACCCGCTCAACCCGGTGGGGCGGGTGCTGCGGCAGGAGGAGCTGGCCGTCCTGGCCGCCTTCGCCCTGCGCCACGATCTGGCGATCCTCAACGACGAGGTGTGGGCTGACATCGTGTTCACGCCCACCGTGTTCCGCAGCCTCGCCGCCCTGGGCCCGGAGGTGGCGGCACGCTGCTGGACGGTGCACGGCTTCTCCAAGAACTACGGCCTGGCGGGCCTGCGGGTGGGCTGTGTGGTGACCCCCGACGCCGCAGCCTGCGAGCGGCTGCGGCGCTCGAGCCTGGCTGACACGACGATGAGCGGCGTGGCGACCCTCTCCCAGATCGCGGCCGTGGCGGCGCTGGAGGGCGCGGAGGCCTGGCTGGCGGCCTGGCTGGCGCATCTGCAGCGGCAGCGGGATCGAGCCGTGGCGGAGCTGGCGACGATGCCGGGCACCACGGTGCGCAGCCCGGAGGGCACCTACGTGCTGTTCCCCCGGGTGGAGCACCACGGCCTCAGCGCCGAGGCCCTGGCCCAGCGCCTGCTCGAGCGGCAGCGGCTGGGGGTGGTGCCGGGCTCCGCCCGCTGGTTCGGTCCCGGCGCCGAAGGGCATCTGCGGCTGGTGTTCTCCACCTCCGAGGCGATCCTGCAGGAGGGGCTGGAGCGGCTGCGGCGGGGTCTGGAGGAGCTGGCTGGCGAGGCGCGGGGGGGCGATGTCGGCGCAGCGATGACAGCGGAACGATGACGGGGAGGCGATGAGGATGGTGCCGTCCGGGGTAGTCGGCCGGCCATAGCAGTCCCTCGCCAGGGTGGCGATCTGGCAGGCGCCGACGGCCGTAATGGTGCAACAGGGGCCTGAGGCTGACAGCAACATGGAAGCCTTGGCAAAGGAGAGGCGCGGCGCAGACCTCAGGTGCCCGGACGTTGAGCACCGCCCTGGGGACCAGAGGAACGCGGGCCGATGCGCCAGGCCCCGGCGCTGCCATCCCACCAGAAGCCGCTCGACTCGCCTCCCATTTGGTGCACGGGGAAGCCGGTCAACGCCCGCTGGCAGAACAGTTTCACCACCTGATTATCAACACCAAGGAAGAGGTTGTGCTCGGAACCGACCTTGGAGCCTCCGGTGAAATCGAAGTAGGTGGCATGGGCGTTGAGGCCCATCCTCGCGATGCCAAGCCGCTCAGGATTGATGGCATCAGAGAGGCGGAGAATCTTGTCAAAGCCATTGAGCGTCACCACCACATCGCCATAGGCACACAGCTTGTCAACCCATTCCTTGTGATCAGAAGCATCCACATCAGCCTGATGCAGAATGATCGTATCCAGCCTGATCTGGGTACCTACGAGTGCCTTGGTGCGAACCATCATTTCAAGCACGAGATTCCCCTGGCTGTGCACGTGCAGGGAAAGGCTGAACGCGGAGACGGGCTGCAGCACTGAGGCCCTGGAGTCCGGCATCTCCCCACCAAGGGCCGGGATCGCCAGAAACTCCCAGACGCGCTGCAGCACGACGGCCAGGGCCGCCGAGGCCGGGAGAGCTGCAGCCTGGGACCGCCGGTAGGCGTTGACCGGATCAACGACAACGCCACCTGGCCTCGAAGGCCAGCTGAACAGGATCACATTGATCTGTTCGCCTGGTCGCGATCCCTGATAGCGCTGCTCCAGTCCGTGGGCCTCCTCCAGGCTGTCGCGAAAGCTCTGGCCATAGCCATGCACGGCAACCACCCACTTCGGGCTGAGGACTCCCTCGCGGATCCCGGCAAGGACCGAACGGAACAGTCTCTGGCTGGGCAACTCCTTGGGGCTGCCCTTTTCCTCCTGCAGGGTCAGCGTCCACTTGCCAGCCGCCGAGTCCTTTTCCGCCACTGCGATTCTTAATTCATTGCTGCCCTTCAGGTTCTGGGATTCGCAGAACATGCTTTCATCGCCAGCGGCGACGCCGGCCTGAATGAGCTTGCGATTGGTGAAGACGATGATCATGAATCGGAGTTCAGAATTGAAGGGTCAAGACTCAAAGCTCAGGAGAAAGGGGCTAGTCTTTGCGAGATCATGACTTCCGCAGGATCGTCACGCGCATGGGCCCTCCCTGGGCCGGCGGCAAGGAGCGGTTGTTTTCGTATTTACTATTCCAGTCATTGGGGAACAACTGAAGCTCGGCGCCCATCCCCCCAGGCAGAGCCATGGGAGCTGTCCAGGTGGCTTGCCTGCCAATCACAAAAGCATGGTCCAGGGAGCGACCCACACTCCCAGACAGAACGAACATGCGACGCCAGGGGAGGCGGTTGAAAGGCTGCATCGGGAGAAACCACCAACCTTTCGGCCCGGTGGCGATCCAGGCATCCTTCCATTTCCCTGCAGCCGAGATCACATACGTGGCACCAGGCGACAGGAGAATGGACGTGGGGAAAAAGGTTTCACGAGGACAGACCTCCCCGATGATGCGCCACTCCCCCACGGCAAGTTCCCTGGGCGCGGGGAGCCGCATCCTGGCGGCCTCAGAGAGCTTGCCGGCGTCTGGTCCGCCCTGAATGCAGACACCGACCTGCCCCGCCGCGAGTGGCTGATCACGTCCTCTCTCAGCAGCAGGAGACGCCAGGGCCGCGCCTGGAGCGACAGCCAACAGGATCCAGAGCAAGCAGAACAGGCAGGAGAAGGAGCCCGCACAAGCGTGGGAGCGTGGGCGGTCCGCAGACCCTGATGGCTGTGTCATGGTTTGGTTTGGCTGTTGGTTGTTTTTCGCGAAAGGCGGCGGCCCCAACCAGCTCCGACCCATTCAAAATTGCCATTTGAGATATCAACATCGAGCTTCGTCCCAAGAATTTCGATACTCTTCAGGAGCCAGTAAAAAGAAAAAGCCCAGATCCCCACCCACTCAAGCCAGAGGACAAGACGCTGATCGCCTCGCAAGAAAAGCAGGACGACGCCAAGAGAAACCGGCATGATGAAGCGCATGACCCGAAAGACATTCCGCCAGAACTGGCGCTCGCCAGGATCAGCAATAATTTCAACAGTATCGAGCGCCGTCAAGCCATTGACCAAGGTGATGGCCGCAAAGAACACAATGGCCGAAACCACATGAACAGAAACCGGAAGACCAAGCAGGCGGCTGGCATGGTAAGGCTGAAATCCAGGAACCAGGCGGCAGCTTGCGAGAGCCGCAGGATTGGGCCAGTCGGTGGGGAAGTAGGCCACGCCCAGCAGGCTGAATCCGGCGATGTTCAGCAGCCAGTTCTCCAGCTTGCCAAAACCAGTGTAGATAATCAGACAGAAGCCAATTGCAGCCAGGAGGCCCACAAACAGATCCCGATACACCCCTTGCAGGGGGATGCATGAATGGCCTGCATGGTAGTAAGCGCTCAAAGAGTCCTGAACAGGCAAGGCATCTTTGAGCCACCACCAGCTGTTGATGCCGCCCACCACAAGCAAGACAGGCAGCGCCAGACCAAAACCAACCATGAACCACCGCAGGACGGAGTAGGACCTGAGGATGTGCTCGTCGAGATTGTCGGGAGGCGAGAAGATTCGCATGCAGATCAACCCACAGCCATTTGGACCATAGCCACACTGCCGCCTTCTACCCGCGGTGAAACATAAAGATATGACTACCATCTGGCCGGCTTTTCCTAGGCCGTCAGCCCAGCCGGCTGCGCAGAAGAGCAGTGGGCGCGAGGGCAAGATGACCCACGACGGACACCGGCGCCACCCTCCTTCCCACGCGGGGGGAGCCAAGGCCCCTTCTCGCTGAACGAGCCATGCTGCACCGTCAGGTCGTGGCGCAAGGGCCACCAGATGCCATGGCCTTGTCATGGCCGGCATGGCACAAAGAACCCCCTGAAAACCCTGGCCATCACCGGACGGCCCCCAACAAAGCAGGGCAACAGCCTGCGCTCACTGGCCCGAGACGTCAGCCCGGCTCATCAACGCTATCCATTGTGGGATTGCAGCGCAGTCCTTAGGCGGGCAACGGCAGCCAGCCATTCGCGCCTGCCCATGACCACAGACACGACACATCCACCGAATCATCCCCGATTGGCAACCCTGACGAATAACGTCCTTTCCGATTGATCGGCCACAGGCTGGCTGGCCTCAGATTGTTCCGTCTTCATGTTGATCCAACTTCAGGTTGATTGCCTTCGCTCTGATGGCCCTCTGCCTGTCGCCATCCGATCGATCGTGAACGCACCCGGCAGGCCAAGCCCGTTACACCGGCGGGGGATAGGCCCCGTTCTGCCGTGGATGGGAAATGCCGCAGAGGTGGCCGGCGCGGCAGCGATGCCGGAAGCCAGCCACACCCGACGACCGGCCGACACCGCACGGTCCTGGGCCCGCGCAGGTTCCTGGCGTGCCACCCCAGCGCCGCACCCGCAGCAGGCCACGCTGGCCCGAACCCCCAGCAGACCGGGTGCCGCCACCTATCGGATCGTCAACAACGCCAGCGGCGCTGCTGGCGCCGGCCAGGATCGGGAGATCAAGGTCAAAGGCGCCAGCGGCAACCCGGCCGGTTGATGGTGGCGTTGTGATGGGTGTGCGCTCCAGCCCACGCTGCGCCACCGCCCCCCCCGCGCCAGCCCGCCATCGGTCCGTCGATGCCCTCCGCCTCCCTCGCCTTCCTCCCCCCCCGACTGGACGGCCGGGTGCTGGGCGCCGCCCGGCTGCTGCTGCCGCTCTGGCTGCGCCGCGCCGGCCTGCGGCCCCAGCCCGTGCAGGGCCTCGAGCGCCTGCAGGGCGCGATGGAACGGTTCCAGGCCGGCCGGAGCCGGCTGCTGCTGGCCTTCCGCCATCCGAGCCTGGATGATCCGGCGGTGATGGCCCACCTGCTCTGGCGCAACCTGGGCCGCAGCGGCCGCTTCCGGCCCCACCCCCACGCCCAGTTTCTGTACGACCGCGGCATCCCCCTCTGGGCGGGGGAGGGCACCAGCTGGTTGCTCTCCCGCCTGGGGGGCTGCTCGATCCAGCGGGGCACGCTCGACCTGCCGGCCCTGCGCACCGCCCGGGCGCTGCTGCTGGATGGCCCCCACCCCTTCGCCGCCGCTCCGGAGGGGGCCACCAACGGCCACAACGAAGTGGTGAGCGCCCTGGAGCCTGGGGTGGCCCAGCTGGCGTTCTGGACCGCCGATGACCTGGCCAAGGCCGGCCGCCCCGAAGCCACCGAGCTGCTGCCGATCGGGCTGCAGTACAGCTTCCGCGGCAGTGTCTGGCCGGCGATCGAGGCCCTGCTCGCCCAGCTGGAGCGCGACGCGGGCCTGCCCCCCGATCCAGGCCATCGCCTCGACCCCGAGCGCCTCTACGAGCGCCTGATCGCCCTGGCGGAGCGGATGCTCAGCCTGCTGGAGCGCTTCTACCGCGAGGCCTACCACCGGGATCTGCCCGGGGCCCCTGCCGGGACGGGCGAAACCGGGGCCGGGGCGGGTGAGGCCAGCGCCGGGATCGACGCACGGCTGCCGCGGCTGCTGGATGCGGCGCTCATGGTGGCGGAAGAACCGCTGGGGGTGAAGGCGCGCGGCGATCTGCCGGACCGCTGCCGGCGCATCGAGCAGGCCAGCTGGGAGCGGCTCTATCCGCCGGTCAACGGACAGGCCGAGGCGACTGTGCTGGAGCGGGGCCTGGCGGCCCGGCTGGCGGAGGAGACGGCGCGGCGGATGTGGCACATGCGGATGGTGGAGGCGTTCGTGGCGGTCAGCGGCCGCTATGTGCGCGACTGCCCCAGCCAGGAGCGCTTCGCCGACACCCTGCTGCTGCTCTGGGACACCCAGTGCCGGATCCGGGGCGGCGATCCCGGACAGCGGCCGCGGCTGGGGCAGCGCTGCGCCCGCATCACCATCGGCGAACCCCTGCTCGTGAACACCCGCCTGGCCGAGTACCGCGCCGACCGCCGGGGGGCGGTGGCCAGCCTCACCGCCGAGCTGCAGCAGCGGCTGGAGGCCCTGATCGTGCCCTCAGGCTGAGTGTCGCTGGCAGCCATCCATCCGCAGCCTCTGCCCCGGGCGCAGGGTTGGGGCCCGACGGCAAGCGGGGGAGGCAGCGGCGTCCTGACGCCCGACGGCTCAGCCCCGGGCCAGCCGCTGCAGATAGCCGACGCGGCTGCCGGCGTTGATCCAGCCGGTGGCGATCGTTTTGGGGTGGCTGTGGCTCACCCGGCCGCGGTGGATGTGCGACGGGCCCGCGGGGAAGATCACCAGCTTGCCCCGCACGGCCTCCTCGTGGTGCTCCTGCCAGTGGAACTCGGTGCCGCCCTCCGGCAGGGTGTTGCAGTACAGGATCCAGGCCAGCACCCGATGCACCGGCTCGGTCGCCTCATCGCTGATCGTCCAGTCGCAGTGCCAGCGCTTGAAGCCCTCCCCCGGGGCATAGCGTTGCAGGTTGAAGATCGGCGTCACGAACAGCTCCTCGTCGGGGCAGCAGCGCTGAAACAGGGGCCGCTCCTGCAGGTAGCGGCCGAGCGCCGCACTGACCCCCCGCACGATCACCTCCGCCAGGGCGAAGGCCTCGGGATCGGAGCGGTCCAGGGCCACCAGGCTGATGTCGGTGGACACCTTGGCGGGCTCATCGTCGGGGCCGTCACCGGCTCCGGAGCCGAAGGCCACACCCGGCCGCTGCAGGTCGGTGCGGCGGTCGAAGAAGGCCATCACCCCATCGGCCAGGGCCTCGAAGCCGGCATTGCGATAAACCCCGATCAGGCGCATGGCTCAGCCCAGGGGATGGCGGTGACGGCATCGAGAGCCTGCCAGCGGCCGCGATCGGCCGCCACCAGCGGCAACAGACCCACCCGCTCCAGGGCGGCCGCCACCCGCTCCGGATCGAGGCTGCCGGACTCCGGGCCGAGGGGCAGCACCAACACCTGACGCTCCGCCGGATCGGCCATCACCTGCAGATCGAGATCCTCCAGCTCCCGCTCGAAGAAGATCCGCCGCAGCCGGCCGGTGAGCACCGGGCCGAGAGCGGCGGCGAAGGCCTCGAGGGCGGCGGGATCGCCGGAGCAGCCGCAGTTGAGCGCCAGCCAGATCAGCAGCTTGGCCCAGCTCTCCACGCTCCAGGCCGGCGGGAAGCTGTCGCGGTGCTGCCGCACCAGCTCACCGATCGCGAAATCGAACAGGGTGGCCTGCAGGGCCGCCGCCTCGGGGATGGCGGCCGCGGGGGCAGAGGCCGCAGGGGCGGCTGGGCCAGGGGACGGGCCAGCGGAGGAGCCTGCGGAAGGAGCGGATGGGGGCCCGGCGGAGCCGGCCGGAGCACCGGAGGAGGGGGATTCCATCGCCCCATCCTCACCGTCGGCGGGCAGAGGGGAGGAGCAGCGGGCAAACTGCAGAGGACTGCTGGGAGAGACCCGATGGCCCTGGATCTGAACGACCCGGAGCTTGAGTTCGCCGATCTGGTCTACGCCTACCAGAGCTGGGTGATGGCCGTGATCAACGACGAGAAGCTGGGTGGCGAGACCCTGCTCACCGAGGAGATCGCCGACGATGCCCTCAACGCGATGCGCTTCCTGCCCGATGTGGTGACCAGCGCCATCGAGACCACCCTCGCCCGGGTCTACGACGTGGACAGCGATGAGCTGGCCGCCCTGCTCTATCCGGAGGGTTGAGCGGGCTTGGCCGCGCTCCGTCTTCCGTGATCAGCCTGCCGTGACCGCCCGGCGCCGGACCGCGGGGCCGGCGGCGGCCCTGGGGCTGCTGGTCGCCCTGGCGCTGGCCGGCTGCCGCTCCGGGACCACCTCCCAGGCGGAGGCGTCGGGCCGGGCCGAGCCCCACGGCTGGATCGTGCTGGCCGTGGGGGTCGACAACGTCGAGAGGCTCAACCGGGACCTGCTCGAGGACGTCAACCACGAGAGCAACGATCTGGCCCGCGCCTTCCGCGGCCTCCACCCGCGGGTGGGGATCGAGATCCAGCCCTTCGAGAGCAACGTGCTGCCCCAGGAACTGGCGCGGCGAACCCGGGACGGCCTGGCGCCGGATCTGCTGCTGGTGAGCGCCGGCGACGCCCACAACCTCGCCGCCCGTGGGCTGATCCGCCCCCTCCGGCTGCCACCGGATCGGATCGATCATCTCGACCCGATGGCGCTGGCCCGGGTGCGCCTGGCCGATGGTCGCCTGCTGGGGCTGCCGGTGATGCTGCAGCCCCAGCTCGCCTGCTTCGACCGTCGCCGGGTCGCGCGCTCGCCCGCCAGCTGGGATGCGCTGCTGCAGCGCTCCCAGGAGGGCCTGCGGGTGGGGCTGCCGATGCAGGCGATGAGCCTGGCCTGGACCCTGCGGCCCCTCGGCGCCGGAAGCAGCGTGAAGGCCATTGCCAGCAGCGGCCGCCTCAACGCTGCTGACCAGCGGCAGCTGCAGAGCTGGCTGGAACGGCTGCGCGACGCCCAGCACCACCACGGGATCCAGTTCCTCGCCAACCAGGACGCCCTGATGCGGGGACTGATCGCGGGGGAGCTGGACTGGGTGAGCTGCCGCAGCGACCAGATCGCCTCCCTGCGCAAACGGGGTCTGGGCTCCCGCCTGGGCGTGGCCCTGCTGCCCTCGGGTCCCGGCGGTCCGGCCAGTCCGCTCAACCGCCTACGGGTGCTGGTCTTCGGCACCAACTCGACAGAGCCCCAGCGGCAGGCAGCGGAGGCCCTGGGACGCTTCAGCCTCAACCCGCCGGTGCAGCGCCGCATCCTGTTGGAACACCTGGGCCTGCCGGTCACCACCGATCCGCTGACCGTCGCCCAGCGCTCCCCCCTGACGGCCAGCCTGATCACGGCCGCAGCCCAGGGCGCGTCCTCCGAGACCGATGGCCTGGCCCTGCGGCTCAACCACGCCGACAACGCCAACCGCTGCCGGCATCTGCTGATGGAGTTCCTCTACGGCGAACGCGACAGCCGCAGCGCCAGCCTCCGGTTGATGGAGCTGTTAGCTGGGGAGGCGAGCCGATGAGCGGCATCGAATTCCTGCTGCCCGAAGTGCTGGGCTGGAGCGGCTACCTGGGCCGCCCGCCGGTGCTGCTGCAGCTGGCCCTGGTGGTGCTGGTGCTCCTGGCGGAGTGGCTGCTGCGACGCCGGCTGCCCCCCGACCGGCGCCAGGCGCTGCTGCGTCCCCTGTCCCTGGTGGTGCTGGCCCTGCTCACCGGCCTGCTCGCCCTGGCGCGTCAGCCCTGGGGACTGGCCGCCTTCCTGGTCTGGGCGGTGGCGGGCTGGAGCGGGCTCGGCCTGCTCGAGGAGGCCCTGGCCCGGGTGATCCCGACCGAACCGCTGCGGCTGTTCAACAGCCGGCTGCTGCGGCCCCTGTTTCTGCTGGTGGTGGGGCTGGCCCTGGTGCAGCGGTTCGACAACCTGCAGGATCTGGCCCTGATTCCCCTGGGCCAGTGGCTGGGCACCCCGGTCAGCCTGGGGCGGCTGCTGCAGGCGGTGGTGGCGCTCTACCTGCTGGCCATGGGCACGGGTCCCCCGCTGCAGGGGCTGGCCTGGCTGATCCAGCGGGGCACCCATCTCAGCGATGGCAGCCGGCGGGCGATGGCCCTGATGCTGCGCTATGTGGTGGTGGGGATGGGCCTGATCTGGGCCCTCGACCACCTGGGAATCAACCGCACCGGCATCCTGGCGGTCGCCGGGGGGCTCTCGGTGGGCCTGGGCTTCGGCATCAAGGAGGTGTTCTCCAACTTCATCAGCGGCCTGTGGCTGCTGTTCGAGGGCTCGGTACGCCCGGGTGAGGTGCTGGTGGTGGATGGAGACCCCTGCGAGGTGCGCCGGCTGGGCCTGCGGGCGGCGGTGCTGTGGCGCGACCGGGACAACGCCGAACTGGTGGTGCCGAACCAGACCTTCTTCACCACCTCGACGATCACCTTCACCGGAACCGACCGGATGCGGCGCAGCCAGGTGCTGGTGGGGGCCGCCTACCGCCATGACCCCGCCGCCGTGATCGCCCTGCTGGAGGCCACGGCTGCAGGCTGCGCGGGGGTGCTGGCCAGTCCGCCGCCCCGCGGGCTGGTGCTCAGCTACGGCGACTCGGCGATCCAGTACGCCCTGCGCTTCTGGATCGCCAATCCCATGGCCAATGTCTCGATCTGCAGCACCGTGCAGACAGCCCTCTGGGCGGCCTTCCGGCAGCACGGCATCGAGATTCCCTACCCCCAGCAGGTCCAGTACCAGGCCGCCCTGCCCGAAGCGGAGGCCCAGCCGCCGCCGCTTCCGCCCGCGCCCCCGCCACCCCCGGCGCCGGGGACCTAGACCAACTCAACACCCTCTCCCAGGCTCAGACCCTGGCCGGGCAGCGGATCAGGACCCGCGCCGGCACCCGGTCACAGATCGAGCCGGAACCACTTCTCGGCATCGCGGGCGGCGCGGTCCTGGCCGAGCTTGTGGCCGAGGGCAAACGACCCCGTGCAGGCCAGCAGGGCCAGCAGCCCGACACCGCTGCGGGGCGACCAGCTGCGGGAGGAGGGGTCCTGGGGGGCGCCGACCACGGTGAGCAGGGCGAAGCCCACCGAAGCCAGGGCCCCGATGCCGTAGAGCACCGGCACCATCGTGCGGCGGGTGACGCCATGCAGCACCACCACCGGAATGCCAAGCACCGGCAACCCCGAAGCCAGGGCCCAGCCCCAGCGGACGCGCTGACCATCCCCCAGGCGGCGACGGTAGGCAAGGCGACGGGGATCGGTCTCAGCAGCCACGGCGTCGATGGGCTTGGAGAAAACGGGCGGCAGGCCGGGGGAGGGGCTGCATCCTGGGGGAGCCAGCACGATTGGTCCCATTGTGGGGTGCGCTCAACCCCGGCGGGAGCGCCCGGTCAGGGGAGGCACGGGACCGGCGACCGTACCCGCTGGGGGGCGTAACAGCGGCACAGGGCCTCCCCCCGGCAGCGTGAGCACCCTCCGACACAGCTGTCAGGCGAGCGGCCCGGCGGTCTCAGGGGCCCGTGCTGCCGGCGGCAAGCTCCAGGCATCGCCGCTCCACGGCCAGCCGCAGGGAAGGGGCCAGGGGCCGGTGTTCGACCAGGCGCGGGCTCCAGACCTGGCCGCTGAGCAGCTCCTGCCAGTCCGCCAGCACCATGTCCTGCCCTTCAAGCAGGCGCAGGGCCTCCAGGGGCACCGGCAGCGGCGCGCGGAAGAAATGGGCCGTGCGTTCGGCGTTGCGATCGCTGAACCAGAAGGGCAGCGCGGCCTCGGCCAGCCAGGCGATCTCCTCATGCAGTTCCCGGCGCACGGCCTGGGCCGGCGATTCACCGGGATCGAGGTGACCGCCGAACAGACCCCAGGTGCCGGGATGGACGATGCCGGCAATGTCGTCGCGCAGCTGGAGCAGCCAGCGACCCTCCCGATCCAGAACGGCCAGGGCAACCTCGACGGACATGGCGGGGGGCAACGGGGCGCGAAACACCCCCAGCCTGCCCGTTGGCCCCGGCTCAGGTCGGCTCGAGCACCGCAGCGTGGAGCACCTCCATCACCCGGTCCACCCGCTGGCTGTCCTCCTCCGGCAGCTCCAGCGCACAGCCCAGGCTGGCGAGGATGTTGCGCTCATCGGCTTCGAGCGGACCATCGGAGCGCATGATCTCGGCGGCCACCGCGTAGGCGGTGTGGCGCTGGCGGGGGCTGAGGGCCGCCGCGGCATCGAGCATCAGGTGCTGGGCCCCGCGCCGACGCAGATCCGCCAGCAGGGAATCGAGCAGCAGCACCATCTCGCCGTCGGTGAAGCGGCGGTAGGGGTCGCGGTAATCGAGGGCGTGGCGCAGGGCCCGGGAGCCGGCGGGGGTGAGCCGGCCGTCCCAGGAGACGGCGGCCAGGGCCACAGCGGCGAAGGCCCGGATCGAATCCATCGGCTGGCCATCCTGAACCGGGGAGCGGCTGGCGTGGAGGGTGGAGGTCATGACGGGGGAAGGAGCAGGCCCGGACGGATCGGGCCGCCTGTGGAGATGCAACCATCGATAGGCAGCCGTCCCGCCAGCGGGCCGTAGCGAGGGCGACGATCCGGCCGAGCTGAGGACAAATACCCACGTCGGAGCCGAGCAGCCGGCATTACCCGGTGCATGGCTGGGTCCGGCCTCAGGCCATCAGCAGCAGGTCGCTGAACACCAGGGACGGATGGGTCGTGGCGCCCAGCAGCGCGACGGCGACCGGGGCGGAGGCGCCGCCGCTGCCATCGGCGTCGTAGCGCAGCAGTCCGCTGCTGCTGTCGTACAGGAACCGCTGGGCGGTGCTGCTCGCCGCGATCACGCCCCCGCCGGCCAGGAACTGGCTGCTCGTGATCGTGGTGGCCGTGCTGCTGAAGCCGGTGTAGATCGCCTTGCTGAACACCAGCCGGTCGCTGCCGCTCACGAAATCAGTGATCAGATCCCGGTTGCTCGTCCCGTTGGGGGTGGTGGTGAACGCGAAGGTGTCGGCGGCGGCGCCGCCGCTGAGGCTGTCGTTGCCCTGGCCGCCATTGAGCTGGTCGTTGCCATCACCGCCGCTGAGGCTGTCGTTGCCGTTGCCTCCGCTCAGGGTGTCGTTGCCGCCGAGCCCGCTGATCCGGTCGTCACCGAAAGCCGCACTGAGCCGGTTGGCCGCAGCGTTGCCCGTGAGTGTGTTGTTGAGCGAATTGCCCGTGCCATCGATCGCCGAACCTCCCGTCAGAATCAGAGTCGTGGTGGTCGAGGCCAGCGCGGTCACGCTCAGCGCACTGACAAAGGTGTCCGCCGGCAGCCCGGGCGCGCTGATCGTCGCCAGGTCGTTGCCGGCATCGTCCTGCACCGCGCCGCTCTCGTCGTTGGCCGTCGACGGATCGCTGTAGGTGAGCCGCACGCTCTGGGCAGCCGTCGGCGCCGTTCCGGACAGCGCCAGCCGCAGCTGACGCCGATCCGTGCCGACGGTGATGCCTGTGATCATGCGCACCGCCCCGTCCACCGTGGCCCCGAACCGCGTCGGGCTCAGGCCCGGCGTCTGCACCGCCTCGCTGAAGCTCACCAGCAGCTGGCTGCCCTCGACCGTCAGTCCACTGATCACCGGCGCCGTCCGGTCCGTTGCGGTGTCGTCATTGCGGATCGTCCCCACCGCGCTCGCCACCGCCAGCGTCGCTCCACTGGCATTCGAGAGCGTCACCGTGAAGGTCTCGTCCGCCTCCACGACCGTGTCTCCCGCCACGGAGATCGTGAGGGTGCGCACGCTCTGACCGGCACTGAAGACGACGCTGCCCGACGGCAGGGCGCCACCGAAATCGGTGGCCTGGGCCGGGTTGGCACCACTGCCGCTCACCACCCAGGCCGCCGAGCTGACGCCACTGAGATCGCCGCTGCGACTCACGTTGAACGTGAAGGCGGTGGAGCCCGCGTTGCCCTCGAGAGCACTGACGGGGGCGATCGCCAGGGCGGCGGCGGGCGAGGGCGGTGGGGGCGCGGCGCCGGCTCCGAACAGCCGGATGTGCTGAGCGCTCAGGGAGGGGGCGGCGTTGAGGCGCGCGAAGGCGGTGGCAGCCTGGGATCCCGTGCCGTCGGGATCGAAGGACAGGAGGCCGGTGCTGGTGTTGAACAGGATCTGAGCCTGGGCGGCGGTGGCGGCACCGAGCGCACCGGCGCTGAAGGCCGCAGCACGGAGGACACCGTTGTCGGCCTGCAGGCCGGCGAAGGTGGTGCGATCCAGCCAGATCTGATCAGGGCTGGTGCCTCCCGTCTCGAAGCCGTCGATGGTGTCGAGATTGGTCTGGGCGTTGAGAGCAGCCCAGAACACAAAGGCATCCAGGGATCCGGTCGTGCCATGGAGGCCATCCAGGCCACCCCCGCCACTGATCCAGCGCCGGCGACCGGTGGCGGAACCGACGTTCAGCTGGTCAGCCCCATCACCGCCGACCCGCAACTCATCGAAGGCGAAGCCATAGATCGTGTTGGCCCCGAAGACCAGATCATGGGGAGTGACCAGGCGACTGCGGATCGCCACGCCGTCATTGAAGGCATTGCCGCTGATGCTCAGCATGGTCTGAAGCACCGAGGCCGGCGTGTCAGCGCGGATCAGGATGCCCTGCCCGCCCGCGATGATGTCGAAGGTGTTGTTGACAATGCTGGTGCGCAGCCCGTAGGTGCCATCCGAGGCTGGATTCTTGCTCTTGTAATCCACCCAGACATTGCCCGGATCGGCGCTGATGAACTGAAAGTCGAGAAACGCACCAGCCGACAGGCTGTTGCCGGAGAACAGCCCACCGGCGTTGTAGAAGCGCTCGCCCATCGGCGCTGCCGGCCCCGACTGCTTGGTCAGACCGGCACCGATGAACCGATTGCCGACGACCCGCACATTGGGAGTGAACAGCACAATGAAGGCCCCGCCATAGCCCGCTTCATCGAAGCGGCTGTCCAGAATCTGCAGCCCATCACCGCCTTCAAAGAACAGGACATAGGCACCGCCCAGCCCCGTGGCCGGGTCGTAGCCCGACTGCCCGCGCAGGCTCACATCGAGGCCCGTGAGGATGCTGCCCTTGCTGCCGGAGAGATCGGCATAGGTGCCACCGGCGCCGGTATTGCCCTTGTGCACACCCGTGAGCACAAGATTCTGCAACCGCAGGCCGGTGGCCGTCGGCGCCAGCGGGTTGTAGGGGAGGCTGCCGGTGCTGGAGGCGAGAAGATAGCCCTCTGCGCCGAGCAGATACTCCAGGCGCAGATCCTGAACGGCAAAAAACGGCGGCGGCGTTCCGCCGTCATCACCGCGCGTGAAGATACGGCTGTTGCGTAGAACCGTGCCATTGACGGCACCCGCACCCTTGACGGTCACCCGCGGTGCCGTGGCACCGCCCAGGGTGGGCGGCGTGAACAGCCCGGCCCCCAGCTGAATCACAGCATCGGCCCCCGCCGCCCGCAGGGCATCGGCCAGGGTGGGATACAGCGTGGCGCCGATGCTGATGGTGGTCATGCCCTCGTCCGGGTTGTCGCGGGCAGCACGTCGCCTGAAAGGGGTGGCTCAGCTTGCCCCGGGCAGATGGCCGGGGATGGCGGCTCACGCCAGCGACCGCACGTGACGCGATCGATCATCGTCAGAGCGATGCTATGGCCACTGTCCTGGCTGTGGCGCAGCCGGCCACAGTGCTGCGGCATCCAGCCGGCTTCCCGCCACCATCTGCGCGGCGTCCGGCACTGCGCGGGCGCCGGAGTCGACGCCGGCCTCAGGCCATCAGCAGCAGGTCGCTGAACACCAGGGACGGATGGGTCGTGGCGCCCAGCAGCGCGACGGCGACCGGGGCGGAGGCGCCGCCGCTGCCATCGGCGTCGTAGCGCAGCAGTCCGCTGCTGCTGTCGTACAGGAACCGCTGGGCGGTGCTGCTCGCCGCGATCACGCCCCCGCCGGCCAGGAACTGGCTGCTCGTGATCGTGGTGGCCGTGCTGCTGAAGCCGGTGTAGATCGCCTTGCTGAACACCAGCCGGTCGCTGCCGCTCACGAAATCAGTGATCAGATCCCGGTTGCTCGTCCCGTTGGGGGTGGTGGTGAACGCGAAGGTGTCGGCGGCGGCGCCGCCGCTGAGGCTGTCGTTGCCCTGGCCGCCATTGAGCTGGTCGTTGCCATCACCGCCGCTGAGGCTGTCGTTGCCGTTGCCACCGCTCAGGGTGTCGTTGCCGCCGAGCCCGCTGATCCGGTCGTCACCGAAAGCCGCACTGAGCTGATTGGCCGCAGCGTTGCCCGTGAGTGTGTTGTTGAGCGAATTGCCCGTGGCGTTGATCGCGCCCGAGCCGGTGAGGCTGAGGTTCTCGACCTCGCCGAGGGCCGCCAGGGTGAAGGTCACCGAGCTGCGCACCTCATCAAGGCCCCCTGCAGCCAACTCGGTGATCCAATCCGTGGTGGTGTCGACCTCGTAGCAGTCGTTGCCGCTGCCACCGATCAGGCTGTCGATCCCGGCACCGCCGTTGAGGGTGTCGTTGCCACCATTGCCGCTGAGGCTGTTGGCGGCGGCGTTGCCACTGAGGGTGTTGTGGAGGCTGTTGCCCACCCCGTTGATCGCGGCTGTCCCCGTGAGAATCAGGGTGGCGGTGGTGGCGGCCAGGGCCCCCACGCTCACCGCGCTGAAGACGGTGTCGGCCACCTGGCCGGGTGCAGCGATCGCCAGCAGGTCATTGCCCGGCCCGTCCTGCACCACGCCGCTCTCGTCGTTCGCGGCGCTGGCATCGCTGGTGGTGAGACGCACCACCTGGGCCGCTGTCGGCGCCGTCCCCGACAGGGTCAGCCGCAGCTGGCGGGCATCGGCCCCGGCGGCGATCGCGCTGATGCCGCGGCTCACGCCATCCACCGTCGCCGCGAAGCGCTGGGTGGTCAGTCCCGGCGTCAGCACCGCCTCGCTGAAGCCCAGCAGCAGCTGGCTCCCATCCACCGCCAGCGAACTCAGCACCGGTGGCGTGCGGTCGCTGGAGGTGTCGTCATTGCGGATGGTCCCCGCCGCGCTCGCCGTTGCCAGGGTCGCGCCGATCGGGTTGCTGAGCTGCAGGCTGAAGCCCTCATCCGCTTCCACGAAGCTGTCGCCGGCCACGGCGATCGTGAGCGTCCGGCTCGTCTCCCCCGCCGCGAAGGTCACCCGGCCGCCCGGCAGCACAGCGCCGCTGAAGTCGGCCGCCTGGGCCGGGGCAGCGCCGCTGCCCGCCAGCGACCAGTCGACGCTGCTGATCACGCTGGTGTTGCCCGTGCGGGTGAGCATGAAGCTGAAGAGGGTGCTGCCGCTCTGGCCCTCAGGCAGCGCCGCTGCCAGCGGTGCGATTGCCACGGCCGGCAGGCTGGAATCACCGGAACCGCCCCGGGCCGCATCGGCGACGGCGTTGTAGCGGTGAGCGCCCGCCAGGGGCTGATCCATCCGATGCAGCTTGGCGAAATCGCCCCAGGGGGCGGCACCGGCCTGGCCGGTGAACTGGAAATCCATGTAGAGATCCAGCCCGGCCTGATCGACGGCCTGCAGGTAGTCGCGGTAGAGGGTGCCCATCTCCGGGGTGAGGCCCGCGGCATAGAAGGCGTCCTGATAAGGCGCGCCGCGCCCGTCGAGGTGGATGCCGCCCTCATAGGCCAGCAGGTCGATCGGGCGTCCCAGCTGGGTCGACCAGGAGTCGGCCAGGGCGGCATGGTTCTGCACCCAGGCGACGGAGGTGGCGATGTTGGCGCGGGTGTCGGCCAGCACCTGGGTCACGGTGGTGGCGGCCGAATAGCTGGCGCGCTGGGCATCGGTGGGGGTGACGTAGGGGGCGATGGCGATCGCGTCGAAGGCCCCGTGCATCGCCTCGGCGATGCGGTTGCTCACCCAGTCCACCGCGGCCCAGCCCGCCGCCACGCGCACCAGGGTGCGCTCGCTCTGGCCGGCGAACACCTGCGACCAGATGTCGAGATCACGCTTGGCTTCCCGGCCAGCGACGATCCATTGCCCCTCGTTGGGGTCGAGACCCTCCCGCTGCACCTGGTCGGCGACCCACTGGGAGGTCTCGAAACCCCAGGCGAAGTTCCACACCTCGTTGGCCCACTCCACATAGACCCTGCGACCCGGCTCCAGCTGGTTGCGCACGGTGGTGGCGAACTGGCGGACGAAATCGTCATCCGCCTGGTGGGGCATGTTGAACCAGGGATCGGCGTCGAGGGCGTTGGCCAGCGCGATCATCGTTTCGAGGGCCATGCCGTTCACCAGCGGCTCACTGGCTGTGCCCTGGGGTCCGGAGCTCTGGCGCGCCGCAGCGGTGGTGCGCCGCTGGGACCAGCTGGTGATGTCGCTGCTGTTGGTCTCCTGCATCCCCATGAAGCGCAGGGTGCGGAACGGCGAAAGGCGCTCGAGGAACAGGGGGTGGAAGGGGGAGAACGCGGCGCCGGGCTGCCAGCGCTGGCCCACGAAGCTCTCACCGGCGTAGTCCGGCATCCAAAGGTGAATGTTGCGGACCGGATCGCTGCTGGCGGTGCTCTCGATGCGCAACAGGATGCCGGCGTCGGAAGGGGTCACCGCAAGAACGGCCCGGTTGCGGCCATCGCTGGTGCGGCTGGTGCTCACCACCTGGGCATCGAAGCCGAAGCGCACATCGCCGCTGCCCTCCCATTCGGCCACGTAGGTGCCGGCGGGGAACGCGCCACCGATGTCGCGGAACATCAGGGTGGCGGCCTGCTGGCGCAGCTCCACGCCGTTCTCAGTCCAGCGCCGCAGGCTGCGCACGGTGCCATCGGACCCCACGTCCAGCAGCGGCGCCGCCGGGTCGTCCCAGCTGGTGCCCCAGGTGGCGGTGTTGAACACCTGATTGATCCAGGGGCGCGAGGCCTGGAAGAGGTCGGTGAAGGTCCAGGCGGGTGACCAGTCGACGATCGACTCCAGGTTCATGCCCACCGCCATCGGCATGCTCGAGCCGGTCGCAGCGGAAGTGGCCATGGCGCAGGCGCTCAGCGCACTGAGCGGAGAAGTGGCTTCATTCTCGCCCCCGGTGTGGACGAAAACCGGCGGAATTGCGTTGCTTCAGACCAGCCAGATCAGCACAATCCCATCACGGCGGACGACACGTCGCATCACAGCGGAAGCGCGAAAAGGCATAACCCAGATCAGCTCAGGGAGCACTCAGGCTGCACTCAGTCATCCTGTGCTGCGCACTCAGAGAATCCCAATCCGAGCGCGACGGCTAACGGGCGCAACGCGCAGGTTCCTCGCCCCCGCGACAGCGAGACACCGTGGACGGACTGTCAAGCCCGTAAGGAGGGCGACGGCCGGCGCTGACACCGGGCCCGCGGGGGTCAGCAGTAGTACTTAACCCAGGACAGGGCATCAGACTTGCTGATGCCGCTGTACTCAATCTCGTACTCCCGATCGTCGCACCATCCGTTCACATAGGGACTCCTGAAAAAGAAAACTGCCGCCTGCTCGAGTGCGGCCAAAGACCAAGGAGGACAGGCAGCTCGAAAACTTGGTCATGCAGTGTCAGGAGATTTGGCTGTCTCAAGCAGGTAAATGTTC
>Ga0315900_10001744_pt1 | contig 34410 bp, 21 predicted proteins | sample LakEriMetagenome_FD_203521 | JGI IMG/M metagenome (GOLD analysis project Ga0315900, IMG submission 203521) | Freshwater fungal communities from buoy surface, Lake Erie, Ohio, United States - Buoy 12 MA114 | ecosystem: Environmental > Aquatic > Freshwater > Lake > Lake biofilm | place: USA: Lake...
GCAGACTTCCAATACGGTGGGCAGGATGTCGGTGTTCATCACCGGCACCTCGCAGGTGCTGCCGGGCTTGGTCACGCCGGGCCATTTCACGATCCACGGCTCGCGCACGCCGCCTTCGTAGAGCCAGCCCTTGCAACCGCGCAGCGGGCGGTTGCTGGTGACGTTGTGGCCGCCGTTGTCGCTCGTGAAGAGGATCAGCGTGTTGCCGGCGATGCCGAGTTCGTCGAGTTTCGCCATGAGCAGGCCGACGTTCGTGTCCATGGTCTCGATCATCGCGGCGTAGGTGGGGTTCACCTGGGTTTCCGGCATTTTGGCCTGGATGCCACCGTGGGCGCGGTTGTCCTCGGTGAAGTGGGGGGCTTTCGGCACGGGTGGCAGACCGAGGCGGGCGGCTTTCGCCTCGTATTTCTTCACGAGTTCGGGCTTCGCCATGATGGGCGTATGCACGTCGTAGAAAGGCAGGTAGAGGAAGAAGGGCTGCTCTTGTTTGCGCTTTTCGATCAGCTTCATCGCCTCGCTGGTGAGGCGGTCGCAGAGATGCTCGCCTTCTTTGCCACTGGCACGAAGCCCTGGCACGGGGGTTCCATGGTAGCCTTTGCCCTGATCGCGAGCGGCGGGGCGAACGATGCTTTCGCCCGTCAGGTCGCCATAGGGCCAGAAGAAGCTCCGGGGCGCTCCGCTGTGATTCCCTGCGATGTTGACTTGGAAGCCCTGGTCCTCGGGGTAGTAGCCGAAATCGCCAAGATGCCATTTCCCAACGTGCCAGGTGGCATAGCCCACATCGCGGAGCATTTCAGCCAGGGTCACTTCCTCCAGAGGCAGCTCCATCTTCATCTCCGCGGGCAGCAGTTTGCCGCTTTTGCCATTGCTGGGGATGTAATCGGTGATCTTTACCCGCGCCGGATGGCGACCGGTCATGATGGCCGCGCGTGAAGGCGAGCAATACGGACTGCTCGAATACGCCTGCGTGAAGCGCATTCCTTGCGCGGCGAGTTTGTCGAGATTCGGCGACTCGTGAAAGGTGCTGCCGTAGCACGACAAGTCCGCCCAGCCGAGGTCGTCGGCGAGGATGACGATGACGTTCGGCTTTGGTGCATCGGCGGCGTCAAGCGCGGCCAGTGACGCGAGCAGCAGGGCGGTGACTAGTGCGAGGGCAGGTTTCAAAATGGAGCGATGGGGTTGGGGTCAGAGGCGAAACACGAACTCATTGGAGGCGAGCAGGCTATGGCAGAGCTCGGTCCACTCGACCGGACCGGCGGGTTTGCCGGTCGGAGTGACGGCTTCGAGCAGGGCGAGGGCTTCGTCGCGCTCGGCGCTGGTGATGGGACGGTTGAGGGCGCGCAGCCAGAGCGTTTCCATGCGGGCGAGGTCGTTTTTCTCGGCGGCGAGAAGGGACTTCGCGAGGGAGAAGGCGCGCTTGCGGAGAAGGTCGTTGTTCAGCAGGAAGAGCGACTGCGTGGGCACCACGGTCTGGGGGCGCTCTCCGGCGGTCATCGCGGGATTGATGAAGTCGAAGACGCCCCGCAGACGATCCGGGCCGGCGAAGTTGTTGCGAAACATGGGCAAATAGATCGTGCGCTCGAACTCCTGAGAGGGGCGCGGCACCTTGTGGGCGTAGTTTGGTGGATTGACGCCTTTCAGCGAGAGCGCACCGCAGTTTTCGGGGTTCTCCATCACGAGCGCGGGGCCACCGCTGCTGGGCGTGAGTTCACCGCTGATGGCCACGAGCGAGTCGCGCAAGGCCTCGGCGTCGAGCCGCTGGCGGTTCATGCGCCAGTAGAGCCTGTTCTCGGGGTCGAGCTCCAAGGAGCGGCGGTTTTCAACCGCCGTCGGCGATTGCAAATCGCCGTTCCTTGATGAGAGCCGGTAGGTGCGGCTCAGCACGAGCGCGCGAAGAAAGGCTTTCTGCGACCAGCCGTCCCGCATGAAGCGAGTGGCGAGGTGATCGAGCAGCTCGGGATGCGTGGGAACATCGCCGCGGGCACCGAAGTAGTCCACGCTGGGCACGATGCCGGTGCCGAAGAGCTTTTGCCAGATGCGGTTCACCGTCACGCGGGCGGTGAGGGGGTTGCGTTTGTCAGCAAGCCAGTCCGCGAGCTGAAGGCGTCCGCTTTGACCGGCGGGGATTTGCGGAAACTTGTCCCACGAGGCCACACGCATGACGCCGCGCGGGACCACCGTGCTCGGTGCATACGGATTGCCGCGCACGTAGATCGGCATGTCGGCGGGCTTTGGTCCGTCGGCCAGGGCAAAGGCTCGCGGGGTCTTGTCTTTGAAGAACTCGGCGTGTTTGATGGTGTCGCCGAGCTTTTTAAGCTGGGCGTCGAGTTCGTCGCGACGTTTGGTGAGGGCGTCTTTATTGGCCGCAGTCTTTGCGGTTTCGGCTGGCGCGATGTCGCGCTCTGCATTGTCCGTGGCGGCGACTTGAGGTGCTGGCCCATTGGTTTTACCAAGAGCGGCGAGTTGTTTGGCCACCGCTGCTTTTTCTTCAGCGAGCTTTTTCTGCTCGTCTTTGAGGCCGACGATGCGTTGCTCGGTCTCGGCTTCGAGCTTCTTGCGCGCGGCGAGTTGGGCGGGTGTTTCGGGCAGCACGGTGCTGTTGAGCGTGCTCCAGACGCCCATGTCGGGCATCTTGTGTGAGGAAGGCGAGCTGTGGAGCATGCCGGCGATGCCGTAGTAATCCTCAAGGCCAATGGGGTCGAATTTGTGATCGTGGCAGCGCACACAGCCGAGGGTCATACCCATGAAGGTCTGGCCGATTTTGATCATCTGCGTGTCGATGTGATCGGTCTCCATCTTGGCCTTGTCGGGATTCACGATCTCGATGTCGCCGACCATGAGGAAGCCAGTGGCGGTGATGTTCTCGGCGCGGTCTTCGGTGGACTTGGACGGCATCAAATCGCCCGCGATCTGTTCGCGGATGAACAGGTCGAAGGGTTTGTCGGCGTTGAAGGCGTCAATAAGATAGTCGCGATAGCGCCAGGCATGCTCGGCATAGACGTTGTTCGACGTGCCCATCATGTCCGCGTAGCCGGTGAGATCGAGCCAATGCCGCGCCCAGCGTTCTCCGTAGGCTTTGGAGTTCAGCAGACGATCCACGACCTTCTCGTAAGCCTGCGGGCTGCTGTCCTGCTGAAAGGCCCGCACATCAGCCTCCGTCGGTGGCAGGCCGGTAAGGTCCAGCGAGACGCGTCGCAGCCAGGTGAGCGGAGCGGCGTCGGACACGGGTTGGATGCCTTTTGGCTCTTGTTTGGCCAGAATGAAGTGATCGAGCGGGTCGATCGGCCACGACTGATTTTTGACCTTGGGTGGCGATGGGTCACGAACCGCTTGAAAAGCCCAAAACTGGCGGCCCGCGGCCAGATCGATGCCTTTCTTCGTTTTGGAGGTTCCAGAGACTCGTGGATCGTGCGCGCCGCTTTTCACCCATTCTTCGAGAATGGCGATCTCGCTGGCCGGCAGCTTGCCCTTGGGTGGCATCTCATACTCTGCATCGACGTAGCGGACGGCTTTGATGAGCAAGCTGGCCTCTAATGCGCCGGGCTGAATCGCGGGGCCACTGTCGCCGCCCTGCTCCCAGCCGGAGCGCGAGTCCAGAGCGAGTCCGCCCTTGATCTTGGAGCCGTGCGAGTGGCATTCAAAGCAGCGCTTTTGGAGAATGGGCAGGACTTTGGACTCGAAGAAGGCGCTGTCAGCGGCGTGGGAAGATACGCAGAAGAATAGGCAGAAGAGCAGAGCGCAGCGAGACAGACAGCCAAAGGCTGCGCGGAGGGAAGCGCAGCGTATCAATGGGGGCAGTATAATGAGCTTCATGGTCATTTGGCCTTTCTGGTTTTGAGGGCAGGCAGGTCCATGTCCTGGCCTGCCGCAAGGATGTGAAAGCGCATGGCGGCGCGGGCGGCTTCGGGGTCGCGGTTCTCGATGGCGACGAGGATGGCTTCGTGTTGCTCGACGGCGGCTCGCTTGCCGATGCGGCCAATGGTGCGCAGGCGGCTGGAGACGCCGAGATCAGCGAGGGAATCGAGGATGAGGCGATAAATGAGGTTGCCACTGGCATCGGCGATGGCGTGATGCATGGCGATGTCGGCCTCAATCGCGGCGGGGCCTTCAGCGGCGTTTTCGAGCTGCTTCTGGATGCGCCGCATCGTCTTGAGTTGCTCCTTGGTGGCTCGCTGCGCGGCATAAGCGGCGGCATCCGGTTCGATGGAAAGCCGTGTCTCATTGAGCTGCTGAAGACGATCCGCCATATCAGGAATGAGCAGCGAGAGCGAGTCATTCAAAGGGCGATGCAGGCGGTCCACGATCTTGATGCCGGTGCCGTGCTGGATCTCCAGCATGCCTTGCTGCTCCAGGCGCTTCGTGGCCTCGCGCACGACGGTGCGGCTGACGCCGAGTTTCTCAGCCAAGGAGCGTTCGCCGGGCAGCCAGCGTTCCTCTTCGGAGCTGTCGCCACGGATGAGTTCGGCGAGTTGCTGACAAACACGTTCGACAAGGGATGCGGGACGTTCGAGTGCGGTGATGTTCATTGCGGTAGTGTGGTTAAAATCAGTAAGTCGCGCGGCCGCCGGAGAGATCGAAGACGGCGGCGGTGGTGAAGGAGCAGTCTTCTGAGCAAAGCCAGGCCACGAGGGCGGCGGCCTCTTCCTTTTTGCCAAAGCGTCCCATCGGGATCTTCGAGAGCATGTAGTCGATGTGCGACTGCTGCATCTGCTGGAGGATGTCCGTGGCGATGACGGCAGGCGTGATGGCATTGACGGTGATGTTCGCCGTGGCGAGTTCCTTGCCGAGAGACTTGGTCAAGGCGATGACAGCAGCCTTGGAGGCGCTGTAGTGCGCGGCGTTGGGATTGCCTTCCTTGCCTGCGATGGAGGCGATGTTCACGATGCGTCCGTAGCCGTTGGTGATGAGGTGTGGCACCACGCTATGGCAGCAGTAAAAGGGTCCGTTGAGATTGATCTCCATCACCCGCCGCCAGTCAGCCGGATCGAGTTCCCAGGTCTTCGCATTGCCACCGGTGATGCCTGCGTTGTTCACAAGGATGTCGATCTTTCCAAACGCGGCCACGGTGGCTGTGGTAGCGGCCTGAACGGAGGCGAGGTCTGCGAGATCGACGGTCGCGGTCTGAACGGTGTCTGGCGTGCCCATCTCGGACGAAGCCTGCGCGAGCGCCACTGCATCCACATCCCAAAGCGAGATGCGCGCCCCCGAGGCGAGAAGGCGTTCGGCAATGGCGCGGCCAATGCCCCGAGCACCGCCGGTAACGATGGCGATGCGATTTTGGAGATCGATTCGATTCATAGAAGAGGTTTGTGGTAGGAGGTCATACCAGTGACTAAACGCGAGCGTATTTCGAGTTCTTTCGTGAGGTATGCCTCTGTGAGGCGAATGCAAAAAGGAGCGACAGAACCGCTCCTTTCCAGTCCTCACTAAAGCTGAATCAAAAATCACGGCTGTAGCCCGCGAGCCAGCCGCCATCGACGGGGATGATTGCACCGTTGAGGTAGGAACTTTCGGGCGCGGCGAGGAAGAGGACGGCGTGGGCGATTTCCTCGGGCTGGCCGGGGCGGCCTAGGGGGACGTGGGCGAGCATGGCTTGGACGCGGTCGTTGAACTGGCCGTTCTCGCCGTAGAAAAGCTGTTTGGTGCCTTCGCTGAGGATGGAGCCGGGGGCAATGCAGTTGGTGAGGATGCCCTGCGAACCGAGTTCGATGGCCATGGTGCGGGTGAGATTGACGACGCCGGCCTTGGCGGCGGTGTAGGCGCATTGGAGGCGCGCGGGCACAAGGCCCATGACGGAGGCGATGTTGATGATGCGGCCGAATTTGCGCTGGAGCATGTGGCGCGAGGCGGTCTTGCTGACGAGGAAGAGGCCGGTGAGGTCCACGCGGAGGATGCGGTCCCATTCCTCGGTGGGAAAGGAGTCGATGTTCACGCGATGGGCCGCGGTGTTAATGCCAGCGTTGTTGACGAGGATGTCGAGGCGACCGTGCGCGGCGATGATCTCGCTGATGGCGGAATCGATCTGTTTTTCATCGGTGACATCCATATGGAGCGCCATGGCTCCAGGTGTGGCAGCGGCGAGCTGGCGGGCACCTTCGAGGTTGATGTCAGCATAGACGACTTTGGCGCCGTTGGCGGCGAGTGAGGCACAGATGGCTTGGCCGATGGCTCCGGCGGCGCCGGTGACGAGGGCGACTTGGTCTTTGAGTTGGACTTTCATGAGTGGGGATAGGTTTATACGAGGCCGAGGAGAGGATGTTCGATGAGGTGGCGGAGGGTTTGCAGAAAGCGCGCGGCGGCGGCACCGTCATTCACGCGATGATCAAAGGTGAGGCTAAGCGTGAGGCGGTCGCACGCGGTGAAGGTGCCGTCATCGAGTGGCACGGCCTCACGCACGATGGCACCGATGCCGAGGATGGCGGATTCGGGGGGATTGATGACCGGGGTAAAGGCTTCGACGCCGAGGCTGCCGAGATTGCTGAGCGTAAAGCAAGCGCCCTGCATGTCTGTGGCGGCGAGCTGACCGGAGCGGGCGGCGGCGATGAGCTTCTGCGATTGAGCGGCGATCTGGGTAAGCGTGGAGGTGCCTACGTCGCGGATGACGGGGACGAGCAGGCCTGCTTCAGTGTCCACAGCGATGCCGAGATGCATGCTTTCAGGGATCATGAGATGATCCTCCCCCCAAGTGGCGGCGAGCATGCGATGCTGTCGCAAGGCGGCGGCGGTGAGTTTGACGAAGATGTCGTTGATGGTGGGGATCGCGTGCTGGAGTGATGAAGAGAGGGATTTGAGCTGCTGGCGGAAGGCGAGCAGCGCGGTGGCATCGCAGCGGGCGGTGATGGTGACTGGGACGGTGGTCTGGCGGCTGTGCATGAGCCGTGCAGCGATGGTGCGCCGCATTGGCGTGAGCGGCACCTGCTTCATGCCTGTGGTAAAGATGGAACTGGCTGCGGCGAGGACATCGCGCTCGCGGATGCGCCCGCCTTGCCCGGTGGGTGCGAGTGTGGCGAGATCAACGCGGTGCTCTTTGGCGGCACGGCGGGCGCGGGGACTGGCGGGTGTCTCAGTGCCGGTCTTTGTAGGCACGAGAATGGGGGCAGGAGAATGAATGAGGTTCTTTGGACCCGAGTCTTTTGCCTTCTCTTCAGGTTGATTGGAAACCGGTGCGCTCGATACAGGTGCGATCTCACCTTCTGCGAGCAAGTAGCCGAGCACGTGACCTACTTTGATAACGTCGCCCGGCTTGGGGCCGTCGGGTGCGATGTGCAAAAGGCCGCTGTCGATGGCTTCGACTTCTTGTGCGGCTTTGTCGCTTTCGAGCGTGAAAAGCGGATCGCCTTCTTTGATGAAGTCGCCATCTTTCTTCAGCCAGGAGAGGAACTTGCCTTCCTCCATGGACCAGCCGAGCCGGGGTAATGTGATGTTAATGGGCATGGCGTTGTCTATTCAGCGCAAAGGTTGCGAATGGCCTGGGCGATGGCTTCGACACTCGGCACTACCGCTGCCTCAAGGGTGGGACTATAAGGCGTGGGCGAGGGCTTGCCGTTGAGTCGGCGGATGGGCGCATCGAGTTCGTCGAAACCGCGGTCGGCCAGTTGCGCGGCGATCTCGGCTCCGATGCCGCAATGGGTGAAGTCTTCGTCCACGATGATGAGGCGACCGGTTTTTGCGACGGACTCAATGATGGTGTCCACGTCGAGCGGTGCAACGGTGCGTGGGTCGATGAGTTCGACCGAGATGCCTTCAGCGACGAGCGTCTCACATGCCGAGAGTGTCTTGTGAACCATCAGCGCGAGCGCGACGACGGTGACATCGCTGCCTTCGCGCACGACGGCGGCTTTGCCGAAGTCGATGAAGTATTCATCCTCCGGCACAGGGCCTTTCACGGACATCAGCTCGCGATGTTCAAGGAAGAGCACAGGATCATCACAAGTCAGCGCAGTTTTCAGCAAACCTTTCGCGTCACGCGGTGAGGAAGGCACCACGACTCGTAGTCCGGGGAAGTGCGCATACATCGAGTAGTAGCTGCCGCTGTGATGCGTGGCCGCTGCGTGACCGATGCCGATGCAGCCGCGCATCAGCACGGGCATCTTCAGTCGCCCGCTGCTCATGTATTGCATCTTGGCGATCTGATTGACGATCTCGCCGACGGCATCGAGCACGAAGTCGGCGAACATGAAGTCAATCACCGGACGAGTGCCAGTCATCGCAGCGCCTCCGGCGAGTCCGACAAAGCCGCGCTCGCAAATGGGCGTGTCGCGCAGTCGCTCGGGGCCGTGAATCGCAAACAGGCCGCTGGTCGTGGCGAAGTTTCCGCCACGGACACCGATGCCTTCGCCCATGACGAAGATCTTCGGATTACGCTCCATCTCCTCGGTCAGAGCTTCGAGCGTAGCCTTCATGAAGGTCAACTCGCGTGTGTTGGCGTTTGATGCTGGCACGTCACGCGCTAGTCCAATGCGTGGCGTTGCATAGACGTGAGTGGTGGCGCTCTCAGCCGTCGGATAGGCGCTCTTTTCGGCAAACTCATGCGCCGTTTCGGTGAGTGTGGCGACTTCCTGTTCGATGGCACTTAGCTCGGCATCGCTCGCGAATTTTTGATCGAGCAGATGGTTTTTCAGTCGAGCGATGGGACACTGTGTTTTCCACTGCTCCACCTCTTCACGCGTGCGATAAGTGAAGTCGCCCATGCCTTCGGCGTGCGCACGGGTTCGGTAGGTTTTGCATTCGATGAGCGTGGGGCCTTCGCCATTGCGGGCACGCTTCACGGCATCGCGAGCGGCGGCTTCAACGGCGAGCACGTCGTTGCCATCCACTTCGATGCTGGTGATGCCATACGCCGCGCCGCGGGCTGCCACGCTGGAATTGCCCGCGACACTGGAAAACGGAACTTCGGTGGCAAACTGGTTGTTCTCGCACACGAACAGCACGGGCAACTTCCAGATGCTCGCCATGTTCAGGCCTTCGTGAAACGCGCCGTTGTTCGCTGCACCATCGCCAAAGAAGGCGACACCGACATTGTCGGTCTTCATGATCAAGCAACTGTAGCCCGCACCGGTGGCTTGCAGGATGCAGGGACCGACGATGCCGCTGGTGCCCATCATGCCGATCTCTGGCGCAAACAGATGCATGGAGCCGCCACGACCGCGCGAGCAGCCTGTCTCGCGACCATAGAGTTCCGCCATGAGCTGGCGCGGTTCCATGCCTTTGGCGAGCGCATGGCCATGACCGCGATGTGTGCTGAAGACGGCGTCCGCTTCATGCAAATGCGCACACACGCCCGTGGCGATGGCTTCCTCGCCGACATAGGTGTGGCAGGCTCCGTGGATGAGTCCGCGCTGATGCGATTTTGCCAGGCGCTCCTCCACCATGCGGATGGTGAGCATCGTGCGGTAGAGTTGAAGAGGGGATGATTTGTTCGTGATGGAACTCATGCTGATTTAGGTTTGAGACGCAGAAAACTGATGATGACACCGCCAACGATGAAGCAGGCGGCGAGGAAATGGAGGCACTGCATTTCGCCGTAGCCGTGCGTGCGCAGCCAACCGGTGACGTGGTTGCCCGCGTAGCCGGCGAGGTTGGCACCCATGTTGATCAAACCGGTGGCCACCGCGGCGGCGGAAGCGGTGAGGGTGAGCGATGGCAGCGTCCAGAATGGCGAGATCCAAAAAAACGCACCCAACGCGGTGAGACAGAGCCAGATCATCTGCGTGCCGAATCCCTGGCCCGGTATCGTGCTGCACAACAGGAAGATGCCGGTGGCGACCATGCCGCCCGCGGCGTGCCATTTGCGATCTCCTGTGCGGTCGGCCGTCTGGCCGGAGATCAGCACGCTGAGGATGCCGCAACTGTAATAAAGGCCGCTGTAGAGCAGCGTCATCTGATCAGAGCCGCCGGAGAGATTCTTCACCGTGGTGGGCAGCCAGAAACTGAGCGCATAACCTCCGCTGTTGCCGACCATGACGCCGATCACCAGCAGCCAAACGGCGGGCAGGCGCAACGCCTGCCAGACGGAGATTTTACCGCTGACCTCCTTGGCCGCGGCCTCCGCGGCGAGCACACCCTCCAGATGATCCCGCTCGGCCTGCGTGAGCCATGCCGCGTTTCGAGGGCGGTCAGTCAGCCTCGCCCAAACTATGAAGCCGAGCAGCACGGCTGGCAGCCCCTCCACAATGAAAAGCCACTGCCAGCCATCGAGCCCAAACCATTTCACATCGAGCAGCATCGATGACACCGGCGCGCCGAGCGCCAGGCTGAAGGGCACGGCCACGAGCAGGCCGGAGAGTGCCCGGGAGCGGTCGCTCTGTGCGAACCAGTGCGTGAAATACACGATGATGCCCGGAAAGAAGCCCGCCTCCGCCACACCGAGGAAGAAACGTGCCCAGTAGAACTGCGCCGGTGTCTTCACAAAGGCCATCGCCGCCGAGATAAAGCCCCAGGTGATCAAAATGCGTGCAAACCATTTGCGAGCACTCCAGCGCTCCACCAGCAGCGCGCCGGGGATCTCCAGAAACAGATAACCGATGAAGAACACGCCGATGCCGAAGCCAAACACCTCCTCGGAAAACCCCAGCGCCTCACCCATGCGCAGCTTGGCAAAGGCCACGTTCGCACGGTCGAGATAGGAGATGATGTAGAGAATGATGACCAGAGGCAGGATGCGCCAGGCGACCTTGCGGCGCAGGGCAGGGACATCGACGACGGGTTCCGGCGTGGTAGATTGTTCGAGGGCTGGATCGTGGCTCATGGTGGGCATTTTCAGGGTTGCAGCATGATCGCACGACCGTGGCCGCTGCGAATGCCTTCGATTTTGATGGGCGCGAAAAGGAACCAGGCGCCCTTTTCCGGCAGTTGGCCCAGACCGGTGAGAAACTCGACGAGCAGCACGTCATGCTTCGCTGCGGCCCAGTAGGTCATGAGAGAGGCCTCGCGCTGCACGCCGCCTGCGGTGGGCGTGTCCATCCCGGCGCAGCGCACGCCGCGCTCAGCGAGCAGGGCAATGACACCGGGCGAGAGCGCAGGCCAGCCTTCTGACTTGCCGGCAAGTGGCGCGGCGAAACATTCATCCTGCGCGGGCGCATCGGGAAGCGGCTTGAACTTTGCATCCGTGTAACCGGTGCGAAAGATGACGATTTCTCCAGCGAGGAGGCGGCCGTGCGCTTTTTCATGATCGAGCACCTGCTGCGCGGTGATGATGGGGGAGGCCGGCCAACTGTCCTTGCCGGTGGTGCCGCGGAGTTTGGAGACATCGATGATCCTTGCCTCGCCCATCAGGCGGTTCAGGGGCAGCTTGTCGATCGTCTGCGTGCTGTGGCCGAGCGGACCGTGTTTCTTTTCAAACGACTCGCGTGCCCTGCGGGTCTCTGGCGCGAACTGATCTGGATCGAAGCCAGGCGGTGGCAGAGTGAAGGCCGGTGTGACGACGTGGGTGCCCACTTGGCTGTCAAAGGTGTGTGTCCAGGCCATGTAGGGCCCGCGCGGTTTTTCAAACTGGTTGAGCGGCTCGGCGAGGTAGCGCTGAGCCTCTTCGCCCGGGCCGTGGCCCTGCCAGGTCACCGGCAGGTTGTTATCGAGCGTGACCGACACATCGGTGACTCGCTTGGCACGCGAGGCGGCGATGAGCCGCGCGGCGATTTTTGGCTCGGTGATGGCGAGCACGCGCGCCTCGCCGCCAGAACCGCGCGCATGCTTCGCGGGCAGCAGGGCATAGAAGGCCCCCGTCGTTGGCAGAGCCTTGAAGTTCGTGCCGCACTCGATCCAGATCATGCCAAAAGCCCCGCCAGCCTGGTGCGTGGCCACGGCGAAGTCCGGCAGCGGTCCCATGCTGGCACCATCGAGCCCGGCGGCCATCACCCCCTTTTCGCCAAGATATTTCATGGTCTCCGGCGCCGGCGCCGGCCACGCGGGCGCCATCTTGGTCAGCGGGCGGATGACAAAGCGGGCCCCGCCGCGGCTTAGTGGCAGGTAGTAGGTGTCCGTGTAATCGCTGCGGAAGAGCACGACGTCTCCTGCGCGAAGCGGCCGGTGCTTTTCCTCCCACGCTTTCACGTGCTCCGGGCGGATGAGAAAGCTGGAGCCCCCGGGCGCGTCATCACGATGCGCGGTGACATCGATCACACACGCCTCGCCCACGAACTGCCAGGCGGGCACTTTCTCGCCGGTGACCAGCCCCATCGGACCCGCGCCGGGCAGGCCGGAGCCTGGCGGCGGCACGAAATGAGCCGGCGCGTCCCACTGCGTGCCGGTGTGCTCGTCGAGCACGATGGTCTCGCGGTGGAAAGCACCCGGCCCGAAGGTGAAGCGCGGAATGGTGATGTGCTGCATCATGCCCAGCGGCCAGACACAGGGCCAGGCGGGTGAGACGGGCAGGGAGAGATCGTGGACATGCTCCGCCGGCACCTGGGCGCGCGCGATGGCGGAGCAGGCAAGGAGGAGCAGCAGGCTGGTTTTCATGGCGTGCGGGAGTCTTGGAGTCACGCTTCCGCCACGACGGGATTGGTGAGTGCGCCGATCTTTTCGATGTCGATGGTCACGGTGTCGCCGGGCTGTAGGAAAACAGGGGGCTTCATGGCTGCGCCGACGCCTTGAGGCGTGCCGGTGAGGATGACGGTGCCAGGCAGCAGGGTGGTGCTGCCGCTGAGGAACTCGATCAGCGTGGGCACGTCAAAGATCATGTCGTTCGTGTTCCAGTCCTGCATCGTTTTGCCATTGAGGATGGTCTGGATGCGCAGCGTGTTCGGATCGGGGATCTCGTCCTTGAGCACCAGACATGGGCCAAGCGGCGCAAAGGTGTCGAAGGTCTTGCCACGGCACCATTGACTGCCACCGCGTTTAATCTGCCAGTCGCGGGCGCTCACGTCGTTGGCACAGGTGTAGCCGAGCACGTAATCCAGCGCGTTCGCCTTGGAGACGTTCTTGCAGGCCTTGCCGATGATGACAGCCAGCTCGCACTCGTAGTCCACTTCATCGCTGGCGAGATGGCGTGGCAGGACAATGTCATCGCCGGGGTTCTGCACCGTGCCCGGCGATTTCATGAAGAGCACCGGATACTGCGGGATGGCGGCGTTGCTCTCCTCGGCATGTTTGCGGTAGTTTAGGCCGATGCAAAAGATGGCCGTAGGCTGAAGCGGAGCGAGGAGTTTGCCCGGCGTGATGATTTCATCAGTGACGTTGAAGTCGCCGAAAAGATCGCCCTCGATGCGCCGGGCGGTGCCGTCGGGTTGAAGGGCTGCGTGCTGGATGGTGCCGTTGTTGGCTTGATGGCGGATGAGTTTCATAAAGGATGGGGAGATTCGTTTAGTGCTTGGTTTGAACGTTGTAGCCGAGGTCGCGGAGCAGTGTGGCGAGGGTCTCGTAGAACTCTGCGGGCAAAGGAAGCACCGGGGGCGATGGGTCGCCGACTTCGGGGCCTATCATGTTGAGTCCTGCCTTCATGACACTGAACCAATGGGCTCCGTCGCCTCCGTTGTGGTAGGCGCTAAACTGCAAGCGCATGAGTGGCGCAAGCTTAGCCCATATCTGCCTAGCGGAGACCAGATCCCCCTTCACCGAGATCGCTTGATAAAGCTTCACCGCAGCGGCTGGCACCATACTTGGGATACCGGAGATCCATCCATGGGCTCCATGGCAGAGCCCCTCAAAAGCTACCGAATCGATGCCCGCATAGACAGAGAGCTGCCCATCGGTCTCTTGTAGCAGCGAGCAAATGCGGTCGGGCTCGGCATTGGACATCTTGACGCCTTTAATGGCACCCTCGCGGAAAAGCTGGGCAAGGTGCGAAGTGCGAAGATTAACCCCGGTCAGCGGAATATTGTGATAGAGGACCACCGGGATGGAAACAGCCTCTGCGATTCGCCGGAAGTGGTCCATGGTCTGGGCCGGTGTGGGCGCCATGTAATAAGGCGGCACGATGAGCAACGCATCCGCCCCCACGCTCTCCGCGTGCTTGGAGAGTTCGATGGTCAAACGCGTGGAGACATGATGGGTGCCCGCGACGATCGGCACCCTGCCTGCGCAGGCTTCAATGGATGCTTCCATCACGCGCTTGCGGTCGTCTGATTCCATGCCGGCAAACTCTCCCGAACTACCAAGCGGGGAAATGGCGCTGACGCCTTCGGCAATCAACCAGTCGATGTGTGGCTTGAGCCGGGCAAGGGCGAAGGTGCCGTCCGCGTTGAAGGGTGTGATGGATGAAGCGCAAACGCCGCGAAAGAGCGGCTTGTGCTTGGCAGGAGTGACGATGTCAGGGTTGCTCATGGTGTTGTGTTGTTGACGGAATGATTGGTTGGTTAGTTTGGGGATGGAGTTGCAGCCGTTCTGCGGCCTCGCGGCTGGTTTTTTCGAACAAGGCGGCGTTGCCGGGCTGCTTCAGGTCTTGGTCAAAGGTGGGGATCATCTGCCTCATGCGTTCCTGGCCTTCAGCGCTGGTGAGCAGATGCGGCAGGCAGGTCTGAACGACCTCGAGCGCAATGTTCACCGAGACCGATGCGCCCGGCGATGCGCCCAGCAGCGCCGCGATCGAACGGTCTGCGGAGGAAAACACTTCGGTGCCGAAATGCACCGCGCCGCGGTCGGCTTTCTTGATGGCCTGCACACGGATGCCCGCCTGCACGAGTCTCCAGTGTTCCGAGCGGGCATTGGGGTAATACTCGCGCACGGCCTCCATGCGGCTCTCCATGGTTTGCAAGCCCTGGGTGATGAGATACTTCACCAGCGGGAGGTTGCGCATGCCGGTCTGCAGCAGCGCGCCGAGATTGTTCGCGCGAATCGAGAGCGGCAGGTCGCTCCAGTGTCCGTGTTTGAGGAAACGCGTCGTCCATGAAGCAAACGGGCCGAAGAGAAGCTGGCGCTGGCCATTGAGTCGCCGCACATCGAGGTGTCCCGCTCCGAGGCTGGGCGATGAGGGCGGCGTGGCACCATAAACCTTCGCCTCATGCCGTGCGCAGATCGAAGGCTCATCACACACAAGCCACTGGCCACCGATGGGAAAACCGCCAAGACCAGCGACTTCGGCGAGACCAGTGGATTGCAGCAAAGGCAAGCTGCCACCGCCCGCGCCAACGAAGACGAACTTCGCACGTTGCTTGCGCTCTTCGCCGGAAGCCATGCATCGTAGATCGAGATGCCACTCCCCTGCCCCGCGCTGGAGTTTTGTGACATTCCATCCGGCGGCGATACCACAATTCTCCTGCTCCGCCAGCCAGCTGCAAAGACGGCGGGCCAGCAGGCCGTAGTCCACCTCGGTGCCAGCGCCGGAGGTAGCGGCGACCGGGCCAGGGCCGCGCCCCTCCATCACCAGCGGAGCCCACTGCTGAATCATCGACGAATCCGTCGTGAACGTCATGCTGCGGAAGAAATGATGCTCCGCCATCGCGGCGTGACGTGCACGCAAGAAGTCCACGTCTTCCCGACCCTTCACGAAGCAGACGTGCGGCACCGCATGGATGAAATCCGCAGCAGCTCCCACCATGCCTTCAGCGGTCGCGGAGCCCCAGAACTGCTTCGAGTGCTCGAACTGCTCAAAGATGTGCAATGCCCTTGTGATCGGCACGCCACCGTTTGGATCGCGTGCCGGAGTGTAGCTGAGTTCGCAAATCCCTGCGTGCCCCGTGCCCGCATTGTTCCAGCCGTTCGAGGCTTCATGCGCGAGTTCACTCGTGATCTCGACCATCTGGATGCGGAGCTGCGGATTGAGCCGCTTGAGCATCACCGCCAGCGTCGCGGACATGATGCCGCTGCCGACAAGCACGATGTCGGGGGCTTCGAGAATGCGGGCATCCATGTCCGGTGGCGTTGGCATCAGTTCAGGCGGCGGTTTTCAGCACCAATGCGCGCCGATGGCCTCGACATACACGGCATACAGACTGCGGCTGGCGGTCATAAAGAGGCGATTGCGGCGTGGACCGCCGAAGCACACATTGCTGCACACTTCCGGCAGCACGATTTGGCCGATCCGTTTGCCCTCGGGCGAAAATATCTGCACGCCATCGTAACCTTCGCCCACCCAGCCAGATCCGGCCCAGATGTTGCCATCTTTGTCGCAACGAATGCCGTCCGCGAGTCCGGCGACCTCTTTGCCATTGAGGTCCATCTTCATCGAGGCGAACTCTCGGCCGTTCTTCAACTTCGCGCCATCAATGTCCCAGACCTTGATGTTCTTCGGTGCCTCGGGGTAATGTGTCGCGCCAGTATCGGCCACATAGACCTTCTTGTAGTCGGGCGAGAAACAAAGGCCGTTGGGCTTGAAGATTTCATCCGTGACCTTTTCCACCTTCCCGCTCGGATCGATGCGATAGACCGCTTCTTTGAGCAAGAGGTCGCCCTTGTTGCCCTCGTAGTTGCCGAGACTGCCGTAGCCAGGATCGGTGAACCACACGCTGCCATCAGGATGCACGGCACCGTCGTTGGGTGCGTTGAAAGGTTTGCCGTCAAACTTGTCGGTGAGCACCGTGATGCTGTTGTCGGCCTCGTAGCGCACCACGCGACGGTTGCCGTGCTCAAAGGAAATCTGCCGTCCCTCGCGATCAAAAGTGTTGCCATTGCTGTGGCCAGCGGGCTTGTGAATCGCCGTGACTTCGCCGTCGTCCTGCAGCCAACGATGCTGCACGTTGTTCGGAATATCGCTCCACACGAGATACTGCCCCCAGCCGCTCCACGCCGGGCCTTCAGCCCAATACATGTCCGTGTGCAGCCGCTCGATGGGCGCGGAGCCAATCTTGTATTTCTCGAATGCCTTATCGAGCGCGATGACATCCGGCTCGGGATAACGCACGGGCGGCGCGCCGGGGCCGAAATCACGGGCGAGGAGTGGTGCAGCGGCGAAAGAGCCAATGGAAGTAAGGAAGGAACGACGAGTGGTCATGGTTGGGTGGATGGTTGGAGTGGTCGGGATCTAAGTATTCACGCAGAGGTCACGCCATTGACGATATTCGGCAGCGACTCACCGCGAACGGCCATCAGCGCGATACGTGCTGCGGTTTCACGAAGTGTCTTCACCGCGGGCGGACTCGCGGAGGCGATGTGGGCGGCGAGAATCACATTGGGCATCGTGCGGATTGGGTGATCGGCGGGAATCGGCTCCGGATCGAAGACGTCGAGCGCGGCACCGGCGAGATGACCAGATTGCAGAGCGTCGGTAATGGCGGCGCTGTCGGCGAGATCGCCACGGCCTACGTTGATAAAGATGGAGCCTGCTTTCATCTTCGCGAACACAGCGGCATTGAAGAGTTGCTTTGTCTTTGCTGTGGATGGGCAATGCGGTGAGACGATGTCACTCTGCGCGAGCAGTTCATCGAACGATGCAGCCGCCACAGCACCTGCTTTGGCGATCTCATCCGAAGCTACGACGGGATCAAACACCAGCACACTCGCCTTGAACGCGAGCAGACGCTGCACGACCTCACGACCGATACGTCCAAAGCCGACGATGCCGATGGTGAGATGCTTCAGCGATGACATCGCGGTCAACGGCGTGGCGAGTCCCCATTTGCCCTCGCGCAAGTGCAATGCATTGGGCACCACCTGACGCGTGATGGCGAGGATGAAGGCCAGCGTGTGATCCGCGACTTCGTCGATGCAGTAGTCCGGGATGTTGCACACCGGGATCCCACGCTCGCGGGCGGCAGTGAAGTCCACATTGTCGTAGCCGATGCCGTAGCGCACGATGGCCTTCGCTTTGGTCATTGCAGCGACGACTTCGGCGTTCACGGGAGCAAACTGCGCGATCACGGCATCGGCATCTCGCACGAGTTCGGCGAGTTCCGCGGGTGAACGCTTTTCTTTGAAGGAGACGATCTCGATACCAGCAGGATGAAGCACAGCTTCCTCCAGGCTGAGGTCAGGAAAGGTGTAGTCGGTGATGGCTATTTTGGGCATGGTCTTGTGGGTGAGGTCATTCGCCGAGGACGCGGACGGTGGTGAGCGACTTGATGAGACTGTGGTCGTCCCATTTCCAGACGACGCGCTTCTCCTTGTCGTGCGTGACTTCGATGGCGTGCGCGCCCTGGCCTTCCTTGCCGCGCATGAAGTTGCCGATGAGCAGGTTTCCGTTCTTGAGCTGCTGAAGGCTGGAGACCCAGGTGATGTTCAAATCGGGCGCATCCTTGTCGCTGAACTCCCACACGATCTGCTTGTCCGGCGTGACCTCGATCAGGCGTTTCTGCGTGCCGCAGCAGATGAGCGTGTTGCCATTGGCAAGCCGCTGCGCCTCGCCGGTGTTCGTGACGCCGGTGTATTCCCACACGACCTTGCCGCTCGGATCTACCTCGCGCACCGCGCCCTCGCCTTCATGCGCGGCAAGGATATTGCCATTCGCCAGCTTGTGGACGTTGCGCACTTGAAGGTGAAAGCCTTTCACGTTCGTCGTCAGCGGCGTGACATGCACGATCTCGCCCTTCGGATTCACCTCCACGGCCTGACACGGCTCCTGCTCGGCCACCAGTGTGTTCCCATTCGCGAGCCGATCGCAGCCAAAGACCTGATGCGATTTGCTCACGTAGTCGAACACCGTCTCGCCACGGGAAGTAATCTCACGCACGCCCGTGGGCTGGCCGCCGTATCCGAAGAGGATGTTCCCATTCGGCAAAGCCTGAAAAATGACCGTTGTGCTCGGCGGTTTGAACTCCCACACGAGCTTCCCATCGGCATCAAGTTCGACGAAGCGGTTCGGCCCTTTGCCATACTCGGTGAAGAGGAGGCGATGTTTGATAGGCGCGTCAGCGGCAGAGCTTCGCGTGCTGAATGGTAGACCGAAGGCGAGGAAGGCTATGAATAGGCGGGTGGTGGTGTTCATGGTCGGAGGTTTCTGTACGGTATACCGTTGAGCATTCATTGAACGGTATACCGTAGCAATCTCTTTCTCGAGGGATGTCACTTGGCAGCTTTCAGCACGAGCACGGCGGCGGCGGGTTTCTCGCGGAGCGTGATGATGTGGCCGCGCATGAGTTCCTCCCCGGTGCGGACTTCTTTGCCGCCGTCGAGGTTCTCGATCTCGTAGCGTTGCCGCGGGTCGAGGCCGCGCAGTTTCACGGTGAGCGTGTCACTCGTGGCATCGGGACGACGGAAGACTTGCACGATGCCTTCCCCGAGGTTAGCGCGATGGAACTGCCACGCGATCCACGAAGTCGTGTCGAGGCTGTGGGGGGTGAGCGGGAAGTAGTCGCCGAGCATGAGCGGGGCGATGCGGCGGCACTCGGCGTAACCTTTCCGGACCGCGGCGATCGATTCCGCAGTTTTTTTCCAACCGCCGGGGATGATCATGCCAAAACCGGTCAGGTAATAACTGCGCACGGAGTAGCTATCGGTGAAATGCACACCAGCGCCCTGCCAAGGCAGCCAAGACGAGAGACCATAGGTTTGCGATTGATTGCCTTCGCGTTGCAGCGGTGCGTCTTTGAATGGCATGCATGACCAGTCGCTGCGCAGCAACGGGACAGCGCGGCGCATGGTTTCCAGATCATTGCGGCGTCCGCCGGAGGCGCATGAGTCGATGCGCAGGTTCGGATGGCGGCGGCGCAGTTCATCCCAAAAGGCGAGATGTCCCTGCACATGGAGATTCTCAGTGATGCCCTGCCGGTCAGGCGCGTCTGCTTTTCGCCAAGCGGTGCCGTAGCCATCACCATTGAGATCTTCGCGATACCAGTCGAGGCCCTGCGATTTCACCATGCCGTCGATGTGGTCGATGAGCCACTTCAAGGCATCCGCGTTGCCGAGATTGAGCACGTCGCCAGCGCTGTTGCCGGGCAGAAGCCATTCGGGATGGTTCTTGCCGATCCATGAGCCAGGATCACCGACGCGCTCAGGCTCGAACCACAGCAGGAACTGCATGCCGTTCGCGCGCGCCTTGTCGCTGAACGGTCGGAAGCCCTGCGGATACCTGGCGGGATCGGGTTCCCAGGTGCCTGTATTAAGCCACTCAGTCTTGCGCGGTCCGACGCTGGGATACCAAGTGCTTTTCGAATCCGAACCTGCGTCGCGCCATAGGATGTCCGGCTTGATGCCCGCATCGAGATACGCCTGCACGCTAGGCCATGTGGCGAGTGAGCCACCCACTTGTATCTGGGTGGTGGGCGGCTGCGGCACGCCGCCGATGCGTGGCAGCACATGCGCCAGATACCACGAGCGCCAGAGGTTCTGCGCACGCACGACATCGTCACCTTGCCAGAAAAGCAGCGTGGTGGACGGCGTGCGAATCTCTTCTCCCGGCTTCAACACGAGATGCGTGAGTTGCTGCCCAGCCCTCAGGTGCAATGAACCGTCTTCACTGCGCTCAAACTTCGCCTCCCACTGCCCAGGCCAGCCAACGGCGAGAATCATGCCGCCGTCGGGTCGTTGCAGATTCCAGTAAGGCCAGCCATTCGGGCCGTCGCTGGATTTTCCAGAGGCGTAGCCACCTTTCACTGGAGGGGAGAAAACGTGACGCGCTCCGTTTGTTAGCTCGCGTGTCCAAGGCTGAAAACTTTCGGCCACGCAGGTGTCGCCACGGATGCCATGCAGTGAAAGCGCGTCTTTCGGATTTGCTGCGAGGGTGCAGTTGAGACCTTGGATGTTCTCGATGAGCGGCATATCGTGATCGCCGGTATTGCGCAGCCACACGGTCCACTCGACGACTGGAAAGCCCTCATACTCTGTCGAGACAAGCCGCACCTGAAGGCCCGTTGCCGCATCGATCCATGTGCGCGTGCGCTCTCGGCGCTGGGCATCAAGTTCACGCACTGCATCGGTTTGCTTCCAATCACGCAGCAACTCATCCGATGATTTTCCACCGAGCGTGAAGCTGAACGGCAACTTCGCCTGCTCCGCGAAGAAATTGCTCTTCGCCCATTGCGCGGCGGCAGCGTTCTCTTCCGATGTCGGCGCCGCCGCATGCAGCGTGCAAACGCTGAACGCTACGAGCAGAAATGTGAGTGCGTGATTCATGCTCTGCTATTCCAGGCGTTTCGGCAGATGCGGCAGCAGTTTGGTGAAGAGGGCTTGCTGCTCTTTCAGCACGGCGGCGTGCTCGGTCTTGCCTGCGAGATTTTCGCGTTCGAGCGGATCAGTCTGGTAGTCGTAGAGTTCGACGGACTCGACTTGACCGGTGATGCGAGGCGTGTCGGTGCTGAGATCGGCGCGTCGCCATTCGACGTAGCGGTAGCGTGGCGTGCGAAGCGTCCATCCCATCACGCCATCCTTGCTGGCGTTGGGAGCCATCTGGCTGATCGCGGCTTCGTGCAGCGTGGCCCTCGACTCGCCAAGCAAAGGCGTGAGGCTGGTGCCTTGCAAATGCGCTGGCCTCGACAGGCCAGCGAGATCGCAGAGCGTGGGATAGACATCGAGGAACTCCGTGATGGCTTTCACCTCTACGTCCTGTCTGTGGCCCGGCGCGGCGATGATGAGCGGCGCGCGGGTCGCATCCTCGTAGTTGGTGACCTTGCCCCAATGACCGTGCTCGCCGAGGTGCCAGCCGTGGTCGCCCCAGAGGCAGACGATGGTGTTCTCAAGCGCGCCAGATTCCTCCAACGCTGCCATCAACAGGGCGACATTGGCATCGCTGTAAGACACCGAGGCTGCATATCCGTGGATGAGTTCACGCTGCAGCGCCTCGGGGATCAGGCCGGTCTTCGGCACATCCGACCAGGCTCGCAGCTCGCCGGAGTTGCTGTAAAAGGCGATGTCGTGCGGGCTGCTGGCAGGCATCGTTTGAAAGGGAGCCAGCGGCAGCTTCGCCCGGTCGTAGAGATCCCAATATTTCTTCGGCGCAATGAACGGCAGATGCGGTCGCAAGAATCCAACCGCGAGGAAGAACGGTTGCTTTCCCTTCGCAAACTCCCGGATCTTCGCCGCTCCGGTGCGCGCCATCGCACCGTCGTAGTAGGCGTTGTCGGGAACGTCCTCGCACTCCACCGGCGGCCCTTGCGTGCCGGGCGCGGCAGCGGCGAGTCGTTGCTGCGTGATTTTGTTTTGATAACCGGGCGGCTTGCCGAGACCGCCGGGCGCTTCATCAAAGCGACGCACATACGGCACCGACCACGAAGCGGTGTCATGGCCGTCGTCCACGGTTCGACCATCGAAGACCTTGCCCATGGCGCAGGTGAGGAAGCCGTTGTTTTTGAAGTGCTGCGGCAGCGTGACGATGTCCGGGAAGCGCTTGCGCAGGAGGTCGTCCTGCTTCGCGGGATTGACCACGATATGCGTGGTATCCGGCCGCAACCCTGTGAGCAGACTGAAGCGCGAAGGCGCGCAGAATGAGACCTGGCAGTAGTTCGCCGTAAACCGAGTGCCGCGCGCTGCAAGGCGGTCGATGTTTGGCGACTTGATCCACGATGCGCCATAACAGCCGAGCAGAGGCTTCAGATCATCGATGGCGATGAAGAGGACGTTGGGCTTCTTCGATGCCGGCACATCGGCGGCGTGCAGCGTGGCCAGGGGCGCGAGCGCTGAGAGGAGAATTCCTGCGAAAATGATTTTCATGTTCCTGGTGCGATTGGCGGGTGATTAGTGGGCCTTGCCCAACAAGGTTCCGATGTCCCGACCATCGAGCACCCAGCTCAGGTTGAACGCAGCCACCTGCACGGCCTCGTCCCAGGACCTCGGGCCGCCTTCGAACAGCAGGTAGATCTTTCCCTGGCTCGGCGTGCCGCTGCGGCCCACGGCGAGGGTGGAGTAGGCACCGGGGCCGTCGTGGACGAGACGCTTGACCGGCCAGGTGCGGCCTCCATCGAAGCTGGCCCAGACGGTGACCTTCTCGCTAAACTCCCGGGTGGAGCCGCCGACTTGGGCCGGCATCTTGCCTGCTTCGGAGTCGAGATTGCTGTAGAGCAGGATGTCGTGCCCGGCGATGGGCAGGCGCACCATGCCACCGAGGCAGCCGTAGGAAGTGCCGCGCACGCCATCGGGCAGATCGGCGCTGCGGTAGGCGCCGAGCCAGAGATCGCCGCCGTCATCGCTGTGGGCCATGAAGCGGTTGCCGCGCGTCATGTGCTCCCGCGAGTTGTAGAGGATGCGGCCGTCGGAAAGCTCCGCGAGCGCGGCCTCGCCAGTGCCGAGCACGGGGAAGGGCTTGCTGGTCTGCCAGACCTTGCCGCCATCGTCGCTGTAGAGGGCGGTGCTATAGTGATAGGGACGCCACTCTGTCGCGTTGGAATCCTTGGGCCCCGCGACCCGCGCCGGCATGATGAGCCGACCCTTGTGCTTGCCGAAGGCGAGCGTGATGCCGCACTGCATGGCAACCACGCCAATGCTCTTGCCGGGAACATTGCCGAATCCATCCGGTCGAGCCTGCACGGACTCGCGCGTCCAACTCGCGCCGTGATCGCGGCTGCGAAAGAGCCAGCCAGCACCCGGATTGGCGTAGAGCAGGCCGCCCGTGCGTTCATCCACCAAGCCGCGTCCGTTGACGGCATCAGGAGAGATCACGATCTCCGGTTCCCAAGTCCTGCCACCGTCGCGACTGCGCCGGCAGGTGCCCCCTCCGGGCGACTGAAACGCCACCACCGTGCCGTCCTTCGCCGTCAGGATGCCGCCCCAGCCTCCGCGTTTCTCCCAAACTCTCTGCATCGGGACAAAGAGCGGCTCACCGAGGAACTCTTCCAAACGGGAAGCCGTGGCGAAGCCGCCGCCAGCTTCCGGCTTGGGAGTTTGGGCATGCAACGCGGCCAGCGGCGCGAGCAGACTGATGAGGAGAATGAGGGTGGGTTTCATCATTGAGGACAAAAAGGAGAGCTATTTGCCTGCTGAGCCGTGATTCATCCCCAGCTTGCTTTTGACGAGATTCTTCAGCGCCGCGTCCTGACTGACGAGCTTGCCGGCTTGCACGTCCTCCTCGCGGAAGCGGGCAAAGAGGATCTCTGCGGCACCGCCTCGGTCGCGATCGTAGTGGACGTAAATGTCGCCGTTCGGAGCCTGCGCGATGTCGGGGTAGGAGACGTTGGTGCGTTCGTCGAGCAGGAGCTTGCCGGACCAGGTCTTGCCTTCGTCGGTGGAGAGGAAGGCGGTGAGTTCCTGTCGCTTGGGCGTGGCTTTCGTGATGTCCTGGCCGTGACGGATGACGAGCAGGTGGCCGGATTGCAGGCGGCGGATCACGGCCTTGCTGTTGACGTGCGGAAAGGCGGTGGACTGCGGCTGCCAGGTCTTGCCGCCATCGGCGGAAAAGCTCTGGAAGGTTTCCTTCATGCCGCGCGAGAGCATCCAGAGTCGCCCATCATTCAACTCGGCCACAGTGTGCTCGTTGAAGCAACTGTCCTGGTAGATTATGCCGCCGCGGTAGCGCCAGTGGCCGCCTTCATCATCGGAGACAAAGACATTCGCACCGCGCACGGCGTCGAGTTCGTGGTAGCAATCCGCGAAGGCCTTGTCGATGTGCCAGCGCTCCCACAGCGACACGGGCAGGATCCATTCGCCGTTCTTTCGCACGATGGGTTTGTTCAAGGACGCGCCGAAGCCGATGTAAACCGGCTCCGTCCACACGGGCTTCTCCGCATCGGGATCATCGCAGCGGACAAACCAGTTGCTGCAACTTCCATCGAACATGCCGACCGACTGATGGAAGAACAGCCAGAGCCGACCCTTTGGATCACACCAGAAGGAGCCGAGACGCGTTCCCATCTTCAGCCCGTGCGCCTGCGGGTCGATGACGAACACCGGATCGCGCCACGACTTGCCCTGGTCATCGCTGTAGGAGGCGAGGAGATACGCATTCGGCCCGTCCTGTCCGCCCGCCCAGCAGGTCCAGAGCCGACCTTTCTTCGTGGACTCCATGCTCGCTGCCATCGCGAAGGGCAGATACTTTTGCCCATAGGCGGGCATCGGGTCGAAGATGAGCTTCGGCGTGACGTGGATGCTGTTGAGAAGCTCCTGCGTGACTTTGACGGCGGGCTTCGGTGCGTCTGCCGCCTTCGCTGCGGGCAGGGGCGGCAGCTTCGCGGAGTAATGCACGGCGCGGTGGCGGTTGTCGTCGTAGGCGAAGTGGAGCCACTGCTTGTCTTTGCTGACAAAGCCGTCGGGGTAGTTCAACGAGCGCCCGGGACCATCGTTGGAATGTTCGACGAGCACGCGCTGGTAGGGCCAGGTCTTCATGCCGTCGAAACTGATCCACAAGGCCAGCGGATGTCGGCCCTTCGGATTCGGATTATGCAGCAGCGCGACGGTGTCGCCGCCGAGCGGATAGAGCGTGGCCTTCGAGCCGGGGTTGGGAATGTCGGACTTCACGGCGAACTCAGGCCATGTTTTGCCACCGTCTTTCGACTCCGCATAGTAGAGCACTCCGCCCAGACCGTCGGCGCGGATGATCATGGCGATGCGGCCGGCGCTCAACTCAACGATGTTGTTCTCGGCCCAGCCATGATACTTGTCGTCTTTCGAGATGCGGATGTTGCCGTGCTCGGTCCAGGTCTTGCCGCCATCGCTGCTGATGAGCACGCCGTTGCGCGGATTCTTGCAGGAAGGTGCGTCGAGGTAGTGCTGGAACGGCAACAAGATTCGCCCGTCTCGCGCCACGATGTGGTTGCGAACAAAGGTGCGGTCGTGCAAACGGCCCGGCACAGCCTCCGGTTTGCTCCATGTCCGGCAACTGTCCTCGCTGTGCGTCATCCATTCCTTCCAACCGGCGAATTTGCCGTCGTGCGTCGCGAAGAACAGCGTGCAACGCCCGGCGCGGACCATGAGTTCGCTCGGCACCATGGCGATGGTGTCGCCCTCGCGCGGAAACCCGAAGTCGAGCGGCTGCATCGGGCTCCAGGTCTTTCCCTTGTCGTGGTTCCGCGTCAGGAGGACGTGATTCTCCGGCAGTGGCTCGGTGTCGCCGCCTCCGAGCATCGCCATCACCCAGGAACCATCCGGCAATTCGCGCAGCGTGGTATCGCAGGCGAGTTTGTTTGGCGAGATGCCGTCGAAGGGGATGCTGGTGAAATCCTGCTTGGCGTCTTTGGCGGCTTGTGCGGTCCATTTCGGATCAGGGCGGATGGATGCGGGTAACTCGGTCGGCGAAGGCTTCGGTGCTGTGGCAGGCTTGTTGAGCTTGTTCACCACCTGCTTCAGGCTCACGGCACCGGAGACGTTCTTGCCCGCGGCCACGTCTTCTTCCTTGAACTTCGCCAGCAAGATCTCGCCTGCGCCGCCGCGATCACGATCATAGGTGATCCAAATCAGCCCGTCCTTGTCCTGCACGCCGTCAGGATAGGAGACGCCTTTGCGTTCATCGAGCAGCAGGCCGTCGTTCCACGTCGCTCCGTCGTCGGTGGAGAGTTGCACGGTGAGATGGCTGCGGCCGGTGAACTTGTAGTGGTTCACGAGCAGCAGATGGCCCGAGGCCAGGCGGCGGATGAAAAAGCGCGAATGCGGGGTGGCGATGCGGGTGGGTTTGCCGGGTGTCCAGGTGCGGCCTTTGTCGGAGGAATGACTTTCCCACAGCACCTTCTCGGTGCGGATGAGCATCCAAAGACGGCCATCCTTCAACTCGACGATCATGTTCTCGAGGCCTGCCTTCTCCGTCTTCACCGAGCCATGCAGCTTCCAGGTTTTGCCTTCATCGGCGGAGATCGCCGCGCCAAAGACCTGCTTCGGATCGAATCCTGCCCAACCCGCCAATGGCTCCAGCGCATGCACCACCGGCAGCACCCATTCGCCGGACGAGAGCACGATGGGTTTGTTCATGCGGAAGCTGAAGGGGCTATCGAACCCCACACGAAACTCCGCGCCCCACACCGGTGGCGTGGCATCCGGGGCATCGCAGATGCGCGCATAGACTCCGTGCTTGGTGCTGTCCTTGATGCTGCGGTTGAAGAGATACCAGAGTCGCCCCTTCGGATCGATCCACAGGCACGGGTCGTAGCAACGTGTGCCATCGCTCAGCGGCAGGCCCATCGCCTGCGGAGCGGAGAAAGTCTTGCCGCCATCATCGCTGTGCGAGAGCACGACCGTGTTCTCAGGCTCGGGCTCTTTGGTGCCTCCGGTAAACCACGAGACGAACACGCGTCCCTTCTCCGTGCGTTCAAGGCCGGGAATGCCCTGCCAGGTGCGCTTGGCGAGGTCTATGGTGAAAGGTTCAGCGGCGTTAAGCGCGGCCAGCGATGCGAGGAGTAAGGAGGTGATGAGTGGCAGGGTTGCTTTCATGGTTTCGTTCTTTTCGTCATCGCATTAAGCTGCGCTGCGAGCGGCGGAATGACGGCCTTGGCTTCCTCGGTGCCGGCGAGGTTCACGGTTTCGAGCGGGTCGGTTTTCTCGTCGTAGAGTTCCGTGGCGACCACACTGCCGGTCTTGAAATCGCGCCACTCGTGGTAGCTCCAGCGATCCGTCTTGAGCGCGTAGCCCATCACCTGAGGCAAGGCCTGCGGACCGCCGCCCCAGTAAAGTGCAGGGCGTGGATGCTGCGTGAGCGCGGCAGTTTTCACGGAGGCGCAGGCATCCTTGAGCACGGGCACGAGACTGGTGGCTTCGAGCTGAGGTGGAGGGGGAAGACCGCTGAGGTCCGTGAGCGTGGGAAAGACGTCGATCAACTCGCTGATGGCGCTGGTCTTCGCGCCGACCTTTCCGATACCTGGAGCGCTGATGATGAGCGGCACTCGCGCGTCCCACCCGAACAAGGTCATCTTTCCCCAGACATCGTGCTCGCCCAGATGGAAGCCGTTGTCGCCAATGATGACAACGATGGTGTTGTCGCGGAGCTTCAGTTCATCAAGCGCATCCAGCACGCGGCCAAACTGTGCGTCAGCGAAACTCATCGCGGCATAGTAGCCGTGACGGATCTCGCGCCTCGCTTCCTCATTGAGCGTGCGTTGGGCAGTCGGCTCGCCAAGAACTTCGTGGTTCGCATGAAAGGCGATCTCGGGCGCGTTGCGAGGCCTTGCGGGCGTCTCAATGGCCGGAATGTCCTCGCGGCGATACATGTCCCAGTAGCGCTTTGGCACCTTGTAAGGTGAGTGCGGCTTGAAGATGCCCAGCGCGAGAAAGAACGGCTCCGGCTTCTTCGCAAGCGCACGCAACTCGGTGATCGCGAGACTGGCCGACACTGCGTCAAAGCAAGCGTCATCCGGCACATCGCGATTCTCACAGAGCAGGTCCTTCGCGAGATTCGGCGGCAATGGTGAGCTATTTGGCAAGGCAAACTCATCCTTCGTTTTGCCGCCTGTGCGACGATCCGGCACGCTCAGCGTCTTGAAGTCCGCCTCCTTGCCATAGCCGCCAAGCACCTTGCCAATGCTCATGGCCGTGTAGCCGTGCTGCATGAACCACTGCGGCATCGTCACCGCATCCGGATGCAGATCGTAAAGATACTTCGTCATACTCCAGATCCCGAGTGAGTCCGGCCTGCGCCCGCTCATGAACGAAGCGCGCGATGGACCGCAAATCGGCTGCTGACAGAAGTTCCGAGTGAACACCGTGCCGCGAGCCGCCAATCGGTCGAGGTTTGGCGACTTCGCCACCGGATCGCCGTAGCAGCCTAGTCGGTTGTTGAGATCATCAAAGACGACGAAGAGGACGTTGGGCTTTTTCGCATCGGCGGCCTGTAGCGTGGTTAGCGGTGTGAGCAGCAACGCAATGAAGACGATGCGACAAAAAAATTGCAGACAGAAAAATGGATTTCTGTTCTTCATCTTTTTGTTTCCAATCTTTTTGTCGTTTGAGACCACATGATCACACTTCCTCCAGCATGAGTTTCGCATCGCCGAAGGTCTTTGGGCGCACTTCCATCTTGTCCATCATGGACATGAAGAGGCGGCAGAGCTGGCGGTCGGGCTTGTCTTTGTAGTCGAGCGCACGTCCGCCTTTGAGTCGTCCGCCTGCGCCGCCGAGGACGATGATGGGGAGCTGATCGTTGTCGTGCTTCGCCCCGGCCATCATGCTGGAGCAGTGCATGAGCATGGTGTTATCGAGGAGTGTGCGCGGGCCTTCCTGGACGGCGTCGAGCTTGCGCGCAAGGTAGGCGAGCTGCTCCATGAAGAGCTGGTTCACCTTGAGGAAGTCCTCGCCATCGCTGTGGCTGAGGAGGTGATGGATCATGTAGTCGATGCCGTGGCCTGGCTGCTGGATGCTGGGCAAGTTCGGAAAGCGCAGGGCGCTGTGGTCGTTGTTGAGCTTCAGCGTGGTGATGCGGGTGGTGTCGGTCTGGAAGCCGAGCACGAGCAGGTCACACATGGTGCGCATGTGCTCGCCGATGTCCTGCGGGATGCCGTCGGCAGGTCGTTTGATATTTGGCTTGTCGAGCGTGGGTCGCCAGCCCTGCAGCTCGCCGCGTTTACCGGCGTTCTCGATGCGTTTCTCCACATCGCGCACGCTGTCGAGATACTCGTCGAGTTTCCGTTGGTCGCTGGCGCTGATGTCGCGGCGCAAGTCCTGAGCATCAGCCAAAACGGCGTCGAGCACGCTCTTGTCCGCTGGCGAAGCTTCGTCTTTGAAGAGACGATCAAAGGCCAGCGCGGGGTAAAGCTCCAGCGGTGTTGGTGTTGTCGGTGAACTCCACGAAATATGCGAGCTGTAGAGCATCGAGTAGTTCTTGTGCACCGACGGATTCGACTTCTCGCAGGCCAGCACAAGGCTCGGCACTTTCGTTGAGCGTCCGTAGGTCTGTGCGAGCAGTTGGTCGAAACTCGTGCCCGAACGAATCTCCCCACCGCTCGCGATGGGCGCGCCGGAGAGCATATTGCCCGTCTGTGAGCTGTGGATGTTGCCTTTGCGCGCCTCCTCGTGATACAAGCCGCGCACGAAGAGCAACTTCTCTTTGAACTCGTTCAACGGCGCGAGCACGCGACCAAGCTCCATCGCCTTGCCTTCGCCCTTGGCCCACCATTCCTTTGATTGGAAGCCGTTGCCGGAGAACGTCACGCAAAGACGCACGGGTGCCTCGCTGGCAGGCTTGTTCATCTTGGGTTCATCGCCCCAGACATTGAAGGACTCCATCCATGGCAGTGCCATGGTGACACCTGCTCCGCGCAGGAAGGCTCGACGGTTGAATTGATGGGTTTTCATAAGCTTGAGGTTGGTTAGTTATGGACGACGTAATCTTTACCGCGCACTTCGCGAAACTGCGGGCTGCGAACGATCAACTCGATGGCGGAGCCGACGTTGTGATCGCCCGTTTTGAGCTGGGTGAGCATGGAAGCGATCAGCGGCTTATCTGAGAGTTGCAGGCTGCGTCCGAGGGCGTAGCCGACCAGCTTGCGGCAGAACTGACGGAGGAAGTCGTCGCTGCGGTTCTCGAGCAGGTAACTACGCAAGCCGTCGAGACCATCGACACGGGAGCCGTCTGGCAGAATGACTTTCGTGTCGGCTTTGCGAGCGCGTCCGATGGCGTCGAAGCCTTCGAGAGCGAAGCCGTAGGGGTCGATGCGGCGATGACAGCCAGCGCAGTTGGCATCGGTGCTGTGCTTCTCGACGAGTTGCCGTTCGGTGAGACCTTCGGGAGGTTGCTCGGGGAGAATGGGCACGCCTTTGGGTGGAACGGGAAGCTTCTCGCCGAGCACCACTTCGCAGAGCCACGCGCCGCGCAAGATGCCGCTGGTGCGCGAGGCCCCGGCTTGCTTGGCGAGTGTGGCTGCGAAACCGAGGATGCCGCCTCGGCCTTGAGCGTGGAGACCGTCGATACGTTTCCAATCAGACGGGGAATTCGACAGGAGAATGGGGACAGGAGAATTTTTCAGAGGATTCTTTTGTCCCCATTCTTCTGTCGATAATCCGTAGTGTCGTGCCAACTCCGCATTCACGAACGTGTAATCCGCATCGAGCAGTGAGATGACGCTGCGATCATTCTGAAACAGGTCGATGAAGAAGCGGGTCACTTCTTCCTGCATGGACTCGCGCACATTCACGAACGTGGGGAAATGGCGTTCACTCTTTTCATCGAGCGTGGCGACTTCGCGCACATGCAGGTATTGGCAGCCGAACTCGGTGGCGAGGCGGCGGATGCGCTCGTCCTTCATCATGCGCTTCACTTGCGCGGCGAGCACATCGGGCTCGTGGAGTTTGCCGGTGGTGGCGAGATGCGTGAGTTCGGCATCGGGCGCGGAGGACCAGAGGAAGTAACTGAGGCGTGTGGCGATCTCCCAATCGTTCACTGGCGTGGCTTTTGGTCCCGGCGCGGCTTTTTCGCCGCGATAGAGAAATGCCGGTGCCACGAGAACTCGCGCGAGCATCAGGCGCATGGCCGTGGTATGCGGCAGGTCTTGTTTGCGGAGCTGACCGTAAATCGCGCGGAGTTCGTTCTGTTCCTTATCGGTCAGCGGCCGCCGCCATGCTCTCGGAGCAAAGTCGAGCACGGCCTGCACTTGCCGTGATTCATACTCGATCTTCAGCTTCTTGAAAGTCTCTGCGCCGCGCATGATCGGCTCGCGCAGAGGCTCCAGTCGTTTGTCACCATTGGGCGCATTGGGGCCGTCTTGCGTGGAGTATTGCCAGATCTGTTCAAAGGCATCGACGAGCGTAAGCGCATCTTCGCTGACAAAATGCAGCTCTTCCCAGAGGCGGTCCAACTCGGCCGTTTGCTCTTCATCGAGGATCAAGCGTCGGAGTTGCTCATCCTCGCGATGGAACAGCGTCAACGTCACCACCTCGTCGGTGGGGACGATCTTTGTATAGCACAGCGCCGCCGGGAACAGCGCCCGGAAATCATCGAACGCCTTCTCGAAACGGCGACGTGCCTCGCTACCATCGTGCACGAAGATGGGTGCGTCGAAGATCACGGGTGGTTTGCTGGAGTTCCACGCGCCCGTTTCCTTGGCTGACATCGCGGTCGCGGCTTGCAGACCGGATGGTGCGACCGGCTTTGCCGTGAGCACCTGCATTTGCACGCTGGCTTCGCCGCCGCTGGTTGGATGGAGACGACCCGCGACGACCAGTTCGGCACCGGTGAGCATCGCTGCGGGAAGTCGCACCTCAATCACCGAAGGGGCCTGCACGCAGAGGCTCGTCGGAGCGACGTCACCGCCTTTCGGATGATTGCCGAAAAATGCGGGATCGATGCCATACGGTGAAGCAATGGCGCCAGGCTGCGCCTTCACTGAGCGCCACGCTTCAGCGAGCAGCGGACCATTGAAGGCGAGCAATTGATTCCTCAGGTCGCGATCCGCGGCGCTCGCCTTTGTCTCGCCGTCGTGTTGCAGCAACTGCTGCACTTGCGCGGCGATCTGTGCCCGCCCCGCTGCGTCGTTCGTCTTGCGCCATTTCGAGAGCAGCGATTCCGAGCCCATCGCGATGGCGGGCGTGTCCGCTCCGCTCGCTGGCTGGTTGAGGAAATGCCACACGGCGCTGTTGCCATGATGATCCGCGTGCGGATTGCTGGCGAGAATATCCGGCGAAACATCCTTCACCAAATCCCACTCCAGCTTCCCGTCGTTCAAGGTCAGATTCACCGGAGTGTGATCGCAGCCGTGGTCGCTGCCTTTCGGATCAATCACCAGCGCGATCACATCCCCGGGCGAGACGCGCACATTTTCCAGCGGCCCGAGTGAGATCACCGTGGCTCCCTTGCTTTCGCCGGCGGCGAGCAGTTCACGCGTCTGGCCTCGCCGCAGTTCGAGTGAATACAGGATGCCATTGCCACAGGCCGTGTGTCCGTCCTGCACGGTGCCGCTGATGCGCAGCGTGCCCGTGCCCGGGCTGCGCCAGGCGATGACGGAGGCCAGCCTCGGCGAAGGATGCGTGGCGATGCTGTGCGGCTTCATCTCGCCCGGGATGCGCACGGCCGTGTCCGAGGAGTTCGCCAGCACGCTGAGTGCGCTTTCACCGGCCCATCCTTTGATGAAGTTGTAGTTCTGGACGCTCTCGTTCTTCTTCACGAGCAGCGGCTCGAGCTTCAAGGCACCGCCGGTGATGCCGAGATGATTTAGCCAGCCGGCAAGAATCCTGGCATCTACGTTGTGTTTCTTCGCCAGCACATCGAGGTCGGCCATGTCCTTCGCTGACTCCGCTTCGTTTGCGGCGGCGAGGCAACGCACCGCACTTTCCACAGCGGCATCGCGGTGACGCATCATCTGCTGCATCACCGAACGCACATCACGCAACGCCAGTTCTCCACGACCAGGCGTTATCAGCCGCGCATTCTCCCAAACCGCGAAGTCGTTGCCATTGCCGTCGCCCGCATCGCTGGCGGAGAGATAGAGCGTGAGATCACCGCCATCCTTGGGCGGCTGCAGTTTCATGCGCATCTCGTTTTGAGCAGCGAGCGGTGTCACCGGCTCCAACCACGATTTCGGGCCGCCTACCTTCCCCAAGTGGCCCACGATCGCGAACCGCCACAGTGCTTTCTGCCAAGGTTCGATGTCCGCAACGGTGAGCCTGCCTTCCCGCCATTTCAAGCGCAGTGGATCGAGCACAAGCGAAGCTTGAGTGTCCTGCAGCATGGCCCAGAGGAGTCCGAGGTATTTCGCGCTCAAGCCACGCTCCCGCGCCACATCAGCGAACGCTTTTGTTCCATTGAGGAGGGCACCGCGCTCCTGAGTGACGGCGGTGAGATACTTGTCGAGCGGCAGAACCCCGCCCTTGTTGCTGACTTTGCCAGTGCCACCGACTTCGACAGCCTGTTCCTCTCCTGTGTCACTGAAGCGCGCATAAAAGGCACGAATCTTCGCCAGCGTCTCGTCGGTCGCGTCACGCGACGAGGTTCCTGCGGAGAAACGAATGCCCGTGGGTGTCAGCACCATGTGAGCCGCCACATCCTTCGCGGCATCAAGATACTTCGTGAGCAACGCAGGCGACATCACCAGAGCCGCGCCTACATTGGTGAAGCCTTCGCCAGCCGCGCCATCGACAGGAAACTCCTTCGCCGGATCGAGCGACGGGACGCCTGTCAGATCACGGATCGAGTAAGTGTATTCCATGTTTGACAGACGCCGCAGCACCACCGGCCCCGGATCACCAGCGCTGGCGAGCGCGATGTCATCCAGCGTGCCCTGCATCCAGTCCGTGAGAAGCTTTGTCTGCTCAGGAGACGGCTTGGGTTTGCCCTTCGGCGGCATCTCCTTGTCGCGGATCTGATCCAACGAATGCTCCCACACGATGGGGTCTTGCTTCACGAGATCGATCGAGGTGAAGCGCTCGAGATCGAGATCGCCTTTTTGCTTCTTTGTCGAGTGGCAGTCGAGGCAATACTGTTTAAGCACAGGCTGAATGGTTTGCTCGAAGACCTGCTTTTGATCGGCAAAGGCATGGACGGTCAAGAAAGGGATGCAGAGCAAGCCACACCAGTGCTTGGCCTGGAATGCTTGTAAGAGACTTGGTTCGTGGAGTGGATTCATGAATCGGATTCTCATGCCAGCACCTCCTTCACGACATGGCTCTCCTCGACACCGGTGAGTCGGTAATCGAGGCCGGCGTGGCGGTAGGTGAGCTTCTCGTGATCGAAGCCCATGAGGTGCAGGATGGTGGCGTGGAAGTCGCGGACGTGGACGGGATTCACCGCGGCGCGGAGGCCGATCTCGTCGGTGGCGCCGTGGACGATGCCGG